>Ga0209694_1000021_pt1 | contig 335222 bp, 278 predicted proteins | sample GluameincwithD2O_FD_187499 | JGI IMG/M metagenome (GOLD analysis project Ga0209694, IMG submission 187499) | Mouse cecum microbial communities from Vienna, Austria - Glucosamine amended microcosms incubated with D2O (SPAdes) (version 2) | ecosystem: Host-associated > Mammals > Digestive system...
CCTGTTGTGATTTGCTTTAAAATTCGTATCTTTGCATTGAGACTAACATCCAGTTGTCCGTGATATACAATTATCAGCGTGTTGTGATTTGCTTTAAAATTCGTATCTTTGCATTGAGACTAACATCTAAGCGCAGCTGTTTTAACTGGCTCCGTACGTTGTGATTTGCTTTAAAATTCGTATCTTTGCATTGAGACTAACATCAACTGTAAAAGAATTGTCAAAAGCAATATTGTTGTGATTTGCTTTAAAATTCGTATCTTTGCATTGAGACTAACATCCAAATGCCCCCGAGAGAGCCTCCGGAAGCGGTTGTGATTTGCTTTAAAATTCGTATCTTTGCATTGAGACTAACATCGCGAAAAGTCTTTCAAAAAGACATCAATCAGTTGTGATTTGCTTTAAAATTCGTATCTTTGCATTGAGACTAACATCGTCTTACGGCGTCTCTTCCAAGTATTTCCTGTTGTGATTTGCTTTAAAATTCGTATCTTTGCATTGAGACTAACATCAGCCGGCTATGGAGTTTACGTGATGATTCTGTTGTGATTTGCTTTAAAATTCGTATCTTTGCATTGAGACTAACATCCCGACAAGAATACAACCGCGAGAGTCTCTAGTTGTGATTTGCTTTAAAATTCGTATCTTTGCATTGAGACTAACATCGGCAGTCGTGAAGCTGCCTCTAGATGAAAAGTTGTGATTTGCTTTAAAATTCGTATCTTTGCATTGAGACTAACATCAATCATTGATAAACAAGGGCTCCAAGCCAAGTTGTGATTTGCTTTAAAATTCGTATCTTTGCATTGAGACTAACATCGCGAATAAAGTCAAAAGCTTCATCCGGGTTGTTGTGATTTGCTTTAAAATTCGTATCTTTGCATTGAGACTAACATCTACCCGACAAACCAGCCGCTAACCGTGGCAGTTGTGATTTGCTTTAAAATTCGTATCTTTGCATTGAGACTAACATCCAAAACATCATTTACGCAAAGTGAGTACATGTTGTGATTTGCTTTAAAATTCGTATCTTTGCATTGAGACTAACATCCAGACTTTGAATCAAAGTTCATGCTACCCGTTGTGATTTGCTTTAAAATTCGTATCTTTGCATTGAGACTAACATCAAGAAGTGCGGTAGGAACTACCTCCATGCGTTGTGATTTGCTTTAAAATTCGTATCTTTGCATTGAGACTAACATCAGTTCGCAATTTCTTGCGACATGACCAAACGTTGTGATTTGCTTTAAAATTCGTATCTTTGCATTGAGACTAACATCAGACGTACCACTTGGCTACTATGCTCTGCAGTTGTGATTTGCTTTAAAATTCGTATCTTTGCATTGAGACTAACATCCCAAAGGAAATAGTGCATACCGTCAGAACAGTTGTGATTTGCTTTAAAATTCGTATCTTTGCATTGAGACTAACATCCTATCTTTCATCTGTATGCCAAGTTTTTTAGTTGTGATTTGCTTTAAAATTCGTATCTTTGCATTGAGACTAACATCTATAGATTCAACTTTGAATGTGCCGAGTTAGTTGTGATTTGCTTTAAAATTCGTATCTTTGCATTGAGACTAACATCCAAATGTAATTTTTAACGTTAAAATTCAAAGTTGTGATTTGCTTTAAAATTCGTATCTTTGCATTGAGACTAACATCCCACGTTCGGAAACAAGGAACCCGAAGCCCGTTGTGATTTGCTTTAAAATTCGTATCTTTGCATTGAGACTAACATCAACGACGTCGATAAACGTTTTACTCATTTCGTTGTGATTTGCTTTAAAATTCGTATCTTTGCATTGAGACTAACATCTTTGTTTTTCAGACGATAAATTATACATTTGTTGTGATTTGCTTTAAAATTCGTATCTTTGCATTGAGACTAACATCGCGGCGGCTTTGGACGGTATCGGTATTTCGTGTTGTGATTTGCTTTAAAATTCGTATCTTTGCATTGAGACTAACATCGGCTTTACGTCGTACAACTCAACCAATCCCGTTGTGATTTGCTTTAAAATTCGTATCTTTGCATTGAGACTAACATCATGTGTTATAGAACGTACTTAAATTATCTGTTGTGATTTGCTTTAAAATTCGTATCTTTGCATTGAGACTAACATCCATCGCGGCAGTAGACAAAAAAGACGCTCAGTTGTGATTTGCTTTAAAATTCGTATCTTTGCATTGAGACTAACATCAGGTTTTTACGAGGAAAGCGAGATACAGTTGTTGTGATTTGCTTTAAAATTCGTATCTTTGCATTGAGACTAACATCCGCAATGTTGATAAATTCCGCAAAGCTATTGTTGTGATTTGCTTTAAAATTCGTATCTTTGCATTGAGACTAACATCCATGACAATAAACAGAGTGTACGCAAAGGCGTTGTGATTTGCTTTAAAATTCGTATCTTTGCATTGAGACTAACATCCCGCGTATGAAATTACGTGTTTGCGCAATCGTTGTGATTTGCTTTAAAATTCGTATCTTTGCATTGAGACTAACATCATAAATTGCGTCTGACGCTCAACGCTATCGGTTGTGATTTGCTTTAAAATTCGTATCTTTGCATTGAGACTAACATCAACAACAAGCGGATTGCCGTCTGCATCTTGGTTGTGATTTGCTTTAAAATTCGTATCTTTGCATTGAGACTAACATCACGGAAAAAGTTTATAACTTTGCAATGTAGGTTGTGATTTGCTTTAAAATTCGTATCTTTGCATTGAGACTAACATCACAAATGATATGCCGTTGATTGATGCCACAGTTGTGATTTGCTTTAAAATTCGTATCTTTGCATTGAGACTAACATCATCTCAACCCTCAAACGAATATCCATTTTAGTTGTGATTTGCTTTAAAATTCGTATCTTTGCATTGAGACTAACATCGGACAGCAACGGAACGACCAACGACGGCAAGTTGTGATTTGCTTTAAAATTCGTATCTTTGCATTGAGACTAACATCCCGAATATTGGGGGTTGAGTTCGTAACCAGTTGTGATTTGCTTTAAAATTCGTATCTTTGCATTGAGACTAACATCACAGTTGATGTAACGTTCTGTATATCAAAGATATATCTTAGAAATCAGAAAAAGAAAAGAATGTATGTCTTGCTAACGGAATCTTGCATTAATGCAGGATTCCATTAGTGTAATATAAACAGCAATTATCTTATTCGGTTTGTTTCATCCTATAAAAACGAGACAAAATGAGCTACAAACTCCATCTTCTGAAGTTAAAAAATCAAAAAAGTTCAAGTTGCTGTCCCGGTGCATTTGGTGCCATCGGTTTTGTTCCATAAAACACGCTGATGTTTCCAAACTGCTTGTCGGTGATGCACATTATGGCCACATGCCCGAACTTTGGAAGAAACGCCTTGACACGCTTTATATGAACCTCAGCATTTTCCATGCTTGCACAATGCCGTACGTAGATGGACATCTGGAACATGGTGAATCCATCGCGCTGCAAATTCTTACGAAACAAGGCATATTCTTTCTTATCCTTCTTCGTTTCGGTAGGCAAATCGAAAAACACCAAAACCCACATAATGCGATATTCACTAAACCGGTCCATAAAAATCAATACGTTATCTCTCAGGATATGATATACGGCGCAACTCTCCACTGAAACATTTATATAACGAAGCCGTGGTCTGAGTGACAGCCACCATCAACGGGCTGCGCCTGCCACCGATAACCACTTCCAACGTCGGCACCGAAAGCAGCCGTGCTTTTATCTCCTTTGTAATATCGGGCACACATCCATCATTTTCGGCTATTAAACCAAAGACAAGTTCATCTACGTACGGACGGTAAGGTTCCATTATATCGTCAGCCAGACAATATGCGTTGTATCTGTTGTGATGATGTATGCCCATCGTGGGCAACATTCCGCTCGACACCAAAGCGCGGGCCACCACAGCACGCAATATGGCATAACCATAGTTCAGCAGATTGTTGGGCGGAAAACCATCACGACCACGTGTGAAATCATTTATCTCAGGAAATCCGGCAAAGATATTCTTCCAGTAATACGCAGCCGCGCGCCCTTCGAGATTGTCAGGGTCGCCGCTCTTCACATCATCCTCCCACCTCAACATGTTCTTCGCCTCATTGCCGGTACAGGCAGAAAGGACTGCCGCCTGATTCCTTATTTTAGCCTTGATAGTCTGTTGCCACAGTTGTTTTCTGAGCGGAAGTGAGGCTTTTAGCTGGTCGGAAAAACGCTCACTCTGCACAGTATTGCAACATAACGGAAGCATAAGTCCCACCGGCATACTGCGACTATCGCAAGTGATGATGGCGCAGTTATTGTCAAGCAGCGCCTCTATCAGACCTTGGGTGATGGTGATCTGACGATTGTCCAATACCACAACTCCTATATCCTCCACAGGCTTTGTCACCTCCATCCGGCGTTTCATGTGTTCCGGAAGACTGTCGTTACGCTCCACTTCCGGCAGTTTGATAACCATCTGCCCCTGCCTGAGCGACAGATATGCCGGATTTCCGAAATACAGTGTTTTCTTTATCATGGCGCAATGTTTTTAATTTAATACTCTCCTACAGACACAATCCTACCGACGTGATCTACACGCACTTTCACCACATTTTTCAGTTTATCAAGCGAGTTTATTCGCTTCCATGTCACTTCCTGTAATTCTTTCTTGTCATCAACTGTAGTTTCAAGATGGTGTCTGAACATATAGATCCTCCCTTCTGTTTTCGATAGCTTCTGAACTCTGAAAAGATTTGGACTGATTATCGGGTAGTTGTTCGGATCAAGCAAATCAATCTCATTAGGGTCAAAGCCTGTTTCTTCATTCGGGAAGACGAAATACTCGTTTTGCTTCATCGTAAACAGGAATTGCCACCCCTCACTTCTGTTCTTATCCCTGTCTATTACAGGATAACCCTGATTGGCGCGCATGGTTGCTTCATAGAAAGAAACGATGTCGTCTTGCATCTTTCCATCCGCATCCATGTATATTGCCACATGATGATTGTTGCTGGGACTGACAAAATCCACAGGCATCTTGTGACCGTTGACATCAAGCATTGGCTTTCCGCTATTATCACGTTTGTCGTGCAATGCCAAGGCATTGCTTACACCGGTTATCGTAACGCGCTTTATGGCAATGCCTTTTTCCTTATTCAGCCAGATGGGATTCTCGTCAAGATTAACGAATGCTTTCTTTGCATCGTTGCCAAATTGCTCAAGCCGTGCTTTCAGTATGTTACGCACTTTGGAATCTACAACCTTGTCTATTTTCAAATCGGGCGTAACCTCTTTCCGTATTGTATATACATACTCAAATCCCACTGTCTTTACACGTTCTGGCACTGCTATGATGTGCATATCATCGACATACAGCGGATTCTTCTGCAAACTGTTACTGCCGGTGAATGCTTTCTTGGCATTTCCGCCATACTGCTGCAGTCTGTCACTCAACGCCATGCGATAACGCATATTGGCCACAGTGTCTATCTTCTGCATATCGAACGAAGCATTCACTTTCTCCTCTTTCACCACATACCGTTTTATCCGTCCATATACAGTTTTGTTATGCAACTGCCCGCGAGGAGTGAGTTGTACTTTCTTTTTCGTTCCTCCTTTGATTTTCGATACGTTCGTATTTCGTGTCACAACCTTGTTCTTTGCCTTTATCGACACCAGTATTCCATCAAGATGACGTTTTGCCTCTGCTCTGAACACATCGAGCGGCATGGGTGGCTGAAATTTGAGTTTGCCATTGTCACGATACAGTTCTTTCTTCTCTATTGCATATATACTGCTGCCTTTGTCGCTACGGGCATTCATATTGTTGAGATATTGTATATAACTTGGCTTGGTAAAAGCTATGGTCAGTGCATCCATGGCGTGATGCCTGTGGTCGTTTCGCTTTGTCCAGTCCTTTATGCGACGTATACGCCGCCCGTCTTTGTCGACAACAAAGTCTGTAAGTCCAAGACGGTTGTATTTGTCCCAGTTCAATTCCTTCATCACATCCACAAGCTGCCAGTCTTCACGCAGACGCGAAGTGATGCTGCCGGTCGTGGGGACAACAGTCCTTACCAAACTCTCCAGTATCTCACGTGCTTTTCGCGCGATATACTGCGAATCGCGCAAATCACGCTCGATAAATCCGGATGGGATATCAGCCTCACTCATCAGCAGCTTGTCGCGCTTGGTCTTGCTTATAGTTCCGTTTTTGAACAGTTCTTCCACCCTTACTTTATAGGCGCTCACCTTATCTGCATCATATTTGCCACATACATAGTCGTATGCTGTCATATTGCCTTTTTCAATGTTTACACTCCGCACTTCGATTGTCTTGTTTGAAAACGAATCGTCAAAAAGCCGTGCCTGCGGAATAATATGTTCTATATCAAACTCTTTGCTGAAAAGTTTTTCCCGAGGGATATACGTGTTCGAATACAGAGTCTTGAATCCTTTGTCCTTCAACTCCATATACAGCTTATACCTTATTATATCATTACGGCTCACATTTTCTATGCCAAATTCATTTTTCAGAATCTGCCTGTAATATTCGTGGTCGGCCGTAGCCTTGCTTATGGCCTTTGTCATTTCCTCGCGTTCCTTTGCACTGTTCTTCAACTCCCGTGCCATCTCTATGCGTATCTCGTCTGGCTTGCCATATACATTGGCAACAGAGTTTACCACATTAATCATTTGGTTGAGAATCTTTTCCACAACAGGATTACGCAGACTGTTGCGGGGCAACGGCTTAAGACGGTTGCAAAGCAATTTGTTGGCAAGTTCTTCTTTGGTCAAAGAGTTTTTTGAATGGCGGTATCCTGCATATCCGCAAGCCACACTGTATTCATTGCCTTCTTTCATGTAAGGCAGAATCTTGCGTATAGCCTTGGCGCTCAGACTACCGTAATCCAACTGAAAACTTATACCGGCAATTATCGCCGCATACTCCCTGTCGAAACCATAAAGCTCTGATATCTTACTGATAAGTTTCTCGTTTCCGGTCTTCGAGTTGTCACCGGCAAAAGAATACAGCAAGTGCCAAAGCCGGTAAGCCGGTTGCCGCTCAAAGGCCTTGCCTTCAAGAGACGAGTCGAAACACAGTATGTCCGTACCGAATTCCAACCCGCCGAAAACATTGCTTACAATATCCATAACGTCGTCCGCGCACATCTTTGAAAAGTCGTGTGTGCCGTGCCCGCTCATGTCGATAATCGTCTGATAGGCGGCAAAGAGCGCAGCCTGCGTCCTGTTGCCTTCTATCTCCTTATAGTTCAAATCAAGTTCCTTGTGATTCTTGAAAAGCAGTTTGAGCACTTCGGCTTTCGACATCTTGGCCTTGATATTCAATTCACGAAACAGCTTTTCTTTTTCTTCCTGATAAAGGAAACGTTTGCCGTTCGCCATCTCAACAGTCTCACCAAACAAATCGACAGACTGTTTGCGAACCACTTTTCCCGATACCTGTATGTTGTTGAGAATCTGCCAAATCTTGAATTCCTGAAACAGCGGTGACGACTTCGGACACACACGCAGTCCCACGGTTTTCAGTCTTTTCTTTCCGTACTTTACCGTTTCCATCTGTCTGTTTTCAAACTCACAGAAACTTATCAGTCCTTTCTGCGATTTCAACGAACGCTGATAGAATATCACTACATCGCGAATCTCATGTTTCAAGCTGTCGGTAAGTTCACTGTGATACCGGGCCTGATTTTCCCAAATCATTTCAAACTCATCAAGATAATCCTGACGGTAGAACACCTTGTTCTTCAGACTGTAGTGCGAATTCTTGTCAAGTCGCGACATAAGATATTGGCCTACGGTCTGCTTTTTGAAATACAGTTCCTTGCTTCGGTCGCTCATTTCACCAAGATAACCGCTCGACCCGTTTATCTGCCCGTTTATCTTTTGAAGAACAACGGTCAGGCTTTCCAAATCCATCTTTTCACTAAGGCTGTCCACACGCCATTTATAGTTTTCACGCTTCAGTTCTTCTCCTTTTGCTGTACGTTTCAATCCTACAAGCGAAAAAGTTTTGGCACATATAGCCCATGTCTGCTTCTCGTTCTTGCCGGCAAGTTCTTGACGCAATTCATCGGTGAGCAGTTCCGGATAGAATGTCTTCTGAAAATCCCATATCCGCCCGAACTCATCCTTCAAATCCGAACGATAAAAATCTGGAGTATAACGTTTGCCGCTATCCATCAGCCTCAACATATACTGCCCCGGGGTAAGCCCTTCGTCATAGAGCTGCTTTGCCACCTCCATGCCGTCTATAATCTTACCGTCTTCATTGGTATCCAGCTTTCTGCTGCTCTTATATCCACGCTTCTTGTTTATCATAAGCAGTACACGGGCCAACTCCTCCAACGATATTTCTTCCGTAACAGCCTTTGCTCTAAGCCTGTATGTCTCGAATGTGGATTTGTTGCCTTGCTCAGCCAAAATGGTTTCTGGAGTTATAAATCCATGCTCTGTAAGTATCTCTATCAGATTATCACGTCTCAGCTTATATCTTTGCAGATTACGCCTCATACTTCTCTTCAGAGTCCTTTCGGCGTTGGTGGTTATCGGTTTGCCTGCTTCAAAATTCCGTTGTTCGTCAACAGTAAGAGGATTCACTCTTACTCCAAGTTTTATGATGGATGACTGTTCCCTTTCATCTTCACTTTCGTTAACAAGCGCCCATCCTATGCTGCTCGTTCCGAGGTCAAGTCCTAATATTCTTTTCATAATGCGTAATCTATAGTTTAGGTTTCAGATTATATTACAACTGCAAATATAGTGAAAAATAATAAAAAATACGCTGTATATAATTATTTTTTCGTATATTTGCAGTGAATTTTAAGCAAATCACAATAAGGATTATTCCGTTGTGAAAACATTCAGGTTGGCCCATCGTCCTTAACGGTGGGCATTTTTTATATAGTCATTGCCTGTTTTTATATATTCATAGTCTGTGTTGCCTAAGCGAAGGGGTTCCGACCCTGTTGTAACAGGAAAGTATGGCGGATAAATCATAATGTACATTTTATTCTTAAAAAAGCGCACTTCTTTTTTGTCGAAATAGAAAAGCCGTAAGGCCTTCTCTGCTTTTTTGACACGCATTTCGGGTGTCGAAGTTTTGCCATAAGGGCCTCCCGGCTCTCCCATTACGGCGTTGTTGTCTTCCCGCGACGGCCTCGTTGCAGAGCCGGGAGGCCGCCGCGGCAACCTCGGGAGGGCCTCTCTGCTTTTCTTACACGGCAATATCTGAATGTAATGAGCGTAAGTAGTTGATTATCAGCGTGTCCTATTTTAGCGCAAAAATCGCGTTTTTCGGGCCGTAGTGCGCAAATGGCGATTTTGTGACGAGCGACAAAGTAATTTGTAAAAATAAATAGGAGTTCCCGGCTTCACCAAACAGAAATGCGACCGCCAGGAAACGCATTATAACCAACACAATATACAACGCAAACTCATAATAATCAAATGATATACACCCGGAAAAAGACATTCCACCGATTCTCCTGATTATCACGATAATACCGGTAATGAAAATACGGGTGCAGAAAGACTACTGCTCTTTCTGAGATACCCGCTCCGCCAAATCCTGTATCACAAGGCCGGCGATGGTGAGGCCGAAAATGGCCGTGATGTGCATCAGCGAGCCGTTGGTCTGAGCCTTGCGGGTGTGACCGCTGGCGGCAAGGGGCGAGATTTCGGCGTGAGCCTTGGCACACACGCACTCCTCGGCACCGCATGGGCCGGCAGTGCCCTTGTTGGTGAGCAGTTCGTCGCTGTAAACGCACTTGAACTTACGGGCCGGGCTCCGCTTCAAACGCTTGAACCGCTGGCGCAAGGCACGTGCCAGCGGACAGCCCTCCACATGCCAGAACTCCGCCACACGTATGCGGGTGGGGTCGAGCTTCAGCGCCGCGCCCATAGACGAGAAGAACTTGGCCCGCGTACGGCAAGCCATCTCTATGAGCAGCGCCTTGTCAGTGAGCGAGTCGATGGCGTCAATGATATAGTCGTAGTCGTCAAGCCGGAAGCCGGCGGCCGTCTCCTCGGTGAATACCTCCTGCCGCGCATCAATCTCGGCAGCGGGATTCACCGTGAGCAAATGCTCCTTGAGCGCCTCCACCTTAACCCGTCCGATGGTCTCGATAGTGGCCATAAGCTGGCGGTTGATGTTGGTGATACACACGCGGTCGCTGTCTACAATCGTCAGCCGGCACACACCCGAGCGCACAAGGCTCTCTGCGCACCACGAACCCACGCCTCCCACGCCGAATATAATAACCCGCGCCCTACCAATACGGTCCATAGTCTCGTCGCCCAGCAGAAGCCGGGATCTGTTAAGCAATGCTTTCTCTATACCCATTATGTTTATTCAGTTTTGACACTGCAAAGTTAAACATTTTCTCTGTTTATACGCAATTTATTTTGTTTTTAGCCCGAATTGCTGTAAATTTGCAGACAATATAATTTACACAGGCAATGGAAAGCGGTAAAAAGGTGCTTATCGGCATGACTGCCGAAGAACTGAAAGAGTTGACAGCAGAACTGGGTATGCCCAAATTTACGGCAGGCCAGATAGCCAAATGGCTGTATACGAAGCACGTGAAGAGTATTGACGAGATGACCAATCTGTCGAAAGCCAACCGCGCACGTCTTGACGAGGTGTGTACCGTGGGTACGATGGAACCGGCCGACAGCCAGCGCTCGGTAGACGGCACGGTGAAGTATCTGTTTCCCACTGCCGGGGGCAAGTTTGTCGAAACGGTGTTCATCCCCGACGGAGAGCGTGCCACCTTGTGCGTATCGTCGCAGGTGGGTTGCAAGATGAACTGTCTGTTCTGTCAGACTGGCAAGCAGGGATTCGAGGGCAATCTCACCGCGGGCGACATTCTCAACCAAATATACTCTCTGCCCGAGCGCGAGCGCCTCACCAATGTGGTGTTCATGGGACAGGGCGAGCCGATGGACAACATTGACAATGTTCTGAAATCCACGGAGATTCTCACATCCGACTACGGATACGCATGGAGTCCGAAACGCATCACCGTGAGCAGTGTGGGCATAAAGAACAAGCTCAAGCGCTTTCTCGACGAGAGCGAATGCCACATTGCAATCAGCATGCACTCACCACTGCACGAACAGCGCATGCAACTGATGCCGGCCGAGAAGCAGATGCCGATAAAAGAAGTGGTGGAACTTCTGAAGCAGTACGACTTCACACACCAGCGGCGCGCCTCGTTCGAATATATCGTGTTCGACGGAGTGAACGATTCGCCGGCCCATGCCCGCGAGATTATCCGGCTGGTGAGCGGACTGGAATGCCGTATCAATCTGATACGGTTCCACACCATACCCGATGTCAATCTGCACGGCACCGACGACAGCAAGATGGAGATCATGCGCGATTATCTCACTAGCCATGGGGTATTTACAACAATACGTGCCAGTCGCGGACAGGATATATTTGCGGCCTGTGGCCTGCTGTCAACGGCACACAAACAGCAACAATCAGGATAATGATGCACAAGACCCTGCAACCGATATGCAACGCTGCATTGTTGCTATGCTGGCTGATAGTGATGACGGCCTGTACGGATGACGGAGCACTGCTGCCCAAAAGTGGCGGAAAACCTTACGAGGTGGTGGTGACGGGAAACACTGAAGAAGCGGTAAGGGCGGTGAGCACGTTGCTTGGCGCGCTGACTGTGGCAGGATTGCCTCAACGGGAGCCGACTTTCGATATATCACAGACAACAAAAGGCATCGGACAGGCCACAAAATATGCACGCAGCATCATCAATGTGAATATCGACCCTGAAATGACTGGCAAAACGAGGATGAGCCACAGGCTGGATGTTTATGCGAAACCGCAAATAGTGATAAACATCTGTTCGCCGTCAGCAAGACAACTGACCACAGACATAAGAAGCCGACAGGACGATATAAAAGGGATTATCGACAGATTCGAACTGGAAGCCGGCATAACCCGTCTGTCACGTCATCGCAACATCAAAGCGGAAAAGGCCGTAAAAAAGATGTTCGGAGATGTGCAGATATGGATTCCGGAAGAGCTGACGGCCATGAAAAAGGGACATGACTTCATCTGGCTATCGGACAATGGAAAGTCTGCCATGCGCAACATCTGCATATATACATACGCTTACGACAACGTCACGCTACCGGAGGGTGCCGCAAGAAAGCGTGACAGCGTTATGCGCAAGAACATACCGGGCGAGACTGCTCAAATGTTCATGACCACAGTACACTCACCCGCTCCAACAGCCCGCACGACACAACACAACGGACGGAGAACTATGGAACTGCGCGGTCAATGGGTAATGAAAGGCGACATAATGGGTGGCCCGTTCATAAGCCGTTGCCTCATTGACAGCACAAAACAGCGCATCACCGTGGCGGAAGCATTCGTATACGCTCCGGGAACAGCCAAAAGGAACATTATCAAACAGCTTGAAGCTGTATTATATACATTTAAATAAAGCAATTAAATCAATTATGGAAGATAGACTTATACGCGTGGCTATCACGCACGGTGATACCAACGGAATCGGATATGAAGTGATTCTTAAAACATTTGAAGAACCGGGCATGCTCGAACTCTGCACGCCTATTATATACGGGTCGCCCAAGGCTGCGGCATATCACAGAAAAGCGCTCAATCTACAGTCCAATTTCAGCATCATAAACACAGCAGAAGAAGCCAGAGACGGACGGGTAAACCTGTTGACAACATTCGACGACGAAGTTAAAATAGATATGGGACAACCTTCGCCAGAAGCCGGAGAGGCAGCTCTTAAAGCACTTGATCGTGCCATGACCGATTTCCGTTCGGATAAATACGACGTACTCGTCACGGCACCAATCAACAAGAACAGCATACATAGCGACATGTTCCGTTTCTGCGGCCACACTGAATACATAGAAGACTGTGTCGGTGAAGGCAGCAAAGCACTGATGATACTGATGAACGGAAGCCTGCGCGTAGCATTGGTAACTACACATCTGCCCATCAAGGATGTGGCAAATGCCATAACCAAGGAGGCAATAGTGGAAAAAGTCAGAATATTCCACAACAGTCTGAAACGCGACATGCGGATATCCAATCCGCGTATTGCCGTACTGGCACTCAACCCGCACGCCGGAGACAGCGGACTGTTGGGTAAGGAGGAACAGGAACAGATTGTTCCCGCAATTGCCGAATTGGAAGAGGCCGGCATACAGGCTTTCGGTCCATATCCTGCCGACGGCTTTTTCGGTAGCGGAATGTATACCAAATTTGACGGTGTAATGGCGATGTACCACGATCAGGGACTGGCTCCGTTCAAGACGCTCGCCGCCGAGGATGGTGTAAACTATACAGCAGGACTGCCCATCGTACGCACATCACCCGACCACGGCACGGCATACGACATAGCAGGCAAGGGCATAGCCAACGAGAGTTCTTTCCGTCAGGCTATATATACAGCCATCGACATATACCGCAACAGGAAGAAGTATGACGAACCTATGGCAAACCCGCTTCCGAAATTGTATCACGAAAAACGTGACGAAAGCGAGAAGACCCGATTCTCAATACCGAAAGCACGTGACCAGTTCAAACACGAAGGCAACAGACAAACACGTGAAGAAAAAGCAAGCAAACAGACCGAAACAAACGAAAACGACAAGATAGCCCCCACGGTCGACGGCAAACAAAATACACAGGGAAGCAACCGACCGACAGTTACACAGACTGAAAACGACCAACAGACAGCCCCGGAAAATAAACAACAGACAGCAGAATGAAGAAAAAATATCAGAACGGATTTTTTATCTTCGGAATCACTGTTCTGCTGATTATGGTAACGCAGCTCGACTTCGCCCAGGTTTGGGCGGGGTTGCAGCGTGCCGGTTATTGGTTTGTCGCCGTCATTGTATTGTGGTTTTTCCTTTACATGTTCAACACGTCAGCATGGTATATCATCATAAACAGTCAGGAAGAACAGTCGAAAAACAGGATAAGCCCGGATCTTTCATCTGAACGCAAGGTGTCATTCTGGTGGTTATACAAAATCACCATCAGCGGATTTGCACTAAACTATGCCACCCCGGGAGGATTAATGGGAGGCGAACCGTACAGGATAATGTCACTCTCACCAAAGATTGGTACGGAAAGAGCATCTTCATCAGTAATCCTCTATGCCATGACCCACATCTTCTCGCACTTTTGGTTTTGGATGTTGTCTATATTACTATACATCGTCACGCAAGAGGTGAACATGCCTATGGGTATTATGCTGACTTCCGTGGGAGCATTCTGCACTGCTGCTATATGGTTTTTCATCAAGGGATATAAAAAGGGCATCACCGTGCGCTGCATGGGTATATTGAGCCATTTCCCGCTAATTAAGCGCAAAGCACAACGATTCTTTGAAAACCACAAGGAACAACTGGCATCTATAGACCGCCAGATTGCCGCCCTGCACAATCAGAATCCCCGCACTTTCGTAAGCGCCGTGGTGCTCGAACTGGCATGCCGTGTGGTTTCGGCTTTGGAAATATATTTTATACTGCTTGTCATAATGCCCGACGCCAACTATCTGCAGTGCATACTTATCTTGGCATTCACATCTCTATTTGCCAATATGCTGTTCTTTCTGCCCCTGCAACTCGGAGGCAGGGAAGGCGGTTTCCTGATGTCGGCCAAAGGACTTGCCATGACTGCAAGTGCCGGTATTTTCGTAGCCGTAATCGTAAGATTGCGCGAACTGATATGGACTGCCATAGGACTGCTACTGATAAAGTTCGGCTCAAAACAATAATGACATTGACATCACCTGATATATCCGAGACAGCCCCTAAATTTGTACATATATATATAAGTAAGCCGGAAAATAAAGCCGTATTCAAAAAATCGCTGTCCAAAAGTCTGTATATCGAATAAAATGTGTAATTTTGTCAGCTAAATGAAGACATCAGAACTGCAACAGATAAAACAGCGGTACAACATCGTGGGCAACTGCGAGGCGCTGAATCATGTACTCGATGTGGCCCTGCAGGTTGCGCCGACAGACTTAAGTGTGCTCATTGTCGGAGAAAGCGGTGTGGGAAAAGAAATCATTCCGCGTGTCATTCATGACAACTCACCACGCCGACGCGAGAAATATTTTGCAATCAACTGCGGTTCCATACCCGAAGGCACTATTGACAGCGAACTGTTCGGACACGTAAAAGGCTCTTTTACAGGCGCTATAAACGATAGTCAGGGATATTTCGGTGTGGCCAACAAGGGTACACTGTTTCTCGATGAAGTAGGCGAATTGCCATTGGCGACACAGGCCCGACTGCTACGCGTTCTCGAAACGGGAGAATACATACCGGTGGGAGCTACGGATGTGAAAAAGACCGATGTACGTATCGTAGCAGCCACAAACGTAAACATACGCAAAGCCATCAGCGAAGGACGCTTCCGCGAAGACCTTTACTACCGCTTGAACTCCATCCCAATACAAATGCCTCCGTTGCGCGATCGCGGAGAAGACATCGTTCTGCTGTTCCGCCTGTTTGCCATGCAAATGGCTGAGAAGTACAGAATGGAAAAAGTGGTGCTGACGGAAGAGGCCAAACAACTTCTCATGAAGTATAAATGGCCTGGCAACGTGAGACAACTTAAAAATATAACGGAACAGATTTCGATACTGAGCACCGTACGACAGATAACTCCTGAAATATTAGGCAATTTCATTCCACAAGACCAAGAGAGCACCCAGCTTGCCACCATACATAAAAGCAGCGGGGATCACAGTTTTGAAAACGAACGAGAGATTCTCTACAAAATATTGTTCGAATTACGTGGCAATGTAAATGATTTGCGACGCGATATGGGGATACTCAAAAAAAGACTGGAAGAAACACAGGCCGCACAAATCGTACAGAAGGACGACAAGCCTGTACCAATAGGCAACAGCACACCAGCCATAACATCACAACAGATATACATAAACCCGCAACAGCAAAAACCCATGGCCGAAGATGCCATTGCGGAAGAATATATCGAACTGGAAAAGGAACCGGAAAATCTCAACCTGAGCAACATTGAGCGACAGATGCTTGAAAAGGCTTTGGAACGCAACGGCGGCAACCGTAAGAAGGCTGCACAGGAACTGGGAATATCCGACCGTACGCTATACCGGAGAATAAAACAATATGGACTGGAGTAGAGATTCGAAAGTCAAAGACAACAACGAAATATGAAAGAAACGAAAAAAGATACATACAGCAAGTCACAGACTGATGGGAAATCATGCCTGTGCTATCGTCTCATATCGTTTTGTCTTTTGACAGTACTACTGATATCGTGCTCTGTTTCATACAAGTTCAACGGTGCAAGCATAGACTACTCGACTACCAAAACCATACAAATAGCAGACTTCCCCATACGCTCCAGCTATGTATGGGGTCCGATGGCAAGTATTTTCAACAACCAACTGAAAGACATATTTGCCAACCACACACGCCTGATACAAGTAAGACGCAACGGGGACCTCAAAATAGAGGGTGAGATTACACGCTACGAGCAACGTAACAAGGCCGTATCAAGCGAGGGATATTCGGCACAGACGGAATTGTCGATGACGGTAAACGTACGATTCACAAACAACAAAAATCATACGGAAGACTTTGAACGTCAGTTCACGGCCACATCGACATACGAGACGACACAGTCGCTCAACTCCGTACAGGAACAACTTGTGACTGAAATGGTAAAAGAAATAACCGATCAAATTTTCAATGCAACAGTAGCCAACTGGTAAAAACATTTATGGAAATAACCGAGCTGATAAACCATCCGGAACGACTCGACAGGGACACTCTATACGAACTGCGCTCTGTCATAGCGCTGTACCCGTATTTCCAGACCGCACGGTTACTGATGCTTAAAAATCTGTATCTGCTGCACGACCCGTCATTCGACGAAGAGCTGCGGAAAGCCGCTATATACATAACCGACCGGAAAGTCATATTCCAGCTTGTAGAAGCAGCCCACTATAAATTACCTGCAGCGGCACATAAACATAACAAACCGACAGCCCCCAAAAACAATTCAGCCGAAAAGAATACAAGCAGGACAATATCGCTGATAGACAATTTCCTTGATTCCATTCCACAAGAAGAACAGAAAGAGGAAAAGAAAAAACGACGTCCCACACCTGCTGATGCCGCAGTGGACTATGTGGCATATCTGCTTGAAACCGACAGTGAAGAAAAACCGTCGGACAATGGAAAAGTTCCGTTGCTGAAAGGCCAAAATCTGATAGACAGCTTCATTGAAAACGACAAGGGAAAAATCGTTCTCAGTGATACGCCACAGTTTGTACCACAGATAGAAGACTCTGAAGAAAAAGAAGAAAAAGGTGGAGACGAAAGCTATTTTACAGAGACTTTAGCCCGAATTTACATAAAACAGGGCAGATATTCAAAGGCTTTGGAAATTATTAGGCGATTAAGTTTGAATTATCCAAAAAAAAATGCTTACTTTGCAGACCAAATACGTTTCTTAGAAAAATTGATAATAAATAACAATAAAAAAATAAAGTAACAATGTACACAGTATTAGTAACTCTTATCGTTTTAGCTGCACTTGCTATGATTGGTATAGTGCTGATTCAAGAGTCAAAGGGAGGAGGACTTTCTTCCAATTTCGCTTCTTACAATCAGATTGGCGGTGTCCGCAAGACCACCGACTTCATTGAAAAAACAACATGGGGACTGGCTGCCGCCATGGTCATTATCAGCGTGGCATGCGCACATTTCGCTCCACAGGCAACAACCAACATGTCGGTAATGGAGAACATTGAGAACCCGACAACCAACCCCAACAATCTGCCCGGCTTCGGTGCCAGCAAGACTCAAGAGGCTGTTCCTACGACTCAAGACAACGCTGAGAAGGCTGCTCCTGCAACAAACAATGCAGAAAAAGTTTCAGATAAGGCAAAATAATAAAAACGGCAAAAAAGTACGTGATTTATTTGGTAGTTTAAAATAAATCACGTACCTTTGCACTCGCTTTAAGAAAGCAACCAAAACAACACGGTGGATGTAGTTCAGTTGGTTAGAGCGTCAGATTGTGGTTCTGAATGTCGTGGGTTCGAGCCCCACCCTCCACCCAAAGAAAAGGAGATTTCAAATGGAAATCTCCTTTTCTTTTATATATAAACACCGGCACTACGCCTTGTCACATGCCTCACAAAAATCAAAAGTCAGCAGATATTTTCGGGACAACCTATTTTACCGGTTGGGAAATGATTTGGAAAATCCGCATACATAAACCATCATTTACAGAGTTGCCAAAATGCTACTGCCGAAGCCGCTGCGACGTTAAGCGAATCGACACCATGAGACATCGGGATTCGCACCACATAATCAGCAGAAGCGATAGTCTCCAAAGGAAGTCCGTCACCCTCCGTACCCATCACAACAGCCAACCGCGGTTCTGCGGCAAGTTCAGGAGCATCTATAGATATGGAATTGTCACTAAGCGCCATTGCCGCAGTACGGAATCCGTATTGATTCAAAGAGGATATCTGTCCGTCAATCCATGCCCAGGGTACGAGAAAAACAGACCCCATCGAAACACGTACCGCACGCCGATTAAGCGGATCGCAGGAATTTCGCGTAAGCAACACCCCATCAACACCGAGAGCTGCCGCCGAACGGAATATAGCCCCAATATTGGTTGTATCGACCACTCCATCGATAACGACCACACGTCGTGCACCACTACACACATCCCCGACACTTATTTCCTGTGGCCGACGCATTGCGCACAAAACACCACGTGTCAGTACATATCCTGTCAATTCTGCAAGCAACTTCCTCTCACCGGTATACACCGGTATATCCCCACATCGTTCTATAATGTCAGCCGCATCTCCGGTTATGTGTTTCCGCTCGCAAAGCAATGAAAGCGGCTCATATCCGGCATCAAGTGCTACGCTGATCACCTTCGGACTTTCTACTATAAACACGCCCTTGTCGGGCTCTATACGATTGCGGAGCTGTGCTTCTGTCAGTGTACTGAACACTTCAACTCCCGGGTAACTCAACGATGATATCTCTATAACAGGCATATATATAAAAAATAATATATTCACATTTTGAAATGACAGTGCAAACTTACGCAAAAAATCCGACTTACAGGACCTATAACTTCAAAGAAAAACAATTTTAACGATGCAGAATTTACGTAAAATCAGATTTTTTATGTAAGTTTGCAGAAGTATCAGTCTGACAATATATAGCAACACCATACCACAAACCAATAATACGTAAAATCAAATGAAAGAGAATAGTGAAGACATCAGTAAAAAGACATCACTGTTATTTGTATGCCTCGGAAATATATGCCGTTCACCGGCAGCCGAAGGAATAATGCGGCATATAACAAAGGAACACATGATGGAGGATTATGTCGACATAGATTCTGCCGGCATTGGTTCGTGGCATGCAGGCGAACTTCCGGACAGACGTATGAGAAGTCACGGTTCTGCCCATGGATACGATTTCAGCAGCCGCGCACGGCAGATAAAACAAGAAGACATGCAACGTTTCGACCACATAATAGTGATGGATGACGAAAACTACAAAGACGTTACAGCCATGGCACGCACTGACGAACAGCGTCGCAAGATATCACGCATGACAGACTTTTGCAAACATCATCCCGGTCACACGGCTGTGCCCGATCCTTACTATGGCGGAGATCGTGGCTTCGAACTTGTGATTGAACTACTCGAAGACGGCTGCAAAGAACTGCTCAAACAGATTGCCCAAAAACACGGAGTGGCGTATCTTCTGTAATTATGGTAAGCAAATCAATGAAATATACACGACAATAACCGTTTTTATTCAGTACATTTGCAAATAGTATAAAAAATTAAAACTGATAACAATATGTTTGGACTTGGAATGCAAGAGGTGCTTGTGATAGCCCTCATCATATTATTGCTTTTCGGAGGGAAGAAGATTCCCGAGTTGATGAACGGTCTGGGAAAAGGAGTGAAAAGCTTCAAAGACGGTATGAACGGTACAGCTGACGGTACAAAAGATACCCAAAAGACCAAGAGCGACAGCCCTGAAGACAAATGAACGGAAAAGCAGAGAACACGACAACGTTCTGGGACCACCTTGACGAACTGCGCAGTTGCCTGATACGCATCATTATGATAACGATAGCAATGGGGGCCTTGGCTTTCTGCATGAAAGACACGCTCTTTGACATCGTGCTTGCCCCGCATAACAGCAATTTCGTAACCTATCGTCTGCTTGATACCGAGCCGTTCACGCTGCATCTGATGAACACCGGACTGACCGAGCAGTTCATGATACACATGAAGACAGCACTCTATGCAGGACTGCTGCTTTCCTCTCCCTACGTGCTCTACGTTCTGTTCGGTTTCGTAGCTCCCGCTCTATATGAAAACGAACGACGCATCGCCATAAAGATAACAATGAGCGCCTACGTGATGTTCATACTCGGTACACTTCTCAATTATTTTCTTATATTTCCGCTCACGGTACACTTCCTCGGAACATATCAGGTAAGTACGGATGTGGACAACATGCTCACCCTACAGTCATACATGGACACATTGATAACAATGTGCCTTGTGATAGGTGTAATGTTCGAGCTGCCGATAGTCAGCTGGCTTCTGGCCCGCATGGGAATAATAAACGGCCGCATGATGACCCTATACCGGCGTCACGCCATAGTGGCCATTGTCATCGTAGCCGCCATTATCACCCCCACCACAGATGTCTTCACACTCTTCGTCGTGTCAATGCCCATCTGGCTGCTGTACGAACTGAGCATACTGATAGTAAGAATGACAGGAAATAACCAACAAATACACAGATAAATCATGTTAAGAAAGATTAGAACAACGCTTGCCATAGTATTTTTTACCGGCATAACACTGCTGTTCCTCGACTTTACTGGCACCATCCACCGATGGCTGCACTGGATGGCCCACATACAACTGGTTCCGGCACTGCTCTTCAACGCAGCTCTCGCATTGATACCGTTGCTGCTAACGCTTATGTTCGGACGAATATATTGCTCGGTGATATGTCCGCTTGGCGTGTTTCAGGATGCAGTAGCATGGCTGCACAATCACGGTCGCAAGCGCCCATATTCCTATTCCAAAGCCATATCATGGCTTCGTTATACCATACTTGGCGTCATGATAGTAGCATTTGTGGCCGGTATCGGTTCGGCAGTAGCAATGCTTGAGCCATACAGTGCCTACGGAAGAATTGCTTCGAACCTGTTCCAGCCGCTATGGCAATTCGGCAATAATGTTCTTGCAAACGTTGCCGAACGTATGGACAGCTACGCATTCTACACCACTGATGTATGGATAAAGAGCATGCCTACATTCATCATAGCCATAGCCACATTGCTCACTGTCGTAACACTTGCATGGCGCAGCGGCCGCACATACTGCAACACAATATGTCCCGTGGGCACACTGCTTGGAGCGATATCGCGGTTTTCCATGATGAAAATACGAATCGACACTGACAAATGCCGCAATTGCGGCTCATGCGCCAACAACTGCAAGGCATCGTGCATCGATGTAAAGAACCACGCCATCGACCCGACACGCTGTGTTGTATGCGGTGACTGCATAGGCAAATGCAGTTTTGGTGCCATCAGCTTCGGAAAGGCCGACTCTCAAGAAAAAAAGAAAGAGAACGACACAAAAGCAAGAGAAAGCCGCCGTTCTTTCCTTCTTGCCACAACTTTGGCTGCAACGTCAGCCATGGCGCAGGAGAAGAAAAAGGTAGACGGCGGACTGGCAAAGATAGAAAACAAAGCAGCCCCCGAACGTCAGACACCGCTCACGCCCCCAGGCTCCCTCAGCGCACAACACATGGCACGCCACTGCACCGGTTGCCAACTCTGTGTGGCAGCATGCCCAAACAGAGTACTTCGCCCTTCGACTGAACTGACAAAGCTGATGCAACCGATGATGTCATACGAACACGGCTACTGCCGTCCGGAATGTACACGATGTTCAAATATATGCCCCACAGGAGCCATAAGAAAGATTACTCCATCAGACAAGTCGGCCATACAGATAGGGCATGCCGTATGGATAAAGAAAAACTGTGTACCGCTGACCGACCACGTGGAGTGCGGCAACTGTGCCCGCCACTGCCCCACAGGAGCAATAGAGATGGTGCCGTCGGAACCGGACAACGAACAGTCGCCCAAGATACCGGTGATAAACGAGACACGATGCATCGGTTGCGGAGCATGCGAGAATCTGTGTCCGGCACGACCGTTCCCTGCCATATATGTAGAAGGACACGAAGTGCACAAAACCATTTGAGATTTGCCTGTAACAACTCATTGTCAGACAACACCGGTAATATGAACCACAAAAAACTTAGAATAATGAGTGATAACGAAAACAACATATCGCGCCGTAAGTTCTTGAAACTTTTCGGTATCGGGACGGCCGCTGCAGCCGCCACACTCACCGGCTGCAAAAAGCCAAAATCAAATGAATTCCCAAACGACGACTACACCAATCAAACCGAACCGCCAAAAGACAGAATGACCTATCGGGTAAATCCTACTACCCACGACCGGGTCTCGCTCTTAGGATTCGGAATGATGCGCCTGCCCGAACCGGATGAAGGCACAGCAACAGAAGGTAACGTCAAGATTGACCAGGAAAAGGTAAACCGCCTCGTTGACTATGCCATAGAACACGGCGTGAACTATTTCGACACTTCGCCAGCCTACAGTGGCGGTTTTTCCGAACGCGCCACAGGAACAGCCCTGAGCCGCCATCCGCGCAAGAGCTACTATGTGGCCACAAAACTTTCCAACTTCAACAAAGAGACCTGGTCGCGCGAGGAGTCGATAAAGATGTACCGCAACTCGTTCAAGGAACTGCAAACCGACTACATAGACTATTATCTGTTGCACGCCATCGGTATGGGAGGCATGGAAGCTCTCAACGCACGATACATAGACAACGGAATGCTCGACTTTCTCATCGAGGAACGCCGTGCCGGACGTATACGCAATCTCGGATTCTCATATCATGGTGACATCAAGGTATACGACTATCTGCTATCCATGCACGACAAATACAAATGGGATTTCGTTCAGATAGAACTGAACTATCTTGACTGGGAATATGCCGATGAGATAAACCCACGCAACACCGATGCCTCATATCTGTATGCAGAACTGAAAAAGCGTGGAATACCGGCTGTCATCATGGAGCCGCTACTTGGTGGCCGATTGGCCAATGTTCCACAATATATAGTCACAGAAATGAAAAAACGTATTCCTGAAAACAGCGTAGCATCATGGGCTTTCAGATATGCCGGCACGCCTGACGGGGTACTTACTGTGCTTAGCGGTATGACATATATGGAACATCTGAAAGACAATCTGAAGACATACAGTCCGCTACATACGATAACAGCCGACGAGGACAAATTCCTGCAAAGCATAGCCGAACAACTGGTCAATATGGAGACCATACCGTGCAACGATTGCAAATACTGTATGCCATGCCCATATGGAGTGGATATTCCGGGAATATTCGTACACTATAACAAGTGCAAGAACGAAGGACGTCTGCCACACAACAACAAGGACAAAGACTACGACCGTCTGCGCCGCGAATATCTGATAGGACTCGACCGCAGCGTGCCACGTCTGCGACAGGCAGCCCACTGCATAGGTTGCGGACAGTGCGAGCCACATTGTCCGCAAAACATAAAAATTCCACATGAGTTACACATCATAGACAAATATGTGGAGCAATTGAAAAAAGGTGGGAAAATATGATTAATCGATTGACAGAAATACTGCATGGCGAGCAATGTTCGTGCGTGATATCCAATAGTGGCATAATACGCACGTTCAGAAGACGCGGCATCGCAGATTTGTTTATAACACTGAAGAACGAACCGAAACTGCTTTGCGGTGCCCTCGTTGCTGACAAAGTTGTCGGCAAGGCCGCCGCTGCATTGCTGATTCTCGGTGGTGCCGATCATATCTATGCCGATATAATAAGCACTCCTGCACTGGCTATGCTACGCGAACATGGCATTACCGTAGAATTTGAAACCGAAACTGACCATATCCTTAACCGTACCGGCACAGGATGGTGCCCCATGGAACAACTCTGTCATAACGAACACCAACCGGAAACGATAAAAGACAAACTCGAACAGTTTCTCCGCGGCAGGAACGGATCATGCAGCATTTCCACCACAAAAACATAAACATGCACGAAATATCAAACGCCATGCGGAATAAAATAAAAAAACAGCGGCTGTGAATTCACAGCCGCTGTTTTTTTATTTTATTCCGCATGGCGTTTCATTATCTTAGGTTCATTAACCCCGTCATAATACAAAAGGACTTCAGCACCATCCGTCCTGTTCCAACTGCAAATATCGAAATGCCTGTTGTCTGCATATCGCCTCACCACCTTGAATACAGTACGTAAATTGCTTTTCAGGATAAGCCTGTTGCCAGAAAGGAAACAAATCCCGTTGCCGGTTTTAAGTTCGTCTTTCATAAATGCAATACCACTGAGCGAAAATACATTACGGATAATGTAAATATTGTCAAACCTGACTAAATAAAGAAAACCATCCTTGAAAAATTCCGGTTTGCTGAAATACCGCCACTTGTTCTGTATGTCAGCCCAATACTCCAAACCATTTTCCACAATGTGTATGAAACCACCGTCCAACAACTCTGCAAAGTCAAACTCCTCTCGAAATCCGGGAATACATCGACCATTATCCGTTCTCACCTGAAACTTGCCGTTGGTCTTCTGCCCTACACGCAGGCCGAAAGCCGGAGCGGATATATATTTCCATTCATCCGACATTGGCCTGAACACCCTGCCGTCACATCTTTCCACCAGCTCAAACCGCCCTTTCACCACATCCGGCATTATCTTGAATCCTGGAAGCTCGTCGTAATTGCCGAGACAGTACTTATTTTCAACAACCCATCCCGGACACTGCCGAAACACACCATGCTCACGGCTTCTTTTCACATCACCGACAAACACCTCCATCCGCCTGTCCATTCCTGCCTTTGCCGTCTCCCACTCTGCCGGACTTACAAGCCTCATTTCCGGTTCATTGTCTTTTTTACAGAAAAAACGGCCCTGTTCGTCAGCAAACAAGGTCATATTGTATACTTTCTCCTTGAAGATATAGAGTTTGGTCGGCTCTGATGACTGCACATAGTAGTTATTGAATCTCAATCCGACACCTATGCCGAACCGTAGCATGGCGGCAGTAGTGTAAGAATCCTCGTCCATCAGCCGGGTATGAACACGTGGATACAGCCGGAAGCCGTCAGAGGTGCTCATTTCAAGAAATCCCGCCCTAACGGTTTTCGGTCGCACAGCAAACCTCACTCCGTTTACAAGATCTATCCACGGACGTTCGATGTCAGCCTTACGCCGTGAACGAAGTCGGGCAAATCCGTAAGGGAAAAGCTCTACCTTATTATATGTATATGGCACCGTCTCACGACCATACTTATCGGCCACCCCCTGCTTACCGTCGATACCCGTCATTACATGATAACCAAAGGTTGCATCCAACAGACACCGTTGGCCGTCATGTGTGAGCAGAGTTATCATTTCGGTATGCCCGGTTCCGGTTATCCTGTAATATTCCTGACTTGCCGACATCGACTGACATAGTGCCTCTTCTTCAACATCAACGACAGCCTTACCTGTAGTCCGGCCATCGAACATGGCCTGCCAGTCACGATGGTCTGATGGCAGACCGAACAGACGATACGACCCGACATTGTCAAGTATCAGACAAAACTTCTTGCCATGGAAAACCCTCAATCCACGCCCTACCTGTTGCAGATATCTTGACAACGACAGCGTAGGACGGGCCAACTGTATGAATTCGACATCAGGACAATCGAAACCTTCACCAAATAGGTCTACATTCACAAGAACGTCAAGATGTCCGGCCTTGAATTGCTCCACTATCGAACACCGTTCGTTCTTTTTTGTCTTGCTGCTTATTGTCACTGCATTGATACCATTCTGCCTGTAACAGTCGGCTATATGTCCGGCGTGCCCGATATCAATTGCATATACTATGCCTTTCTTACATCCGGCATATCGCAGCACAGTATCGCAGAGTCGTTCAATACTGGGTCTGACATCGAGTTTCTCACTCATCTCCCTAATGGAATAGTCACCGTCAGCACCCCGCTTTTTCAAACTGCTAACCATCCTGACATCTTCACTGTCGGGCTTTACCGACATATAATCGTAAAGCGACAAATGGCCCTCAGCAATGAATCTGTCCACGGACCACGATTGCAGCAAAACATCAAACAGGTCTGTAAATCCTTTACGGTCCAACCGGCATGGAGTTGCAGTCAATCCCAATTTCTTCGCCTTCGGATGGGCAACAATCAACTCTTTGTAGGTATCAGCCAAAGCATGATGGGCTTCGTCTATCACTATCAGAACCGGTTCGTCATTCAAATCCCGATAATGTCGTGACAGCCACTGGATGGAAAGCACCCGGACACGCAAATCGCCGGCCAATGAGAATTTTGAAATAGTGTCCTGTATCTGTGACACAAGTTCCATGCGATGCGTGACAATCCAGACTTTGCCCTTGCTGCATGAAAGAAATTCGGACACGACAGAAGCCAACAGATACGTTTTCCCAGTGCCTGTAGGCATTTGGACCATCACGGAGCGGAAGGTTTCAAAAGCCCTCTCTATCCGTTCTTTCATGTCTTGCTGATAATCGTAAAGCTGTATTTGCTTCATTCTCCAACCCTATACTTGTCCGCTTCTCTCAGATCGTGTTCAAACTCTTCTGCCTCCGTCTTTGCCATCTTCATAACAAGGCAAAGAAAAGCTACGAAAACAAGAACAAAAAGCCCTATAATTACCTTCCACCACATATACAGCAGCACAACATTATATATTATTGCAACCCATCGCTATATCCGACACATACCGAAATCACTCATTTGAACTTTGCCAATAAAAACTGCGGAACTTTCCACATCATCTTTTCCAACTTCGTAACGGTAGGATTCATCCCGTGCGAACGGTACATACGTATGTCCTCCATCCACATCTGCCTGCGCTTGGCGGCGTCAGTGCTCAATCCGCCCATACGCATACGGACGATATACTCATGCAGATAGGTCACAGTAAGATCGCCACCGAGCAGATAACGGAACAGGAAATCGGAGTCGGCGGCTATTTTGTAGGTCTCATTATACAATCCCCGTTTGGCAATAGCCTCACGGCGGATATAGCACGTAGGATGCAACGGCAACCATCCGTGACGCACTTTCCACAAACGGTAGTCACCGCCAATCCAGTTACGCACGACCTTGTCAGTGTCGCCAGGAGTGACAAACAGACCGTCGCCATACAGAAAATCTGCCCCGGTCTGACACATCCGTTCTACAATATGGCTGATAGTGTTCGGCGAATACAGAAAATCGTCTGAGTGTACCAGTCCGATGATGTCACCCGTTGCCATGCGTATTCCCTTGTTGATGGCTTCGTACATCCCCCTGTCCGGCTCGGAAACGATGTGCGTTATTCTGTCCTCATATTCCTTTATCACAGCGAGCGAATTATCTGTCGAGGCACCGTCGACTACGATATACTCTATATCCGGATAGTCCTGCCCCAACACACTCTCTATGCAACCACGGATAGTCCGCTCACGGTTGAAACAACTTGTTATAATCGATACTTTCATAAGTATTGTCCATGGATAAAAATCTTTTGAAGAATATCAAGACAGATATGTTTTCTTCAAATAAGCCTTTATTTTATTATCATCAAATCCAAATCTCTTTTTTAATTCAAAGATCTTGGCATCAACCAAGAAGCGATAAGAAAAACCTTGTAAGAAATGCCATACAAATCCCTCCTTGCCATCAAGGAAACCTGCCTTGAATATATAACGGATTGTAAAATTGATGAAAGGGCGAATAAACAAAGGAGCCTTGATATATTTCACTTTCAGCCAACGCTTGCGCTGCTCTTCTGTCCCAAAGAACTTAGGCATAACCTCTTGCGAAGATGCATCCAGTCCATATTCCATCATCAACATATCTGCCATTTCTCTTGTCGCATACCCATTGTGCTTGTTCATCCACCACGTCAAGTCATTGAGATTGGCATCCACTTGATCGCCTTGCTCTACTGTAATGACACGTCCGTCGAAAATGCAGATATGCTCATCCATCCAACGGTTCTCACACTCACCATGTCCTCTGCGCCAAACTTTCAAATGATAACTGGGATACCATCCCCCATGCTTCAAAGGACGCCCCATGAAGTCGATACGCTTGCGAACATAAATACCATTCACATCGTCATCACACTTACTTATCGCTTTCCTTACACTCTGCCCTAACCCGTTATCCAAAAATTCATCGGCATCAATACGCCAAACCCAATCTGCTGTTATCGGACAGTTGTAAAGTCCCCAATTGAACTGTGTCGCATAGTTTTTCCAAGGATGTTGATAAACTTTCGCCCCAAGTGACTCTGCCACAACTTTAGTGTTGTCCGTGCTGAAACAATCTATAACAAACACTTCTTCGCAAATTCCTTTCAGCGATTCTATGCAACGTGCAATATGTTTCTCCTCATCCTTTGTCAAGACGATGGCCGCGATAGTATTATTCATAAAAATATCATTGATTTTTCCAAAAACTCAAATCTCCGCTTCAGTGTAATGCCGATTCTTTTGGGCATAAGACATAATATATCTGTTGGAGCGAACCAAAAGAACTTTGCACAATGCCGTAATGCAATTTTAGCTGTCTCAAAACTTTTCATTACTCCAAAAGAATGATTCTTGTATGCCAACTTTCCAAAATTTCCACTCTCCATTACCGTTGCCATCAGCATATCGCCATAAATCTCATCTTTTTTACTCAATAAAAACAAATTGTCAACACATGACAAACTGAAATACTTTTTCATCATGGCTGCCATTGCCAGAAAAGCATCCAGATATCCAATTTCTGTCAAATGATGTTGCAACCTGTTTCTATCTGTCTTTCCTTTATAAGACTGCAAAAGAACAGCCAAGTCTACCGTCTGCCGCAAACCGACTCCTTCAACTATCAGATGGTTGAACCAATGTTTGAAAACAACAATAAGGTCTTCTATGGGAGAAAGCACAGAGACAAAGACAGCTTGTCTTTCAACACCGATGCCATTCAATTCAAAACAGACTTTTTCATTTGCGATACTTCCATCAATCATTCTGTTAAAATACCGCTGATGCCTGTTATTGCCGAATGTCTCTATCCGAGAATGTATTTCGAGGCGGATACCTTCATACTCAAAACAAAAATGCTTGTCTATATCGTCTTTATCTATCGCAATATGCCATTCTTGTTCTATTACAGAAACAGCCTTATAAAAACTACTATCGGGAACATAAAAATCCACATCGCCCATAGTTCTTGCATAAGACGATTTATAAAACCGAGCCACCGCCATTCCCTTAAACATGACATAACGGATATTATGTTTGTCCATCAGAATAGCAAGCCTGCCAATAACTGTTGCAAACTTATGATACATCCGCAGATGGTTCATCCTTGTCCGCATCAGTTTTGCTGTCTCTGTTCTTGATTGTATAACCGGAGCAACCGTCAGTCTGCCTTCTATTACGGCATCAGCCACTAATCCAGAAACAGTATGTTCCTGAGCCAGTTGCATCACTTGCGTCAAGGCTTCAACAGACAATATATGACCTCCAAAATTTTCTTTTTCAGAAATCTCTTCTTTTAGAATTTCGAGCAGAGCCAACTCGGCACGGTTTAATGCAAAGGCCATATTGACTTACCAATATATTCTACAATTTGAATATTTTACGTACTTCAAAATCTCCTCCACCAAATATTTGTGAAAACACTTGCGACAGACATTTCAAAACGTACGCCATACAGAATATTATAAGGTAAGTGATGATTATATTTAACGGAAACAGACCATTCATACTGTCTGTAAACAATGCGTATTGTACCAAATAGATCTCTAATGTAAGAGCAGATATTGCATAAACCACATTTCCAAGTACAGTCTTATCAAACACCTTTATCATCTTTTCACAGCTACAGAACATAAAGAAAAAGTAAATTGCAAGAAGCAGCGGTATCAACGAAACAATCTGAAACTTACAAAAAAACGGCCCGAGCTTATATATTGCCATACATACGTAATAAAGTACAATTGAAACAAAAAACAATGCAAACGATCTTTTTATACTGACATATGGCCTTTTAACTTCTTCATCACTTTTTACCCCCCGATGAAATTCGGTATAAACAGCTGAATATCATATTATTATCTTCACGAGTCAAGTCGATTGCCGTAATTGCTCCCAACAACATGAACATAAAATAATAAATCCGCATGAACGACACTTGGGCATACATCACGGAATGTTCCATATCAAGAACAAAAAAACTCAATATGATTATAATGCCCAACGAACCTATAAAAACCATATTCATGCGATTTATCATAAAACGACGAATCACATAGAATATAACATAATAAACCATAATGCAAGGAATGAACCAATACCTTGGAGTGGTTATCACATCCGTAACCGACCAATCCCAGCCGAAAACCACGGCAGACAACAATGCCCACATTATAATAGACGGATAAATTCTGCCAACTCTGCGCTTGTACCAGTTCAGAAATCCTCCATCCCTGCCAAGAAAAAGCGTAAATCCAGAACAGAAGAAAAACACCCCGTCACCGATAGCCCCTCCTGTAACCAAACCACCGAACTTAGGAAACAACAAGCCCATATGTGAATAGGTTATAAGCAATGCAGCAAAAAACTTGAATACAACAATTGCCTTATTCTTTCCCTCCAAATCATAGATTTTATTCATCGGGCAAAACTCTTTTCTTTATTACTTTTGCGGGATTGCCTCCAACGACATTCCACGGTTCAACACTCTTATATACGGAGGCGGTGGCACCGACAACAGCACCCTCACCAAGCCCTACTCCCATACCGATAAACGCTCTGCTACCTACCCATGCACCCTGACACAAAAGAATGGGGGCTGTGATAAGTCCGCTGTCGGCAGTATTGGCATGGCTTATATCATGACCCGCCGTGCAGAGATACGAGTACTGAGACACGATAGCATCATCCTCAAGCACTACCCAATCTTGATTATAACAGATTACATCCGGACCGAGACAAGCCCTATGTCCCATCTTCAGCATCCATGGAGCCCATATCTTCACCGAAGCATAAACATTGGCATCCCATGCCACCTTTGCCCCGAACAGTCGCAACACGAGGATGCGCCATTTGCGAAAGACCGGGGTAATAAAAGGACGAAACAATATCACTGCTGTTACATTCCAGACCACACGCTTCAATTTCACTCCAAGACTTACTTTACCCAGAGTCTTCTTCTGTAAATGAAGTATACCGTTCATACGAACAAAATTTATGGTAATATCTTTATTCATGCAAATAAATGTGGTTAAACAGTAGTTATTCATGCGAAAAAGTGTATCTTTGCATCAAAGATTCGTGCAAATTATTGTAATATATGAAAAGAAACATCCTTGACGAACTCATAAAGTGGAAAGAAAAACCGAACCGGAAGCCTCTTATACTCAATGGTGCAAGACAAGTAGGAAAAACTTATATCCTACAAGAGTTTGGCCGTTTGTGTTATGACAATGTTGCATATCTAAATTGTGACCGCAATGACATACTCCGCAATATCTTTGCCCATGATTACGATACGGCACGGATTATCCGCTCTATATCTGCCCTTACCGGCATTCATATTGAACCGGACAAAACACTGATAATATTTGATGAAATACAGGAAAATCCGATCATACTCAATTCATTGAAGTATTTTTGTGAGAATGCACCGGAATACAACATAGCTGTAGCCGGTTCACTATTAGGCATATCATTGCACGGCAACGTTTCTTTTCCGGTGGGAAAAGTGGATATGATAAAGATGTATCCAATGACATTCGACGAGTTCCTTACAGCCACCGGCCATGAACAACTGACAGAATTATTACGCTGTGGCGAGAAAGAAATAATCGACACATTATCTTTACGACTTACAGACTGTTTGCGACAATATTACTTTGTCGGTGGCATGCCGGCAGCTGTACGTGAATACGCAGAAAGTGAGAACCTGCAAACCGTCCGTGCCATACAACAACAAATATTGTTCGACTATCGCCGCGACTTCTCAAAGCATGCTCCAACAGCAGAAGTTCCAAGAATAAATATGGTATGGGACTCTATACCAGCACAATTAGCCAAAGAAAACCGGAAATTTATATATGGAGCTATCAGAAAAGGTGCCCGTGCTTCCGAATTTGAAATGGCCATACAATGGCTTTTGGATGCTGGATTGGTATATCGCGTACATCGCGCAACTTGTCCTGTCATGCCTTTAAAATTTTATGAGGAGCTTTCTACATTCAAGTTGTTCATGCTCGATGTTGGACTGATGGGGGCCATGACCGATACACCGGCCGAAGCCATAATCATTGGCGATAATATATTTCGCGAATACAAAGGAGCGTTCACCGAACTTTTTGTATACACTCAACTTGTTCCCCAAAACAGACCTATATATTATTTCAGTTCAAACGACTCACGTGTCGAAATTGATTTTCTGATACAAAACGGAACTGAGATTATCCCGGTTGAAGTCAAAGCGGAAGTAAACGTGAAATCCAAATCGCTACGCACATACATTGAAAAACACCCTACACTGAAAGGCATGCGTCTATCCATGCTGCCACACTCAGACCAAGGATGGATGAAAAACATACCACTGTATTGTGTGAATTTTGGGGTGAGATGAAAGATAGATTATCATACCTTTTCACCCTTTGACTTTTCTATATAACTCAACCATATCGGCTGCTACTTTCTTTGAAGAGTATTTATCTTCTATAAGCCGGCGCCCGTTACGTCCCATTGCCTCCAAACATCCGTCAGAACACTTAAGAAAATCCTGCAAAGCCGAGACTGTAGCATCTGTTCCTATCTCCGTCCACCATCCGCATTTACCGGCCGGCACACCCTCAAGTTCCTGCCACGGAGTGCCTTTTGTTGTAATCACAGGAACACCGCTGGCCAAAGCCTCTGCCACAACAATACCGAAATTTTCGCTATGCGTAGGCAGCACAAACAAATCTGCCCGGTGGAACAATTCCCATTTGCGCTCACCATACACCCCACCAACAAAGTTTATCATGTCTGCCACACCTAATTTGTGCGCCAGCTGCTTCAACTCATTGATATAATCCTCCTCACCTTCACCGGCTATATTGACGGTATATCCATGCAACTGCTCTTTCAAACGGGCCACTGCCTCTATCAGGAAATCTATACCTTTCTTCACATGTACACGCGAGAGAAACAATATCTCCTTATGTCGTGCCCACGAATCTTTCATCACGATTTTATCCACCTGCACACAGTTTGGTATAACCGCAACATTTTCGTTCCAACCCAATTTCAGGATATTAGCCCTTTCACTCTCAGCCGTAGCATGTATCACATCCGCCATTGCCAAGCTGCGCTTCTGATACAACAGCAATGCAGGCAACTTCTTCGTCCAATAATGCCGCCTCATTATCCACGGTTCAAGCATCCCGTGAGGTGTATATACAACCTTGTATCCTGCATCCTTTGCCCACATGGCAGCACGTGCCGACATAGGCAGCCAGCAGCAGTTACTATGAAAAACATCAGGATGTATATCGTTCAACAACCGTATGAATTCCGACTTTCCAAGAGTTGAAAAAGGATTGTTGTTCTTCGGTATGTAATGAATCGTACAATTTTCAAGTTCCAAAGGATTGGCCTCGCAGTGCGTCACCACATGCAACTCCACAAGTTTGCCAAGCTCAACAGTAAGCAACTGCATATATGCCCCCACTCCACCAGAAGTACGATCTATAGAGGGTATATAATGAAGGATTTTCATGAAATAAAAATATAAAAGAGAATACAAAAGAGCCCTTCCTTATTATGTCATAAAGCGATAACAAAATTACAATGTTTCAAGCCAAACTTCAATATCATTGGAATGATATATAGCTTCACAAGTTGAATTATATATAAAATCTGCTTTGTTATTGGTCTGACAATACTTGTAGTTTTCTTTCTCGTCTTCCCAAAAGTCTTTAGCCTCCTTCTCATTGCGAATATGTTCATAGCGTCCCCGAATATCTTGAAGTCTCTGCCGAAGACACATTTGCGCCTCTTTTTTAAACTTTTCCAACAAATTCAATCTTTTTATTGTCGAAACAACAAGATTGTTTATCTCTTTGGTCATGTCCAAAGAGTTATTTATCTTAATCTCAATACAGGGCTGATTATCTTTAGGACTCAATGATATTATACATTCAACCAATTTATCTTGCAAGCCCTTGTCAAAGAAAGCATTAAAGAAACACCTATGCCCGTTATCATCAAGCCATCCCGCTGATTTGTCATGATTACAGTCATGACATAAAGGAATCAAATTGTAGCGATGTACAGAGAACTCCGGCATTTTCTCTCTCGGTACATAATGGTCCATTTCTTTTGCAATTGTAAGTCCACAAATCGGACATAATATACTTTCACCACCATTCTGTCTCTCCAAATTCTCCCAATGTTTTTTTACAAGACTTCTCCCAGACCAATAAAGATTATAAGCTTTGTTCCGATTAGTATCATCTTGCCCTAATATCCAAAGTGGGGACAGAGATACAAGATTACCATTAATTGCCTTATCATCATAATCTATGTATGCCTTTTTCAATTTATCTTTAACCGAATCGAAAAATGCTTTCTTTTCTCCATGCAATCCCTTGCCACTTTCAAGGACATCATCTTCCGCATTGACATTATATATTTCGATATTGTGCATCGATTCAATTCTTTTTTATTTTGAACATATATCACGTATCAGCAACTTTGAATTAAAACTCAACTGCATATATTGCTCCAAATAATCCACAATTTCATCATAGCTCATGATATTATTCCGCAATTCTTTCACTACTTTTATAAAATACGAATCTGCTTCATCATAGCCAAATATATTTTGAAAAAGGCGTGTTGTATCTTCACCAAATGTATCAAAAGGGACTGTCCCTATCTGCAATATTCCCCCATCGTTCCTACGCATTAGAAATACATTAGTATTTGCTATTTCACGCACTATCAGAGGCGTATGTGTCGCTACTATTGCAAAACTTTGGAAATCAGCCAAAATGTCACAAAGAAAAATCATAAAGTCTTTAATAATACTTGGATGCAAGTGGACTTCCGGCTCGTCTATCACCAACAAAGATGACAAATGGATGTTGGCGTATATATGGCTAAGCAGCAATAACGTGTGTAATTCGCCTGAACTCAAGTTTGTAACCAATCTGCTTATTTCCTCTTTGTTGACAGTCCATATTTCTTTATCTTCCTCTTCTTGCACTTTGTATATATTATCTGTAGTTCCACCAAAATACATCGCCAACTTTTCCATAAATCCTTCCCGCAGTTCCATGTTGTTCCATCTTGGACGATTTAGTATTCTTCTTGCAGTTTCTATCAGTTTGCATTCAGTCTCCTCCGTATCCTGTTCCAACGAATACCTTTCATAAGGTATCCTGTTACCTTGAATCTTGGGAAGCGGATATTTGTCAAGGGGAGTTGAACACAAAACCAGACAACTGTTAAACAGGGTTTGGGTAAGAACATTCTCTTCTGTATCAACAAGTTCCTCAACCATCTTGGACAACATTCTTGTTTTGCCGATACCATTTTCTCCGATAAGCCCTATGCAGCGCATGAAATCAGGATTTTTATAATCAAAATGAACATCCCATATAGTTTCATCATCCTGACAATAAGAAAAAGCAAATTTAAAAGAGTAGGCTTCTTTCGAATTTTTGCCAGCCAATATGAACTTTCCGTCTCGCAAGGCCTTCTCCGAACTCATATCGCGCAACAGGGATTTATTGAATATCTCATCGTCGACGAACAATTCATATATCTGACTATTCCAAGCGCAATCCCTAAGAAAATAAAGAACCTCATGTCTTTCATCGATATCCAGTATCTTCTCACAAAACTCCGAATAATAATTAGGACTGATTCCTAAAGAACAAAAGTCATCAGCTAACGGTTCATCGAATCTCTTATCCAAAGCGTCATAAGTGTTGGACTCATTACGACGCATAATCTTCAATTCACCAATAAAACTCTTATCATTTCGAGATTGAAATCGAAAAAGACTAAACCAAGTATAGCAGTTGTAATCACTCCAATCATCATTAAATACAAGAATATAGCTCGGATATTGGCTCGGACTTAATACAGATTGCAAATAGTCCGAACGGGCACCCTGTTTGACTTGAACTTCAAAATGTAACATATAAAATGATTATCAATCATAGACTATACCAAATAAACATACTCAGTCATCCAATCACCGATAATGCACATCTTCACTTCTAAGCCATCGTACTACAACATCCAAATAGTTTCCTCTATAATGTTTTCAAAAGTCCGGACTCCATCGGATAACTGTGCAATTGTTATTGTTCCATGATAAGTCTGTATTGTATTTTGTTGCAAATATACCATATTTCAACGATATGCGCAAGGTTTCATACAGGATTTTACCAATTGATTGGCAAACTTCGCTGCTATACATAATCTTTACATCTTAGTCCTGTTGCAAAGATATATATTCGTAATTTAAGTCCTAATTTGAGTACTTACATCCATAACATCCCCAATATGCCTCTATACCCACCACCATGGCAGTAACCATCTAAGCATTTGTCTTACACCACGTTTTATCTTCATTACATTGCTGTCATTATCTGTAGAATAGAAGAAAGCATTTCCTTTGCCTAAAAAGTGACCTCCAACACCTGACAAATGGGCTTGTGTACGAAATCTACCATAAACCCCATCCTCATGTTTATGCTCGCGGATAATTTACAAGAAAAACCACTCCACACATTTGCCCTCATAGTCATTCAGCATCCTATATTTTCCACGGATATATTTGTTGTAGAAATCCAAACCAACAACAAAATATCTGCATTCAGCAGCATGTCCGTTTATTGGTAAATGAAGCCATTCATAAACATTGTGGTCTTTGCAATCTTGATAGAGACGAATTCCCCCCCGATTTTTTATCCACTTCTTTCATCAGTTTATAGAGATTTAGGATAGGAAAACGTCCTGTAAGTTTGAAGAAACCGCCTGCATCACGGATTGATTTATTACGCTCTGTAACTAAATCAAGAATCAGCATCTCGTTATACGACTTACCTTTTGTTTGGTCAAAAAGTTCAGGTGACAGCGCCTCATATTCAAATCTAACATTATTTACTTTATCTAACTTTTTTCTTAGTCTACATTCATCCCATCCGGAATTTTCTGCAAAAACAAGTATAAAATAATCTTTTCTCTTTGAAAGGTCAGAGATATAATAGTTGAGCGTATCAATGTACATTTTTTCTCGTTCTTCGGCAGAAAATTCAGCACCTTTCATTCCTCGTGTATCAACCGAGCCTGTTAATAAAATTGGATACATAACTTTTTATTTTGCCAATATACAAAACATTTTTCTAAAAAAACTTTATATCTTAAGAGTTTATCACGAAGGTGTTATGTCATAAATTAATCCCTCTTAAATATATCCCTTGTATAAACTTTGTCTTTCACATCATCAAGACAAGCGTCATAACGATTGGCTATAATGGCATGACTATGTTCTTTGAAAGCATCCATATCATTTACAACTTTGCTGCCAAAAAAAGTGCTACCGTTTTCGAGTGTCGGCTCATAGATTATCACATCCGCACCCTTAGCCTTGATACGCTTCATGATGCCCTGAATGGCGCTCTGTCGGAAATTGTCCGAGTTAGACTTCATTGTCAAGCGATAAACACCAATTATACAGTTGTGCTCATTGGCGGCATCGAAACTGTTGGTGGCAGCATAACCGTAATACCCCGCTTTTTGAAGAACAGAATCTGCAATGAAGTCCTTACGTGTACGGTTACTATCAACAATGGCTTGAATAAGGTTTTCCGGTACATCAGCATAATTAGCCAACAACTGTTTAGTATCCTTAGGCAGACAATAACCTCCATATCCGAAACTCGGATTGTTATAGTGCTGTCCGATGCGCGGGTCCAGACTTACCCCATTAATTATAGCCTGCGTATCAAGTCCTTTAACTTCCGCATATGTATCAAGTTCATTAAAGTAAGATACTCTCAAAGCCAAATATGTATTGGCAAAAAGTTTCACTGCCTCAGCTTCTTTTAACCCCATAAACAAAGTGTCTATATTCTCCTTTATAGCCCCTTCTTGCAAGAGAGCTGCAAATGTCTTGGCTGCATCCTTGATCATCTCCACATCAGTAACCGATTTTATCGCCTTATTCTCCTCTACAAATTCCGGACGGTCGATAATCTTAGGATACCCCACGATAATACGGCTTGGATAAAGATTATCGTAAAGAGCCTTGCTCTCACGAAGGAACTCCGGTGAGAACAGAAGATTTAACCGCTTTACCCCTTTCTTGGCATATTTCAAATAGAGACTGCGGGTATATCCCACAGGGATAGTACTTTTTATTACCATCACGGCATCAGGGTTTACCTCCAACACAAAATCAATAACCTCCTCCACATGACTTGTATCAAAGTAATTCTTGACCGGATCATAATTTGTCGGTGCTGCTATGACAACAAAATCTGCATCCCGATATGCAGCCTTACCGTCAAGCGTAGCAGTAAGGTTCAAATTCTTCTCCACAAGATATTTCTCTATATACTCATCCTGTATAGGTGAGATACGTTGATTCAGTTTCTCCACCTTCTCCGGGATTACATCCACAGCACTTACATGATGATGCTGCGACAGCAAGGTCGCAATACTCAAACCAACGTAACCAGTACCGGCTACCGCTATTCTTATATCTTTAAAATCATTCATAGCAAAATCCAATTATTTATTTTGTTTTACACACTTTATCTATAACATTCATCGCATTCTCAACCATCTGCTCAATTCTCAGATGCTTTGCGACATATTCCCTAGCATTATCACCCATACGCTTTATTTCTTCAGCAGGAAGAGCCTCAACATTTCTTATACAATCGTCAATATCATGGAATATCAAGCCATTCTCGCCGTGATAAATATACGAATATTCCACACACTGCAAAGTTTCTTCGCTTCGCTTGAATGTAAAGATTGGTTTGCCATACGCCATAGCCTCAACGATGGATAGTCCAACCCAGCCAGGTTGGAAATACACATCTGCCAAGGCAAATAACTCTCGTTTCACAGCAGTATCATACACCGCACCAAAATCATATACATTATCATATATAGAAAAGTCCGGTTTAGATGCACCTGCACCAATGATAACAAAACCATATTTTTGGCTATTTAATCTCTTTATGGCTTCCAAGAGCAAGTCCACACGACGGTCAGCAATAAATCTCGCACAGAAAATTAAAATTACTTCTTGCCGAACACCATATTTCTTCTTTAACTCTTCTATAGACAATTCAGCCCGATACCTCATCATATCATCAACACCCGTCAAGGTATTGTGCAGAGCAACCATCGGCTTTTTCGGAAACAATTTCTGCCATTGTTCCTTTTCTTTGTCCATATAAAACCAAATGCCGTCAGCAAGAGAAATCATACATTTCAGTTTCCAGTCAGGTTTATGTTCTTCCTTCAGATACCGGCGTACAGAAATGCCCTGTCCCCAAAGAATAATTTTACGATGATGAAACCATTTAGTGAACAGCAAGAGCCAAGTACCTACATGAGCGAAATGAAGCATCAACACCAAGACAAGGATGTCCTTACCTAATAATGAAAAGGGATTGTAAAAGAGCAACTTTCCCTTAATTAGTTTGCACGGAAGATTCTTACACACGACATCACTAACCTTGAAGGAAGCCGATTTCATATCTTTAGTTTTCTCATAGGTATAGATTTTTTGCACTATCGGTTGTCCTTCAATACCTTTTACTTTCAACCGCTTACCCAACAAAGATAAGAATTCTTCACGATAATGAGGAATGAACGGCTGTAAATGAATAACACTATCCATTTTTTCTATATTCATCAATTTTATTCAACAAATCATTAGAAATACCAGTCTGAACCTTACGACAAAACATTTTACCTGATTTTATCAATTTGTCGTAATCTGTCAAAGTAAAGACTTTCTGACCTCCTTCATATTCTATATAATGAGTACATGTAATCTTTTCCAAACCTGGATAAATTCCGTCCTCAAGACAATCTATAGCATTATTTAAAAACTTAGAATTAAAAATAATAGTCTGCACAAACATCTCATCTGGAGCAAATGATGTACTAAAATATCGGCACATATTAGAATCATTCATTCTCTCAAATAGATATTCAGCGCAATCTCTTGGAATATTAAACCATTGGCTTCCGGCATATATGCTTAATTGTCTGTCATATTCTTCTATATATTTTCTTTTATGTATCGGCAAAATATTCATAAGCACCATCAATCCTCCAATAATATAGTGCCGTAATTTTGCGTTTTCAATTGGCAAATCTCTAAAATGATATGTTTCGATTCTCTGTGGAACTTTCTTTGGTACAGATACCTTTGATAAATTATATCCTTTCATATAAACTATATTTGGATGCGCCTTATAGAATGCCCGCATTTTATCATTACTCCAAAGAGGATAATCCAAACCTGAAAGCAACACAAACCTATCGAATCTTGTTTTAGAAGACAATGCATATTTCAGCAATAACTTTTCGGCTTTACATATACTAAATCCCCCCCAATAAATAACTTCTCTTTCTTTAATGAAAAAAACATTTGTTAGGTATGAAACTTCTTTTTTAAAGCATTTTATGTCTTGTCTTGCATCTATATGAATAAAAAAAGAAACTTTGTTCTCAACGGATAGAGCGCAAACAAGACGTTTGAGCTGATTCGGATCTGAATGCGCCAATATTAAATATGCTATCTTCATAAATATGATTTTATTTTACTGACAGCCGTATCAAAAGAAAACTTATCATTAGCCATTGTCATAATATCTTTACGCAGCAACCTACCAAGATGTAAATTTTCAATGATTTGCATTAATTTCTGTGAGAACTCGGTTTTATTGGAAAAACTGTATAATATTCCTTCTCTTTCAAAATCTCTATATCCTCTTGATGAAACTTCATGAGCTAATACCGGCAACCCATTTCTTAATCCATCCATAACACGGAGTTTCATTCCACCTCCCAACCTTGCAGGACATAGAAAAATTTCACAATGATTCACTATTTCATCCATATTTTGTGGATTGGATTTTAATTCGACACGAGGATAAAGAGAGTTTAATCTTGAAACCAATGTATTAGGCGGATTTTTCCCCGCAAAAATCACCTTGACATTTTGAGGAACTAATGGATATAACTCATCTAAGAAATAATTAATTCCATCAAGATTTTGCACATTGCCCATAGTTCCGCTAATTATCATTGTAATATCATTCTTGTGAAAAGGTGTACAAATGTGCGTTTCACTTATATAATTTTTATCATTAAAACATCCACCCACTATGGAGATGGTTTTTGATTTCCCGTAAACATTAGCAAACTGCTCTTTATCTTCCTTTGTAAGGAAAATATTATAGTTACAACCCAAATATGATTTTCGCTCGTTTTTCTTAATCTGTGGCAACAATAGCAAACAATTAAAATAACTATTGTTATCACGAAAATAATCATATTCAAAATTATGATTAAGAACTATCGTCTTTATACCTTTATTCCTACATACATCTACAAGGGAGCCTGCTATACTGTTGTGATCAAAAATACAATATTCATACTGTTTTTGAGACAACAGATCTTTGACAACAGTGTTATGCCGATGTAATATGCCTGTGAAAGGTATCAAATATTTATCCAGTCTGTTCCGTCCTTTTATAGGTATAAAATTTATATTTGAATATTCTCCTTCTCGTTTTGTATCTAAATACTCTTCGCAGATACAAACATCAAATCTTGCATCCGAAAATATTGTGGTAAATAGCTGCAAATAATTGCGACAAGCAAAACATCCACCTCCGATTCCCCATGGATTATGTTTCAACACATATAATATATTCATCATTAAATTACTTTATCAAATTCATATATCTCCTAAACACACCTAAACCATAATGGTTTTTGAATACAACTTTCAACAAATAAAGCAATCTCCTTGTACCATTTAAATGCCAAGGCTTTATAGCACCAACGAAATGGACAACATAAATTCGTTTATCTGCATTTGTATTTTTAAAAGAGAAGCCTAATGACTTTGCAAATGTTAAATACTTAAAAAACATATTTAAACCCTCAGGAAGATGTAATTGCTTACGCTCAGGCCAATCAGACATAAAATCATTAATTACATCTTGATCGCCTACATTTTTGCCTTCCATTGAATATCGCCTCAACGTCAAAGGCAACTGTTTCATAAGTCCCCTAAAAACTTTATCATCCGGTTCAATAACCATGATACCAGAATTGAGACGAATCCAAGAGCTATTTAAGAAATGTCCTGCACTACAAGCAGAAAAACCTGGATATTCGAACAAAAAATCTATATTTTCAACTATCAGCATATCAGAGTCAAGGAAAACAAGTTTTTTCGCCCCCCCCATTTTTCCATAACAGCAGTTTGTCAAATGTATACATCCAATGAGAAAAAGACTGTTCATTAGCCAAATCCAAACCTTCTATTGCAGATTGTTTTAATTTATATGTCTGTATTCCGTAACTATTCAAACGTTCTATCAATTCATCACCCAAACTTTTAGAACATGCACATAAAAATGGTATGGAAGTTCCTGTTTCTTTTAGCGAACGATAAAGGGCAACACACCCAAACAAATAATTTTCAGAACTTAATAAAGTTACATATGCATATTTATTCTCCATTTTTCAATTATATTTTATTCCTTTGGCTTTTAAAAAGGCCTTATTTATGACAAAATAAGTTTTTACACTCCAATACGCTAATCTCATCTTCGAATTATTGGGGAATGTAAAGCCATAATTCTTAAAGTCGGTCAACAAAATACGAATTGTTGATTGGAATATTTTTAAATCAATATCTTTTACCAAAGAAGCGCTATACAACAAGTTTTGAAACATCTGCTGCATTCGCACTTCCAACCAAGCCACTGGCTGTACATACTCCATCTTACACCATTGTAAAATATTTAACAACACCTGTGGCAGGTCATCAACATTTTTTTGCCGATAGCTACCATCTTGTGTAGCAGAACCATCCCGCAAACGATAATTATACAATTCAGCATTAAGTCGGACTGGTCTCTTACAACGTGTTAGATACTTATATTGGAATTCTAAATCCTCACCAACTCTAATCTTTGGAGAAAATCTTAAAACTCCATCTATATTTTTATTTCCCAATAAGCTCCTTCGATAGAAAATACGTTGATGATGATTACAGCGATAACGCAAAAGAAAATCATTTTTATTTAACGAGTCTGCAGATAAAGAGCAATGTTTTAATAATCTTGCACTTTCAGAAGTGATATTTCCTCTAAATGTACAAAAATCAAAGAGTATATAATCTGACGAATTCATAACTTCAATATTATCTATTATGAAGTTAGGGATTATTATATCATCAGAATCAACGAACCAGACCCAATCACCTTGTGCAAGCTCTATACCAATATTCCTTGCCACACTCACGCCTCTGTTTGATTGATGAACAACCTTAAATTTATGATTTTTCTCAGCATATTCATCACAGATAGCTCCCGACGAATCTGTAGAACCATCATCTATGAGTATAGCCTCCCAAGAAAATTCCTCTAATCGGACGATACTATCCAAGCATTCTCGAAGGTATCTCTCCACGTTATAAACAGGAACAATAATCGAAATAAAAATGTTTTTCATTACATATCATTTTCCTACTGCCAATCTGAAATGACAATTGCAAAACTTAATTACCAACAAACATATACTCCAAATCAGGACTTGTTGCAACATTTTGAAACAGACATGTGAATCACATGATATATACTTGGTTGATAAATCTATAATCAACTGGTTCAGAGCAACTATTGGAAGTGTATTTTTTCCTAAGAATGACAATATAGAAACAATATGTTTATTGCTACTTTCGATAGCCTTAGAAAGAAAAAATATTCCAAAACTCCCAACACATGCAATCATGTAATATAGCATTACAGGAGAAGGAACCTCATTATTCCATAAAGACATTGTTCTGCATGTATAAAGGACTACAACAAGTGGAAACAAAAGACAAATAGCCGCCAACACCCATAGTTTCAAATTGTTTATTTGCATATGTATGATTTTTATAATATTCAGTCCAAACAAATTGGCTAAAGCATAAAACGGAAATGCAGAAAAAATCGTACCGACATACAAAAAATTAGTTCTGTAAGAACAAATTTTCAACCAAGAACCCGCAAAAACAGAAATAAATACAATGAATAGCAAAGCCCATATATTTCCCTTAAGACATTTAATAAACAAGCAGTAAAAAACTTGAACCACAAACAATACGAACAAGAACCATAAGGCACCAGGAAGAATCCCCCTTCCTAAATTGCCAACGATATTTTGTTCTGGAATAAATATGGAAGCTATTCCTATGATAAAAGTCGTAAAAATAAACAATGGTATTACTAACTGCTTAAACCGCTTTCTGACAAATGCCTTAAACTGATATTTGTTAGGTGAGAAAAACAGTCCTGATACAATAAAGAATAAAGGCATATGGAAGCTATAAATCCAATTGTAAAGTGGTTGTCCACAGGTATGACCTAACACCATTAACATGATACCAATACCTTTGATGATGTCATACAGTACAACTCTGTCTTCCCCCCCCCGAATAGAATTTGAAGCAAATTTCCTACATTCCATAATATTGTCCGCTAACTTCTAACATATTTATTTTGTGACTTTAAGGTATGCATTCATACGCTTCAACAACTCGTCTGAGTAACGCCAGGCTATGGTATCTTCCACATCATTATAATCAGCCTTTTTCAATGAATCGAAAAGATAATTTTCTTCTCTGTCGCCTAAGCCTCTTCTACATTTTGCCATATAATCTTCGGCAGATTTTGTCATATAATGATTTATACGCAATTTTTTATAATGGCATTCGCTTGTTGCCCACCCCATTTGCTTATGCCCAGAGAATTCAAATACAGAAAAAGCTCCTCTTTTATAAAAAGGATAATGAGGAGATATGTAAAATTGTACCATTCTTGGATTGCAAATGGTCTTGATGTGCTTGTTTATAAAATGAGTGTCGCTTGCGCGTTTCGTATAATTATGGGTAATAAGACCTTTAGGCCTTTTCGCATGTCCAGAAGTTCCATAGGTAGCCCAGTTGACGGCAATACCAGCTGCACCTGCATCTGCCCCCCCAATTATATCATTTATGACATCTAATATTTTTCTGTTAGAATCTATAGGAACAATATACTCATCCATATCTATAAACGCCATCCACCTACATTTCTCTTTGCCTAAGACAAGTGCATCATTATAGGCTTCAAGCTGTTTGCCACGACCATCAATGTAAGTATATGTCACATAGTCCATATCAACATAAGGTTTTAATAATGCCTTTGTATCATCTGTGCTTCCATTATCATAAAAATAAATATGGTCAACTCCCATTAAACGATAAAATTCAATCCATTCCAACAAATAAAGAGATTCGTCTTTGCTACAGGTAACAACCGCAAGTTCATACATAAAGTTCTTCTTTTTCTCTTCTTCCATGATTCGATATGTTTTACCAAATCCATATATATTTTCATATACTTTAATGAAGAAATATTTAATTAACAAATATGGCAATATCAGCAGAAGAAGAGCATAAGGACGCCATCCATTACCGTTACGGACTATAGGAAAGACAATGTCATTGTTATAAAGATATATGTCAATCCAATATTTAAAAGTTTTCCTTTTTAGAAATTCAATTATTTTCATATTTTATAGATGTAATGTTGAACTTTGGGAATGTCAATATATATCCGACTTCTGTCCAAAACAATATACAGAGATAATATCCTGCAGTCAATATATACCCTTCTGTCATAGAGTGAAAAGACAAGAAAGCAAAAGTGCAATATATGAGTTTAAACTTATCACTATGCTTAAGATATTTCTTTCTTTTGATTAATGGAATTAATATTATGCACATACCAGCTGCTCCCAAAAGACCTGTCTGGAATAATATAGACAACCACCCAGAACCTGTTTCACTTCTGCCGATGACCCTATAACCATTATAGTAATTGACGGCAAAACCATTACCAAATATTGGGTTATCTTTAAACTTTGCATATTGAGTTTCCCATCGTTCTGTACGCGAACCATATTTTGAATCTTTACCAGCCTCAAACTTTGCCATCATTCTTCCTGACTTTGACATATAAAATGGCAATGTTGCAGAAACTAGCACAATAATAATAAGTACGATTTTGAGAAATTTCCAAAAACTTGTAAAGTATGTGAACAGAAGTATTACAATTGCTATTAAGGATGCGAACAGAGCAGTTCTTGATCCAGACACTACTGTAATCATAATAGAACCCAATAGCGCAACACCAAGCAACAGTTTTTGAACTTTGTTGCTTGCATTAAGTACTTGCCACGTTAAAACAACATTTCCCAATCCAACAGCAGCTCCCATCCACATAGGATGAGGGAAAAAAGCAGAAAAATCCCACGACACATCTCCTTCTTCAACAACAAACATATTAATGCCTGCATAATAGCAGAGCAAGCAGCCTATCGAAAGTATAGGAAAGACATTCAAACAATAATATAAATACTTTTCCCGAAATCTAAATAAAGAATTAGAATTCCAAAAAGAAGTACATGATAAAATGATTAAAGTAAATACCAATATTCTATAGTTCCAAGCACTAGATACCACAACAGAGATATAGCAGGCAGCCAAGAATAAAATATAATAACTTGCCATACTACATGAGCTTTTCTTTTGTCTATAAGCATTGAAAAATAGATACACAATACCTAAAAGGTATATAAATAATCCATTAGATATAAAAACAATTGTACTTGCAACTAAAGAAAAGCCTAGTAAATAGAATTTCAGATTTTGCCGAATATCCAAACATAGTATACGTATATATTTCATTGTTTTAAACTAAAATTTCCATGAAATGTTTGTTCTAAGCACCTTCGCAGGTCCCCCCCAATTAGTGTATTTGACAACTTGAATTTTTTTGTAACAAGAGAAGACTGAGCAACAACAGAAGAATTAGCAATCTCGCTGTTTTTCTGGAATTTGGAATCAGAAGCAATCCAAACATGATTCCCTATTTTTATTGGACCGTGATTAACATGTTCACCGCCATTTTCCATCAAATGATGACCATCAGTCGTATTGAAAGAAACATTCCAACCGATTAATACATCATCACCCATAACGATATTATCAGAACATCTAAAAAGACAATTTCTATTACAATAAAAATTATTTCCGACTATTAATTTAGAATTTGCCTAAATTAAAATTCTATGTCCTTGCGCAAATACCGCATTTCCTTTAATCTGCAGTTTTCCTTCACGCTCTATTGCAAGCAATGACTCAGAAGATGGAAGCAATGAATATTCCTTATATCCAAAAGTTATCATATACCTATAAACAGAAGGCGCGTCAATAATAATCGCCCCTCTATACAAATTCGTCTTTACCCTGAAAGATATCAATATGGGTACTTTTATAGCTTGTTTTATCGGTAAATATCGAAGACAAAACAACAGCGAATATAAAAAATCTATATATTTCATCTTATAAAAATTTTCGATATATGTTTCTTATAATTTGATATAGTCTTAAAATACCAATCATTTTATATTTTAACAAATAAGCACCGGTTTTCTCTGTCGAATTCTCAAAATATTCATTTCCCAATTCAGGAAAAGTACTATACCACAAATGATACTTCTCTTTCGTAATTTTTCTTTTGATACAACCATCCTTAACTAAAATCTTTAAATTGTTTAATTCTTTACAAAACAAATCTGAATATCCATATTTCGATATGACGTACTCTATCTTATTAACTGCATCTATTATCTCTTTATAATAAGAAATAGAATCCTTTTTTGTAAGTGATCCCACAATAGTCCTATCATAGCTATAAAGTGGCTCTTTCACAAAGGAAATGACTGAACATGCCAACAAATACTCTATTACGAATGCCAAATCTTCCCAAATATGCAAATGTTCAATAAACGAAATAGAATTGTCATCTACTATTTTTTTCTTGAAAAGTTTATTCCATAACACCCCCCACTCCTTAGCCAACAATAATGCCTTTATAAAAGAAATCTTATCATATGGTGTATCACCACAGATCATGCTTCCATTCTGCCCCATCTCATAATAAGCACATACAGCCATATCAGACTGTGCAGAAGTTATTTCTCTTAAAAGCAAAGCCAAGTAATGCTTATCAATGAAATCATCCGAATCAACAAAAGCAAAATATTCTGTAGAAACATGCTTTATTCCAAATTGCCGTGTATAAGCGACCCCATGATTTTCATTATGAAACACTCTCACTCTTTCATCTTTCTCAGCATACTCATCACACATCTCTCCCGACTTATCCTTGCTGCCATCGTCTATAAGAAGCAACTCAAAATCGGTAAAGGTTTGGACAAGGATACTGTCGACACATCGTTGTAAGTATTGCTCGGCATTGTACACTGGCACAATGATAGTTATCTTTGGCTTATTCATTGTATATCGGACAATATATTTTAGAGAGCATTTTTCAAAAATACCATTGATTCCACCCTCGTGTTTTCAAGTTTTTCATATACTGCATCATAATCTATATCAGACAAATTCAATGCCTCGGAAGCATTATTTACAATGCGATTCATCAGACCAAAATAATCTAACAAACTTTCTATTCTTGAAATGCCACGCTCTTTGTTTGCCACTACAACAAATGGCTTTCTGAAAAGTATTGAGAAAACACAGGCATGAAAAGAGTCCGTTACAACAAACTTGGCATCATAGAATCCTCTAAGCCATCTCTCAACAGGTGGCTGCACTCGCTCTTCTAATGGAGCTGAATAATCTTCCACACGAGAGTTTAACCGAAAAGGCTTATTGTTAGTTTTTACAGCTATCTGCTGTATTAATGCCACTTTGTTATCATCTCTGTCAAGAATATAATCAAGCAATGTTCCGTCGCTTTGTGGAATTCCTAATTCTTCAAACAGTTTGATATAATCATCTCTATTCAAGAGCATCGTAGGATCTAATACCCATTCAGCATCATGGTTTAAATGTTTCAGACAAAGCTCCACTCCAGACTGCTCCCTGACAGATACTGCATCAAACATATTCAATAGACTCTTACATTTTTCGGTCTGCACATCGTTGTATTCCCATTTGTCAACACCAAAAGAAGGAGCGTATGCGATACGCCTGATACTCCATGTCTTGGCAAAATCGAGAAAGGCTGTCTCTATCAGTGGATTGTATTTAGGTCTCCAAATCTGGTCGGAGCCTACTACAATAGCATCAAAATCTTTTTTACGCAATCCATAAAAGTCTGTCAACTCAAAACGATGTATATACTTATTGATAAAAGGTTGTGTATATTTCCTTTTCACGCTATTTATATAAGTGGCAAGTTCTTCAAACCGAACAACAGCATCTTTCTTTCCAAGCAGATATTTACATACCGCTCTCTTGGGATATGCAAACAATGCTTTAAGGAAAGATATTTTATATTGATAAGGACGGTCAAATATCACCACCTCATGCCCCATCCTCTCAAGAACTGTCTGCAACGCGTATGCCTGTAATATTCCTCCATAATTAGTATGGAGAGGAAGAGTCAATATTCCGATTCTCATTACCCTATCCGAATAATTTTGCTGTTAACCATAACAATATTTTCAACAACTGTATTTTATATTTTCATTTTCCAACAATGCCCTTAATACATTTAATGGCAGAATCACCCATAAAAGATTTAATCGCCTTTTTTACTGTATGCTTAAAAACATCTTTTTTATCTATTACTGTATTTAAAACCATTTCCAAAGCACAGCTTTCATCGTCTGTTTCTGTAAACACTTCAAAAAGAATTGGCTTATCTATTTTTGTGGTAGTTAGAAATCTATCAATTACATCATTGAACTCCACCTTGTTACGTGCTGAAAAATATTCATATCCCAAATCTGTAGCATAATCCCTAACTAATCTATCTGACTTGTTTCCATAATGTCCGGCTGCAGCAATGTATTTATCTGCTTCATCACCGAGAAAATAGCAAGGATGGTTGTAATTACGGAATTCATTTCCCTTACCATTGTTAATCAGCATGATGCGGACATTATTACCAACATGGCGGTTACCTACTACATTCATATCGTAGAAGAATGCCAAATCGCCCAATACACCTATGAAGAGTTTTTCCGGATGGGCAAACGACGCTCCCATCATTGTCGACACGCCACCGTCTATACCAAAACCACCAACGTTGCACTTTGCTTGTATACCAACCGGCAGTTTGAAGAAGTTCCACGAGCGCAAGCTGTGATAAATACCGAGATGCAACTCACAGCCGGAAGGCAATTTATCTACCATGTGTTGGGCCATCCATATATTGCTAAATGGCAACTCCGGCAACTTTTCTTTCAGTGCCTGTATTTCGGAGTTCAAACTATCCAAATATTCTGTATGAACATTATCTTTATCTGAATAATGATTAAAGAATTCCTCTTCCGGCATCATAAATACCCTTCTAAGCGTACCAAAAGTATCACGCAAAGCACCATCAAGACTGACTCGCCAAGTATGCTTAGCACGAATACAGAATTGGTCACCAGATACCTCACCTATATGAACACATAAATTCGCTTTAGTCAATTCTGAAGACCATTGTTTTTGTCCACAAACCAGCTGTGCGTGAACTTCATACTTTCCCCTATAACCGCTTGTATGGTCGCAGCATACTACTGCATCATGAGTGGCACAAAAACGGTCCACAGCTTTAGTCAAAGATTCTGTGAAATCAGCATGAGAACCTATACGTACAATTATTTTCCCGTCCTGTGGCATTGCAGGCCATTCCTTGTCAAAGACTGTATGACGATAAATTGCATTTACATTAGGTATTTCTGTTATGCTGAAGTCATGACTGTATTTTGTATACATATTTATATGCGCCGGACCTCCACCGTTCATCGTTAGGGCAAGCATTGCTTTATTTGCCTCTATTTCACAATAGCGTTCATCCTCCTTGTCCTTTACCATCGGAATGGTAACACTCTCCATTGCAATATCGTTTGGAAGATTGCGACGGTCTATCTGCTGGTCTACCAAATGCCCTACCTTATGATTCCCACGGGTTGAGGTTATGGCAAGTATCGGTAGTTTGCGATAATAAGCTTCGGTCAACCCCGGCATATAATTACGTGAAGCAGTTGCTCCAGTACAACTTATCACAACAGGTTCGCCTGTCTCGGCCGCCATGCCGCAGGCAAGATAAGCAGCACTGCGTTCATCAACCGATGACCATATCTTAAACCACGGATCATTCTCAATACTAACCACAAAGGTCATATTAGTCGTACCCGGCGATGCTATCACGCGATGAATACCATGAGCCTTCAATAAAGCTATGACTATTTGAACATTACGCTCGGTTGTATATTTGAATTTTGATTCCATTATCTTAAAAACTTATATATAGGTTTTATCTTTCTTAGCAACATAAGTATAAAAACAGTGACTGATGTTATGCATATTGCAGACAACATATTAATATGATCATTCATCTGAGACCAAATGGCAACAATAACATAAAGTACATAGGGATGTAATAAATAAAAAAACAAAGTCTCGCTTCCAACCTTTGCAAGTATATTCCTACTCCAATCTCTTTTGAATTTGCATACGATTAATATCAGATAACATAGAATTGAAGAACCGCACAAAAACATCAATCGAAAAAACAGACCTTTGAAGTCTGGATAAGGGGAGATTATAACAACAAGCCATCTTGGATTAAATGACGAGATTAGTATTGCCACAAACAAGACTATCACAATAAGACCCGATAACAAATATGTACGGGGGGGGGGGAGAACTACCTTATTATCAACAGTTTTCAATACACTTCTTCCATAATAATGCCCTAAAAAGAAATACGGCATAAAGCTAAAAAATCTTTGAAAACCAAATTCACCTTGTATAGGAATGAATCCGACCAACAAACTCAACAGAACAGAATATGAAACGGCATACTTCTTGTTTATATTTTCCGGTAATGCGGATATCAGTATTCTCCAATAAAAAAGACACAACAAATACCACAATGCAAAACTGGGACACACGATGCCATGCAGTGAATGACGGACACCGGCCACAATCCATTTCAAAACTAAATCTACAATATGAAATACAACAAATAGTTTTATCAACTTTTGCGATTTTCCGAACTGTACAGCCAAAAGTTTCCTTTTAGTCAAATATCCACTCAAAAACACAAACAATGGCATATGAAAGGCATATATACCCTTAACACTATGCCACGTCAGCGCATCACATTCCACATTTGCACCGATCGGTATCAGTCCATTCAATAAAGGAATATGGGCGTATATAACCAAGATGATAAGAATCATCTTCAGTGCATCAAGACTGTAATCTCTATTACCAGCCATTTATTTCCAACGTGCATTGATTGTTTTTCCTTCGTTGCATACCAATATCTGACCATTCAGACAGTTGGATGCATCAGACAGCAAGAAGCAGGCCACTTCAGCAACCTCCTCCGGAAGATAATAACGGTGAGTGATATTGCCATACCGCAAATCACCATCTGCATCACCACCGACCATATCAGATACTGTCACTCCCGGAGCTACGGCATTGATGCGATACCCTTCTTTGACATAACGATAAGCCAAACCTTGAACCAGACTGTTCAAAGCGGCCTTTGTCAAACCATAAGGACGTTCATCGACTGTCATGCTTGTCTCGGAAGAAGTGAAGAGTATTTTCTTTGTTTCCTCCACTTTCTTGTCACGACATTTCTCAATGAATGCTTGGGTCAGGAAAAAAGCTCCTTTCAGATTGGTGTCTATTTGGGCATCAAACTGTTTGGAAGAAACGGAAAGGAATCCATCTTCGTGAAGCGATATTCCCGCGTTGTTGACAAGACAATTCACTCCGTTCAACATTCTATCTGCTTTTTCCATAAAGGATTTAAATGCCTCCGTGTCCTGCACATCCAAGGTAATATATTGGCATCCTAACTCTGATGCACTTTTCCGCAAGGTCTGTTCGTTTCTTCCTACTATCAACACTTCAGCCCCTTCGGCTATAAATTTCTTTGCCATGGCAAAACCCAAGCCACGACCGCCACCAGTGATTACTATTTTCTTTCCTTTCAACTGGTTGTTGGGAGCAAGATAATGGATATGGGCATAAATAGGCTTTGTCTCACCATGAATTATAAATGATATAATATGTTTAATCTTTGATTTTATATTCATTTTACTTTTTATTCATTATTATATTTTAGAAAATATTCTATCTTTTAAAAACCTGCGTTCGTCATTGTCCAAACCAACTAAATAAATAACACTAACAGATGAAATTAAACTTGCAAGTACAACAATGCCCAAACGAATAATGCTTTCTGACATCCCCCAAAATATAATAATCGGAACTACAGCAGAAAACAAACCTACAACATGTGTCTTCAACACAACTCCACCAAGATACATAGCCGCAGGTATCCCCGTCATGGAATGTACCAAATGATAACGTACATATATAAGGCCCCAATAAACAATAACAAATATATAATATGAAAAAACAGCAGGAGCACCTAACTTAAAGGCTATCCATGTCAACGGAAACGGTACACATCCAAAGACGGTAATCCAAAACTGATAATGCATAATATTTCCATGTGCCATTTGCAAAGTTACAAGCGTATTTCCTAAAAGAGTAGAAAATGTCGACAATATTGTCCACACCATAAAGACATCCGCTTGCTCCGGAGGTGTACCTAACCACAATCGTAAAATCTGATGAGACTCTATCATAACAGGTAAAGCAAGTACAAACATAATGTAAAAAGAGAAACGGCATCCTCTACATGCAAGTTTAAATGCTGTCTCTTTATCTCCAACTGCATAAGACTTGGTTATTTGTGGGTTTAGCGCAATCATAAAATTATTCACAAAATTCTGAATAATCCCATTTACTTGAACTGCAACACCTCTCGCCGCATTGACTACTACACCAAAGAAAAGGTTCATAAGCATATTTATACCTTGGGTATTTAATATCCATGAAGCCTGTGCAAACAAATTCCAACCTGCAAACCCCCACATTTCCTTAAACAGACTCTTATTAAAACGAAATTTAAAAGACGTTTCTTCAAACTTTTTAAAACAATACACCCAATAAATCAATGTTGTCATAACAGATACACAAACACCCGCAATGGCATAAGTGACAAGCTTATCTATTGGAGATATGTAAAGAACATAGCATATTACAAGTTTTAATATAGCGTCAAAAATAGTCATATAAGCAAACGCTGACATTTTCTCATGAGCAATAATAGCAGAATTGAATGGTACGCTCATTAAAGAAATAAATGTTGTAAGAGTTGCACAATGAAGACACCAATGGGTGGCAAATTCTCTTCCTTGTGGTATCTGCATTTTTGTATTCACAAACCACATTCCAAAACTCTCAATAAGTACAACAATAAGCAAACTCATAAAAAGCTGCACAGAAATAGATGTTGAAAATACCTGTTTTAGCCTTATAATATCACCTTTTCCTAATTCTACAGTTATAAATCTACTAATTGCATTACTCATCGAACTGGTTATAATGCCAAACATTGAAAGGAAACCTGCTATAACATTATTTATTCCATAGTTTTCAACTCCAAGCGCCTGTAAAACTACTCTTGAAGTAAAAAGCCCAATAAACATTAGTACTATCATGCGTAAATAAAGCATAATAGTATTACGAACTATACGCTTATTATCCGTTATTTGAGACATAATAATGTAAGCATCTTATATATAAATATAAAAAAACAATCATCTTCCCCCCTCCACATTATGCAAAAACACAAAGCGCTGTACAAGATGGCGCCATTCAAGGAAGCGCTGGCGTTGCCACAGCTCTATTGCGGCAGGGATGCAGTCACGGACGAGGCGGCACACGGGATAAAGGCTGCGAAGCAATGACACTGGCAGGCGGTATCCGGAAGCAGGCAATTTGTCGTATCGTGCAACGACATCGTCAAGCGTAAACCCATGGACGGCAGTGGCAAAGCCGCAAAGACAGGGCGAGATATGGGTGATGTTGCCATGAGTAAGCAGACGGACTGTCTCGTTATAACCTTTATCGGCCAAGTCTTCAAGAAACCCTGCACGCTCCTCTTCCGTCAGTCCCACATAACGGTGGATAAAGCCTCCCCAATTTACCATTGCCTCGATGCCGGAACCGTCGGTATCCGGTTTAAGGGATATGTGGGCATAATAAACACAGTTACGGTCCGATGATTCGGGACGTCCGGTTTTGGATTTCATCCCACGTTTTCCTGTCATGGCAGAGTTGAGACAGGTTTCACCATGCCCATTTGGCTTGACGAAAACATGCTTAAGATTCACACGCAATATCAGTTCGGTAAAATCACTGTGCTGGAGCAATACAAAGTTTCCGCCTTCGGGTACGTGCACGCCGGAAGTGGGAGTGAGAAACGGACGGAGCGGCATGTCGGGAACAAGATCTTCCAGTGCCCGCGCCACACTGTTGTCCGCACTGTTGAAAAACCGCTTGAGCGACTCCAATGCCCCTCTCTCCGCATCACTCATCTGCTCGATATACACGGCCTGCCTTGCAATCTCCATACTGTCAGCTTCATCAGATTCCATCACCCGTTTTCCCGCCATGGCAGATTTGATACATGTTCCGCTATGCTCATTTGGCTTTACGGAAACGCTCTTCCGAGCCTTAGCCACTTGCAGAAGGAGAGTCTGACATTCGTCTATCGAAGATACCTTATTGTAATGGTAGAGAATGTTCCGTAAAACAGCAGGTGCCGTATCGACAAAACCGGCTGCTTGGAGCCTGCCTGTAAGAAAATCGATATATCTCCAGGTATTGGGTATCTGCGCCTTTTTTCCTTTCCCCGATTCTCTGACGACAATATAACTGAAACGCCGTATGCCGGAAAGGCTTACACACATGTTGCCCAAACGAAAGAAAAGATGGCGGTCTTTCACACCGTGCGACTTCAGCTGCCTGATGACACCGGTGAAGCCGGCAAACGGTCCGTCGACAATCATGACTGTATCATTCTCGGAGACAAGATGATTGTACGACTCACCGACAATCCTGACGTCTTCGACATTGGCGGCACGCTGCTCTATACAGACTTTGTAACGATATATGTCTTCATCCGGAATACTTGACTTTTCAAGAATCGAGTCAAGACTTTGCGGCTCTGTGGAATACGTGAAGAGATGGGCATTGCCATATACCTGCCGGTGTCTGCCGGCAATGGTGCGATCGGTTTCGTCAGGTTTAAGGAAATAACCTCTCGTTGTAAGATGGGCCTTGAGCTTGTTCCGGTCGCAGGCATATACAAACAAGATACCGTTGATGGCCGGTCTGAAACGGATGGGTTTGCTGTCTTCCATGCCGATTTCTTTCAATTCCTGACGCACGACGGGAAAATAAATCTCCCCTATCCCATCAAGTCTGAGCAAGTCGTCTATAGCCCCTTGCTCTTTATAGAAATCGGTCTTGACGATATACCACATAAATACATTCCTCTACCTCCCTCGAAAAGCGGACAGCCTCTCAGGTCTTTTGATTGTGATATTACTCACAGTACTGAAAATCAATAGATTATCTTCCACTAATCGTCAATACTTTTATGTTCTGCAACGGTTCCCATATATAACGGAAAGACCATACCAAAACATTCATCATTCTGCGACATCATTATCAGAATATATTTAACATATCATACACCCTTATATGTGTAACTCTTAAATAGAGTAGATATGAATTGTATTCACTATCACTTTAATGTTTTGCAAAGATAAACAAAAAACTGAAAATAAACCAATTGCAAGTTCTTATTTTTGGTTTTGTCGCAATCTTTTCTAATTATACAATTCTACAAAACATTTGACTTAATCCGGAAATACAGAAAAATTTTAGATCCATCAAACTCTAATATGCTGATAATCAGATTGTTTATGATTCATATCTACTCTATTTAAGAGTTACACAGATTTGCATTACAGAATTACCCGTTATTTTTCTTTTCATACAAAGAGCGTATCACCACATCCGTGGCCCTGTCCACATCTGACGTATCGATGGTGGAAAGATATATATAGGTAGTTTTTTCTGACTCATGCCCCATGCAACGGCTTATTGTGGATACCGGTATATCGGATGCCTTTGCGGCAGTGGCCCATGAATGTCGGGCGACATACATTGTAAGATTGGTGGATATGCCAAGCATTCGGGCCAGCCGCTGCAGACGTCGGTTGATGCACTGCGTGGCTGTGATATACTGCCTGTGTGCCAAACGGGTGTCCTCGGCAGTAACTATAGGCAAAAGATAGTTTGTCGAGCGGCTGGCATAACGGCTGACTATCTCTTCCATCTCCCGGTTCCATTTCACAACGACCAGCCGTCCTGTCTTCTTTCTGCGATATGAAAGCATGTCGTCTTGCAGATTGCATGGTCTGAGATAAGCCATGTCGACAAACGACATGCCGCGTGTGCAGAAAGAGAACATGAACATATCCCTTGCATAGGCTATTTGCGGATAAAGAGTGAGATCGGCATCACGTATACGTCTGATCACCGAAATAGGCAAAGCACGCTTCACCGTAAGGTCAACGCCGGTATAGACACGCCTGAAAGGATTGGCGCCATGACCTACCAGACCGTCGTCTGCAGCACGGTTGTAGATGGCCTGAAGATTGCGGAGATAATAGGAAGTGGTGTTGCGTGACTTGCCCGACTCCCGCAGCCACGTCTCGTATGCGCTCATCAGATTGGCATCGAACCGGCTGAAAGACACTTCCACATCGCCGTTAAAACGAATAAAACTGCGCAATGACGAGGCATATTTCACAGCCACAGGCTTGCCCGCAGCCATAAGCCGCTCTATGACATATCTTGCATAAGATATATATCCACCCGGCTTATAATACTCACTGTCCCGAACTGAGGACTTACGAAACTTAGTCTTAACTGTTGCCATATATTTATTGTATTTAAGTAAGTTAGTCAACAAAATTAAACTATATCATCCTCCGGACAAAACATTCCCTAATAGAACGCGCCCCAACGGGGCAACAAGCACATAGCCCAGGGCAGAGCGCAGCGGCACCCCGGGAATCGACATCGACAATCCCCGCGCCCGGCAAGGGCAAAAGCATAAAAACATATGGGATATGTAAAATGTAATTATCTGATAATTAATGCTTTTGCCATTGCAGGGCGAATAGGATAATAGAACATGACACCCAGGGTGCCGCTGCGCTCTACCCCGGGCTATGTGCTTGCTGCCTTTTCAAGGCGCATCCATCCTATATCTGGACGATTATATAATTTAATTTTGTTGACCAACTTAAGTGAGCAAAATTAGTCTATATTTCTGAACGTAGAGAAACAAATGATGTCCGTTTTATTCTGAAAAAAACTCATTTTATTTTTCTCGAAATAGAAAAGCCGGGAGGCCTTCTCTGCTTTCTTGACACACATTTTTTGCATGGTTTTCTTCCCGGGAGGGCCTCCCGACACTCCCGTTAGGGCCGTTTCGCAGTCTGGCGGGGCCCTTATCGCAATGCAACAACGGCCTTATTGCAAGGCGAAAAGACCCTCTCTGCTTTCTTGACAAAACCTTATTGTCATAACACACTGATAATCAGTGCTTCCCATTTAAACAGAAATGAGCCGTTTTCGGGACCATGGCCGGAAATTGTGGTTCAGATGTCGCTTAACATATGTTAAAGTAATGATTATTCGGAATGGAATCCCGTTTAAGCAAGGCGTCAATTATCATACGGACATAGGATGGATGCACCTTGAAAAGGCAGCAAGCACATAGCCCGGGGCAGAGCGAAGCGACACCCCTGGAACAACACGATTGTACGCACTCGCCCTAAAAGGTAGGGTGTCCAAAACTTGTCGCTGGATATAGGATGGATGCGCCTTGGAAAGGCAACGAGCACATAGCCCGGGGCAAAGCGTAGCGGCACCCCGGGAACAACACGATCGCATCCATTCGCCCTGAAAGGGCAAAAGCATTAATTATCAGACAATTACATTTTCATATTCGATATGTTTTTATGCTTTTGCCCTTGCAGGGCGCGGGGATTGTCGATGTATTATTCCCGGGGTGCCGCTTCGCTCTGCCCCGAGCTATGTGCTCGTTGCCTTTTCAAGGCGCATCCATCCTATATCCGAGTGATTATGTAGTTTGATTCTGTTGACTAACTTAATATATTTATTTGACTATGATTTCAGAATGAGCGACAAGTTTTGGACACCCTACCTTAGAGGGCAAGACTGTTGCTGTCACTTCCTTCGTCATCTGATTGCAACAGACTTGCCCAAACGGGGCTTACTGTGCCGTGTTTTATAACGCCAGATGAAGTATTGGATATGGTCTGCCGGAATCGTCAGTCTCATCTCTGCCTATAATTCTGAATCCCTTTGAACGGTAAAACGCAAATGCAGATGGATTTTGCTCGTTCACATCAACCTTGCTTACCCCCTTTGTTTTGGAGAAACCAATCAGAACTGAGCCATAACCACATCCACGAACGCAATCGTCTATGAACAACATTTCAATTTTGTCATCACACAATCCGATGAAACCTGCGATAGAATCATCTATTGTCAGCGCATATAGATCAACATTCGGAAAATAATCAAGTATCAAAGCTGTTTTTATCGCTTGAATGACAGTTCCATCCAAAAAAATCATGGGTCGCCCTCACCGAACGCTCCCATATACCGACAAGCGCAGGATAATCATTCTTATTACATCTTACAATCTGCTTCATAATGCAAAATTAGCGATTTTAGATGAGATTTCATGCCGATTATGTGGCAGTATGTTTTCACCGTTCCGTAGTCGTGGCTCCTGTTATTGTCTAATCAACAACGATTTTTAACTTGCTTAACATTGGGAAACGTGTGGCGACGGGGATATTCTTTAGCCTTTTGCCTGAAAAATCTCCAGACCTCCCGTTGTCAGCTTGTATTTTTAAGCCAAAGGGCGAACATCCCCTCTGTGTGTCTCACGCCTTGCAGGTGTCAAGCAAGCGAAAACCGATGGTGATATACAAATAAAAAAATGTCGCAACGATGAAAACAAACAGCCACATAAAAAGTCTCTATCTGTTTTGATATAGTAGATACAAGTGCATCCAGTTGCTCAATCTTCTCCCTGACAGTCGCAAGTGTGGAGATATGCGCTTCAATCTTTTGAAGCCTACCATGTCCATCATATATACCTCGACCAAGTCGTTTGTCGAGTATCTCTTCTACTTGTTCTGTTATTGTCTGCATTTTATTTTGTAGCTAAAGCCAATTGTTTATAATTTTCAAATTTGGCTAATCTATTCGCATAATCAGTTGTGTATGGATTTTCACCCTTCACAATTTTGTAAAGCGAATAAATATTGCCTATACCTATTATTTTGAAGGCAGTTTTTGATACTGCCTTAGTTTTTTCAGATAATGTTAGTTTCACATCATTTATACTTTGAATCGTTATATCTCTATTTTCAATATCTCCCATCAGATGCTGACACATAGCAAGCCCGACATAGGATGAAATAAGATTTTCATTTTCTTCAACTGAAATGGCATCGATAAATCGCTCTTTCGCTGTCTTTATATAATCTAACCTATTTATATCTGAAGATGCGGTTTGGGCATACTCCAGATTTTGAATTGCACTTTTGAATGCTTGATGAAGTAATTTCTGAACATTACCACCGACACTCTCAATTAGACCAAAGTAAGCGGCGATAGAAGTCGCCATGTTTATGCTTCCGAATATTACAGCCGGTGTCATAACAACATCCTTTTATATAATGGTTGTATTCAAAAGATTACAATTAATTAAAAGCCATGATCTGCATCTGGGTCAGGATGGGTAGCATACACATAATCTTTGCTACAATTTACACATGTAATCTTTTTAGGAGAAACCATAATATCGCTTCCTATACAATTCAAATGACTGCAATGACAGCAACGTATAAAATAAACATCGCATTTTTTACAATAAAGATATTTTTCTGTTTGTGGAATGTCAGAGAAATCATAATAAATAGTTTTTCCTACATTGAATATACCTTTAGCAATATTCCATGGTTTAGTCATTTTGAGGAAAAATTCTCCAACATGCCTAAGAGTCTTTTCGTCATAATCCAAAAGCTCAGTCTCGCAATATGGGCAACTCATAATTTTAGCTTTAAAATAATAAGTTTATACATTCCATCAAGAAGCCTGGTAAAGCAACCAGCCATACGATGGCTTTTAATTCTTTGTTCATGACCTCAAGCATTTAAAGAGAATATCACAATTTAGTGTGGTATGGCTATTTTGGCAATAGCAATATACGGTCTAATTTTTTTATATCCTCTATAGACGTCTTTTGCTGAGATTTTCGCCTTTTCGCTAAAGCTAAATCCCTTGAAATTAGAAAATTCATTCAACATCTGAGTACATCTTTCTATAAGTTCAAAACAAACCTCTGTTGAAAGATTGACCCACGCTTCTGTATCCATACTGAACCAAAAGTCTCTATTAAAGAACCAATCTCCAGCAACATTAATAAACGCTCCATTATTGAATCTCTTATCAAGACCATCAAGTATCGATTGAGAAAGCAGAGGACACTTTTGCGCTAGTACTTCGATTGTTCCAATGGATGTATCCAACAAACCGTCCAATATGCTTTTCATTTCGCCGTCCATCATAATGGATACCCACGCTTTATGAGAGTTAAAACCTCCTAATAGTATAATGTAATATATAAGTCCTTGTCTTTCTACGCCAATAATATCTAAATCCCCCTGTTTCTTTCGAAATACCTCAAATATTTCATTTCTGCCATCTGTAACTGGCTGAAATTTTTCTCTTGTTTTCATATCGGATATAATATTAAGTTAATTAATTTCGCAAAATTAGTCATAATCTACGAGATGACAAAGGAGATTGCCAATTATTTTAAGTTGTAAAGATTACTTTTAACATTTGCAATCCATTGATGTTTAGTAAATTTCAAGACATGTCTTAATTAAATGATTTAACAGTAGACTGTTGTGACATAAGGAGGTGTATCAAAATTCAGATGCACCTTCTTTTTATAACCTGCAGAAAAACATAAAACAAAGCCTCGACTTTCCCAAGCCGGGGCTTTGTCATATAGCAAGGATGCTGTATCTTTGTGATATATATAAATTAAATGTCTACAAAGATACACTTTCGGGATTACAATCCCAAACAAATGATACTTTTTCCTCAGCGTCTTAACAAAGATATTGCGGAAAACGATCCTGTCCTTGTTGTAGATGCGGTCATAGACAATCTCAAACTTGAAAATTTCAAGAAACTATACAAGGAACGCGGCCGCAGTCCGTATCATCCCAAGATGATGCTCAAGGCAGTCATCTAGGCTATATGAACAACATCTACTCATGTCGAAAGATAGAGACGGCCCTGAAGCGTGACATCCATTTCATATGGCTGGCCGGCTACGAGCAGCCGGATTTCAATACCATCAACCGTTTCCGAAACCGCGTCAAGGATGAGATCAACCTGGTCTTTACCCGGCTGGTCATTGTCCTTGCAGAAAAAGGCTTCATCACACTTGACGTTGAATACATCGATGGAACCAAGATTGAGTCCAAAGCCAACAAGTACACTTTTGTATGGCGTAAGTCAACAGAAAAGCTCCGGGCAAAACTTATCGAAAAAATAAAAGTTCTTCTCTAACAGATAGACGAGTCCATTGCGCAGGAAAACGCCGAACAAGAAAACGGTCAAAGTTTCACCCCGGAAGATCTGAAGAATATCACGGAAGAACTTAACCGCAGTCTTGATAACGAACCCAAACCCGGGACAAAAGAGCAGAAAGAGCGGCGCAAGGAGCGAAAGAGACAGATAAAACAACTTAAGGAACAAGCCGATAAACTCAACGAATATGACGAGAAACTGCGCATTTTGGGCAATCAGAACTCATATTCCAAGACCGACTGTGACGCCACGTTCATGCGGATGAAAGAGGATGCCATGAACAACGGCCAGACAAAGCCGGGATATAATCTGCAGATTGGAACGGAGAATCAGTTCATCCTTGACTTCGGACTGTTTCAGACTCCCAGCGATCCCCTTACCATGATACCCTTCTTCAACTCGTTTTTCGACCGTTACAGCAAACATCCGCAGACAGGCGTTGCCGATGCCGGTTACGGCTCCGAGGAAAATTACCGCTTTATGGAAGAGGCCGGAATCGATGCCTATGTCAAATACAACAGGTTCCATCGCGAGCAGCGGATGCATTATGTGCCGGATTCATTCAGTGCGCAGGCTCTTTATTATAATACCGACGGAGACTATTACGTATGCCCGATGGGGCAGCATATGGAACGTATAGGGACAACCCGTACAAAAACCAAAAGCGGATATATTTCCAAATCCTCCCGTTACAAAGCTCGACGATGTGAGGGATGCCCTCTGAGGGGCAGCTACTTCAAGGCAAAAGGTGACAGGATAATCGAAGTCAACCATCCTCTGGCGGAGTACCGACGAAAGGCCCGGGAACGGCTGACATCGGAAGAAGGTATAGAACACCGGGGACGAAGATGTATCGAACCGGAGGCCGTTTTCGGACAGATGAAATACGACATGGGATATAAACGCTTCCGTCACTTCGGACTGGACAAAGTCAAAATGGACTTTGCCTTCTTTGCCATTGCCTTTAACCTCAAGAAAATGTGCTCCAAAATAGCAAAAGCGGCTAAGAATGGGGGAAATACCACTGATTCCGGCGTTTTTTACGTATAATCGGAAGAGGGACCACCGAGAGTCGAATATTTGGGGAATCTAAACAAAAAGAGAGGGCATAAAATTATTGAACCCTCAAGTCCTTATAAAAAGAGGGGGTATCAAATCGCTTCAATTTGATACACCCTCCTCTTTAGTCTTGCTTTGGCTTCTGTTGGCCGGAATCTATCCGACCCGCCAAGTGGAGCTGGAGGGAGTCGAACCCTCGTCCAAACAGGGAAACCATACGCTTTCTACATGCTTATTCCAGCCTTCGGTTTTCGTGCTGCGACAAGATCCGGACCACCAATCGCAGCCTTATCCCCTAAAATTTCATCACACCGCCGGGGCGCGGCATGACTATTTCCGATTTAACTGCACCGCTTGGCCAAAGAGCTTCGGAACAACAGCCTTTGAGCGATGTCTCGTCCTGCTACCTTGTAGCTGGATAAAGCCGATAATCTACTATACTTCGATTAGGCAGCGAGAGCATAATTGTTTTCGCCAGATAAATTTTTGACCGATGTTATTATGGAGTCAACAGTCGTCACTCCGCATGCTTACGTACCATTTCTGCCCGCTGTCAAATCCAGTCAACCCCAGGTATTGTGAAACGGCATACCGTCGTTTTCCGCTGAAAAACTTTGCAAAGATAGTCATTTTATCCGAATTAGCCGTTTTTATTTTAATAAATTGTGTATCTTTGCAGAAAATAAGCAGCATCTCGGCATAACACCCAAACAAGTTTGGTGATTCTGCTCTCGATTTGCATTATTTTTGCAGAAAATAAGCTGCATCTCGGCATAACATCCAAACAAATTTGGTGATTATGCTCTTGATTTGCATTATTTTTTTGCAATAAATTCGTGAAAATGAAGTTTAAATAAGTATTAATCAAAAATAAAAAAACGAAGATACTTACCAGACATAATAAAGTATGAAAAAATATTTAGTTTCGATTGTCATGCTGTCCATGATGGCAGTTGCGTCTTTTGCCCAATCGTCGATGAGTGATGAAGCCGTGATGGAATTTGTTATTCAAGAACACGGCAAAGGCACTTCCCAGTCGCAGATTGTGACTAAACTCATGCAAAAGGGTGTCACTATAGATCAGATAAAGCGCATAAAAAACAAATATGAAAAAGAAAACAACGGAAGTGCACTCGGTGCAAAAAATCTGACGACATCGCCTAACAGCAAGGTGCGCACAAGAGAAAACAACGGCAAGGAGAAAGACAATGCCGACATATCTAAATATCGTAAAAAGGACGGCAGGATTACATCTCAGTCCAAACGTACTTATGACAATACCAATCCCGATTTCATGCAGATGCAGCGAGAACTGAGCACGTTCATGCCCGACTCGACGGAAATATACGACCGCATGTATCTTGAGGAAATGATGAATCAGGAAAAGAACAGACGTAAGATCTTCGGACGCGACATTTTCAATAACAAAGACTTAAGTTTCGAGCCAAACATGAACATCGCCACACCGAAAGACTATCGTCTGGGAGCCGGCGATGCAGTGTTTATTGATATATGGGGAGCGTCGACCGGAACTTTCGAGAGCACAGTATCTCCCGACGGCACAATAAACATAGACGGATTCGGACCTGTGACCATAGGCGGAATGACTGTAGACGAAGCCAACAAGGCACTGCGCAGACAGTTGGGCGCACGCTATCAGAATTCGCAGATGAGACTTACCGTAGGGCAGACAAAAACGATATCCGTCAATGTGATGGGCGAAGTCAACGTGCCCGGCACGTACACCCTGTCCGCCTTTGCCTCAGTGTTTCATGCCCTGTACATGGCAGGAGGCATCAACGACATAGGTACAATGCGTAACATCAAGGTGTACCGCAACAACAGACTGATTTCCACTGTCGACATCTACGACTATATACTTAACGGAAAACTCGCAGGAAACGTACGCCTCACGGACAACGACGTGATCATTGTGGGACCGTACGACTGCATTGTAAACATCACGGGCAAAGTAAAACGTCCGATGTTCTATGAAATGAAAAAGAGCGAGAGCGTAGGCACGCTGCTCAAGTACGCCGGAGGATTTGCCGGGGATGCCTACAGAAAGTCCATCCGTCTGGTACGTAAGGCAGGCACGCAATATTCTGTATACAATGTCGGCGAATTCGACATGAACTCGTTCCGTCTGGAAGATGAGGATTCGCTCAGCATCGATTCCATATTGCCACGCTATTCGAACATGGTCGAAATAAAGGGAGCTGTGTTCCGTCCGGGAATGTATCAGGTGGGCGGTGACATATCGACAGTGCGTGCACTTATAGAAAATGCCGAGGGCGTGACCGAGGACGCATTTACGGCCCACGGTGTCATGCACCGCATGAAACCCGACCGCACACTCGAGGTTATGTCGGTGGACGTCGCCGGTATAATGGAAGGTCGTGTGGCCGACATCCCGCTGCGCAACGAGGACGTGCTCTACATACCGAGCAAGAAAGACCTGCAGGAGGAAAAGACACTGACGATATATGGAGAAGTGATGTACCCCGGAGTATATCAATATGCGGACAACGAGACCGTTGAAGACCTGATATTGCAGGCCGGAGGACTTAACGACGTGGCATCTATGATGAAGGTGGACGTGTCGAGACGAATGAACGACAATCATGCCGTGACCACTTCCGACACAATTGCCCGCACATACTCGTTTGCCATAAAGGACGGATTCATTATCGACGGTGAACCGGGATTCGTACTACAGCCGTATGACGAAATCTATGTAAGAAAATCGCCCGGATATTCCCAACTACAGAACATAAAGATAGAAGGTGAAGTTCTTTACAGCGGAACATACACACTGCCCCAGAAGAGCACGCGACTGAGCGAGATGATAAAGCAGGCCGGAGGCGTCACCAACACGGCATACGTGAAAGGAGCCCGTCTGGAACGTACAATAACACAAGACGAACGTCTGAAAATGGAAGACGTGAGAAAGATGCTGCTGACACAAAGCGGCGAAAAAGACACGCTGGACACAAAGAAACTCGACTTCGGAAACACTTACTACGTAGCCATAGACTTGGAAAAAGCAATTGAAAACCCTGGCAGCAACTACGACGTAATATTGCGTGAGGGCGACCGCATTCTTGTGCCGGAGTATTCGAGCACGGTCAAGGTCAGCGGCGACGTCATGTCGCCATCTACGGTTGCCTACCGCGAGGGTAAGGGTGTGGGATACTATATAGACCAGGCCGGAGGCTGGGGTAACCGTGCAAAGAAAAGCCGCACATTCATAGTGTACATGAACGGACAGAAAGCACGTGTGGGCTACAGAACCAAACCTATGCCCGGATGCGAGATCATAGTGCCGAGCAAGATGCAGCAGAAGAAGATGAGCACAGCCGAAATCGTGACCATCGGCTCAAGCACGGCATCTATAGCGACGATGCTGATAACGATAGCCAATCTGGTTAAGTAATCCCATTCCCCAAAAAGACATACGTTATGACAAACAATAATGTGAACGACAATATGTCGGAAGTAATCGACATACGAATCATACTAAAAAAGATATTAGCAAAGAAAAAGCTGTTTTTCAAGGCCTTACCCATAGCATTTGTGATGTCGAGTGTATTGATTGTATGCGTGCCGCGATACTACACATCCAGTCTCAGTCTGGCACCCGAGGTGGCCAACAGCGGAATGGAAGGTACACTTGGTTCGATAGCTTCGTCGTTTGGTTTTGACATCTCAAGCATGCAGACCAACGATGCCATCTCTCCCCTGCTCTATCCCGACTTGATGGAAGACAACGGATTCGTAGTAGGACTGTTTGACGTCAAGTTGAAAAGCCTGGAAGGTAACATCAACACCACACTGTACGATTACTACAAGAAACATCAGAAAACGGCATGGTGGAACATTCCACTCGGCTGGCTGAAAAGCAGCATAGCAAAACTTACAGAAAAAGAAGATACGACCAAAAGAGGTTCTGGAAACGGTATCGAGCCGTACATTCTGTCGAAAACCCAAAATGACATCGCCGATGCCATAAGAGCCAACGTTGGTATATCCATAGACAAGAAGACTGCTGTAATCACTATAAGCACAAAGGCTCAAGACCCGCTAATCTGCAAGACACTGGCCGACTCTGTAAAGACACATCTGCAAGTGTTCATCACGCAGTACCGTACTAACAAAGCACGCATAGACCTTGATTATTACGAGCAGTTGGCCGACGAAGCCAAGCAGGAATATGAGGAGGCACGCAGAAAGTATGGGATCTATGCCGACGCCAACACCAACATCACGTTGGAAAGTTTCAGAGCCAAACAGAATGATTTGGAAAACGACATGCAGCTGAAATATAACACATACAGCACACTGATGACGCAGTATCAGGCCGCCAAAGCCCGACTACAGGAGCGCACTCCGGCGTTTACAGTCATCAAGGGTGCTGCCATGCCCGTGAAAGCTGACGGTCCAAAGAGAATGTTGTTTGTGTTGGGCATATGCTTCATGACCTTTATCGCCATAAGTGTGTATTCAATCAAAGATATGTTCAAACTGAAATAAGACAAGATCAGAATTACAATCTATATATGACCTTGTTGGAGGAGAGTCACAGACAACGATATGACACAAACCAAGAGAATAATAGTAAACACCTTAGCACAATACGGCAAAGCAATAATCAACATTGGATTATCCTTATATTCAACAAGATTAGTGCTTGACGCATTAAACATATCTGACTATGGACTATATTCTGTCATCGGCGGTCTGATTGCCATGCTTGGCTTTGTGCTCAACTCTTTAGTCATCACCACACAGCGCTACATATCTTACTACAAGGGCAAAGGAGACGAGAACTACATCAAAGAGATATTTGCCAACAGCCTGTTACTGCACATCATCATCGGTATAGTTCTGTGTGGAGCATTGCTGTTGATAAAGGAATGGCTTATCTCGAATGTGCTCAACATCGACCCTGTACGAACAGAAACGGCCAAAGACATATATGTGATTACCACACTGACGCTCTTCATAACCATACTTACCGCCCCTTACAAGTCGCTGTTCATCGCACGCGAAAACATTGTATATATATCGGTGGTAGAGGTGATTGACGGCATACTGAAATTTGGTCTTGCAATATGGCTCACATACATCAGCGCCGACAAACTGTTTGTATATGCAATCATGATGCTGGGCATACTGGTCGTCAATTTTCTGTCGTTCACAATATACGCGCTTGTCTATTTCAAAGAGAGCTGCATCATAATACGCCCCAAATCAATCAACAGAAAATGCCTGTCGCACATTGCCGGATTTGCCAGTTGGACAACCTACGGCATGGGAGCTGTCTCGGCACGCAATCAGGGATTTGCCGTTGTTCTGAACCACTTTTTCGGCACTGTCATAAACGCCTCCTACGGCATTGCATTCCAGATATACGGTGCCATGGCCTTCACCGTGACATCAATCCTTAACGCCATGACCCCGCAAATAATCAAGGCCGAGGGAGAGAATAACCGGGAGAGAATGTTCTTTCTGGCCGAGAAAGAGAGCAAGTTTTCCGTACTGCTCATGGCAATAATATCTATCCCCATCATGATAGAAATGCCTAAAATACTCATGTTGTGGCTGAAAGATGTGCCCGAGGACGCGGTAATGTTCTGCAGATTCATTCTAGTGTCGTTCCTTTGCGACCAGCTTACCATGGGCCTCAACGTGGTAAACCAGGCTTTGGGCAACATACGCCGTTACACCATCCTAATGTACACCCCCAAGCTCTTGTCGTTGCCGATGGCATGGGCTATACTATATTATGGCGGACAAGCACAGGACATCATGGTTCTTTACCTCATCATCGAACTGCTTGTCTCGATGATGCGCATACCTTATATAAAACGCGCCGCCGGGCTCAATGCAGGACAATATGTACGAAATGTCATATTACGTCTGTTGCCCACGCTCTTTGTTATATCCGCAACAGGATACATCTGCACAACGGCCATCACTGCCCCATACAGATTTGTACTGACATTTGTTTTGTCGGTATCAACCGGATTCATTTCCGCCTGGTTCTTCACACTGGAAAAGGCAGAACAGGACTTTGTAAAAAATACGTTCAAAAGACTTCATGTATGTTTAATATAAACGACATTAGTAGTCTGTACCTGATAAGAAAAGACTCGCTCACACGTTTCCTTTTTTATTCAGGAATGACAATAGCTTATTTCGGCTCACTGAACCCATGGTTCATGTGGGCATTATCTTCTTACTATATCATCATATCTACAATGTTTGTAACAATGGCCATGTTCGTATCGTCAACCATGCAAAAGCCATTGTTTACAAGAACCGATTTTATAGTACCAACTGTAGGATATCTGTTACTGGTAACATATCAGGCCCTGACTCACAACGACAATATCAACTCGTACATTATAAACGTATTCAACACCACTATATTTCTTTCTTTATTCCGCATAAACAAAAAAGTGGGTCTGGAGCTGTCTACCTTTATATCAAAAATAATGGCCATACTGCTCGTTGTTTCCATTTTCGGATACTTCCAGTATCTCATGGGCATCAACCTCCCAAACACGAACGTCAGCTTCCGTGACGACCTGTACTCATATACCAACTATTACTTTTTCCTACTTGACGACCGTTCGCTGTTCACCCTCATACCTCGTTTCCACGCGGTGTTCCTTGAGCCCGGTCAGATGGGTACGGCCACAGTGTTTCTGCTGCTCACCCAGTACGGCAAATGGAGAGAATGGTACAACATGGTTCTGCTCGCAGCCACGCTGATGTCATTCTCGCTCGCGGCATACGTCATGCTTGTGTTCGTGATATTCCTTAACCTATGGGTTCAGGGAAAGCATATCGCCCGTCAGGTTATACTGGCCGTATCTGCCATCGCCATAATCATTACCGGAGCCTTTGTATACAATGGTGGCGATAACCTTCTGCACGACCTGATATTACTGCGTCTTGAGGTTGAAGACGGAGATATTGTGGGAAACAACAGAACACGGGAAGATTTTTCCGTTGAATTTGAAAGGTTCATATCGTCGTCCGACGTGGTGTTCGGAAAGACATACGATGAAGGATTCGGAAACGCCGGCTACAAGGTGTTCATATACCAGAACGGTATCGTGGGAACAATGCTGCTGATTATATTCTACTTTGTAACAACGCGTAATGCCACATACAAACGCGCGGTGATATCAGGCATAATCCTGGCTTTCCTTAATTTCATAGTGAGAGGTTTTCCGCTGTGGTTCTGCTTTTTCATACCCATATATAGTATGTTCCTTACAGAGGCACCCACAACAAAAAAAATGAATGTATAGAAGAAACAGAAGCTGATGATTAACGCAGTATATATACTAAATGCCACCACAGAAACCGGAGGAGCATCAAAGTCATTCATCGCGATGCTGAAAGGACTGATGACCATGGGAGTGAAGCCCACGGTCGTCTTACCCGATACCCACGGCCTGTACAATACGCTGTCGCAGCTCGGTGTAAGGACGATAGTACTCAATTACAGGTCATGCACCTTCCCTCCTGCCAACGGGTTGACAGACTGTCTGCTGTTCGTGCCAAGACTTGTGGGAAGACTGTACCTCAACCACCGTTCGTCAAAGCAACTGACAGCAGCGATGAAGGAACTACAGCCCGACATTATACACACAAACGTGAGTGTGACAAACATCGGTTACAACGCGGCCCAAGCACTGCACATACCCCACATATACCATATACGAGAATACGGCGACCTCGATTTCGGTCTGCATTACATACCGTCACACCGCAGCCTGGAGCGACAGCTCGGCCGGCCCCGCTCCTACTCTATTTGTATCACAAAAGACATACAGCGCCATCACAAACAGGATGGCAAACCTACGTCGAGGGTGATATACAACGGAATAATGGCCACACAAACAACGATGCCCGCAACAGCCAGTGGCGACTACTTCCTGTTTGCCGGACGCATCGAACCGGCCAAAGGGCTCAACCTTCTGATAGAGGCATACGCCATATACGCCGCACGCACGGCAAAGCCACTAAAACTGTTCATCGCCGGAGGCAGCCCCGACAGCGGGTACGAAGAGAAACTGAAGAGCATGACACGCAACAACGGAACAGCCACCCACATAATATGGCTCGGCGAAAAGAGCGGTATGGCAACGCTGATGCGCGGAGCCAGAGCCACCATCGTTCCGTCACGCTTCGAAGGCTTCGGGCGCGTAATGCCCGAGGCCATGTTCAACGGCTGTCTGGCCATAGGCCGCAACAACGGCGGAACCAAAGAACAGATGAACACCGGCCTCTGCCTGACTGGCGAAGAGATAGCTCTACGGTTCGACAACGCCGACGAACTGGCCGCTCACTTGCTTAACGTGACAAATGAGCCGACCGACTGCTTCGATGCCTACCGCGACAGAGCTTTCCACACAGTAAACACTTTATATACCACCGAGGCCAACGTCAACGAAGTATACAATATGTATAAAGAGATACTATGATGTACAAGCTGATAAAAACAACAGGTGAGTCGGCCGGCCGGCAGCTGTCATTCTTAGTACCGGCCCAATTGCCGGAATTATGCCGGGCCGTAACAGCGCATATCTACACCGGCTTTCTGCGCCGCCGCTTTGCCAGTTTGGGCAAAGACTGCGTCATAGCCTATAAAGCAACCAAGCTGCACGGCCTCAACCTCGTGTCGATAGGCAATAATACCCAGATATCACGAGGTATACAACTCACAGCATGGCCTGACAGTGCCGCAACAACCGACCCCAAGCCCAAAATCGTGATAGGCGACAACTGCAGCATACGTGACTTTTGCCATATTACGGCGGCAAACAGTATCAGAATAGGGAACAATCTGCTTACAGGCACAAATGTGCTCATCACAGACAACTCTCATGGAATGACAGAACGTTCTCAACTTGAGATATGTCCGTATCTACGGAAACCGGTATCAAAGGGAGCTGTTGTGATAGGAAACAACGTATGGTTGGGAAACAACGTATGCATAATGCCCGGCGTCACAATCGGCGACGGTGCCGTTGTCGGCGCAAACAGCGTTGTGACCAAAGACGTTCCGGCATATTCTGTCGCTGCCGGTATTCCTGCAAAGATTGTAAAACAAGTATAACAATATATATGAACCCACGTATCATAGCTTTATATCTACCACAATACCATCCAATTCCCGAAAATGACGAATGGTGGGGAAAAGGATTCACCGAATGGACCAACGTAGCAAAAGCCAAACCGTTGTTCTATGGACACTATCAGCCACATATTCCGGCTGATTTAGGATTCTATGATCTGCGTCTTCCCGAAGTGCGTGAGCAACAGGCGCAACTTGCAAGAGAAGCCGGAATAGAGGGTTTTTGCTATTACCATTATTGGTTCGGCAACGGCAAGCAACTTCTCGAGCGCCCGTTCAACGAGGTTCTCCAAAGCGGCAAGCCCGATTTCCCGTTCTGTTTGTGCTGGGCAAATCATGACTGGACAAACAAAACGTGGATTAAAGAGAAAAGTACAAAGCGGGATTCTATGATTATGAAGATGGAATATTCGTTTGAAGACCACATCGCCCACTTCCATGCCCTACTGCCCGCATTCAAAGACAAGCGTTATATAAAAGTTGACGGCAAGCCTATTTTTGCGGTTTGGGCACCACGCGACATTCCCGACGTTGAAGGATTCATATCATTATGGCAAAAGCTCGCACAAGAAAACGGGCTGCCGGGAATACATTTCATCGGGTATACAGTAAATGCTTCAGGAAAATCCGTATCGTCAAACAAAGCCACTTTGTGGGACACAGAGCATGCGGCAGATTACTATAAAGATATTCTGAACAAAGGCTTCGACGCAGTAATATCATCCGGACTTGCGCGCGCCCAGTCGTTGTGTCACGGCAAACTAAAGATGTTGTATTACTACATGGCAGGCCAGACATTCCTACCGGCAACCATACGGACAGACTACGCAAAAGCAATGCGGCACTATTACGTGGAAGAAGACTCATGGGAAAATGTCTATCCTACGCTTCTCCCGCAATGGGACCGTACGCCACGTGCAGGAATCAAGACCGACCCATTGGTAAACAGTACACCTGAAAAGTTTCAAGAAACAGTTAAGAACGCGATAAAACTGATAAAAGACAAGCAGCCGGAGCATCAGATTCTTTTCCTGAAAGCATGGAACGAATGGGGAGAGGGCAATTATGTAGAACCGGATTTGAAATTCGGGCACGGATGGCTCGACGCCATCAAAAACGCATTGGCTGAATGTAACAGATAAACCAGACAACATTATATACACATCACTATATATACGGCATAAAGAAATGAAAAAGAAGGCAGGCGTGATAGGACATTTTGGCTTCGGGAAAGAGTTTCTCGACGGTCAAACAGTCAAGACTAAAACACTGGCAAAGGAGCTGAAGAACGTATTGGGAGACGAACATGTGACACTCTGCGATACCCACAACGGTCTGAAATTCCTTATAAAACTTCCATTCACCGGAATACGCATGCTTCATTCATGCGACAATGTCATAATACTCCCCGCCCACAACGGCATACGAGTTATAGCCCCGTTGCTCTGCTTCTTGAATATTTTCTTCCACAAGAAGCTACACTATGTAGTGATCGGCGGATGGCTGCCTGATATGCTTTCCGGCAATAAGACATTGGCTCGCAGCCTGTCAAGATTCGACGGTATATATGTGGAAACAAAGTCATTACACAAAAGGATGCACGCATTTGGATTCAACAATGTATATACAATGCCCAACAGCAAAGAATTGCCGGCCATCAAGCAATCGTCAGCCACCCGCAATCATGAGCAGACCTTGCCCATGAAACTCTGCATTTTCTCACGTGTAATGCAAAAAAAAGGCATAGAAGATGCCATCAGCGTTATAAAAGACATCAACGACAAAGCCGACAAGACCGTATATACGTTAGACATATACGGCCCGGTAGACGTAAACGAGACTGAATGGTTCCAGCAACTCATGGCAACGTTTCCGCCATATATATCATACAAAGGATGTGTGCCATACACCGAAAGCGTCAATACGCTTAAAAACTATTTTGCCCTTGTGTTCCCCACCCGCTTTTATACAGAAGGAATACCAGGCACAATCATCGACGCATACGCAGCGGCATTGCCGGTGGTTGCAGCACGATGGGAAAGTTTTGATGATGTAATCTACGAAGGCAAAACAGGATACGGATACAAATTCGGTGACATCGCGGAGTTTCACCGCTTGATGGACGAAATAGCATCGTGCCCGCAGAAAATAACAGAATTGAAATCACAATGCCTTAAAAAAGCAAAACTGTTCACACCACACGACACCATAAAAGTGCTCTTACCGCATCTTTAGCATGAGCATTTCAAAGAAACTAAGTGGTTTGCGTGCGTTTCTGAAAGTATCACAAGGCCGTTGAACCATTGGTACAGCGGCCTTGTACTGTTAGTACAGAGGCCTTGTACCGGCAGTACGGCAGCCCCGTACCGACATGACGACATGACAATGAGGGTATAGAACGAACCGTTTCGGATATGATTATGATAATGTCGAAGATCCATCAGAATAACATCAAAGCCGCAAATGCAAAAACCTCCACAAAATAAAGCAGGAACAATGAAACCGCATTTATTTTTTTGTGTTGTCAAATAAAACCCTTACCTTTGTCTTCCTTTATACTTAAATTCTGCAAAACAATGACAGACAACGAACTTTTCGCCAAACATGCCCAAAGCTATCTGCTGTGCTACAACGACAAATGCCCGACACGGAAACAATGTCTCAGATGGATAATCAAAGACCATACACCCGAGGACATGCCGGTTGTAAGCATTTTAAATCCGCGATACGCGAAAACAACAGACAACGAATGTCCTTATTTCAAGAGCAACAAGAAGCAGAAAATGGCCGTAGGAATGACTCTGTTCTTTGACGAAATGCCGCGCAAGACGGAGCAGTCCGTAAGAAATGCCCTTATCAACGACCTGGGACGCACCAAATTCTTCACCTACCGCCGTGGCGCCATCCCTATCCCACCCGCCATACAAGAACGTATCCGTGCAGTCTGCGAAGCATGCGGATGGGACAAAAAGCCCGTATACGACGGATTTACGGAAGAGTACGAATGGTGACCACCATGTGACCGCATACGGCCGACACCTCACGGTGTCGCTTCAACCATGCGGCAGCATGCTGCCAACGAATGAAAAAATATGAATACGATATGCAATAAAGGGCAACGGCAAGCGTTTCATATATGTATAAACATGAAATAAAAAAACGATAGACAACCGTCATGGCAGAGCCAAAGGTAACGATAATATGTCCTGTATATAATGAAGAACGATACATCAGCACATGTATAGAGTCCATCATAGCCCAAGACTACCTGAAAGAAGCTATGGAGGTGCTGTTTGTCGACGGAAGAAGCAAAGATAACACAGCCGAAATAATAAAGGCATACAGCCGCCGTGCACCATACATCCGCCTGCTTGACAATGAGCACCATACGGTGCCATACGCCCTGAACAAAGGCATACGGAAGTCTGACGGTGACGTCGTCATCAGAATAGACGGCCACTGCACTTATCCTTCCGACTACGTGTCGACGCTGGTAAGATACCTGTACAGCCTGGAAGCAGACAACGTCGGTGCCGTTTGGAACACGGTGCCGGCCAGAGACACCGCCATCTGCCATGCCATAGCCATAGCCTCAAGCCACCCTTTTGGCGTGGGAAATTCGAGACACAAGATAGGCGCAAGCGACATAATGCTTGCCGACACCGTACCGTTCGGGTGTTACCGGCGTGACGTCTTCGACAGAATAGGCCTGTTCGACACCGACCTTACGCGCAATCAGGACGATGAGTTAAACGCCCGCCTGACAAATCACGGCGGAAAGATATATCTCATACCACAACTTGTCATCAATTATACCGCACGCGACACAATCGGCAAGATGAGCCGGATGTACTACCAATACGGACTATACAAGCCATTGGTCAACAAGAAGCTGGGCAGTCCGGCCAGTATGAGACAGTTTTTTCCCATGCTCTTCGTACTCGGCATAATCGCCGGAGGAGCAATGAGCATGCTGTCCGACTTGATTCTCTATGCATATATCACCGTACTGGCACTGTATTTTGCCATCGGTCTCGCCATTGGCCTCAAACATTCGTTATCTCTCAAGCGCCCCACCCTTACGGTGCTTCTGCCATATGTGTTCCTTGTAATACACATGAGCTATGGCTGCGGCTATCTGAAAGGCATATACAAAGTGTTGATGAACAAGAAGTTTAACGTAGAATCAAACAGATAAAAAACGCAAGTATAATGAAGATACCATTTTCACCACCTGATATAACGGAGGCAGAAGCAGACGAAGTGCGCGACGCGCTGCTGTCCGGATGGATAACTACCGGTCCACGAACCAAAGAACTGGAGCGGCAGATTGCGGCTTTCTGCAACACGGAAAAAGCTGTATGCCTCAACTCTGCCACGGCATGTCTCGAACTCGTATTGCGAATATTAGGCGTAGGACCGGGCGACGAAGTCATCACGTCGGCATATACATACACGGCATCGGCAAGTGTGGTGTGCCACGTAGGGGCCAGACCGGTGCTCGTAGACACTGGGAAAGGCTCGTGGGAGATGGATTACGACCGTTTGGCGGATGCCATCAACGAGCGTACCAAGGTGGTGATTCCCGTCGACCTGGGCGGAGTTCCGTGCGACTACGACAAGATCATGGCCGCTGTTGAAAGCAAGCGCCACCTGTTCAGGCCGTCCAACGACATACAGAAATCCATAGGCCGGGTGGTCATAGCGGCGGATGCCGCACATGCTTTCGGGGCTTGCCGGCACGGTAAAATGGTGGGAAGCATAGCCGACTTCACATCGTTCAGTTTCCATGCAGTGAAAAATTTCACCACAGCCGAAGGCGGAGCACTGACGTGGAAAACCACTGACGGCTTCGACAACGAACTGTTGTACAAGGAGTTCCAGCTCATGTCGCTGCACGGACAGAGCAAGGACGCACTGGCCAAGACACAGCTCGGAGCATGGGAATACGATATCCTGTCGCCCGCCTATAAGTGTAACATGACAGATGTCATGGCCGCCATCGGACTTATACAGATGAAGCGCTACCCCGAACTGTTGGAGCGCCGCCGCCAGCTGATAGAGAGATATGACATGACGCTGAAAAAATACGATGTACAGGTGCTCGGACACTATGGCCCGAACCACCGTTCGTCGGGCCATCTGTATCTCGTCAGGCTGCTCGGCAAAGACGAGAACTACCGTAACCATGTGATAACGGAAATGGCAAAGAGAGAAATAGCCTGCAACGTTCACTACAAGCCATTGCCCATGATGACAGCATACAAGGCCATGGGTTTTGACATCAGCGACTACCCGAATGCCTACGACATGTTCTGCAACGAAGTAACATTGCCGCTGCATACAAGGCTTACCGACGAACAGGCAGATTTTGTATTACAGAATTTCACAGACATCGCGTTTTGACAAGATTGTTCGACATATTTTTCTCCGTGCTCGGAATGATAGCCCTATCGCCTGTTTTCTTCATTATCTATGTAATGATAAGGATTGAGAGCAAGGGCGGAGGATTCTATTGTCAGGAACGTGTAGGAAAAGACGGCGCGGGATTCAGGCTTCTGAAATTCCGCTCGATGCGCATCGGAGCCGACAGGCAGGGACTGATAACCATAGGCGGACACGACTCACGCATAACACGCGTGGGCTACTTCATCCGCAAATACAAAATCGACGAGCTGCCCCAACTGTTCAATGTGCTGAAAGGCGATATGAGTCTGGTGGGGCCGCGACCGGAAGTAAGGAAATACACAGACATGTATACCGACGAACAACGGCGCGTGCTGAGCATAAGACCGGGTATCACAGACTACGCCTCCATAAAGTATGCGGACGAGAACGTAATATTAGGGCAGGCTGACGACCCGGACAAAGTATATGTGGAACAAATCATGCCCGACAAGATAAGGCTTAACATGCGGTATATCGAGAATCATAATTTAAGGGAATACTTCAAGATTATATTCCTGACAATTAAGAAAATCATATAACTTGAAAGAACAAGCAGATGAGCATATTAAACAAACTGTCACATTGGTATTTCTCAAAAGACGCCCTGCCGTATTGGTGCGTCTTTATCTTTGACTGCCTTGTTGTCATATTCTCAGGACTTACGTGCTACACACTTGACCATGGCGCCGAAATGACATCAGACAACTTCATGCCCATAGTGGGCACGCTGTCTTTCTACCTTATATTCTATATCATCGGATTCAGAGCCATGCACACCTACTCGGGAGTGATGAGATATACATCGTTTTCCGATATAAGCAGAATTGCAATGGGCAATTTCATCGGAGTGACAATCATTGCCATACTAAGACAATTCTTCAACTTCGACGATTGGTTCGTGCCCATAAGGATGCGCGAACTGGCATCGACGTTCGTCCTCTCCACAGTAATCATGTGGACGGCACGCATGATCGTCAAATACATGTTCGAGTATTACCGGATGGACCAGGCAGCCAAACCGGCTTTCATCTACGGTGTGAAGAACGGAGGGACGAGCATAGCCCGCGCCATCAACACCGAAGAGACAAGACAGTTCAGGCTGTACGGCTTCATAAGCGACGCTGAAGACATGGTGGGAAAAGAGCTGATGGGAATAAAAGTGTACCGAAACGACAGCAACATCGTGAATAAGATGACCGAACTGAATGTCAAGACACTGCTCATCTCACCTCTGAAACAAAAGGCACTTGCCAACAATCCCGTAATGGCAGACCAGCTGATAGAAGCCGGCATATCCATACTTATAATGAACACCACAACCGAATGGGACGGTAAAAGCGACATTTCAACCAATCAGCTGAAAGAAATCGAAATAGAAGACCTGCTGCCGCGCGACGAGATACAGACAGACCTCAAGGCTGTCGGTGACATGCTGCGCGGTAAGAGCATCATGATAACCGGTTCGGCAGGAAGCATCGGCAGCGAGATAGCACGTCAGGTGGCCGAGTTCATGCCGGAGAGAATTGTAATGATAGACCAGGCGGAAACCCCTCAGCACGACATGCGCCTGTTCATGAAAAAGACATATCCGCACATCAAGTCCGAAACCATTGTCACGTCGATATGCAACCAAAGCCGCATGGAAACGCTCTTCAAGATGTACAAGCCCGACTATCTGTTCCATGCAGCGGCCTACAAGCATGTGCCGATGATGGAAGACAACCCATGCGAGGCCATCCAGAACAACGTTAACGGAACAAGGATAATAGCAGATCTGTCGGTGAAATACGGCGTAAAGAAATTTGTCATGATATCGACCGACAAGGCCGTAAACCCGACAAACGTCATGGGATGCTCCAAGCGCATTTGTGAGATATATGTGCAAAGTCTCGACAAGGCCATCAAGAACAACAGCAAGAACGGTGTTACACAGTTCGTCACAACACGTTTCGGCAACGTCCTCGGCTCAAACGGATCGGTGATACCGCTGTTCAAGGAACAGATAAAGAACGGAGGGCCGCTGACAGTGACCCATCCTGACATCTTCAGATACTTCATGCTCATACCCGAAGCATGCAAACTCGTGCTCGAAGCCGGAACGAAAGGACACGGAGGAGAGATATTCGTATTCGACATGGGTGCACCGGTAAAGATTGCAGACTTGGCAAGACGCATGATAAAGCTGAGCGGCGCCAACAACATCGACATAAAATATACAGGACTGCGAGACGGCGAGAAACTGTACGAGGAAGTGCTCAACGACCAAGAGATAACCAAACCGACATTCAACAAGAAGATAAAAATAGCAACGGTCAGAGAGTATGATTTCAACAAAGTGAAGAATATGATAGACATACTGATAGCCGAAAGCTATAAGTATGACGATATGAAGACCGTAACGGAGATGAAAAAGATTGTACCGGAATATAAAAGCAATCACTCCAAATACGAAGTATTGGACACTGAAAAATAAAAAGGAATCCATCAGATGCCATTATACGGACATATAGAAAGTACGAAAAAGAAAAAATGGGAAACAAAACAGATCATATATACGACGGCATGAACACGGTGGAACGATGTCTGAAACGAACGATTGACTTCCTTATAGCCTGCCTGTGCCTTGTTTTCTTCTCCCCGCTGTTTCTCATTTGCTACATAGCCGTGCGTATGGAAGACAAAGGGCCGGCCATATTCAAGCAGGAACGCATAGGGCGTTTCGGCAAACCTTTCTATATATATAAGTTCCGAAGCATGAAAGTGGATGCGGAAAAGAACGAACCGGAACTGTGCCAGCAAGAAAACGACACACGGCTGACAAGGACCGGACGATATCTCCGCAACCATCATCTTGACGAATTACCGCAGTTGTGGAACGTGATAAAAGGAGACATGGCGTTCATCGGTCCACGCCCTGAAAGAGAATATTACATCCGGCAGATAATGGAACACGACCCCCGCTATATTTATCTTTATCAGATACGTCCCGGAGTGACTTCATATGCCACACTATACAACGGCTATACGGATACCATGGAAAAGATGTTGCGGCGTCTTGAATTCGACTTGTACTATCTGGAACATCACTCATGGTGGTTTGATGCCAAAATACTTGTAAACACGTTTCTGAGTATTGTCGCTGGAAAAAAGATCTGATTACATTTTCCTGAAGCTGAGCCTGAGCACGTCAGTGACAAGTGTCATGCGGCTTCCCTCAAGCTGTTCGATGATGAAAGTCTCGTCAATGGCATTTATACCCAAATGATACAGTTCCGACGGATCCTCTATCTTGATGTCACCTTCTGTACGGTTGTCCTTGTATGGGTCAAATATATGCAAAGAAGAATCCGTTTTGTCAAAATGGAACAGATATCCTTTATGATACCTGTCATAATCTGTGGCATTAAGAATACCTACCTGTACACTCCAGAAAACACGTCTGCCCGACATATCGCACATTCCTCCTGTTGACAGTGTGTCCACACGCACAAGATGCCAAAAGCCGTCAAGGTCTCCGTTGCCGGATGTCTCTATCTCACACGACATCATGGCCGATATTGCAAATGCCATGACGATAATAGACTTTATTGTTTTCATAATGACAATAATCCTGTTTTCAATATAGTAATCTGCGCACCGTAATTATCTCCGAGGATACCTCCGAAATCCATTCCGTAACCACAGCGGACACTCCAGCCTTTCAGTCTTCTGCCGTTAAACGCGTATGTTGCTTCTGCCATCACACTAACGTTTGTCTTTGCATGGGTATAAGGTTTGTCGTATGTGCCCAACCCTTCCTGGTATGTCGCCAGAAGCCTATAGCTCACATTGTCTGATGGAGCGCCACCCAATCCGAGATGCAAGGCCATAAAACGATTGTTGTCCACATTTATGGTTCCTGTCTTATTATAAACAGGCGACCGGTAAAGAGGATTTCCGATGACCTGTCCCCAATGCTGCCACCCTGTGAATATGCCATGGTTATAGAAATTGTCACGCCCGCCCACATGATCGTTCATTGACGGAGTGCGGTCGTGATATACCGGACCACTCTGATACTTGGTATAAATGTATTCGAACACAATATCACGCAACCAAATTCCTTTCTTCAGATTGACCTCCGCACCAAGCATCCAGTCCTTGAAGTCGTAAAGAAGATACTTGCTTTTCTTCTTTATGTTCCATTCCTCTCCGGTTCCATATCCGTTGTAGTCGAGCTGGAACATGGACGAATGGTCTTCAAAGAACTTATCCACATAAAAATGCGCACCAAAAATTTCATTCTCATAGTTGACACGCATCATCCAACTGCCCAGCTGATCACCCTCAAAGTTAGTGTATTGTGTCTCATTGGCGTCAGAACCGCCTGGAATAAAGGCGTTCCAATAAGCTTTCAGTCCGGTCCCGTTTTCAAATACATTCATTGTTCCTCCACCGGCAGGGACATACGATGTACCGCCGAAAAGTGTTCCCATCTCCAGCCCCATCTCCACCGACCACGGACAGAACACATCATCGTTGCCGATTTTCAGGTATCCAGCCTTACTGTGATAAAGAACGTTGTCGGCATACTTATTACGGCGACCGGTGAAATCATGCTGCCAATTGTCGTCGGTCATACGGCCGAAAGCGACATGTCCCTTCAGGTGTAGCCACCCACGTGTGAGCGGAACTGTCCAATACTCAGGCAGAGCCATGCGCACCTGAGGGACAGGGCGTGCATTGATGCCGAAAGTCTGCGAACCGCTTGACAGACTGTTGTTCTTCAGTTCCATGGGATATTCCTTGCTTCCGACTGTAATAACCCCATGCAGCCAACGACCCTCAACGTAGGCCTGCTGTACTACGACATTGCTCGTGAAACCATACGCAACGGCCATGTCCACGCCATAACCCATCCCCCAACGGAAAGCCGAATCACGACGCAGAGGGCGCTCCACCGCACCACGCACATATCCGTTCACTTCCTCAAGCGAACTCAATCCATGTCTGTTGGCATTGATCCACAACGGGGTGTTGCCATTTGACATGGTGGTCTGCAGCCCGGCCCTATACTCAAGATTCTTCCACGGTTTTTCCCGCTGACCTGTCTCCTGCGCATAGCCGACCGCTCCGCAGCCGGTTATCATAGCCACAAACATATTTAATGTCACAAGTTTACAAAAACGCTGCATATAGAATTGACTTTTGATGCACTCTTAAAGATACATACAAACTCTGTGAAGTCCGTATTTACCATTTCAAACAACGTGAAACAAAATCACGTGCATGGATTAAGACCCCACAAAGGTAATAAAAAAGAAACAAGAACGGACCATGATGTGCATAAAAATTTACCGGACTGTCATACTCCGGCACTCAAACAATCACATCATATAGGGAAAATCCCACAGCTACTTAGGGAAAATCCCTTGCATAGATTCAAAAATTGATGTTACTTTGCATCAGAGACAATAAAAAAGAGTTTAACCACATAAAACATCACAATTATGAAAAGGATATTGATGACAATAATAACCATACTGACGATAGCAGTATCGGTAAAGGCCATGAGCTACGAGCAGGCACGCAGAGAAGCACTCTTCCTTACAGACAAGATGGCATACGAACTCAACCTGAACGACCGTCAATATGATGCCGCCTATGAGATTAATCTCGACTATCTGATGAGCGTGGCAAGCCGCGACGACCTTTACGGCACATACTGGACACGCCGAAACACCGATTTCGGGCACATTCTTCTCGAATGGCAGTGGAACGCATTCTGTGCAGCCACATATTTCTATCGTCCGCTATATTGGAATGCAGGCTACTGGCATTTCGGAATATATGCCCGATATCCGCGACGCGACTACTTCTATTTTGCACGCCCTACAGTATATGTGTCCTATCGCGGAGGCCACAGCTGGCGCAGCAACGGAGGACGAAGCTACTATCACAAGCACAGGCATGAGTTCAAGCACAACGGTGCATCACACCACGGCATGCGCGACCGTTGGAACAAAGGTGATTTACACCATAGACAAAACAACCACACAGGCGGCAGTTCGACACACATCACCGTGAACAATAAAAACCATAATAAAGACGACAAACACTCGTTTAACCATGGCAACAAACCGTCGGTGAAAGACAATAACCGGTTTGGCGGAAACCGCAGCACATCAAATGAACACAACATAAAGATGCCGGAGAGAAACAGGACCATGACATTCACCACGGCAACAAAGAAACAAGCAGAAATGCCCAAAAACAGTGCCACAATAAATTCATCAAGAAAAGAGAAAATAACAAGCACACGCATACACAACACAACCACATCGAGACCGGCACCGGCCAATCGCATTACGAAAATTTCGAGAGGCAATATGGGCAACAATACCAAAATAAGCCGACCGACGAACACACAAAAGAGCATACGCACATCAAGTGCAAGCGTCAGATCCAACAGTCATGGCAGAGCTGATAAAGCCGGAAAATCCAACGGTTTCGGAGGACACAGATAAGTATGAGAAAACAATAAATAGCAGACATCCGTATAAGTTTAAATCGTTAATACAATCTGAAAGAAAAGGGAAAGCATGCAAGCCGGCATGTCTTTCCCTTTTTATTTATTGAGAGCAGTCAAAAGACTGTAGCAAATCTGTAGAATAGACATATATTGAAAACAGCAAGGCCTGTATCAAAAAAAGAATTCATCCTTCTTTATACTTTCATCGTAAGAATACTAAAATAAAATGAACGTTTTTATTCTGCAAAAGTATTAAAAATATTGTGTCATTACAGATATATTCCGTATTTTTGCAACATACAAAAATTGAGGACATACAGAGCCTACCAAATACAAACAAGAGTTTATTATAAAATAAAACGAACAAAAATCTTATTAATTATGAAAGTACTTCAAAGTTCTATTTTCCGCGCGGCCTGCTCTGTCATCATCGGAGGCCTGCTCATAAAATATCCCGATGTCACAGCAACATGGATTGTAATAGTCATCGGAGTACTATTTCTATTGTCCGGTATCATATCCGTTGCAATATATATCAGTGAAAGACGCAACACTGGCGGCACTACAGTCATAGACTCAAACGGCAATGTCATTGCCGGAGGATCACCTCCGTTTCCTATCGTCGGAGTGGGCAGCATTATCCTCGGACTGTTTCTGTCCTTGCGTCCCAACTTTGTTATCGACACAATGGCATACATTCTCGGAGCAATACTTATCTTAGGGGCCGTCAACCAAATGGTATGTCTCGTCTCGGCAGGTAAGATAAAACGTATACCGCTGTTTTTCTGGATAAGTCCGGCACTTGTCCTGATTATCGGACTGGTTGCAATAGTACATCCTATATGGATTGCAAGCGCTCCACTGATCATTATAGGCTGGAGCCTATTGCTATATGGAGTTACCGAAGTGATAAACGCACTTAAAATCAATACCGACCGCCGGCATTTCGAAAAGACCATGATGCAGTCGGCAACAACCGATGCCCATAATCCCGGTGACAACTATATGGAAGACGACTCTGCCAAAAAGGAATAAGCGAAAGAATGGCTGGAGGTGAATTTAAAAAAAGGCATCTCCATCTCTTAGTGTAGGCCCATATTCTTGCATTTTGCCGCAGAAAATTGTATTTATGGATAAATTCATGCAGCCAAATACAAGAATATGGGTCTGATGATTTTTCAAGATTGTCGCACATTGGTGACAATCCCTTCTATATATGACCTGAGAATGCTTATTCCCGTCTTATTCTCTCCACCGAGCGGAACAATGAGATCTGCATACTTCTTGGTTGGCTCGATAAATTGCTCGTGCATTGGTTTCAGCACTTTCAGATATCGGTCAATCACCATGTCTACCGTACGCCCACGCTCTATCACGTCACGCTGGATATTGCGTATAAGGCGTTCGTCAGAATCCGTATCCACAAATATCTTCAAATCCATCATCTCGCGCAGACGTTTGTTGAGCAATGTCATTATTCCCTCGATTATTATCACCGGGTGCGGCTCCACATGCACAGTTTCCGGCAGACGGTTACATTTCAGATAAGAATAAGTGGGTTGTTCGACGGCCAAACCGGCCTTGAGCATCTTGATATGCTCCGTAAGCAACTTCCAGTCAAAAGCATCCGGATGATCAAAATTGATCGAATGACGCTCCTCGTCAGTCATACCTGTGGTATCATTATAATACGAATCAAGCGGCACCACAGCCACATAGTGTGGCGGAAGCGCCTCGGCTATCTTCTTCACGACGGTGGTTTTGCCTGAACCTGTACCACCTGCAATTCCTATTATTGTCATATTTCTAATATTGATTATATATTATGTCATCTACAGTCCGAAGACTTTACGGTAAAACTCTGCTTTCCACTCTATCGGCCTCGGATAGGCCCTTGAAGACGACGGCATGCGCCATATCGTATACCGGCGTCCTGCAAAATCAGCTTCTATACTCTTGCCCACTTGAGGAGTTTCAACTCCTATAATGCCACTCAAGGTCTCAGCGGCTTTCTGTCCTGTAACAACAATCGAGCTACATATAGGAATAGCTTCAAGCAGAGCGGCCAGGTTTACAGGACGCACTATCTGAAGAAAATTGTCTGAAGCATTGTTTTTCAACCGCACCACCTCTTCGGCAGTGTCATACAACGCTATTCCCTGTTCACGGCAAAATGCTTCAATCCGTTCTCGGTCGAACCTTTTTTCACCGGGACAGATGAAATGGTTCTTGTCACCGGCAAATATATATCCGAGTATTCTCCACATATCGTTTTGAAAATTAGGATAAAAGAAATCCATCGACCAACGCACTCGCTGCGGCGGAAAACTTCCCAGCATCAGTACCCGTGCACCCAACGGCAAAAAAGGACTCAACGGATGCTTCTCTGCATTCATATTGCTTCGGATTTTATATTTTTTAAATCTTCAACTTCTTGCCATTGACTATATATATGCCCTTGGGCAACGAACCGCGCAATTTAGTTATCGGAACGTCGCGCAGCATAAGAATGCCCGACAAGCTATACACATCTACACATGATGCCTCACCACCATGCCGGCTTACGTTTACGATACCATCTGTTCCCGGGTCGTCCGGTTCTGTAAGGTCGTAGGGAGTCAGTTTGGAATATATGTGTCTTGCACGTGTGTTTATCCACGAACTCATATTGCCGCTCACCGAAGCGTATCCGTTTCCGTCGCCCCATACCGACGCATTATGCTGGAACGAAGGAAGGACATAACGGTAATAGTCACCACAATAATCTCTGATTTCCTGCAAATGATTGTCCATGAAATCCGTCCAGACCTTATAATATGCCTTGTCGACAACCTCACCGGTATTTTGGCGCAAATCGCGTATAAACGTCCATGCCTCCATCTTGTTGGATTTTGCTGTCCAGAAATCAACCTTTTGGTCAACAGTGCAATAGTTCTTATTGGTCTCGTAACCGAATGCCCAGTCCAAATCCCACACCGGCCCGAACACATATTTGCCGGCTTCATCGGTCAAGTCGGCCTTATATACATAAGTGCTCTTTGGATGCTGTATCTCATAGTTGACAATAAGGTCGTTAACCATCAGATAGCGTGCAAGCATATCCACATCTACCAGCGACGATATGTCCTCCTTACGGTAAAGTGCATCGGTCAGGCGGTTGAAGTCTTTCCTTATATCATCAAATGCAAGACGGGTCTCGTTCTCGCTTAAATCGGGGTCCTTTATATTTACGGGAAGGTTATAACGGTCGGTTCTGAACTTGTATGCCTCGTCATAATATGTGTCAAGTTCGAGCAACGCGGCCACGCTTTCATCTTCCACATCGACACTGTTGGCCGACACGCCGACCTTTTCCGTGAATACATAACTGCCACGATAGTTGCCGTTGATGTAAAGTTCCACGGGTATCACATGATTTGCCGCGGCCGTACCCACCATACGCGCTATCTTCATCCCCACGGCATTGGCCATCATCGAGCGTGACTGACTATTGGCCTGAAGCACCCAGCTCTTGGCCTTTTTCAGCCCGAACGGTGCCTGCTTCTTCACAAATTTAAGACGATAGGGATTCTTGTCCCAAGGGTTGCTGCTCCAACTGGTATTACCGCGGCCCTTTATCTGTACATCAGTGGCAGCCATCGAGGGGAACACTCCCGCTCCGTCTATCGTTAGTCTGGCCGAAAGATAAACCTCCTTGCTGCTCACCATCTCTCCGTTATCTATGTCTATATCCATTCGCGGCACATTGTCGGAACGATCCACAAGCCAGTCGGCCGTCACACGATAGCGCCGGCCATAGGGCAACATAGACCATGCTGCACTGCTACCCGTTCCCGTCCGGGTAAAGATAAACTCACCGGGACGTGCAACAACGTATGTTCTGTCCGACCGGAAGCTGTTACGGCTCAGCCCGCTCTGCTGTCTGATACCATCTATGTATGCCGAGGCAAACGCGTCGGACAGTTCGAAAGACGGAGTGAGCCATCTGCCTATGGTTGGCACCGATACAGTGATTACCGAATCATCGGTAATGGTTGACCCGATGTCTTCATATACTTCATCGTTATGCCTGCTCTGTATGCCGAACGATGTGATGGAAGGCAACGTCTCCACAGGCCCCGTATAGGACGTACTGGCCACATCTGTGAGTTGATATGAAAAATCCTCACCTGTGGCAGTACGTACGACAATACATCCTTCTTCTGTTGTCTGCCGGTCGACAACAGACATCGGAAAAGCATTGAAGCCGCCACTCTTAAGATAGACGAAAAGAGTGTCAGACGCTGGTTCGGCATTTATGCCGAGAGAGGTCAGTAAAAGTGTAGACAATAGGAAATGTTTCATTATGTTATGATTATGATGTTGTACGTATGATACGAATATAGCGGTTTTCTTCAGATTCTCTTAAAGTCAAAAACCGCTATATTCCCCAAAATTCATGTCGAGTGTGTCACTGCTACAATATGGTTATTTCACGCTATTCTGCTCCTTGACCAAATATACTATAGTGGGAAGGTGGTCGCTAAACCCGTCGAGCCACACGCCACCGGCATGTGTACGCAGCGGACTGCCCTTGTACTTGCCGTCTTGCTGGATCATATAGTCTCGACGGAAAATCTGATGTTTCAGATATTTCAGCGTCGAATAGTCTTTCTTGCCGTCACGGCATAGCAACGAGGGTGAAAGGATTATCTGATCGAAGAGATTCCAAGCACCGTTGTACATCAGCGTACCACGGCCTTCCTTGGCCAGTACGTTCCACCACGGGTTGTACATATCGCTGTCGCCGACCTCCTTTATTTCGCGCTTTGCTCCCAGCGACTCGGCCATCGACTTGTCCATAGGATCATCGTTCATATCGCCCATCACAAGTATCTTCACGTTGGGATCGTCCTTAATCAGTGAATCCTTGAGCACACGGAGCTGACGGCCGCCCGACTCACGATAGAACGAACCGCTGAAACGACTTGGCAGGTGGTTGACTACGACAGTGACATGCTCTCCGGCCATTGTGCCGCTCACGGTGAGGAAACCGCGGGTATAGAAAGCACTGTCTTTCTCCAATTCCTGAACGTAGGGAACGAGCTTGACATCGCGCACGGTGAAAAGTCTGGGATTGTAAAGCATGGCACAATCAACACCGCGACGATCAGGACCTTCGATGTGACAGTATTTATAACCACGGGCTGCAAGTTCCGGCTGGGCCGTGAGGTCGTCGAGCACCTTGGCATTTTCCACCTCGCTCACACCTATCACTGCACAACCGATGTTCTTTGGCATCATATCGGTGCCCATGTCTGACAGCACACGCGCCAGATTGTGCAGTTTGTGAGTATATTTTCTTCCGTTCCACTTGTATGTGCCGTCGGGAAGAAATTCATAATCTCTTTTTCCTTCGTCGTGACAAGTATCAAAGAGATTCTCAAGATTGTAAAAACCTACGGCATAGACGCTGAATTTCTTATCCTGTGCCCATGTCTGAAAAGCCCCTAAAAGAAGCGCCAATAACAATAAAGATATTTTTCTTTTCATACCATAATAATATTTGATACGCAAATATCGGTATTTTATACGATAAAATTGCACGTTTAATTAAAAAATCATCGAAATTTCTTTTATTTATCACTTTAATTTAGTTACTTTGCGTTTGTAATTACAAATAATAATCAAAAATTAACTATGCAGAAAAAGCTGAAATTAGCAGTGTTAGCCTTATGTTGCACTCCGGCGGCCTTTGCACAAAGCACAGACCGGCAGCAGAAGCAAAACGTCACGATAGATGACGAACAGGCTTTCACATTTACCGAAGCTCAGCTGGGAGAAGACGATGACATGTCGCAGAACGTGACCATCATCAATTCCAACAGCAACTTGTATGCCGGTCAGGTGGGCTACCTGTTCAGTCCTGTCAGGTTCAGGTATCGTGCCTTCAATCAGAAGTACAACGAGATCTACATCAACGGTGCTCCGATGAACGACGCCGAATCCGGGCAATTCCGATATTCCATGATTGGAGGACTGAACGCCCAGACACGCAACATGGAATTTGCACTGCCGTTCGAGAACAACAGTTTCTCCATGTCGGCCATGGGCGGTTCAAACAACTACAATTTCAGGCCTTCGTCACAGCCGGTAGGCCATCGCGTGACCCTGAGCGGAGCCAACCGTAACTATACCCTTCGCGGCGGATACACCTATAACTCCGGAATCAGCGACAAGGGATGGGCATATTCGGCAGCAGTGATGTACCGTTGGGCAGACAGAGGATATGTGGAAGGAACGTTCTACAACTCGCTGTCTTACTTCCTCGGTGTGGAGAAGGTCATCAGCGACAAGCACAGCCTTTCGCTCGTGACATGGGGCAACCCTACGGAACGCGCATCGCAGGGTGCAGCTACAGACGAGGCATACTGGCTGGCCAACGACAGATATTACAATCCGTACTGGGGATATCAGAACGGCAAGAAGCGCAACTCGCGCGTAGTGAACGACTATGCGCCCACGGCCATGCTGACATGGGACTATAAGATTGACGACGGCATGAAGCTGACCACGGCCCTCACCGGAAAGTACAGCCACTATAAAAGTACCAAGCTGAACTACAGCAACTCGGACAACCCCCACCCCAACTACTGGAAGAACCTGCCGTCGAGTTTCTACGATGTGTGGGACGAGACAAACACTTCAGGCCGTACAGACCAGTGTCTTACAGACTGGCAAAACTCGTACAACTTCTGGACGGAATCAAAAGCCAACCGTCAGATCAACTTCGACCGTCTGTACTACTCCAACCAGCAGTTGGCGGCACAAGGCAAAGATGCCATGTACTACATACAGGCCAAGAACAACGACCAACTGATGCTCACGTTGTCTTCGGCATTGAAAATGGAGCTCAACAAGCGCTCGTCACTCAACATCGGTGCCGCTCTTCAGACAACGAAAGGTATGCACTACCAGACTATGGAAGACCTGCTCGGCGCATCGGTATTCCACAACATAAACACATATGCTTTGGGAACGTATGCGGCAGGATCGGACGAAGTGCAGTATGACCTGAACCACCCCAACGCAGAGGTGCGCGAAGGCGACAAGTTCGGCTACAACTACAATCTGCTTGTAGACAAGGCTAACGCATGGGCTACATACGCCACCGATTTCCGTTCGGTACACGCTTTCCTCAGCGGTCGCGTCGGTGCCACATCAATGCAGCGCGACGGAAAGATGCGAAACGGACTGGCCAAGGACAATTCATACGGCAAGAGCGAAACGGCACGATTCCTCGACGGAGGTGCCAAGGCCGGCGTCAACATCAACCTCGGACGAGGCAACACCGTGGCCTTGGGCGTGGGATATGAGTTGCGCACACCTACGGCATCGGCATCGTTCGTTTCTCCCGAAATCAACAACGACTTCGTAAGCAACCTGAAGAATGAAAAGGTATTCTCGGCCGAAGCCGGCTATCAGCTGCGCTCTTCATGGCTCAACCTGTCGCTCAACGGATATTACTCCCGTGTGACAGACGCATCCGAGTGGCAGAATTTCTACTTCGACAACCTCATCACTGCCAACAACATCGAAAACCCCAACTCGTTCTCGTACGTGTCGTTCACCGGTGTAGATAAGGAGTACTACGGTGCAGAGCTGGGTGCCAACATCAAGCTCAACTCGGCATTCAGCATCAAGCTGTTAGGACAGATAAGCGAGGCAAAATACACCGACAACACAACCGTACGCTACATGAACTCGACATCGGCCAAATATTACGATGACATCTGCTACAACAAGGATATGCGCGAAAGCGGCACTCCGCTCACAGCACTGAGCCTCGGACTGAGCTACCACGCGAACGGATGGTTTATCGACCTAAACGGCAACTACTACGACCGCATCTATCTGTCGTACTCGCCGAGTTTCAGATACGAAAAAGCCTTGGATGCACGCCAAACAGTTTACGGCGATGTTTACGATGCCGAGGGTAACATCAAGTCCGGCATACTCGAACAAGCTGAAGGCAAGGGCGGCTTCATGCTCGACGCCTCTATCGGCCGCAACATCCGTCTGAAGAAAGGATCGCTGTCAATCAACCTAACACTTACCAACATCCTCAACAACCAGGACATCGTGACGGGAGGATACGAGCAGAGCCGCAGCGACTACACAGGCGGTGGCAACCAGCGTACATACAAGTTCTCGAAGAACCCGATGAAGTTCTACGCTTACGGCACCAACGGAATGCTCAACCTAACATATAAATTCTAAATAAAAAAACGCAACGAATATGAAAAAGATGAAATATATTCTCATGGCGTTCGTATGCGCAATGATGGCCGGATGTATGGCCGGCGAGGACTACGGATTCGACACCGACTGGAGCGCTCCCAACACCGAGAATGCCTACGGCAATGCCGAACTGCAAGAGACAAACGTAATCACGGTGAAGGAACTGCTCGACAAATATGTGAACACTATGAAGAGCGCCAACGACACCGTAATGATAAAGGAAGACGTGCAGATAAAGGTTATCGTGACAGGCAACGACATCGAAGGCAATATATACAACGAAGTGGCCGTGAAAGATGAGACCGGCGCCATACTTATATGTATAGCACAGGGCGGACTATACGGTTATCTGCCCGTAGGCAAGGAGATACTCGTTGACCTCAAGGGACTGCACATCGGCCTGTATGGCAATCAGCCGCAGATAGGCGTGGCCTACACCAATGCATCTGGCAAGACATTCCCCAGCCGCATGAGCCGCGTACTGTGGCAGAAGCACTTCAAATATGTCGACGCCAACTTCACACACGAGGTGGAGCCCGAGGAGTTTGATGTGGCACGCATGCAGGATGCCGACTACGTAAAAGCATGCCGTGGTAAGTTGATGACCGTTAAGAACGTGACCATGGACGAGGCCGACGGGATCAAAGTATGGGCAAGCGATGCAGAGAAAGATGCCGGAAACGGTGTCAGCCGCTCAATTGCCGTCAACGGCAAAGTGCCTATGAGCGGCAACTATGCATCGTTCGTAGTTCGCTCAAGTACATATGCCGACTTCGCAGCCCTGCCAATGCCTACGGGCAAGATCAACCTGACAGGTATATTCACCGTCTATGCCAACGACCCGTCCAAATATGGATACACATGGCAGATACTGCTACGCGAAGGCTCTGACGTGGAAGAAATCATTAATTCTGAAAAATAAACAAATAAAATAAAACACTATTATGAAAAAGATATTATTATCAATGCTTGCCATCACAATGGCTGCATTTACATTCACAAGCTGTGAGGACGTTCCCGAGCCGTATGAGATTCCGGGAGGAGGGGGAAACACCCCGAGCGAAACCGTTGACCCTGCAGGAAGCGGTACGATAGAAAATCCGTACAATGTGGCTGCTGCCATAAAATATATCAACGAAGGTGGAAATGAAGAGACTGATGTATATGTAAAAGGTATTGTCGTATCTGTAGACAAAGGCAGTTATGATCCCTCGTATGGAAGTCTGAAATATTACATTTCTGATGATGGTACAACAGCAAACCAATTCCGTGTATATAACGGATATGCAGGTCCTAACCGTAAGAAGTTTTCCGGAGAAGATGCACTCAAACAAGGTGATGTTGTTGTTATATGCGGAAAACTCATGAACTATAACGGGACGTTGGAATATACTACAGGCAACTATGTTGTTTCCCTCAACGGGAACGGTGATATCGGTGGTGGTGATGACAAACCGGTAGAAGGCACGTATATCAACGAAACATTTGCAAGTTCATTTGGTGTATTCACTGTAAATAACGTGAAAGGACAACCGTGGGTTATTGACAGCTATGGATATGCCAAAGCTACAGGATATGACAATGCAAGCAAAACAACAACACCTTCTGCAAGCTACCTTGTAGCTCAGCCCGTGAATATGTCGAAATCGACAGAGGCAACCATAACATTTGAGTACATTTTGCGTTATGTAACAACAACAACCGGAGATGCTATTGACGGTATAGCCAACAAAGTACTTGTCACCAAAGACTACACAGGCGACCCAGCAACAACAAAGTGGACAGATATCACCGGAACATTGACAGAAGTAAGAGACTGGAAGACATGGACCAAATTTACAGCTGCTGTTCCCGCTGAAATCATCGGTAAAGAAAGCGTGGTATTCGCTCTCTATTACGAATGTGAAACAAGTTCAGGAACATGGGAAGTGAAGAACTTTGCCGTAAAAGAAGGTAAGGAAGAAGGCGGAAACACTGGTGGCAATGACGAAGGTGACATCACCACTACCAACGGTGATTTTGAAACATGGGTTGGCGGATTGCCTAATAACTGGAAAACAGAATCTACCGCAGGAAATGCAACACTCTCCCAGAGTACAGATGCACACAGCGGAAAATATTCAGTAAAAGTTGGTGGAACAAGTTCTGCAAACAAGAGAATAGGATACAAGGAAATGCAATTGAAAGCAGGAGAATACACCATGACATTCTACGCAAAGGCCGCTACTTCTACCGGTGCATCAGTACGTCCGGGAGTTGTGCCTATTGTTGACGGCAAAGCAGGTACATACGCTTATGGTGAGTACACCAACAATATCAGCAATAACGAATGGGTACAAGTGACACATAACCTCACTATAACCACCGAAGGTACATACTGCATCGTTATCATGAACTCAAAGAATCCTGGTGCAGATGTTCTCATCGATGACTTCACCTTTACAAGCGGAGAAACCACTATTATCAAATAAGAATAGTGCAACATACACCACATCAACGAGGATGCCCCAACAAGGCATCCTCGTTTTTCTTTCTACTGTTTTCTTTGCCTTATATACGTCTATATCGCAGATTTTCCGTATATTTGCAGTCTGCTTTATACAAAATACGAAATAAGATGACAACTCTCTTTAAAACCCCAACCCGCTTGCTGGCTGTATTATTCACCGTAGTCTCGGTAGCATCATGCTCCGACGACGATTCGGACAACGTAAGCGCAGGCACCGGCACTAGCTATGCCAACATCAACCGAAACACCGTGACTACATATGGCAAGGAAGTGACACGATTGGAATTTCCGAAGACAAAAGACGGAAAGAGCATTATCCTGAAATATTATTCGGGTGATACATACGGCCTGAACTACTGCGTTGAATGGGATACGGAAAAGAAGTCGCAACGATGGTCGTGCTATTTCATGGTAGACCATAAGGACAAAAACAACACATCGTATAACAAGAACCATACATACAAAGGCGATGCAGGCCGGTATAATCCCGAGAGCAATCCCGGCAATCACCCCAACGAACGCCAATATCCATGGGATCCCCAACTGCCCGAACAGTACCGTTGGAGCGATGATCTGTTCGTACGTTCAGGATACGACCACGGACATATCTGCCCGTCGGCCGACCGCCAGTATTCCAAAGAAGCCAACTATCAGACTTTCCACATGACCAACATGCAGCCGCAGCGCAATGCCTTCAATACCAAACTATGGGCTGTAATGGAACAGAAAGTACGCGACGTTACCCCAACCGCCATCGGCGATACACTATATGTATGCAAAGGTGGCACCATCGACAACGAGAGCCAGATACTGACACGCATAAAAGGAAAAATGATTGTGCCAAAATACTTCTATATGGCACTGCTGCTAAAGAAAGGCGACCAATATTCGGCCTTTGCATTTTGGGCAGAACACATAAATGCCGACCACTCCAACGACCCGCTTAAAGACTATGTCATCACCATCGACGAGTTAGAGCAACGCACCGGCATCGACTTCTTCTGCAATCTGCCCGATGATATAGAAAACAAAGTTGAACGCAGTGTCGCATACAACTATTGGGGATTCAAATAACCGGCAACAAGCCACATAACGGCATAAACGTAATACCGTCAGAAAAAAAGTCACGCCAACATTTGCCCGTTTGGAGAAAATATATTAATTTTGCAGCGCATTATAGCACATTTATAACATTCAATATTAATAAATTAAAATGAAAACAGGTATTCATCCAGAAAACTATCGCCCCGTCGTATTCAAGGATATGTCCAACGGCGATATGTTCCTTTCACGTTCTACATGCAAGACTAACGATACAGTAGAATTTGAAGGCGAAACTTACCCCGTGGTTAAAATAGAAATCTCGAGCACATCTCACCCGTTCTACACAGGCAAGAGCAAGCTCGTGGATACGGCTGGTCGCGTAGACAAGTTTATGAGCCGCTACGGTAAGGCTGCGAAGAAATAATATACAGCAGAACCTTGAATGAAACAAAAAGCGCCTCCGTGTAGTTGCATATGCCCGGATGCGCTTTTTATTTTGTCACTCCTACACCATTTACGTTTTCGTCAAGCCGGTGCGTAAGTTTGATTTAAGAAAAGCGTTACAAAATACACTTCCGTTACTTTCATTACGTCAATTTTGTATACCAGCTTATATATAAAAAACGCGGACTTACGAAAGCCCGCATCTTCAATCAAAAATTACCTACTAATAAAATCAAAAACTTTAATTAATCCGCCCGCGGCGGCCAATGTTTCCTTATACAATCTTCTTACCTCAAATAAAAAAACAATACCATATATATATTCCGTTTCTTCTGTGCTCTCTTCTTTTTTAATGTTTTCTCTCAAACTACATGATCAATTTTCACTTTGATTTGACACTGCAAAGTTACAATGATTCAGAAACAACAAGCACCATCCCAATACCTAAAAATACAAATGAATGCTTGTTGTTGACATATATCAAGAACCGGTTTCTACATAAATACGGGATGATATTTATTAAGATTTCAAACCGTTTTTTTGCTTTTACCAATCTGGTTCTTTTATATTTGCAAACATGTATTTAACAGGATCGCACTACTAACAAAAAAAACATAATAAAATTGACAAATATTTGTGAGAAACATGGAAAATGAGTACTTTTGTGCCATACAATTAAAATTGTCTATCACAATATAATCAACAAAAAAACAATGAAAACGGTTTATGATTTCTCTGTCAAAGACAGAAAGGGCAAAGAAGTATCGCTAAAGGAATATTCCAATGAAGTGTTGCTCATCGTAAATACTGCTACAAAATGCGGATTTACACCACAGTATGAGGAACTGGAAAAACTATACCAGAAATATCACAGCCGCGGATTCGAGATTCTCGACTTCCCATGCAACCAGTTCGGACAGCAAGCCCCCGGAACCGACGAATCGATACACAGTTTCTGCAAGTTGAACTATGGTACCGAATTTCCGAGGTTCAAAAAGCTAAAGGTAAACGGTGATGACGCCGATCCGCTCTACAAGTTCCTGAAAGAGCAAAAAGGCTTTGCCGGATGGGATATGAGCCACCCCATTGCCCCTATTCTTGAAGACATGCTTTCAAAGGAAGATCCTGATTACAAGCAGAAGCCCGATATCAAGTGGAACTTCACAAAATTCCTGACCAACAGATTCGGAATGGTTGTAGCACGCTTCGAGCCTACTGAAAAAATAGAGAACATCGAAAAGCAAATAGAAGAACTTCTTAAGTAATTTAAGAATTAAGGATAAAGAGTGAATACGAACAAATCATGAATGAAAATAGAGAACACATACGTTGCCTCATCGTAGGCAGCGGACCTGCAGGATATACGGCGGCAATATATGCATCAAGAGCAAATCTAAACCCCGTTGTCTACAGCGGACTACAGCCCGGCGGCCAGCTCACGCAGACTACTATAGTAGAAAACTTTCCCGGCTACCCGCAGGGAGTGGATGGCAATCAGATGATGATGGACCTGCGCGAACAGGCTGAGCACTTCGGTGCGGACATACGCGACGGAGAAATTGTCAAGGCCGACCTGTCAAAAGCCCCTTATGTGCTTACGGTGGAAGATGGCAGCGAACTGGAGGCCGACACCGTAATAATTGCCACCGGAGCATCGGCAATGTATCTTGGTCTCGACGATGAGAAGAAATACAACGGTCAGGGCGTTTCTGCCTGTGCCACCTGCGACGGATTCTTCTACCGCAAGAAAGTGGTGGCTGTGGTAGGCGGCGGCGACACCGCTTGCGAAGAGGCCATCTATCTGTCCGGATTGGCCAAGAAGGTGTACATGATAGTACGCAAGCCGTATCTGCGCGCATCGAAGGTGATGCAGGAACGTGTCATGGCTACCGAAAACATCGAGATACTCTTCGAGCATAACACCGTGGGACTTTACGGTGATAATGGTGTCGAAGGCGCACATCTCGTAAAGCGCAAGGGCAAACCTGACGAGGAAATGGTAGACATTTCCATCGACGGATTCTTCCTCGCCATAGGTCACAAGCCCAACAGCGATGTTTTTAAGGAGTGGGTTGATACCGACGAAGTGGGATATATCAAGCGCATCAACGGTACACCGAAGACCAAGGTGCCGGGAGTGTTCTCGGCCGGCGACGTTTCGGATCCCGTATACCGTCAGGCCATCACATCGGCCGGTGCAGGTTGTCAGGCAGCCATCGAAGCTGAGCGCTACCTCACCGAGCACGGACTGTAACAGCCGTCTTCTTTTAAAGATAAAGAAAAGATAAGGATACGTTTTCGTATAAAGGAAACTATAAAACGACAAAGAGCCATATCGGCACTCACAATATCATGGAGTGCGATATGGCTCTTTGCCGTTGCATGGTGATTTACTTATTATTGCCTGCCACCACCTTCTTGCCGTTGATGATGTAGATACCCTTGGCGGGCTTGATTATACGGCGGCCCGACAGGTCGTACACGGCACCGGTAGTATCGGTTCCGACGGCCGGCACGTTATCGATACCGGAAACGTTAAGGTCTTCAACGGTGTAGCAGAACTTCGGCGTTTCGGCACGTCCGCCGGCCAAAGCCCACCATACGCTGCCCTCAAGCACATCGCCCAGATGCACATTCTCCCAAACGAAGGTTGATACAAACGTATCGCAATTCTCCGATACATGGTTCCCGCCGTTCGTCCATGCGTCAATTACGCCCGGCACGATGCCCGGCACGCCCGACTCCTCGAGATATTCCACAACGAGGGTAACCTTGGTGTTCTCCTGAATGAAACGCCATGTGTACTTGAGTGTCTGCGGCTCGGTTATCACGTCGTTCTGCACAGTGATGGTGCCTTCGCCGCTTGTGGGCTGAACAATCTTCTCGGTGGTTGTCAGCTGCACGGTGCGGGTCTCGTCGGCCTTGTTGCCGGCAGCATCTTCCACTGTCACCACAAATGTATAGGCCGTCTCGGGTGTCAGTGCAGTAAGCTCTATCACAGCCTCGTCACCGGCCTTCACCATCTTGGTGGCCACTACCGTGCCGTCGGCATTGCCGGTGACTGTATATGTGAGCATACAGTTCTCATTGTTGTCAGAAGCCTGCACCTTTATCGTAGCCTTGGTGTCGGCCACGTCGCCTACCTCGGCCATCATCCATACGGGAGCCTCAGTGTCGGCCATTACGGTCTTTTCAAAGTATATATTGTCGAAGATGAAGGTATTGCCCTGACCGTTGTCCAGCTTTATCTGATACACGTTGTTGCTGCCATTGCGGTCGTCACTGTGGAAGGCGCTCACCGGAATGTCGAGTGCGTTCCACTCACCGGCCTTGAGTTCGGCGATATACGGTATCTCGGCAAAGTTGACGTTGTTCTCTGTGTCACGCCAGATGGGTACGATAGTGACGGTGTTGGCCGTTTCGGGGAATACGTCGACGTGGAGCGTCTCCATGTCCGTTACATCCATCACGTCAAACTCCAGTCCGCGGTAGTTCATGTTGCTGAGAAGCATGGCCTTGTCACCCTCAGCCAAGGTAATCTCGACGGTCACGGTCTGCTCGCCCCAATCCGGGAATACGAATCCTGCGGCATTGCCGAACTTGTCGCTGTACACGGCCTTTACATTCTCTGCAGTTGCCCCGCCGGCGGGAGCCGAACCCGGCATATCGTTGGTGCGTGCTTCAAGAACTATCGGGTCGGTAGCGTTGCCCTTGCCGTCCTTGGCCACTACTGATATGCTGTAGGCTGTACCATATTTTAGCCCGCGGAGAGTATAGGCCACCTCTTTGCCGCTCTCGCCCGATGTCACGGCCTCGGCGGTTGTCTCGCCGTCGCTATAAGATATGACATAAGCTATGTTGGTGCTCACATCGTCGGTAGCCTTGAAGTTGAGCGCTATCGAAGAGAATGTGGCTGCACCGATGGTTGCAGTAAATTCGGTGGGAGCGGCGGCATCGGGGAAATCCTGCTTGTTTTCGGCGAATATGGAGAAGTCGAATAGCTTCACGCCATAAGCCGTGGCAGCCTTTGTGCTGACAAAGCGCACATAGCGCACCTGCTTGGCCTCGCTCATGAAGAAGTCGGTAAACGTGGCCATACCGGCATGTCCGGTCACAGCATGCTCATCGCCGTAAACACCGTCGTTGCCTGCAAAGGCTATGGTATAATCCTCGGGGCACGCGCCCTCGAATGTTGCCGATATTGCCGTAATGTCGTAAAGCGCCTGAAGGTCAACCACAAAACCGGTCTCGTAAGTGCGTTCCTCATCGCCGGCACCAGTGGCGGGGTGCATATCCCACAAACTGGCCATGTTGTCATCGAATGCTCCTACCATCGAACCGGTAGTGGTGCCCTCGCCTATCGGTGTGACCATAGTGGCCATGTTGGCAAATATGTCTATCTTCTCACCGGCATAGGATGTTATCTTTATCTCGTTGGAGGTCAGATCACCGGCCTTTGCCACGATGGTGGCCTCACCGGCCTTTGCCGACGTATATACGTTGCCGTGGAAAGTGCCGGCATCGGCGGGAGTGACCTCGTAGATCACCTCGCCCGCATCCATCGGCTGTCCTATCTGGTCCTTGCCGGCCACGTTGAGAGTCACGGGCACGCCAACACCAACGACTGTCTCTGGAGCCGACAGCGTGATGGCCGAAAGCACGGCGGCATCCATCTTGAACACACGGAACTCCCAGAAGCTGACGCCCCACGGTGTGGCACGTTCCACGTTGCGGAAACGGATATAGCGGGCGTTCACCTCTCCGAAGGTGTAGTTCTGCAGCAGGTCGGCCACCATCTCGTCGGTTTTCACCACTACGTCGGTATACTCGTTACCGTCTTCCGACACCGATATCACGAACGACTTGGAATAGGCACCCTCCCACTTTATCTGGATTGTGTTGAATGTCTGCACCGAGCCAAAGTCGAGCGACCATGTCACGTCTTCGCTATCGGCAAAGTCGCCTACGGGAGCTTCCCAACGTGTGTTCTCGTCACCGTCGATGGCCAGTCCGGCATTTTCAGATGCCGATGTGGCAGTCGCCGTACCTCCCAATGCGAGGTTGGTCTGTGCTAACGATACTGCCGATGACAACAATACCGTGCTTAAAAGTAATGTTCGTTTCATAAGTTAAATTGTTCTTTTTAAGTTGATTGATGCTATTTGATTACGGTCTTTTTCTTTTCGCCCGAGTGCGTCACTATCACGTATATGCCCGAAGGCAAATTGAGGGCCGACAGGTTACGGGTGGTGCCTACGAACATTCCACCGGCATCGAACACATCGACCAGGCCGTCGGCAGTGTCTGCCCCATCGACCTCAGGAGATGATATGCCGGAAGATGTGGATGTGAACGAAAATCCGTTGATGAAGAACGGCATGTTGCCGGCATTATAGAGCATGATGCTGTGGTTTCCGGCAGACAATGTGGCCGAGAACTCACGGTAGGCCCAAATACCGGTGGTGGCTGGCAACGTGGATGTTACGCTCTTCTTGCCGTCGAGATAAAACCACACGGGAGCATCGACCGACGACTTGACGCGCAATGTAAACTTATACTCGCCGGCTTCGGGCACGTTTATCTGGTATTTTGTCCACGTTCCCGACCTCATCTCCACCTGAAGCGGCTGCTCGCTGTCGCTCTCGGTATTGGGGCGCAGACACACCTGCTGCCCGTCAGTGCTGGCATCTATATAGTCCTTTGCGGCAATCTGCTCTCCGGGAGCATAATATTTACTCGTGTCGAACGACGACATATAGGTATATACCGTACCGAGAATGGACAGTTCGCTGTCGCTGCGGTTGGTCTCGAAGATGCTGAAATAGGGATAACTGGCGGCACGGCCGTTGGCCATAAACCACGCGTAGCCTTCCACAAGGTCGCTCTGCTCCAGCTTCTGCACCTTCTGCGTCATCTGGTCTATCTGGAAGTCGACACCGGTGATGGTACCGTCGTTCTCCCACGAACAGAACTCGGTGAGCATCATCCGCGGAAAGTGTCCGTTGGCCTCCTTGTAGGCATCAAGATATTTCACGATATTGGGGTAACGGCCGTAAACGTCCTTCTTTGCCGGATTGTAAAGGTCGGCATAGAAATACTCTGTAGCAAACCATGTGGTAGAGCCAAACCAGTTCATGTAGCAGTGAAGCGCAAGGCAGTCGAAACGTGCTCCGGGGTAGATGCGCAGAAACTCGTCAAGCCACTCGTATGGGCTCCATGTACGACCGCCCACACGCTCACCGGTGAAATTGAGCGCCGGAGCCACGAGCTTCAGCCCATAGTCGGCGGCTATCTTCTCCACACGCGGCCATGCTGCGGCGGCTTGCGCGGGCGTCATGTTTGCCTGTGCCGAGAAGTTTGGCTCGTTGAATCCCAACAGATAACGCACGCCGGGATTGTCGGTAAGCCAGCGGCGCAGGCCGGCCTCATCGAAGTTGCCGTTCCAGCACATCGGCACAAAGTCCATCATGCCCTGCGGGCCTGTGCCCGACAAATCGTTACCGGGCTTGATGCCCCAATTGTACACCCACGACACGCCGGGCGCCATCTTGCTGATGGGCAACCCTGACATCTTCTGGGTCTTCTCGTCCCATCCGATACCTCTCTTGGCACTCTTGTTTTGCGCCAAAAGAGGTACGGTGACGAATAATGATAATATAGCTGATATAACGATTTTCATAATTGTCTTGATTGTTGTTGATATATGGTTGATATTAATATGTATATGGCACATCCTTAACCGTATGCCGACGGATTACTTCACCACAACCTTCTTCACGCCATCAGCCGTGCGGACGATGTACAAGCCGGGACGCGACATTCCGCTTACCTTACGGCCTGCAATGTCAAATATACCTGCAGACAGGACATTGTGGCCTGCCGTCTTAACATTCTCTATCGCAGAAACGCTGTTCTTGTCGCGCCACATGAAGATGTTGTCAAGCTGTATCTCGTCGCCATAGCCTCCACCGCTCATAAACCATATCAGATTGCCACGGTAAGAAGCCTGTCCGCCGTTGTTGTCGGGGAAGAGGTTTGTATTGAGTGAACGGATTACGCTGAACGGAATGTCAAACGAGTACCACTCGCCGTCGCGACGATAATTGCCCAACACAGGAGCACCGTTGCCGAAAATGGTGGTGCCGATAGTAAACTTGCTCTCGGCAAAACCTATCTGATGGTTGCAGGCGTCGGTGCCACGCATGGCAAAATGCAGATGCCAATTGCCCTCGTCGAGAAGGGTGAGGTCGACACCGTCGTTGTTGATAAAGCCGGCGCCTGTCCAACCGCCATTGGTAACCAAGTCAATCCAGCCCTCATCACCACCGAACGAATCGGATATACTGCCACTCTGTGTGCCCGGCATATAGGTATTTCCGTCGGCCCAGTTGTTGAACTTGTTGCCTCCCACTCCGTCGCGGCAGTCAAGCAGTATGCTCTCGGTGTCGTCCTGCTTCATCTTCTCGGTTACCGAACCGTTTGTACTGAATATTATGAAGTCCTTGCCGGCAAAGTCGAAGTATGACTTTCCGTCAGCATCAAGACTCTTTGTGGTATACTCGCCAAGCTCGGAGGTTTCGGGCGTCTGGTAGGTCTTGTAGAAGAACACGTTGTCTATCGAGAAAGAACTGCCTGTATAGAATGTCGGCATAGTATAGAAACACAGCGCATAGTCTGTATAAGCCTCCAGTCCTCCCATCTGCGGGGCCTCGTTCCACAAGGCACCATACTTTTTCAATTCGGTCACAGGGATATCAAACGAATACCACTCGCCATCGCGGTTGAAGTCGGCAAATATAGGTTTGTCGGAATACTTGCCGAATACAAGTGCGGCATCCTCATCCTTGCTGCCCAAACGAACCATAATAGGAACATGCCCCACAGCGGCATCCGAACGCAATGACAGGTGCAGATAGTAACTGTCGTCAATCATACAGAGGTCTTTGGGCGCGGGATTGTTACCCTGACCGGCTATCGAAGCCCATCCGGCACCGTTCCATCCCGGATTTTGAGCCGAGGAGAAGGCTGAGAATCCGCCATAGGGTATACGTCCGAACGAGTTGGGCACGTCTGGCACCTGACTCACCGTCATCGTCTGCGGATCGCCCCACACAAAGAAATTGTTGCGTCCGCCCTGCTCGCTGTTGTCGTGCTCGCGCTTGATGAGCGATTCGCCCTCGGCGTAGGTGCCTCCGGCTGTGAGCGACTCCCATGTATCACCCGACAGCACAAGCGGAACAATATCCGTTACGCCGGCAAACGAGAACACCGGTTGGCCGGCGGAATCCAGACTCTTGTAGCCATAGCGGCCAAGGTTGGCACCGGTATCGGTGTACGAAGGTATCTCCTTTGTCTTGCTCTTATAAAAGAAGATATTGTCAAAACACAACTCGGCATCAGTCATGCCACCACTGCTGAAAGTGATGATATCGCCGGTATAGTCGGCTGTGCCGTTGCCGAACAGCGACGCGGCAAACTGGCGCAGGGCCTTGACCGGAATATCGAAGAAGTACCACTCACCGTCGCGTTTGAAGTCGCCTATGGTAGCCAGCTTGCCGTCGCTATTACCCACCATAAAGCGGGCATTGCCCACGGTCATGGTGTGCGAGGTGTGCATCACACGGTCGGTGGCACGCATACCGAAGTGCAGCCAGTACGTATCGTCAATCATACTAATGTCCTCACCGCTGATGTTGAAGCCCAGTCCCGACCATCCCACATTGGTGACGGTAAACTTGTTGTAGCCTTCAGCCCAGCCGAACGAGTTGTTCTCGCCCGTACGCGATACAGCCACATAGGTCTGGTTGCCGGGATTCCATTCGTCCTCCCATATATAAAGGTTGCGGTTGGTGCCGTTCACGTTGTAGTCAACCACCGTGGCACCGGCGCTATACAGATTTCCGCGCACACCGTCGCTCGTGCTTATGAGCACGGCATCCGAAATGTCGCTGAAATCGAAAGCGAGCTGTCCGTCGGCATCGATGGCTTTGGTGGCAAAGCCACTCAGCTCGGTCTTGTTGTCGGGCTCGGGGTCGGGCTCCGGCTCTTCGGGTATGTTTGTCTGACGGTCACCGTTCTCGTCTACATAGAGAAACTGTGCCTCCTCGTCGCTGTCGGCCTGATACACGCGCACCCAGTCAACATACATGCGTGCTTCGTCACCGGCATTGGGCAGTGCGGTGATGCCTGAGGGGTCGAGTATTCCAGGATACCAGCCGCCCACAGCCAGATTGAAAAGAAAGAAGAAAGGCTTCTGGAAATAGTGTCCGGGGGCCAGCTCGGCATCCGAGTATTCCACCGAAGTGGTGAAATAGCGGGCCTTGCGCTTCTTTGCCGCAGTAAAGGCTTCAAGGTCGTAGTACATCGAAAGGTTACTCTCATCCCACTCTACGGTGATGATATGATACTCGTCATTGGTTATAGGGTTGTCCTCGGGAGCAAGATACTCGAAAGACAACTGCTGATGGTTTTCCGAACTGGCATCAAGGCCATAGTGTAGCGTGCCTCCGAAATAGCGGTCTTGTGTGCCGTCCTTTATACCGTTGGCATGTCCCAGCTCCACTATATCCATCTCGCCACATCGCGGCCATCCGTACTTGTTCATGTCGTTGCCCATCATCCAGTAGGCCGGCCACAGTCCGTCGGCCGTACGCGGAAACTTGATACGGGCCTGGATGATGCCATGCTTGAAGGCTGCCTTGTTCTGCGACGTGACACGTCCCGACGTGAAACTGCGTCCCATATAGTTCTCGCGGCGGGACGTAATCACGAGACACTGCTCGCCACTCTTAGGGTCGACACCCATAGTCACATTTTCACGGCGATAGTACTGCAACTCCTGATTACCGCCACCATTGCCGTTTACCTCAATGTTCCATATATTCTCGTTGAGCCGGTCTGTGTCGAACTCGTCACCCCATATAAGAGTGTAGCCGTCAGGCACTACGTCCACAGCCTGTGCACCTGCTGTCAGCGGCAGAGCCATCGTAAACAGCACCGGCAAAAAGTATTTGCTTGAAATGTTCATAATGCGATATTCATTTAGTCAGATTAATAATTCGAAATTAAAAAAAGCAATTCGATTTGATGTGTTTACTAAGACATGATAAGGTAATGTCATAAAATAGATTATAAGGTGGTGCGAAATCGGAGAGGCTTTGTCTCCGACTTCATGAAATCCCACCAAACAAACTTACTACTAACTAATAATACCTAAAGCCTTAACTATTTGTTTACAACGACCTTCTTCACTCCGGCAGCCGTCTTTATCATATATATTCCAGGACGGTTCATATCCACACGGCGTCCCGACAGGTCGTATACAACTTTTATCTCGTCGTTGCCGCTATCGATATTCACATCATTGATGGCCGATGTCTCATCGGGAATGTAGAAGAACACATGATCCAATGACAGGGCCGAACCCAACTTTGTTATCTCGTATGTATATACCGTCTCGCCGGGAGCAGGACCGCTCTTTTTGGCCGTAGAGCATACCGGCTTGTTGAAAGAGAATGTGAACACGCCGTCGGTAATGGGAGCAGAGAAATCATATACGAAACCGAAATCACCGTTCTCGTCTACAAGGTCGCTCACCGGAATGTCAAGGTAGTACCACTTGCCATCGTTACCACCGGCTATCTTTCCCACACCCACAAAGTCACCGTCGGCCTTGGCATAGTCGAGATTCACCTCTATCTGAAAGCCGTTGGTCTTTATAGTCTTCTGCGAACCGATGGTAAATTTATACTGCGACGATGCCGAACCGAAGTCGCGCATACCGATGTGTAGATGGTGCTTGTCGGTAATCTTCGACAGATCGTACATTTTTGCCTTGGGGATGAACACGCCCGTGCCCCACTCCCAGAACGGAGTGGCGTTGATATATCCCGACGTACCGAACGAGTTCTTGCCGTCTGGTTCGGGCACATTATACAATGTAAGGTCTTTCTTGTCCCAGTCGGTCACCCAATACTCAAGCACGTTGTCGGTCTGTGTGGCATCAAGATTGTTGTTTGAAATAAGCCGGGAGCCCATATCGGTTATCACATGGTCGGGCGCATAAAGCACTACATAGTCTTTGCCCTTGTTTACATTGAATCCTCCGACCGGAGCCTCGTTGATGTATTGTGCGAATATCGCAGTAGAGAACAGCATCATGGCTGTGGTGAGTAATGATTTTTTCATATGGCTAATTTTAAGTTTTCAGTCGATTGATTGATTGTTCCGGCTGCAAATTTAGGATATACTGACTGTCAAAACAAGAAAAAGGCTACGCAAAAAACTCACTTTTCATTTTTTATCACCTCACTTTAACTACGTCAACTAATCAGTAATAGCCTGTATGACAGCTTAATATATCATAAAAAACCACTCACTTAAATTCTGATTAACATTTTTATTACTACATTTGCAGTGATGAAAACAAAATATCTGATAATAATAATCACACTGCTGCTAACCTATACTCACACCACACAGGCACAGTTGCCACTGGTTAGGAATTTTACGCCGGCCGACTACAACAGCGGCAAGCAGAACTGGGGAATGGCACAGACTGGCGACGGACAGATGTTCTTCGCCAACAATATCGGCCTGCTCGGATTCGACGGAGAGCGTTGGGCCACATACCTTGTAGACAACTACACAACCGTGAGAGCCGTGATGTACGACAAACAACGCGACGTTATATATGCCGGAGCCACCAACGAGTTCGGCTACTACAGTCACAATGCCGCCACCAACAGGCTGCAATATCATTCGCTGTCAGCGGCACTGCCCGAAGCGGAACGCAATTTCGACGAGATATGGGCCGTACACCGCCAGGCCGACAACATAGTATTCCAAAGCAAGAACAACATATTCATATACAGCAGCGACAAGAAGATAACCAACATAAAGGAAAAGCAGCGTATAGAAAGCTCGGCCGTAATAGCCGGACGACTTATATTCGCCCGACGTGACGGACTGTTCGAAATTGCCGGCGGACGGCCAAGGAAACTGCGGGGTACCGATGCACTGCACGGACTTACTGTAAGAGCCATACTACCGGCCGACAGTATTATTCTGCTGGCCACATCAGACGAAGGTGTATTTGCCTACAACGGGCAGACTACATGTCCCTACCCCATGGATATTACCCCTATACTGCGCGAAAGCCAGATATTCTGCGCGGCCATAAACAGCGAATACATGGCTTTCGGAACAGTGAGCAACGGTCTGATACTGAAAAACCGGAAGACCGGCAACGTGATCTACGCCAATATCTACACCGGAATGCAGAACAGCACCGTGCTCTCAATAACCTTCGACAGGCAGAACAACATCTGGCTCGGACTTGACAACGGCATATCATACATAGTGGCTGACTCGCCTCATCGCGACCTGCTCGGCCGGCGCAACAGCGTTGGCACGGGCTACGCCTCGGCCGTATATGCCGGGCGGCTGTATCTCGGCACCAATCAAGGCCTCTTCTCAATGCCCATGCCACTCAAAAGCGAGCCTCGCCCACAGCGTCCGCAGCCCGTAAAGGGTATAGCCGGACAGGTGTGGAGCCTGCGCGTGATAGGCGGCCGACTTCTATGCGGTGCGGACAAAGGGGCCTATGTGGTGAACGGTGACAGAAGCCGACTCATCGACGGCACCGATGGCACATGGGATTTCTGCGAACTGAAACACCATCCGGGCTACATTATCGCCTCCGACTACAAGGGATTCTACACTCTGCACGACGACAACAAGTCTATAGCTATGCACAGCCGCCTTGACGGACTGGCCGACATACAGAACGGCTCACTGAAAGAAGACAAGGACGGGACTATATGGATAGGCCACTGGCAGAAAGGCATATACCACGCACAACTTAACGCAACCCTCACCGATGCTACAATAACAACACGCTACGGCAAGAACAACGGCCTGGTGATGGACGAAAACAACATAACATGCCGCATGGGAAACGACATCGTTATATCATCGGTTGACGGACTGTACAAATATGACAGCCGGAGCGGCAAACTTATATACGACAAAACAGCCAGCACCATATTCAACAGCTACGGCTCGCCGCTCGAGATACACAGCATGCCCAACAACACCCTACTGGCAATGAAGAGCCACTTCATAGCCACGGCATCATCCGACGGGAAGGGCGGATATACCGTAGACAGCACATCGCTGCGGAGCATTGCCGACGGTCTGCACCTCGGTCTGGGCGACATCGGATATCTTGACAGCAAGCACGTCATCCTCAACCACGACGACGGTTTCTATATCGTGGGCAACAACACGCGCCGCCCGCGGCCCGACAACCTGCTGATGATACGCCGCATCACATCGACCACCGGCACCGACAGCACCCTCTATTCGGCCGGACTGACCGACAAGCCCGCCGAGACAGTGCTACCGCACAGTCTCAACTCGATAAGGATAGAGTTTGCCCTGCCCGAATACACCGGCCCACACAACGTGGAATACCGCTGTATGCTCGAAGGCTACGACAAAGAATGGAGCAGCCCGGTGAGCGCACCATACAAGGAATACACCAAGTTGCCACACGGCACATATACATTCCGCGTAAAGGCACACAACCGCATAAGCGGACGTACGCATGAGGTGAGCACTGTGATAACGGTAAGTGCGGCGTGGTACGAAACGTGGCCGGCATACATTATATATATAGTGATAGCCGCCACAGCCATAGCATATATAGTACGGCTGATGAAACGGCGGGCCGAACGCGAACTGACACGAGTGAAGGCACAGCAGGAGCAGCAGATGCGCGAAAAGGATATAAAACTGCAAATGGAACGCGAAAAGCGCAAGCACCAGATGGCGGAGATGCGCAACGAGCAGCTCAACATCGAACTGAAGCACAAACAGAGCCAGCTTACCGACTCGACAATGAATCTGATGCGCAAGAACGACATGCTGCAACAAATAGACGAAAACATGCACGAGCTGTCGGAAAGCGTAAGACGTGGCGACGCCAAGCCCAAGCTGACCAAACAGATTCAGGAGATAAGGAAGAGCATACAGGACAACATGAACGATGACGACAACTGGGAGAAGTTTGAAAACAACTTCAACATGGTTTACGATGACTTCATGAAAGTTCTAACGGCACGATTTCCCGACCTGAAAATCAACGACCGCAAACTCTGCGCCTACCTGCGCATGGGACTGAGCAGCAAGGAGATGGCATCGCTACTCAATATGCCGGTGAGAAGCATCGAGACAGCACGCTACCGGCTGCGAAAGAAGCTGAACATGACCGGCGGCGAAAACCTGACCGAATTTATACAGAACATAGGAGAAAGCTAAAGGGAATTTAGAGTTCAGAGTATAGAGTGAAGAGGTTTGATTACTTTCAAGAACCATCACTTGGAGTAATCATACCTCTTCACTCTATACTCTGAACTCTAAACCAAAATTTTACCTTCTCCAACGGATTGAAGTTTACATGCTTCTTCTTTCCGTCCTTTTCAATGCAGAGTGTGAGGAGCAGTTTGAATATCTTCTTGTCCAAAGATCGTCACGCCGTCCGTAGCTTTCATATAGGTATTGAACCATTCCATGCCAATGGGCAGAAACAGGTCGTGACCGTATTTGTTGAGATGGGCCATATCGTTGGGACCCTGAAAATACTTCTTGCGAAACTCCCCGTCGCGCACCTTTATCGGGCATTCGGGCGAATAGTTCATTAGCACGGGGATGCCGTTCTCTTCGCACACCTCACGGATTACACAGCACACCTCAGCAAAGCCCGGACGGTCAACATACCACGGCGTAACATATCCTATCCTTGCCTTAGGGCACTGCACGCGCACGTTGTTGATGAACACCGTGAGCGAATCGCGGAACATACGCAGCGAATCGGCATTGTTGTTCACCTTGCCGGCATCGTTATGGCCCGCAATTATCAGCACATAGTCGGCCGCGGGGTCCATCATCGGTGCCTTGGTATAGATGGCCGGTCCGAAGTTATGCCTGCCGTCGCGAGTTCTGTCGAAGGCCACGCAAGCGCCGTTCTTTCCGTAATTGTTGTACTTCATTCCCATAGCCTTGGCCATCTTGTAGTGCCACGCTTCCTCCTTCGGGGCCTTATGATTGGCCACGTACGAATCACCGATTACATTGATTGTCTTTTGCGTTTGAGCCTGCACCATCAGCGCAAGGCTTAAACCAAGTAGTAAAAATAGTTTTCTCATTGTTACGTTTGTTATCAGTATTGACAGAACAAAGGTAACAATAAAAGAATAGAAAACAACATATATAATTGAGAATTGACAATTTAGAATGGATAATTATGATTAGCGGCGTAAAGACATGCCCCATAGCTTACGCCATAACAATGCCTTTACGCCGCCAATCATAATTATCAACTATCCTTTCTCAATTATCAATTTGAGAAACTTTCACGAGACACATTAGCCCACTGTAATCTGACGCGACACTTTCTCCTTACTGATTTCTATCTTGGGAAGTTCCACCGTCAGTACACCGTTCTCCACCCGAGCCGAAATCTTATCCTTGTCCACATCGTCGGGCAGAATAAGTGTCTGCTCAAACTTAGAGTACGAGAACTCGCGGCGCAGATAGCGCATCGTCTTGTTTTCCTCCTTTACCTCGTGCTTGTTTTCCATCTTGACAATGAGGTTTCCCTCGTCGTTGATATGGACGCAAAAGTCCTCCTTTGTCATTCCCGGAGCGGCCAACTCCACGATATATCCCTTGTCGGACTCTTTAACGTTGATGGCCGGTGCCGTAGCGTTTGCCTTAGGCATAAAGTCCGTTACAAAAAGGTCGTTGAACATCTCCGGCAACCATGCTGAATTTCTTCTTAACTGTGTCATTGTTTTATCCTCCTGTTATTTTTAGTTGTTACTTTATTTAATTCTGTTTATATGTTCTCTTGTTTCGACAGCCCTTTCATTCTGGCTCTCGACTATATAATTGCAACAAGCATACCAATGTTATTTTACTGTCATTTTGTCGCAAATTCAACTTTTAAACCTTTCTTTATCTGCCACTTTGTCTTTAATTGACAGCTTTTTATGTTTATCCCTACTTATGCAACTATTAATATATACCCATTCAGCCTGCCGTTAAAGCTTAACCAATATGCAACAGCTACCTGCCCGCCCACCCACAGCGGCACCGTGATAAAATGAAACTATTAAGATTACTCAGTGAAGTTAATAACATAAAGGTTTGAAGTTATTAACTTCACTGAGTAATCTTAATAGCATAATTTTCCATCCACGGCTCCAATGAGTCGCAGAAACATTAAACGGTAGGGACAGATTCTTGTATTTGTCCGCCATATACACCATTATGTTATAAACGGACAAATACAAGAATCTGTCCCTACCGTTTTTTATACCGAAACATCGGATCGGCTCCTTTTTTAGAAAGGTATCGGCTTTACTCCCAACGGAACGCAGCGGAGTTATAACTCCCTTTAACTCCTTAACTCCAAAATGAATCTCCTCAAAAAGATTCCTTACTAAAAAAGATGCTCCGATTGACGTTTAATTTATAGATTTTTGCGTATCTTTGTAGAAGATAAGCGGCATCTCAGCAGAACATTAAAACAAGTTTGATGATTCTGCGTTCGATTTGCATTATCTTTGTCGGTACTAAAAACAAATACAGCCATGCTTAGCTTAGATAATTTCTACAAGGCACGTTACGTTCTGAACAAGACGATACGTAAGACGGAGCTTGTAAAAGCCCCGAAAATCAATCCGGAGTGCGAGGTTTATCTAAAACTGGAGAACCTTCAGGAGACGGGATCGTTCAAGATTCGTGGAGCCTGCTACAAGATATCACAACTCACGGACAAGGAGAAAACCAATGGCGTGATAGCCTGCTCGGCAGGCAACCATGCACAGGGTGTGGCCCTCGGAGCCACAGCCCACGGCATCAAGTCGCTCATCTGTCTGCCCGAAGGCGCACCGATGAGCAAGGTGGAGGCAACAAAGAGCTACGGAGCCGACGTGTGTCTGGTGCCGGGAGTGTACGACGATGCCTATAAGAGGGCGTTGCAGTTGAAGGACGAGATGGGTTATACATTCATACATCCGTTTGACGATGAGAACGTGATTGCGGGACAGGGCACCATCGGATTGGAAGTGCTTGAACAGTTACCCGACGTAGAGGCAATAGTGGTGCCGGTGGGCGGCGGCGGACTGGTGAGCGGTATCGCCTTTGCAGTGAAGTCGCTCAACCCGTCAATCAAAGTATATGGCATACAGGCTGCCGGTGCGGCCAGCATGGTGCACAGCATGGAAGTGAAACACAAGGAGCCCCTCGCCTCGGTATCGACCGTGGCCGACGGCATTGCAGTAAAGGAACCGGGCAACCTCACCTACGAAATTTGCAACAAATATGTGGACGGTTTCGCTACCGTGACCGAGGATGAGATATGCGGTGCCATCCTCCATCTGCTCGAAAAGGAGAAGGTGGTGGCCGAGGGTGCCGGTGCGGCCGGTGTGGCTGCCGTGATGTACAACAAGATTCCGGTGAAAGGCAAGAAGACGCTGTGCATAGTGAGCGGCGGAAACATTGACGTGACCATACTGAACCGAGTTATCAACCGCGGATTGACGAAGAGCGGACGCTACTGTGCCATCAACATCGAACTGGACGACCAGCCGGGCAATCTGGTCGAGGTGGCTTCGGTGATAGCACGCTGCGGCGGAAACATAACGAGCGTGCACCACAATCGCCAGGGCGACAGCCAGAAAATAAACGCCTGCATACTGAAAATTGTGTGCGAGACACGCGACGAGAAACATGTGGCCGAGATAAACCGCGCACTGAAAGAGAGCGGATTTAAGGTAGTATAGAATTTTAGGAGTTAAAGGAGTTAAAGGGAGTTATCGCTCCCTACGGTCGCTCAGGAGTTAAAGACATTACCTCCTGTTGCAGACTGACCAATGTGACAATAACAGAGACATCAATCTATAAAGACAAACAGTTGCAAACAAAGACAAACAGCAGTGTTTAAAACCAACTAATATTGATAATGTCTTTAACTCCTGAGCGACCGCAGGGAGCGATAACTCCCGTTAACTCCTCTAACTCCCCAAAAGCCCCCAAAAAAACATCATTAAAAAACAAATACAATTATGAAAGCATTACACACAGACAAAGCTCCAGCAGCCATCGGCCCGTACAGTCAGGCCATTGAAGTGAACGGTATGGTATTCGCATCAGGCCAGATTCCACTCGACCCCGCAACCGGCAATGTTGTGGAAGGCGGCATCAAGGAGCAGACACGCCAGGCACTCACCAATGCCAAGGCCATAATGGAAGGCGCCGGCCTCACTCTGGCCAACGTGGTCAAGACAACGGTGTTCATGGCCGACATGAATGACTTTGCAGCCATGAACGAAGTTTACGCCACATTCTTCAGCGAGCCCTATCCTGCCCGCTCTGCAGTAGCCGTAAAGACATTGCCGAAAGGCGTGCTTGTGGAAGTGGAGTGTATCGCAGCGAAGTAAGAAAGACTGTTGCACATAACCCTCAACATCAATTGCCACCGATAGTATAATGTGGCTCCGTAGACACATCAGAGCATGTCATAATCAAGGATATTCCAATTGTGATAAAATAAAGAAAGACACGGATGTATGTAAATAGTAACTGTTCATACATCCGTGTCTTTTTTACACTGTATGCTCAATGAGACACACGTTACAAAGCCCTATATACAGGTGTTTTTGTCCGGCTGATACTCTGTGGGGCGGCATCCGTACTCTTTCTGAAAACATTTGGTGAAATAGCTCGGCGAACTGAATCCGGTGACTTCCGACACTTCGCCTACGGCCATTCCGCCACGCGCCAGCAGCTCGGCGGCCTTGCGCAGACGTATACTGCGGATAAACATCTGCGGCGACTTGTCGAGTATGGCCATCAGCTTCTTGTACAATCCGGTGCGCTCCATGCATAGGTCGCGGCTGAGCTGCTCCACCGTATATCCGGTGTCTACAAGGTGCTGCTCGACGAGCGATGTGGCCCTATTGAGGAAATCCATCTCGGCAGCACTCATCTCGGGCTTGCCGTCGCTTTCCTCCTTGTCGGCAAGAATCACGCTCACAGGACTTTCCTGCCTGCTGCACATATCCATCAGATCACGTATGCGCATCAGCAGCATGTCCTCTTTGGCCTTACGGGCCATACGCTGTTTCACCCCACGCACATACAGCCACACCACCATTGCCGAAACCAGAATGAACAAAAGCACGTATAAGGCAATGGCCGCAGTCGAACGCCACCACGGCACATCCACCGTAACGGCCAGCCGGCACACCTCGCCGTTCCACACACCGGCACGAGGTGAGGCCATAACCTCGATAAGATAACAGCCGGGCTGCAAACCGGTGAACGACAGATTGAGCAGTCCGCGACTGTCAATATGCGAACTGTCGGCATAGGCATCCTCGGTGCGCCACTCATCATAGAGCCCCACCACCCTGTAACGGTAATAAACACTGCGCGGACGAACATACTTCATAGCCGAGAATGTCAGCACTATGTCATTGTCGTCGTAGCCGAGGTGCAGACTGTCGATGTAAGGCACATCAATGTCGGCATAGCGACTGCCCGCACGCACGTATTGTCCGTGCAGCATCACCGAGGTGAGCAGGGGACGGAGCCGCACATCGGTCTCACCCGTATCAAATACTCCCGACAGCGGCGACATATACATAATCCCGCTGCCGTAGGTGCCAAGCCACACACCGCCCTCACGGTCCATACACACAGTGTTTATGCCGGTGGAAATGCGCGTGCCGTCGGGCAGACGCAGACTGCTGCGAACGGTCCTGGTCATAGTCTCGGTGTCGTATGTCATATATCCGGCCGGGGTGGTGATATAGGCCGTTGAGCCTGAGAGGATTAGCGTATGTAAAGTGTAGTCACACTCGAAATGGATTTTCCAAGACCGCCTCGCCGGATTGAAAGTCTGGAATATGGAGCACCGCGAACCGGTACGAATCTGATGGAACAGTCCGTCGGCCGTGCGAACTATAAGCGATGTGCCCGTATACCTGTCGGCCATGTCGTCACCGTATGCCGCCGATGTATATAGCAAAGTACCGTTGTCGACACTATATGCCAAAACAAGACCTCGACCGGTAAACACAAACACCCTGCCGCCGCTTACGTCAAGGTCCTGAACCGTGCCGCATCCGGCCGGCAGAGCAAGCGTCACCCCCACATCGGCGCAGTGAATGTTGCCGGCAGTGACAGTCCATATGGCACCGTCGGAATCTACGAATATATCATCTACATTATCAGCAGCAGCGCCGTCCACACTTTCGGTCATGTTCTTGTCTCCAGCTCCAGCCACCAGCGACACGCAATCGCTGACAAATGTCAGCGTCTTCAGGTCGAGACAAGCCACACACCGCTTGTCCTTTATCCACATCCGCTGCCGTGCGTCGACATACAGATGGGTGTGACCGCGGTAGCCGCAGAGCGTATCCTTAACCGAGGCATCCACCGGAACACTGCGAAATCCGGTGCCGTCGTAGATATTAACATGACTCTCAGTCATCACCACCATACGCCCGTCACCGAGCTGCATTATCTGCAACACCTTATTTCCTCGAAGCCCCTGCTCGGCACCGAGCACATAGCAGGTTTTATCGACCACATCAGTCTCATGCCCTACCTGTGACAACAGAGAACCGGGCAAGGCCGCAACCGCCACCCGACACGATGCAAACAGCCACAGCAACAACACAAATCGCATATACACGGTAAACAAACGTCTGCTGTACATCATAGTCATCTTTCTTTTCCGCCCGATCCGATAATACTCCTCAGGACATCCACCCCCTCTCCGACTGTATTCACACATGTTATCACGATAGAACGCTTACCATTCTGTTCGCGCAAATTGCAACGCCGCGGATTGGCCGCAATGTAGTCAAGAATACTTCCGAAAGCCTCACTACGGTAGTACGGACTCTTGGCGTTGCTCACGAAGAACATCGTCATGCGGCCCTGCTTGAGCATAATCTTCTCACATCCCAGACACTTGCCCATCCGGCGTAGCGGAACGACACGCATAAGTTCTTCACCTACAGCTGGAATTTCGCCAAAACGGTCGCGCAGACGGTTACGGTACTGCTCCACCTCGTTGTCGTCCTCAAGATTGTCAAGCTCGCGATAAAGCAACATACGCTCGCTGTCGTTGGGCACATAGCTTGGCGGGAAATACATCTCGATATCGCTCTCTAAGGCGCAGTCGTCCACAAAGTCGCTGCCGTCGGCCTCACCCGCAGCCACCTCGTCGGCATAGAGGTCGGCAAACTCCTCGTTTTTCAATTCGGCCACAGCCTGATTAAGAATCTTCTGATACGTCTCATAACCTAAATCGGCAATGAATCCGCTCTGCTCGGCACCGAGAAGATTGCCCGCACCACGTATGTCAAGGTCCTGCATGGCTATGTTGATGCCGCTGCCCAGCTCCGAGAAATTCTCGAGAGCTTCCAGACGGCGGCGCGACTCCTGAGGCAGTGCCGACAACGGAGGAGCAAGAAGATAGCAAAACGCCTTACGGTTGCCGCGCCCCACACGCCCGCGCATTTGGTGCAAGTCGCTCAGTCCGAAATTGTTGGCACCGTTTATTATTATCGTATTTGCATTGGGAATGTCTATACCGCTCTCCACTATAGTGGTAGATACAAGCACATCATAGTCATGATTGGCAAAGTCTAAGACAATATGCTCCAGTTCCTCGGGTTTCATCTGCCCGTGACCTATGGCAATACGCACGTCAGGGACGTACTTGCGTATCATGTCGGCAATGCGCTGCAATTCGTTGATACGGTTGTTCACAAAATAGACCTGTCCGTTACGGCTCATTTCGAAATTGACCGCATCGGCTATTATCTCCGGCCCAAATGTATGTATCTCCGTCTGTATTGGATAGCGGTTGGGCGGTGGTGTCTGTATGGTACTAAGGTCACGGGCACCCACAAGCGAGAACTGCAACGTTCGCGGTATAGGCGTGGCCGACATTGTGAGCGTGTCCACATTGGTCTTCAGCTGACGCAGCTTCTCCTTGACGGCCACTCCGAATTTCTGCTCCTCATCAATAATGAGCAGACCGAGATCACGGAACTTCACCGACTTGCCTATCAGCTTGTGAGTGCCTATCAATATATCAATCTTGCCGTCTTCAAGGTCTTTGAGCAACTCCTTCGTCTGCTTGGCTGATCGTGCCCGTGTAAGATAGTCAACCCTTACGGGAAAGTTTTTCAACCGGTTGCCAAACGTCTGATAGTGCTGATAGGCCAATACGGTAGTAGGCACGAGCACGGCCACCTGTTTCGAATCGCAGGCCGCCTTAAAGGCCGCACGCACGGCCACCTCTGTCTTGCCGAATCCGACGTCGCCACAGACAAGGCGGTCCATCGGTCGTGCACGTTCCATGTCGGCCTTAACATCATTGGTAGCCTTAAGTTGGTCGGGGGTGTCCTCATATAGAAATCCCGCCTCCAATTCATGCTGCATGAAACTATCGGAACTAAAAGCGAAGCCACGTTCTTGTCTACGTTTAGCATATAGCTTGATAAGGTCGCGGGCGATATCCTTCAGTTTCTTCTTGGTACGCTCTTTCAGCCGCTCCCACTGCCCCGTACCGAGATGGCTCAGACGCGGTGCCTCACCGTTGTCATGCGCCTTATACTTTGACACCTTATACAATGAGTGTATCGACACATATATGGCATCACCTTTCTGATACGTTATCTTTATCATCTCCTGATATCCGCCGTCAGTCTGCGGCATGCGTACAAGTCCGCCAAAGCGGCCTATTCCATGGTCCACATGCACCACGTAGTCGCCCGGTTCAAACTGACGTATCTCCTTCAGCGTGAGCGCCATTTTCCCGCTACGCGCACGGTCGGATTTCAGATTGTACTTATGGAAACGGTCGAATATCTGATGGTCCGTGAAAAAGCAAACGCGAAGATCATTATCGGCAAAACCTTCGTGCAGGGTGCGCTCTACAGGGGTGAAATCAATTGATTTCGGTGAAGAGTAATGAGTGCTGAGTGACGAGGGCTGAGTGCTGAGTTCAGAGTGATGAGTGATGAGTGACGAGGTATGATTACCATCAAGACTTGGCGCCTGTTCTTGAGGGTTATCATACCTCTGTACTCTGCACTCTGCACTCTGCACTGAGTTATCATACCTCTTCACTCCACACTCTGAACTCTGCACTGAGTTATCATACCTCTTCACTCCACACTCTGAACTCTGAACTTCTGAAGAAAGTATCTCCTTCAACCGCTCGTTCTGCTTCTTGCTGTCGGCAAGTATATACAGCCGGTAGCCGCGCAGCAGATAGTCTTCGAAAGTAGATGTGAGCAAATCGAAATTCTTATGAGACAGCGGTTGCGCCGTTATGTTAAAACGTATGGTAGCGTCGGGCTGCCGCAACGGTCGATGACCAATCTCAATAATACGGAACGCCGCCACATCATCGGCAAAGCGCGCACCGCTAACCAGCTGCACCTCCTTGCGCATCTGCTGTATTATGGCACGCTGCTCCATCTCTGTGGCGCCCTCGGTACGCTCAACGATGGCCTGCTGCGAGAATCCCTCCTGATAGGTACGCTCCACGGCGTCGCGCACGTAGGTACTGTCTTTCATCACAATGAGCGTACCTTCAGGCAGAAATGACAACAGCGGAATACGGTCTTCGGTGATACCGGCCAGTTCCGGCACTATCCGCACCTCGTCGCGGCGATCGCGCGAGAGCTGCGTCTCCACCTCGAAGGTGCGTATCGAGTCGATATCGTCACCGAAGAAGTCGACGCGGTAGGGGTATTCGCAACTGTACGAATATACATCGAGTATGCTGCCGCGCAGAGCAAACTGACCAGGCTCGTAAACATACTCCACCTCATGAAAACCGAATTCGCGCAACGTTCGCATCACTTCCATCACATCCACCGTTGTGTCCTTGGCCAACGACAACGTACGGCTGTCCAAACGCTTGCGCGACACAACAAGTTCGGCCACGGCTTCGGGAAAGGAAACGATATAAAGTGAAGAACGATTAGTGATGAGTGATGAGGTATGATTACCATCAGGAACAACAGAAGCCACGTCTTGAGAGTAATCATACCTCTGTACTCCGCACTCTGAACTCTGAACTGAATTAAGTGCCGCCAGCACTTCCGTGCGTAATATTTCGCTCGCAGGGTCGCGCTGTCCGTATTTTACGGCACGACGATATGACGACGGGAAAAACAAAACACTCTCCTGCCCCATCACCTGCGTGAGGTCGTGGTAGAAATATCCGGCCTCATCGGCATCCTGGAGTATGAAGAGAACCGTATTGTTGGACTTCACGTCAAGACTGCCGAACACCATCGGGGCCGATGAAGCCAAAAGCCCATCAAGAAAAACCGTCTTTACCGAACTGTCTTCCAAAATCTTTGCCAATGCTCCCACCTGTGGCAGCGTGGCATACATTGCCTGCAAATCCTGTATGGTCATCGCTGAAAAATGCTGAAATCTGTAGAAGGAAACATTATGTTTCCAAAATCAAAATAACATGAATGAAAAAGCGACAGTCATCAATAGCATGAACACCAGCATACATCCGCCACCTGACAAAGGCTGCTTCAAACCGTATTTAATCCTGAGACTGTCTATATATTCCTTAGCCTCACGCAAACTGCATCCCGTGTCTTCCCTATACTCTTTAACAGCAGTCAAAGGTCCTTTCTCCTTGTATATTTGCAAGTATTTTTTGTCGTCCGCCGGTTTTCTTACGTTCATATTTCTCATCATAATATTTTCTATTGGAAACTGAAAAAAGTATTCTTTAATATTCCATCCTGCAAAAATAACCTTTTTATTCCACAAATAAGAATCTTCGATTGCATAAATCATAAACAGCTATTCAGCCGACGACCTATATAAGTTAAAAAAACAATATCATTCAACACGCAATAGTTACTTAAAGCAAATAAATCGGAATTTCAATGGTTTTGTTTTGGCTATTAGAAGTGTTTGATGTATCTTTGTGGTGTCATAAATTAATCAGAAACAGATATGCACGAAAGCGACAGTATTGTAATAATCCCGACATACAACGAGAAAGAGAACATAGAGAAGATTATCCGTGCGGTATTCATGTTGGACAAGTGCTTCCATATCCTCGTGATTGACGACGGCTCCCCCGACGGCACTGCTGCCATTGTACACCGGCTGATAGCTACCGATATGTCCGACCGCCTGTTCATCATCGAGCGTAAAGGTAAATTAGGACTGGGTACGGCATACATCACGGGGTTCCGTTGGGCACTGGAACATGGGTACGAGTATATATTTGAGATGGACGCCGACTTCAGCCACGACCCCAAAGACCTGCCACGACTTTACGCGGCTTGTCATGACGAAGGTTATGACTTAGCCATCGGCTCCCGCTACGTATCGGGAGTCAACGTTGTAAACTGGCCCATAGGGCGCGTACTGATGAGCTATTTCGCATCAAAATATGTACGTATGGTGACGGGATTCAAAGTCAACGATACTACAGCGGGATTCAAATGTTACCGACGCCGCGTGTTGCAGACTATCGAACTCGACAAAATCAGGTTCAAGGGCTATGCTTTCCAGATAGAAATGAAATTTACGGCCTATAAGATAGGATTCCGCATCAAGGAGGTGCCGGTAATCTTCGTCAACCGCCGCGAGGGTGTGTCGAAAATGAACGGAGGCATCTTCGGCGAAGCATTCTTCGGAGTGATGCGCCTTAGATGGGACGGATGGACAAGGAAATATCCGAAGATATAGAAGCCCCCCATTTAATCCCCCAAAGGGGGAATAAGAGGAGTTAAGGAGTAAAAAACTCCTTAACTTCTAAAGACCTACTGATCAGGATTCTCCACAAAACCTTGATACTCAGGCGTGAGGGCACTCATCACCGAGTCGTAGCTCTGCCGCATTATGGCCTGAACGTTCTGCTGTCCCTTTCCGATGGGATAGATAGGCTGATGGATGGTAAGTCGCAGCGGATGCCATGTCACCCATCTCCAGTCGCGCATACGTGGCATCACTTTGAACGAACCATTGATGGTAAGCGGCACCACAGGCAACTGCAACTCATCAGCCAACATGAAAGCACCTTTTTTAAACACACCCATATGTCCCGTGAATGTGCGTGCTCCCTCTGGAAAAACAACAAGACTCATGCCACTGCTCAATGTACGACGTGCGTTGTCGTATGTCGCCTTTATCTTACTCGGTCCCCGCTTGTCAACAAAAATCTGATGCGACATATTACATGCAAAACCAACAAATGGAATCTTCTCTATCTGACGTTTCATCATCCACTTGAAGTTACGGCCGAGATATCCGTAAATGAGAAAGATATCAAAGGCTCCCTGATGATTGGCCACAAAGACATAGGAATGTCCCGGTTCCATATTTTCGCGTCCTTCGACCGTAACGGAAAGAAGGAATATGCGAGTCATTACTCTTGACCACCACCGACCTGGATAATAACCGAAAAAGTGCCCACCACCCAATGAACAACCAATGGCTACTGTCAATGCTGTGATTATTGTGGCAACAAGAGCAACAGGCAATGCCACACAAATCTGGTAAATACGATATAAGTATTTCATATTATTCATTTAATGCTTAGTTTTGTCTCTCTGACAAAATTTGAACAAACTCACTTCGTCAATTCTGATTAACAGAAACTTTGGATTTCACCATATTCTTAATTCTCTCTCTTAAGGGTTATCACCACTATCTCTCCCGGAACACCAAAACGGAAAGGAATGAAACCGCCGAGACCCGTACTTACATTAATGGCACGGTTACCCTCATAAAACATTCCGCCCCACTCGGAATATATCAGCGACGAGGGCGACCATCCGAACAGGCAGAACTGCATGGCATGGGTATGACCGCTTAACGTGAGTTGCGCCCCTGACTGTGGCAAAATCTTGCGACGCCATGATGTCGGGTCGTGCTGGAGCATAACGACAAAACTGCTGTCGGACACACCGTGCAGCGTACGGGCTATGTCGCCTTTTTGCGGGAAATGCCTGCCGTCTCCATCGTTCTCCATGCCCGCAATGACTATCGAGTCTGCCCCGCGACGTATCACACGGTGGGCGTTGTCGAGCAATGTCCATCCCATTCTACGCTGACTCTCCCTTATGTAACGCACATTTGCAGTCTTGACAGCCTCATCAGCATGTATATATTGTGCGTAGTCGTGATTGCCCAACACGGAATAAACACCGTCACGGGCATGCAACCGTGCCAATGTTTGCTCATGAGGAAGCACCTCACCTGGCTGCATGTTCTGCAAATCGCCGGTAAACACCACCATATCCGGATATTCCACATTGATGCTATCCACTGCACGTGCCAACTGCCGTGAATAGCCACGGCCATAGGTACCGACATGAGCATCGGAAAAATGCACTATACGATAACCGTCGAATGCTGCGGGAAGATCGCGCGATGTATACACAACATGGCGCACTTCAAGTCTTTTGAAGCCTACGAACACGCCATACAAAAGCACATACCACACCAATGCCACCACCACAAGCCCAACGGCATTGCCATAATTTCGGCGGGTATTCAGCAAACGTTGCAGCCCCCACCCCACGGCTGAACTGATGACAAACAGCATCTTTGCCACAACTATAAATCCGAGAAAAAACAGATACACATTGAATAATGTGCTATCAGCCGGTGCAAAATCTTTCTGAAAAGCAATGAAGACAGTGAAAAGAGCCATCAGGAAGCCAGGCACAAACCACATAAGGCTTTTCCGCAGAGCCACTCTACCGCGCAGATATCGCATCCATATATATCCGTCGGACAACACTATCATCAGTAATATGGGTAACAGTATTCTCGATATCATAATCTTAAATTTGATGTTAAAAAACGGCGCATCATTTCCACCGACATACCACGGCGATACGCATAGTCAGCCAATTGGTCTTCGCCTATCTGACCCACAGAAAAGTAACGTGCCTTAGGATGGGCTATCATCAATCCGCTGACACTGGCATGAGGCTTCATGGCTCCGCTCTCAGTAATACGAATACCCAATTCATCAAAACAGAGTATATCGGCAATAATGAAATTGAGGCTTGCATCGGGCAACGAAGGATATCCTATAGCCGGACGTATGCCTGTGAAACGCTCGTGATGCAAGTCATCCACAGTAAGGTGTTCATCCGGAACATAGCCCCAAAACACTTTCCTCACCTGTTCGTGCATCCTCTCGGCAGCCGCCTCGGCAAGCCGGTCGGCAAGCAGTTGCACCATCATCTTCATATAGTCATCACCAGCGAAGTCGGTTTCAAGTCCTATATCAACCGTTGTGGCAAACACACCCGCTCTATCACTCATACCCGACGACAACGGACGTACATAGTCGGCAAGGCACAGATTGGGTGCTCCATCCTCTGCAACTTTCTGTTGGCGCAACATAGGCAGACGTATACCGCCTATCAAAATGTCATCACCGTCAGAATTGGCATCTGCAACGACGAAAACGGCATGCACACGATAGCCGCGACCGGCAATCATGACGAGTACATTCTCGGCCTCACTCCTTATCCGAGCCTGACCGACAGAGTCACGCAACTGCCACGCAAAATAAAAATAAGCCCAGTTAATGTAAGGCACCAGCTCGTCTATGCCGTATATTATCTTATGCCGTACAAAATCACAAGAACAGTTATCCGCCACCATTACCTTATCTGAAATCTATCGCCATGCCTATATAATTACGGTCGACCATACCATTGTTAAAGACCGTATGTCCATTGCATATGGTACGCTCCACGCGCCAATTATATGTATGTCCTTCCATCGGACTCCATCCGCAACGACTCTCTATGACATCCTTTGTCACCATCCAGGGACAGCGAGGACGCACGATTGTAATATCGGCACGGTATCCCTGACGCAGGAACCCACGGTCACGTACACCGAAAATACGTGCCGGAGCATGACACATCAGCTCGACCATACGACCGAGAGTAATCACACCATCGTCTACAAGCTCAAGCATTGTGGGCAACGAGAACTGTATCATGGGCATACCCGACGCCGCCTTATCACAGCCTCCCTTTTTATGTACCAGCAGATGGGGAGCATGGTCAGTAGCCACGGTGGATATACGTCCGTCGGTTAGAGCACGACGCAATGCATCGCGGTCGGCAGCAGTCTTTATAGCAGGGTTTACCTTGATACGTGAACCAAGCACTGCATAGTCGACATCTGAAAACCAAAGATGTCCTGTCACAGCCTCAGCCGTAATATTGCCTCCGGGCTCAAACAGTTCAAGTTCGCGAGCCGTGCTGATATGAGCCACATGAAGACGGGTACCGTATTTGCGGGCCAAACCTACGGCAAGCGCAGTACTTTCATAGCAGGCTTCAGCCGAACGTATCAGTGGATGCAGTCTGACATCAGGATACATCGGTTCTGAAACCCTCATCCGCTCCATGTTACAGTTTATGATGGACGTATCCTCGCAATGGGCCATAACGGGCATATTCACACTACCGAACAACCGTTCCAAAGCCTCACGTCGGTCAACGAGCATGTTGCCCGTTGATGACCCCATGAAAAGTTTGATACCGGGTATACGACAAGGATCCAAACTATCCAGAAGTGCAATATTGTCGTTAGTAGCACCGAAGAAGAAAGAATAGTTCACATGACTCTTAAGAGAGGCTAATGCAAACTTCTCTTCGAGAGCCTCTACCGATGTTGTCTGCGGAACGGTATTGGGCATATCGAAATACGAAGTCACTCCGCCAGCCGCCGCCGCACAACTCTCACTATCTATATCGGCCTTTTCCGTCAGTCCCGGCTCGCGGAAGTGCACATGGCTATCTATCATCCCTGGAATAATGTAACAACCCGACGCATCTATTATGGTGTCAAAAGATGCGTCGGGCTGTATATCAATATCGGTTACCTCTGTTATATGTTCATCCTCTATTACTATCGAACCGCAGGAAACAGAGTTTTCGTTTACTATCGTTCCTTTTTCAATAAGTGTTCTCATTTCCTTTCATTATTAACATGGTACGCACGTGTCACTGTCCCAAACCTGAAGAACCGCCCAATATACTACTTGCCGAGTCACCTAAAACCGATGGAGATTCCTGTGTAGTGGCAGGAACTGAAATATCCGACGGATCAAGCCCTTGCATGCGTGCCTCGTTTTCGTTAGCCGTCTGATAATAGTCCTTCACGTATGGATTGTTCTTGAACTTATCTGTGGCCTTGGTCATTATCTCCTCTATCTGTGGAGTAAGTATGGGATACTTGAAACGGCTTGTTATCATCATGAAAACGCCCGGACCAAGTACATTGTCAAAGTTGTCGACGATAAAGTCGGTCACAAGCCGATCTTCCTCACGAGCAATCTTTTCCGCTTCCAAAGACAGTTTTTCATTGATTATATTTTCGTCTATGCCATCCAACAACATGCGGCTCTGTTTGTGTGACAGTTCGCTCATGCGGTTGTCCAGTTGGTTATGCTTGTCTATAAACTCATACAACTTATCATTGAGCGGTGTGCCGCTCACATTCTGACTGACATTGTCTATATTTATACGTATCTCCCCCTTCTCAAGGACTATCGGCATAATACTCTCATCGTCCATAAACAGATTGACCATACGCACCGTATCCAAGACACCACTGAAAGAAAATTGTCCGTGCACAACGTCACATGAATCTATTTTTTTGAGTTCATTGTCCTTAACGGCTTTAAGGTACAGTTTGCTGCCGTCAAGCGACGACACAGAAGACGATCCCTGAACGTCATACGAACTGGCACACGAAGTAAATATGACTGCAACAGCAACCAATGCATATAGAATCCTATTCATATACAATATTTTTTCATTTTAGCACAAAAATACAACGATATATCGAAGTATGAAAAAAAATTCATGCTATTTAAAACATTTGCAATGACTTTTATATTTTTTTTGCCTCTCGATCCAGTTCAGTACTTATTCTATGTGTGGAATATAGTTGCAGAATGGCTGCAACGAGAAGTGTAACCACCCAGTTGTTATGTACATAACTGATATATGTCAGACGGTCGATACCGAAAAAGTTGCCCTGATTGGCAAACATAAGCAGGGCTGACAACAAAAAGAAAACATCGCTTGTTATCATCATACGGCGCAGACGGCGAATAACCACATTGCGGCCTTCATAGCGCTGCTTAAGCTGCATCAACACAAAAGCAATTGCCCCCATCGCAAAGACATATGGCGCCCACCGCTGCACAAAAAGCTGGGCACCGCTACCCACAACCATCAGCACCGAGCCTACAAGGAATATTATATTCTCTATCTTATTCAGTTGTTTCATCATCAAGTTGTTCTGAAGCCTCCATGTCATCGCTCAGCACAAATATATCTTCGTTTTCGGTCTTCATGAAATAGCGCTCGCGGGCAATCTTTTCTATTGCCTTGGGATCGGTATCGAGCTTGCGCAGCTGTGCCCGATCACGCTCATACTGCCGTTTATAACGCTGTATCTCTATCTCAAGTTCATTGATTTTCTGTTTGTTACGAAAATGACTCCACATACTGTTCTCGTCAACGAAACCAACAATAACAACGGCTGTGACAATGACAACCGCATACTTGAGACCTCTGAAACGACGTAGATAATTTGCTGTTCTTCTGAGACGGTTCATTACATTTTGGCTTGTTTATCTTTGCAAAGATAGGCATTTCAATCCATATAAAGCCGTAGTCCTCCGTTATTTTTAGATTTTTAAACCTATTTCATAAATCTGAAAACGGAATTGACATCCCGTCATCACTTTTCCATATTCTGCCGTGTATTATCTCGGATAATATGAGTACCTTTGCGCTATCATTCCAAAAACAAATACAAGAGACAATTTTATGGAAGAATATATAGTTTCGGCACGAAAGTACCGTCCAACCACATTCGATTCGGTTGTGGGACAGACCGCACTCACCACCACGCTTAAGAACGCGGTGAAAAGCGGCAAACTGGCTCATGCCTATCTGTTCTGCGGGCCGCGAGGCGTGGGCAAGACTACCTGCGCCCGCATATTCGCCAAGGCAATAAACTGTCAGACACCTACCGCCGACGGTGAGGCATGCAACGCGTGTGAAAGCTGCCTGGCGTTCAACGAACAGCGCTCGCTCAACATCTTCGAACTTGACGCGGCAAGCAACAACTCTGTGGAACACATCAAGACACTGATGGAACAGACGCGCATACCGCCACAAACAGGACGTTACAAAGTGTTCATCATCGACGAGGTGCACATGCTGTCAACAGCAGCATTCAACGCTTTTCTGAAAACCCTCGAAGAACCGCCGGCCCACGTCATATTCGTGCTGGCCACTACCGAGAAACATAAAATCCTGCCCACCATACTCTCACGATGCCAAATTTACGACTTCGAACGCATGACGGTGAGGGGCACCATTGATCATCTTAAACATGTTGCAGAAAAAGAAGGCATCAACGTAGAGGACGAGGCACTGGCCGTGATAGCCGAAAAGGCAGACGGAGGCATGCGTGACGCTTTGTCGATATTCGATCAGGCAGCAAGTTTCTGCCAAGGCAACATCACTTACGAAAAAGTAATCGAAGACCTCAATGTTCTCGATTCGGACAATTATTTCCAAATCACCGATCTGGCACGTGACAACAAGGTGAGCGAAATAATGGTGCTGCTCAACAATATAATAAACAAAGGATTCGATGGCGGACTGCTCGTCGGCGGACTGTCAAAACATGTACGCAACGTGCTCATGGCCAAAGACGAAAGCACACTGCCGCTGCTCGAAGTGAGCGAACGGCAACGCGAACGGTACAAGGAACAGGCCACACGATGTGAAACGCGGTTTCTATATCAAGCATTGCGAATCATGAACCAATGCGACATAAACTATCGTCAGAGCAGCAACAAGCGTCTGCTCGTGGAGTTGACACTGATAGAAGTGGCACAAATCACACAGCCTGACGATGCCGCCAGTGCGGGGCGTCGCCCCAAAAGATTGAAAACCCTGTTCAAGAACCTTGTGCAACAGCAAAGGCAACGCAAAACGGCCCCGCAGGTAGCCGTAGCCCGAACGGTTGCACACACACCGGACAACACCAAACCGGCCACAACACCCAACACAAATAATACATTACAACAAACACCAACGACGGTATCTACAACTACCTACACTGCAAGCTCACGCCCCGTGCTAAAGTCAAACGGCGGCACTCTCGGCTACTCATGGAACAACCTACGCCAGATGACAAAGCCGAAAAAGATGCAGGTAATACCAGGCACACTTGGGGCCGACGACCCCAACGCAGCCAATAAAGAAGAACACAGGGAATTCACACAGCGCGACCTTGAATTTCAATGGATGTCAATGTGCAACCGTATGCCACAAAGTCTCAGTGGTATCTCTGCCCGGATGAAGAACATGAACCCTGTGATAACGAAAATGCCGGAAATAGAAGTCACAGCCGATAACAAAATCATTCTCGACCAGATGCAAGATATAAAGGGCAGTATCGTCAGCACTCTGAAACTATACTTGCACAATAGCGGAATCACACTGAACATGCGTCTTGCGGAGCATCATGAACAGGTGAAAGTACTCAGCCGCCGCGAACAATTTGAAGAAATGAGCAAACAGAATCCGTCAATAGAAAAGTTGCGTGAACTGCTTGATCTGGAATTGGCATAGAACCGACGTCAGTATATACCGTAGGTCTATTTCCAAAACCAGTTGCGCGTCTTTCTGCCGGCAAGCATCTTCATAAAATCATCTTTCAATTTACGAAGTTCGTCAGGAAGGATATCATTGCTCACGGCAGCTACATCTACAGGAATGTGATAGCAGCAGGAAGCTATAGCACCAGCCATACATGCTATGGTATCGGAGTCACCACCTATAGAAACCGCAAGACGTATCACGTCTACAAATGTTTCTCCTTCGAGAAATGCTATGATCGCCTGGGGTACACTGCCCTGACACGACACATCGAAAGTATAGCCGGGCCTTATTTCATCCAACGTCCGACCAAGATCATATCCGAATGTTTCCTCCACATACTTGCGTATATCTGCTTTCGAAATGCCTCCGCGGCATAAAAACATACATGCCGCAATAGCCTGTGCCCCCTTTATGCCTTCGGGGTGGTTGTGAGTAACCTCGGCCGTCACCTTAGCGAGTGACAGGGCTTCATCAAGCGTGCCGGCATAAAGCCCTACCGGACTTACACGCATACCCGCTCCGTTGCCCCAACTGCCGTATGGCTTGGGATAGTCTTGCCGAAGCCAAAGAGCAAAATTGCAACCATATCCTGCATCCGGATATTTACGACCCAGTTCCTGCATGCAACCCACCAACCCTGCATAAGAGTGTTCCTTGTCTGTCAGAAGCCACTTTGCCACTGCCAACGTCATAACAGTATCGTCTGTAAATCTGCTTTCTCCTTTGCGAAACAATTCAAAATCTGTAGTTTTTGTGTTCCGAAACTCATAAACCGAACCTACAATATCTCCGACAATTGCACCCAACATCTTTCCATTCACAATTTTCATAGCGTACCATTATTTTACGAATATTATTGTTATTCAAACTTTGTATTTCATCCCGCGTTTTCTCGCCATGGCAGAACTGAAACAAGTTTCACTATGCTCATTTGGCTTGACGAAAACGTTCGGATGTAAAGATACGACTTTTATCTCAGCACAGCAAATTATTAAGGAAATAACACATATGAAAATATTTACACACAAGAATTTTATGATATCCGTCTGATGAATGTTCTGGCCCGTAATGACCAAGAATATGCTTTCAAAGCAGAAAATATGATTTCAAGGACAAAAGATACGTTGGATTTCATCCCGCGTTTTCTCGCCATGACAGAGTTGGAACAAGTCTCACTCTACTTCATCAGGCTTGACGAAAACATTTTTAATATATGGTGAAAAACAGCGGTCCACCCATATACATCCAATATGAGCAGACCGCACTGTACAACTATAAGAAATAAAAAAAACATTTATCACACTTCATTTTCGACGACCCAAAATCATAAACTGCCTATAATCCTATTTCAGCCATACAGTCACGGCCCTTAGGGTCGGGTCCGTAACCGTTGTCATAGTCGTCACCGTCTCCGAAAAGCATTACAAGAACATAAAAAGGAATAAGCTGATACCATCCCGAATTACCACGGTCGTGACAACGCTTTACCCCCTGAGCCAGAACGAACCAAAACAAGACAATGCCCAATACACACAACACTATGTAAACCGGTACACTAAAATCTGCCGCCAAAGCACCGATAAACAGATTATAAAAAACCAAATAAACAAGATATGACAGTCCATACTCCAATCTCCTAATGCGTCCTTTAAAGGAAAACGGACGGGTAAACATCTTCTGATTCTCTGTTTTCTTCAAATTATTCTCTTCCATAATAATATTTTTTGTTAGTTTTATTGTTTTAAGTCAGTCAACAAAATCAATACGTATAATCTGTTTTTGACTTTAAATGCCTTGCGGAATTATTCAAATTAATTTTGTTGATTGACTCATATATAATTTTGCTTCATTACCGGAACAACTTTAACCATCTGACATTATCACATGGTACAAATAAATTAAACGTAGTCTTTTCTTCATTCCCATTATCATTTATAAATTTCCTTTTTACAACAAACGGCAAAAAGAAAGGTGCGGCGCTACCTGTTACTGTTCCAAGGTATCGCCAAACACCTACACTCATGCAACAGGAAACCCACACCCTTACGGGTGAGAGCATCCACTTGTACTGTTGATGAGTGTTCGTGAAATTTGGCGATTTTAGGAACACATCAAGTAAAAGCAAACACTTTCTTTTCTTCTATGTCACTGTCAGATACTTTATTCTGTCATATTTCTTCTATTTCATTTACATTTTTATTAAATCTTTTCGTTAAGCGAAACGGACAGAGTGAAACTTGTTTCAAACTCTGCCATGGCGAAAAAACGCGGGATGAAATCCAACATCATTTTATACGCGTCGGCAAATATACTAAATTTACACGACAACAAACCATCTTATTCAAAAAAAATCATATTCTCCTTATCATATCAGAGGCATACCCAGCTCACGGCATTCCCTGCGCATATCCTCAGGCCATATACTGGCCTGTATCTCACCGATGTGGGCCTTGTGAAGCAACACCATGCACAAACGGCTCTGCCCGATACCACCCCCAATACTGAGGGGCAGCTCGCCGGCCAACAACTTCCTGTGGAAATACAATCCGGCACGCGCCTCCTCACCCTCAATGGCAAGCTGCCGGACAAGCGCATCACTGTCGACACGTATGCCCATCGACGACAACTCGAACGAACGGCCCAGCACAGGATACCAGATAAGTATGTCACCGTTAAGTCCCACACGCCCGTCCTCGGCCACGGTCGACCAGTCGTCATAGTCGGGAGCACGTCCGTCGTGCTTCTCCCCATTGTCCAGCCTGCCCCCGATACCTATTACAAACACGGCGCCATGCTTGCGGCATATCTCGTCCTCACGCTCCTTCGGCGTCATTTCGGGATACATCCGGGCCAGTTCCTCACTGTGCACAAAGGTTATCATCTCAGGCAGAAACGGACGCAGCTGAGGATAGGTTTCACACGTAAGGTACTCCGTACGGCGTATGGCCGCATAGATACGTTCGACCACACTCTTAAGATAGGCCACCGTGCGCTGTTCTCGGGTGATGACGGCTTCCCAATCCCACTGGTCCACATAGAGCGAATGCAGATTGTCAAGTTCCTCGTCGGCACGTATGGCATTCATGTCGGTATATATGCCATAGCCAGGCTCTACATTGTACTCGGCAAGCGACAGACGCTTCCATTTGGCCAACGAATGCACCACTTCGGCTCTGGCATCGCCCAAGTCCTTGATAGGAAATGTCACGGCACGTTCGACACCGTTGAGGTCGTCATTGATTCCAAGTCCCTGCAACACGAACAGCGGAGCCGTAACACGACGCAGACGCAGCTCGGTAGACAGGTTTTGCTGGAAAAACTCCTTGATAAGTTTAATGCCTTGCTCGGTCTGCTTCATGTCGAGCAGAGCATCATAGGCTACCGGCTTTATCAGTTTACTCATAAGCGTGGATTTTTTATATTTGTGATTAGATTGTTCTTACGCGATACAAAGGTAGTACTTTTATATCAATATGCAAACTATTACACTATATTTCTGACAAAACGACATGTTTTTATTTATATACAAATCAATATGTCCGCCAATTTCACTAATTGTATTCCACGACATATCCAAAACAAGAGTTACTGATATGTTTGGAAAGACACAAAGTATTGTTGTGACAGTACAATTGTTCTTCTTAAAATAATGGTGATATTTTGTTTGATTATAATATTTTTATCGTATATTTGCGAAATTGAATATTCAACAACCACATAAAGGAAGTTACTAACCATCAAAACATACGCTATGAAGAAAATCTTATTGTTGATTATTGTGATGCTTTGCTGTATGACATCCATGGCACAGACCAAGTACAGAGTGACAGCAAAATCATCTCTTAACGTACGTAGCCATGCTTCGGCCAAAGCTCCGGTGTTATCGTCAATAGACCGTGGAGAAGTGGTGAAAGTATATGAAATTGAGAACGGATGGGCAAAAATAGAGTATGAAGGCAATTCTGCTTATGTCAGTGCCAGATATCTGGAACGGATAGAAATTTCGGAACCGGACTTGACGGATACCGGAAACATGTTCAAGTCTTTGGAATTGGGCAACGGTGGTGTGGAATGGATGATTTATCCGATACTCGGCTTGTCTGCCATATTGTTGTATATGCGTAAGAAACGCGGCGACAGTCCGTTGGAAGATGGAGAGTATTGGACTAACTGTGTTTTGTTTCTCACTGTATGTACAGTTGAACTTTCCTATATATTAATGATGGGGACCGACGCTATATGGTTCTGCATGCCTGATACGGTAGGATGGATTTGGACTGTCATTGATTTTATTGTATTCGGTTTTGTAGTATACAATCAGATAATGTGTTTCTTCAATACTTTGGAAGATGCGGAGTACAATAGTTACGGCTCGTTCGACAAGCGATGGGGCATATACTCTTGGATCGTAGGAGCTATTGCGGCTATAGCAACCGGCATTTTCTTTGAAGACAAACTTATTTTTGTAGCAGGGGCTTTTGCCGTTTGCCAGCTAATTCAGATTGTACTTATCTTCAAAGGAATAGTTCCACGAGGAGGATGGTTGAGAGCAGTTGTCTGCCTTGCCGTCTATCTGCTCGGCTCGTTGGCGACAATGCTGGTTTTGGCTCATTTTGCCGTACTTCTGATAATAGTTATGATTGTATATCTGATACTCAGTGCTATAGGGCATGGCAGCAGCAGTAGACGTAACGGCAGTTGTGCACAATGCGGTCATTATAGTAGCGGTTATTGTTTTTACCGTAAATGCCATATATATGATGCCGACCGTAAAACGTGCGACCATTACTGCTGAGATGGCAAGGATTCGTCATGCAATGTCGTATATTTATAAATATCTTTACTTTAACGTATGTTAAGCGACACATGAACCACTACTTTTTAATGACACCCCGAAAATCGCATTTTTTGTTTCAAATGGGAGACGCTGACAGTCAGCATGTTACGGCAGCAAGGCTTTGTAAAGAAAGCAGAGAGGGCCTTATTGAGTTGCAATAAGGCCCTTATTGCAATGCGAAAGGGGCCTCCTTGCAATGCAAAACGGCCGTTGCGGGAGTGTCGGGAGGGCCTTACGGCAAGATTACAGGGTAAAAATGGTGCACAAATAAAGTTGAAACAGCCTCTTTGCTTTTCTATTTCGAGAAAAAAGAAAAGTTAAAATTTCAGAATTAACAAGACAATATTATTATCAGACCGTTCGGTCACAGCATAAAATATATTTATGGTCAGAAAGACATAACTTTATTAATTGGATACCGTATTTTATGGTTTGGGGTGATGCTTGATTTATAACTGCTTGTATTTCAATGAAAAAGGAGTACTTATAAGTACTCCTCATGTGATCCCGGTGGGATTCAAACCCACGACCTTCAGAACCGGAATCTGACGCTCTATTCAGCTAAGCTACGGAACCATTGCGGTTGCAAAAGTAATCATTTTATTTGGAATAGCCTACATTTTCTTGAAATAATTGCGTTTACGGTTCATTATATACCATCTTATAGTGTCAGGTATATCTACGAATAAAAGATTGGCACATTTAGTATGCTATATCGTTTTAATTGTTTATCTTTGCAGAAGGTTGGATTTCATCCCGCGTTTTCTCGCCATGGCAGAGGTTGAAACAAGTTTCACTCTGCCCATTTGGCTTAACGAAAACGTTGGATTTCATCCCGCGTTTTCTCGCCATGGCAGAGGTCGAAACAAGTTTCACTCTGCCCATTTGGCTTAACGAAAACGTTCTTTTCGCAGAGACATGCGGGATGAGGATGTCCCGGACATGACGATGAAATGAAAAAAATCAAACTATAAAAACAAGATATGGATATTACCGAAAGATTCTTAAACTACACCAAATTCGACACGCAATCGGCTGAGGACAGCAACAGCGTGCCAAGTACGCCGAAACAACTTATATTTGCCGAGTATCTGAAAAAGGAACTTGAGCGCGAGGGACTGGAAGATGTAGAACTGGACGACAAGGGCTACATATATGCCACACTGCCATCGAACGTTAAGGGCAAGGATATACCTACTATAGGTTTTATAAGCCACTACGACACAAGCCCGGACTGCAGCGGTGCCGACATAAAGGCACGCATAGTGGAGAATTACACCGGCGGTGACATCGTACTGTCCGAAGGGATTGTTTCGTCGCCCAAGAAATTTCCCGAACTGCTCGCCCACGTGGGAGAAGACCTTATCGTCACTGACGGCCACACGCTGCTTGGCGCCGACGACAAAGCCGGCATAGCCGAAATAATGCAGGCCATGTGCTGGCTGCGCGACCACAAGGAAGTGAAACATGGAAAGATACGTGTAGCATTCAATCCCGACGAGGAGATAGGCATGGGTGCCCATCATTTCGACGTGGAAAAGTTCGGATGCGAGTGGGCTTACACAATGGATGGAGGTGATGTGGGCGAGCTGGAGTTTGAGAACTTCAACGCCGCAGGAGCCAAAATCACGATAAAGGGTGTCAGTGTGCATCCGGGATACGCCAAGGGGAAGATGGTCAATGCAAGTCGTCTGGCTGCGGAGTTCATCGGAATGCTACCGGCCGACGAGACTCCCGAGACCACCGAAGACTATCAGGGTTTCTATCATCTCACTGGCTTAAAGAGCAACACTGAGGGAGCCATACTGTCGTACATCATCCGCGACCACGACCGCAAGAAGTTCGAGATGCGCAAGGAGTTCATCGGGCTGTGTGTAAAGAAGATGAACGAGAAATACGGCGACGGAACGGTAACAGCCGAAGTGCGCGACCAGTACTACAACATGAAAGAAAAGATTGACCCGTGCATGCACGTCATTGACCTTGTACTGAAAGCCATGCAGGATTGCGGTGTGGCACCGAAAGTAAAACCTATCCGCGGAGGAACGGACGGCGCCCAACTGTCTTTCAAGGGTCTGCCCTGCCCAAACATCTTCGCCGGAGGCGTAAACTTCCATGGACCGTACGAATTTGTAAGCATACAGTCTATGCAGAAAGCAATGGAGGTTGTCATAAGAATTTGCGAACTCACGGCAGAATATAATGACTGAGAAACATAACAATGAAAATCCTCAAAAGTCATCAGACTTTTGAGGATTTTCATTGCTATGGAGTTGGAGTCAAAGAGAGAACCAGGCCTTTGAACTTCACTCGAAACAACATAAGCACTTACAGTCTTGTTATCGCTTCCAGCGACTCCTCCTCACCAACTACCCATATTATATCGCCTTTAGCGAACTTATATTCCGGCTCTATCTGAGAAAGATTTTCCTCGCCCTCTTCTATTCCTACAACAAGACAATTGTATTTGCCGCGGATTCCGCTCTCCTGAAGCGTCTTGCCGATAAAAGGACTGCTACCCGTAATAACAATCTGACGCAGGTTCATTTCCCGTTTTTCAAACTCAGGATCCTCACCATACACCTCTTCTTTAATGGCATGGCTCATATTGGTGAGCTGCCCGTCACTGCCCACCACACGAATCCTGTCACCCGGAAAGATAACGGAACTGCCGTCAGGGATATTGATGCGACGACTGACACGCAGGATGCTGCTCACATGCACACCGAACTTCTGGCGCAGCCCCAGTTCAGCAAGAGTACGTCCGGCCCAAAGCGAATCCAAAGGAACATCGACATCAGCCATATGAATATCACGGTCAAGCAAATGACCTTCGTACAGCGGGCGCTTGCGGCCACGCACCTGTGCCTCGATATCGCGCGAACGCAGATTCTTGACAAACAGACGCTCCAGTCTTATGCTGCTGTGCTTGAGACTGCGCGACAGCACCATGGCAAAGACAAGGGCCACAGCTATGGTTATCATCAGAGCATTGGCAAAGCGGCTCAGATAGTTACATATATAGAAAATGAACGAACAGGCTATGACAACACGCACGAGAATGGTAAAGATAAGGGGCAGATGGTTGAAACGGCTTTCGGCCCAAAGAGCCTTGAACTCCTCACTATGGTTTTTCTTCATCACCATGGCACGCAGGAACGGTGAAATGGCCAGCACTGTAAGGGCGCCGCAGATGAAATTGGCCGTCCAATGCCAGCCAACGAGCAGATGACGGATGAACGGCAGAAAGAACGACAGCATAAGGAATATGACGGCAAGCGACAATATGGAATAGATTACCACATTGACCGCCATCTGCGTTACAAGACTTTTCCACTTGTTCTTCGACGCCGATGTCGACGGATGACTTAGCGTGATATGGTTGAGCACCGATATAAGACGCGACGGCAGATGGCGCTCCATCAGAGCATAGCATGGTGTGGCGGCACGCATCATGTAGGGAGTCAGGAATGTGGTTATAACAGATACTGCCACTACCACCGGATAAAGGAAATCGCCGATGACGCCAAGCGACAGGCCGAGCGAGGCTATGATAAATGCGAACTCACCAATCTGGGCCATCGAAAATCCGCATTTCATGGCTGTCTTGAGCGGCTGTCCGCTAAGCAGATAGCCGAACGAACCGAGCACGGCCTGACCTATCAATATAGTCAGGACAATCGTAACCACCGGCACGGCATATTCAACAAGAATCTTAGGCTCTACAAGCATGCCGACCGAAACGAAGAAGATTGCTCCGAACAGATTCTTGACAGGCTCAACGAGCTTGATGATTTTGTCTGCCTCAACCGTCTCTGCCAGTATACTGCCCATGACAAATGCGCCGAAAGCACTGCTGAAACCGACCTGCGTGGAAATCACCGCCATCAGGCAACACAATCCGAGCGATACGACAAGCAGCGTCTCATCGTTAATCAGCTTGCGCACATTGCGCAACATCATAGGTATAAGGAATATGCCGACAACGAACCATAGTATCAGAAAGAAACCTATGCTGAGCATACTGCGCAGCATCTGACCTCCGTCGGGGCTGGTTCCTCCTGCCACGGCTGCCAACATCACCATCATTACAATAGCCAGAATATCCTCAAGTATGAGCACGCTCATCACCAGACCGGCAAAGCGCTGCTGACGCAACCCGAGGTCGTCAAACGCCTTATATATAATGGTAGTGGAGCTCATGGCAAGCATTCCGCCAAGGAAGATGCAGTCCATCTGTCCCCATCCGAACATCTTTCCGGCCGAGACTCCCAACAGCATCATGCAAAAGATGATGGTACAGGCTGCAATGACCGGGGCCGCCCCCATCTTTATAATCTTCTTGAACGAGAAATCAAGTCCGAGAGAGAATAAAAGGAATATCACACCGATATCGGCCCATGTCTTCACATCGGCACTGTCCATCACAGACATGGTGTACGGCATGTGAGGACTCACGAGAAAGCCGGCAACGATATAACCCAAGACAAGCGGTTGCTTGAGTTTCTTGAAAATAAGAGTAACAGCTCCTGCCACCACCAATATCAAGGCAAGGTCTTTCACAAGTTCAGGTAATTCAGCCATTCTATATTTAATTTATAATATTGATCTATGCTTTCCCCACCGGGGTTCAATACCACTGTACGGCACTGCTATAGCTGCTCCGCTTGTCATATTTAAGGGCATCGGTAAGCGTGGCAGCATTGCATCGGAATGAAAAATTATAACTTGTATACGGTGACAGCACAACCGAGCATGACATGTTGAAACAGTGCAAATCACGCGACAGTGAAGCCGTAGTCATGGATATCTTCTTGTTCTCAAAATCATAACCGGACGAGAAACTGATGTTCCATCCGTCACTCAAACGCACGTTACCACTGAAATTGAGTGTCTGAGTGATTGAATAAGGATAGCGCATCTTATCGTAATTGAACTTACCGCCGGTATTCTCACGCATCGATATTCCATAACCGAAACTCAGTGACCATGGCATGCTGAACGTCATATATCCGTCGTCGTCGGTCTCGGCCTTGCCGGCATTCTCCTTGCGCGCGCCGCGCTGTCCGCGCTGCATGGTCTTGTCTTCGTTGGTCTCGCGGTCGTACTCGTCGTATTCGTCATCGTCGTTGTCCGTATCTTCATCGTTCTTGTTCACCTTCTCGCCACGCAGCCATTTGAAGAAGTTGGCCAGCTTCTTGTTGTCGAGAGTATACGACAGATTCTGCGACATACCCTGAAAACGTCCGAACTTACCCTGACTGTACAGTGTCGTATGGTCGCTCAGACGAGGTCTGCCGTTCTCGTCCAGTTCATAGGCATAAGTGGCAAACACGGCATTCATGTTGAACGTATAGCTCTTTGTGAGCTTCAGACGCAGACGCGTACTCAAATCACTCCAGGGACGTATGTCCGTTGCCATGTTGTACGACATACTTGCTCCAAGCTCGTCTATGAGACTTATCTTCTTCAACCCTGTAGAATCCTTGTCCGAGCGTATCTTCATCTCAAGATTGTTGGATATGTCCATCGAGATGCTTCCCGTCTTTCCGCGTCCCGGCACTCCATACAATCCGTTGGAATAGGGCGAATACTCCACAAGCGACACATTTCCGTCGGCGTCGGTCTTCTGATACGACTCGTAGAATCCGTACCGCCGCGAACTGAAATCAGGCGCATAGCTGAAACTTACCTGCGGTGTGAGGACGTGGCGTATGGCAACAATCTTGTCGCCGAAGAGTTTCTTCCAAGGCACGTACATACCATACAGCTTGGTCGAAGCACTCACTTTCATAGACCAGTTGTAAACGTTGTAGAAACCGTCTATGGTATCTGTCTTCTCGGCCATGGCCGTTTCATCCCACGAACGCATTATCTTCGTAGTATACATACGGTCGGTGAAATTGAACGACGGATTGACGTTAAGATAGCCGAAAAGCGTGAAGTTGCCACTGATAGGTATGGTGTGCTGCATGCCGTTACGCCAGTCGCGCGTAAGACTGGAATGCAGCAGTTTGTCTTCCTTTGTACTTATGGAGTTGCTAAGATGGCCGGTATAGCTCATCGAAATCTTCTCATACCAACGTTCTTTGCCTACCATCTTTTTACGCTTGAACGGATAAAAGCGGCTGATAGATATATTCAGGTCTGGCAATGTCAGTGCAATGGTAGAGTAGCGCATGTTCTGATTAAGGTTCATCGTCGTACTCAGTGTCATGCCGATACTCGAAAACGTGTTTGTCATGCTCACTGACGATGTTCGCGTACTCTGGGTGTAGCTCTGCGGATTGTACATGCTCGTCAGGTTGTTGCGCTCGTAGCTGCTTGTGGCAAAGTTGACACTTGCCGACAGCGTGCGAAACGGATTGGCCTTGGCATCCTGCCGATGGCTCCACTGAATCTTGAAACTCGTCTGCTTGGCATAGTCGGGCATGTTCTTCTCACCGTTGATGGTGTTCTGATAGCTTGCATAGAAACTTCCGCTGAACTTATAACGCTTCCGGTAATTGGATGCAGCCGACAGTCCCCACGACCCCTTGGTATAAATCTCGCCTATGAGTTTGAGGTCCATCTTGTCGTTGATGGCAAAATAGTATCCTCCGTCGCGCAGATAAAATCCGCGCTCCGTCTCGTCACCGTATGTAGGCATGATGAATCCGCTGGAATAGCTCTTCGAGAACGGGAAGAATCCGTATGGTATGGCAAGCGGCAGAGGCACGTCGGCAACCACAAGATATGCCGGACCGAATACAACGTCCTTACCCGGACGCATCTTTCCGCGCGACAGAGCTATATAGAAATCGGGATGAGGCTTGTCGCATGTGGTGTATCGTCCGTGCTGTATGAATATCTCGCCTTTCTCATTGCGCTTCGACAGCTCGCCCGTCATGAATCCGTCTTCCTGCTGTGTATATACATCGTTGATGAGTCCTTTCTTGGTCTTGAAGTTGAAAGCCATCGTGTCGCTCTCATAGGTGTCGTTGCCCATCTTGAATACCGGCAGACCGTACATCTTTCCCAAAGAGTCGCGTGCACCGGTCGCATGTACAAGACTGCTGTCCATGCTCATATATATGCGGTCGCTCTTCAGGTCCATATCCTCATACTCCACATGCGAATCGCCGTAAAGATGGGCCACACCGGTTGCCGCCTCAAACACAAGAGAGTCCTCAGCCGAATATTTCACAGGCGCGTCAATGCCGTTTTTCCGCTTACGATTCATGCTGTCGAAAGCCAGCGAGTCGTCTATGGCCTTGTTGTAACGGTATATGGCCAACTGCATCGAATCCATCTTCGTTGTATCCGGCCCTGTGACAGATTTCTTCGACAAAGAGTCTGCCGTAAGAGTATCGACGGACAATCTGTCACCGTATACAGAATCGATTGATATTGAATATTCTGATATAGAATCTTCCGATGCCGAATCGCTGTCAAACGTATTATCTTTCAAAGCTGTTGAATCGACATTGAAAACGCCCTTCACTCCATTCATGAAAGACGAGAAAGGAACTTCCGCCCAAACAAAAACAAAGGCGAAAAGCATCAAAAATATCAATGTCTTTTTTTTCACGGCTGCAAAATTACTTATAAAATAGTTAAAAACACCCGGCTTTCAAATATTTAACGTTTTCGTCAAGCCAAATGAGCAAAGTGAACTTGTCCAAAGCCTGCCATGGCAAAAGAAACAACGAATGAGTCCAAGGCTGTTGTACTGACAGTTCAAGGCCGTTGTACCGGCAGTTCAAAGCTGTTGTACCGGCAGTTCAAGGCCGTTGTACTGACAGTTCAAAACCACTATACCAACTTGACGACACAGATACAGCCGTATTCAGATGCGCCAGAGCGTCATTCACTCGAACATACCGGCCCACTTCATAAAACGGGATACACCCTCCTGCCCAAACTTTTCAAGACTTTCGGCAGCCTGTTCTACCGTTCGCACACGCTCAAGATGCGATTTTGAAAAGAACTTGTCGGCATAGCATACGACCTGCTCCTCCAACGTTTCGGGCAGAAAATCGCGGTGAGGCAAAGGCAGGCCACGTTCCACGATGGCCTCGCGGGTGATGCCCGTACCGGTATGACGCTCACACACACGGGCATGACGGGCATATCCCTCGCCACGCATAATCTCCGCACCGATAATACCATGACATATATACGGCTCGTCACCGAAACATTCTATACCTGGAGCGTCGGTGCGAAACACGCCTATGTCGTGCAACATTGCCGCCTCTTCCAGAAAAGCGCGGTCGAGACCGAACTCAGGATGGCGGTCGGCTATTGACAAGGCACGGTCGGCCACATCACGGCTGTGGCGCATGAGAATATCACGCAGCAAACTGTCACCGGGATAATACTTGTCTATGATTTTTTGATAGTCCATAAAAAAAATAATATATAGTATTACTGATTATCCAAGTTAGACAACCGAATAAAACTAAATTATCGTCCGGACATATGATGAACGTGCCCTGAATAAATGTGCCCTGTATGAATGCGCCCTGTATGAATGCGCCCTGTATGAACGCGCCCTGTATGAACGCGCCATGCAATGGACACGCCATGAAATGAACGCACCATGAATGAACGCACCATGAATGAACGCACCATGAATGAACGCACCATGAATGAACGCACCATGAATGAACGCACCATGAATGAACGCACCATGAATGAACGCACCATGAATGAACGCACCATGAATGAACACGCCCTGAAATGAACGCGCCCTGAAAGGGCAAGGAGCACATAGCCCGGGGCAGAGCGAAGCGGCACCCCGGGAACAGCACGATTGCACACATTCGCCCTGCAAGGGCAAAAGCATTAACTATCAAATACTTACAATTCTTACCTTCCATACGTTTTTATGCTTTTGCCCTTGCAGGGCGCGGGAATTGTCGATGTTTGATTCCCGGGGTGCCGCTTCGCTCTGCCCCGGGCTATGTGCTCCTTGCCCTTTCAGGGCGCGTCCATTACAGGGCAGGTTCATTCATGGCGTGTTCATCCTATGTCCGGACGATAATTTAGTTTTATTCGGTTGACTAACTAATATTCACTAATATTAAATAAGGTGTGAATCCCCAATACACTTGTCTGATACCGGGAGTAATCACACCTACTTGCTTTACTTCCTGATAAGTTAGAAAGGTATGAATACCCGCAATACACTTGTCTGATACCGGAAGTAATCACACCTTTATCGGTTTCAAAATGATATATACCAACATTTTCGTTTAGCCATATGGGCAGAGTGAAACTTGTCTCAAACTCTGCCATGGAAAGAAAACGCGGGATGAAATCAACCTCTATGCTTCAAAACATTCAGGCCTCCGCCTTGCGCTCAATCCACCCGAGATTGTCGCCACGACGCACCTTGGCGCCCTGCTTGGCACTCACCTCGACTAGCTTACCACCCAACGCAGCGGGAATGGGAACTATCTCGCCCCACTTTGCCTGAATATAACAGAAGATGTCGCCCTCCTTATATTCCTGACCGACAAACGGCTCAAGACAAGGAGTGCATTCGCAATTGCCTGCGAACGTATAGAACACCTGTCCCGCCAAAGGCGCTGTAAGGGCATCGGCCTTGGCATGCTTGAACGCTGCGAGCTGCTCGGGGGTAAGCTGCGAACCCAATCGGGCATCCTTCGCCTTCTGCAGGTCGACCAGGAAGTTCTTCTTGGCCTGTCCGCTCTTGTAGTTGCGATATTGCTCCGGGTGCATGGCCAGTTCAAACAGTTCTTCATCGTCCTGTCCGCAATCCCATCCGTTGTCGGTCATCTCCTTGCGGAACGTATCAAGCGCATCGGGTATGAGCGTGTGCGGGTCGGCATCGGTAAACTCACGTTTCTGCTTGGCAGCCAGCTCACGGAACAGCGGGTCTATCTCACCAGGCACGGTACCGCTCTTGCCAAGAATCATACCCCACATAGAGTCGTCCATCATTACAAATCGGCCCTTGCCCTGTGTCATAGTGAGCAGATTCATCAGCGCGATGTTCTTGACATACTGAGAGAACGGCGTGACAAGTGGCGGATATCCTACACGCGGCCATACATATTCCACTTCCTGAAACAGTTTTACCAGCATGTCGTCCATGGTCAGCTCGGGCTCGCCCTTGCCCTTCAGTATTCCGTTGATTACGTTGCGTATGCCGCCAAGGTCGGCCATCATCGAGCCCATCATACCGCCTGGCAGTCCACAACCGAGCAATAGTGACGACATATGCTTGTTGGCGGGATTGATGAAGTACCCCAGCCAATCATCGATGAACTCCTGTGTCAGCGTGCGGGCCTGCATATATGCGTTCATGTTTATATCGGGCACGTCGAAGCCCTCGTTCTTCAGCATGCTCTGTACGGAAATGATATCCGGATGCACCTTGCCCCACGACAGCGGCTCGATGGCTGTATCGATAATGTCGGCACCGTTGTTGCACACTTCGAGGATACTGGCCATTGACAGGCCGGGGCCGGAATGGCCGTGATACTGTATGATGATGTCGGGATGCTTGGTCTTGATAGCCTTGGTCAGGGCTCCGAGCATAGCAGGCTGACCTATTCCGGCCATATCCTTCAAGCATATTTCCTGTGCTCCGGCTGATATAAGTTTGTCGGCAATGTCGGCGTAATACTCCACCGTGTGTACGGGCGAAGTGGTGATGCAGAGCGTGGCCTGCGGGGTCATGCCGGCCTCAAGAGCCCACTTGATACTGGGGATGATGTTACGAACATCGTTGAGACCGCAGAATATACGTGTGATGTCAGTTCCCTGTGCATGCTTCACCTTATACATCAGACGGCGGACATCGTCGGGCACCGGGTACATGCGCAAGGCATTGAGACCGCGGTCGAGCATGTGGGTCTTGATGCCGGCCTCATTGAACGGACGGCAGAATGCTCTCACAGCTTCATTCGGATTCTCACCGGCCAGCAAATTGACTTGTTCGAAGGCTCCACCGTTTGTTTCAACACGGGCAAAACACCCCATGTCTATTATTACGGGAGCGATGCGCTCCAACTGATCTTTACGTGGCTGGAACTTACCTGAAGACTGCCACATGTCCCGATAAACGAGACTGAACTGGATTTTCTTTTTCATATCGTTTTAACCTTTTTCATTTAAAAGTAAGGGCACCGGAACCCGTTATACCGATACGTAATATTATTAAACTTTGTTTTATTTAGCGACAAAGGTAATATAAAAAAATAAGATATAAGTTAGTCAACAAAAATAATTCTGCAAATCATCTAAATTAATTTTGTTGACCAACTTAGATATAAGAAAGCTGTCAAAATCAAAAGAATCGCCCGAAGGTCGGATACAATAACCTTCGGGCGATTCTTTTGATTCGGATAATACTCTATATCACTTTGTCACAACTCCACATGGAACGTCTTTCCTGTAACAGACGTAAGCAATGCCTTTCCGTTGTTTTCGATGGAAACATCCGAATATCTCGGCTCTACAATCACCGTACCGTCTATGGTAATGACACCCCATTGACTGTAATTCTTCTCCACGGCACAATATCTTCCCACCGGTGGCTTCACGCTACGGTAGATAGGCGGAACTGTAATGCGTTCTCCCACTTTCAGTCCCCACTTCAAACCGGATTTAAAGGGTATGGCATTATCCGTATCGTTCAAGACAACCCGCCTGTTTTTTTCTTTATCCGCTTCAATGATTGGTTTTCCGCTGTTTGCCGATTCTGCCAGACGCTTTATTTCTTTCCGGCATAAATCATCATCCCGCCCGGATTCCCTGTCACCGATATACGTTTTACCTCTCCCCTCCTCCACATGATAGAACTTTCCTTTCGTGTCTTCTACGATTATACTTCCATCAGCCAAACATTGATACAACCAATAAAAACTGTCATTGTCACCTTCTATCAGACATGCGTAACGCCACCGGTTGCCGGAAGGATTGTCATTGTTGCCGAATACGGGAATAGTGACTTGATAATCAAAAATTGACAAATAGAACCTGTGCCACACAATAAAATACTCATCAACGTTCTGATTGTTTACATATACTGTTCTTGTCCGGCTATAATATATGTTTCCTGTTCTCAACAGCTCGATATTGCCATACCGTTTTATTTTCGGCATTCTGTCGTATGTCTGCATACTGAACAGGTCGATATAATACTCTTTGTTGTCCGATGTGGCGACAAGCAGAAACCTGTTTTTCAGAAACTTCATTGTTCTGCAGTGTCTTTCTTGCCAAAGAATCTCACCGGAGTCATTGACAAGACCACAACTTTTATCACAGAACCTCACTGCGGCCATATCATATCTGATGTCGAAAACTGTGACATACCGGGCTTCCGTCAAGTTCTTTCTGCCGCGTTTCAATCCCCAAAGTCCGGTTCCAACGTCCTGCCATGCTTTCAATTCAGACACCCTTACTTCCGGTTTTCGGGAAAACTCGTCCTGCCGCCTGCACAAAGCCTCCAGTAACATATCGTGAGAAACAATCTGTTCCATTTCATCCAGCACAGCCTGCTTCTGTGTCTGCAAACCGGCCAGGCCTAAGGCCGTTAACGAATTTCTCATACGACAGCTCTTTCCGGCAATGACTCCACGAAACATATCCTCCCAATTCCACTCAACCGTAGGAAGACCGAACACACGATACAGTCCGACATTGTCTATCAGCACACACGACACCTTGCCCTCCGATTTTCTCAGTCCGCGCCCCACCTGCTGCAGATACTTGGATAGCGAAAGCGTAGGGCGTGCCATCTGTACGAACTCCACGTCCGGACAGTCGAAACCTTCGGAGAACACATCCACATTTACAAGCACCTTCACCTTGCCTTCCTTAAAGTCATCTACCATACGCTTGCGCACGGCGGCCGGTGTCTTGCTGTCGATGGCCACGCTGCTTATACCTTTATTATTATAAAAGACGGCGATACTGCGGGCATGGTCTATACTGATGGCATAGACAATACCTTTCATACCGCCGGCATATTTCATGACGCTTTCGTACAACAGCCCGATACTCTGCTGTCTGTTCAGTGTCGCATTCATCTCCTTTGTCTGATAATCGCCGTCAGCACCGCGCTTCTCCAATGAATCAATCAGCCGCTGGGCCCGGCTGTCGGGACGGATGGACACATAATCGAAAGCAGACAGACGGCCCTTACGAATAAACTCAGCTATGCTCCACGAACATATCAGTGTGTCAAACAGACCGGTAAATCCGATATGGTTCATCCTGCACGGCGTGGCCGTCAGTCCCAGAAACTTGGCTTCAGGATACTTGCTCCACAGTTCCTTATAGCTGACGGCAATGGAATGGTGAGCCTCGTCGATGATGACAAACGAAGGTTTTCCGCCGACATCATCCCAATGTCGCACAAGCCACTGTATGGACATAGCCCTGACCTTGCCGGCATTACCGTCTATGCCATACCGCTCCATCGTTTCCTCTATCTGTGCGACAAGTTCACGACGGTGGGCCACAATCCATATCTGACCGCCATCACATTCCGACCGGTCACTTCCTGTTTCATGACATAAAGACACATCACCCCTATCTTCATTGTAGGTGAGGCTTTTTACCACACTCGCCAGCACGTGCGTTTTGCCGGTTCCCGTAGGCATCTGCATCATCACGCTGCGTTGGGTGCGCCATGATTCAAAAAGACGTGATATGATATCTGTCTGATAGTCGTACAGACAAACCATTAGATTAAGATAAGGTAACTTGAAAAACAGAATCCGCCTTCTCCATGAACGGAGGTTATAATTACCTTGGAGAAGATACAGGATGAGCCCTTGCTTCCTTCATAATATTCCAAAGAAACAGAGCATTGCCTATAAGATACCGTCGCCACATCCGCCGCGGCTCTTTCAACAGACGATACAGCCATTCCAAAGAATGCTCCTGCCACCACAAAGGTGCACGCTTGTACGTGCCGGCAAAGAAATCGAATACTGCACCGATAGTGCCCACATGGCAGCGGATATTCAACCTGTCCCAATTGGCATATGCCCACTTCTCCTGCTTCGGCGCCGTCATCCCTATCCAAAGCAAATCGGGGTCGGCATCATTGATGGCACTGATGATGGCTTTGTTATCCTCGTCACTGAACTCAGGCTTGTAGGGAGGCGAATAGGTCACGACTTCCCACTGGGGATATACCTCGGACATGCGTTTGCGGATGAACGAAAGAACCTTTTCCGAAGATCCCATGAACATAACTCGACGCCTTCCATTTTTCAAACCTCCAGACTCGATCCCAGATTCACATGTGGTTCCCCTTGGTTCACACACGGTTCCCTCCCCCTTGGGGGAGCCGGAGGGGGCCCTCATCTCATACTCGAACAGGTCCCAACCGGCAACGCGTTCCGTCGGCCGCGAATTCGCCTTAAGCCAACGGCAGGCTTTAACTATGCTCGCACCGTCGGGAATAAGATAATCGCCATTCTGCAACGCCTCGGCAAAAAGAACGTCTTTCTGTGCCGTGTTATAGGAATGTGCGTTTATTGTGTTTATAAGAATTTTGCCGGGAGGGATGTGTGACAAAGCATCGAGACTTTCAATGATGGAAAGATTTTTTAGTTGTAACATGTTGGTATGATTTATTTGTAAACCATCAGTAAATTTTCAAATATATCTTTCATTCTATTCTCAAATATCTCTAGCGTAAACCGCTCCTCAAATCTTTTTCTCGCAGAAACTCCAACTTGCGCAATCAACAGAGGATTATTTATCAGTTGTTCAATCTTATATGCCAGTTGTTCACTATTCCGTTTATCTACAACAAATCCGGTCTTACCCTCTTCTATGATATCCGGAATACCGCCTTCACATGTACTGATACAGGCTACACTATGCTGCATCGCCTCCAAAAGAACAAGTGGGAAACATTCATTGGAATAATATGTAGGAAAGACAAACAGATCTGATTTCTGCCAGAATATTTCTTTTTCATTACCATATTTACGACCATGATATACCACTAAACCATTCAATCCACGACTCTCTATCTCATCAGAAAAACATCGGGTGTCCATCTCTGCCGTCTCTCCTCCGACAAAATCACAAACGAAACGACATCCCTTTTCTCTCAATATTTTCAAAGCATCCAAGAGAACCTGCACACCCTTGCTTTCCAAAAGATTGGAAAGGAACAACAGACGCGGAACTTCATTATTCTTATCAGCGACAGCATTCAGATACAATGTATCAGGAATACCATTGGGACATATATATACATCGTCGCTACTAACATATTTGGCTACATCATCATACAAAGGTTCCGCCAGCAATATGACCTTCAAACCATTGAAAAAACGCCTGTACAGAAAATCATCAAAACGTCTGTCCTGCCGAGTTGCAACTCCCTTATTATGATAATGCACAACAACTTTACATCCCATACATTTCAGCATCTGCACCACAATAAAATCCTTGTAGAATGCACCGCCACAAGCATTAGGCGTGACATATACAAATTCTGGACGCAATCTCTTGACTTCCTTATGGATATGCTGTAACAATCCGACAAACTGTCTCAGTTTTCGCAATCCTATTCTACCTATATCCGAAAGGTCACGAGCTGTCGTTAGATTGATATAATGACAATCGAACGCATCGTTTATCACACTGCTGTCATGGATGTATTTGCCCACCATAGAAGCCCCATGGACGGGCGGAGGAAGATGGAGGATGAAAATGATTGTTGGGTTCATATTAAACTAAACTATACGCATATAAATATTTTCATAATCATGCTGCATCTTTTCTATTGAAAAATTCTCTTTTGCAAAAGCATATGCCATATCCGCATATTTTTTATAATGATTATTGTGCTCAAGTGCCAATATCAACTTGATAAAATCATCTACATTGTTGTTTTCCACTTTCAATGGCCAGTAATCCGGCAATGTGTCTTTTAATCCCGGACATTTGTTAATTATAGAGGGCGTATGTGCCAGACTTGCTTCAATAGGCATCAGGGCCAATCCCTCGTGATTGGACGGCATAAACAAATAATCAAACGAGCCTATATAATGATTTAGACCGAAAATTTTGTCATACAAGGAGACATTATCAAAAACCGACAAAGATTGACTTACCTTCTCTTTCATTGACCCATTTCCTACAACATGGAAATGGTATTTTGCATTGTTTCCAAAAGCCGTTATCACGGCAATAAGCTGATCTATCCCCTTCTGATATTCAAGTCTGCCAGCAAACAATATGTTTATCTTGTTCTTGACGATATTCTCAAATGGCTTTTGCAATACCTTCTGTAAACCATTGAATATAATCGGTGGAGATTCCTCATAATTATTCTTATAACAGGTTTGTGTTGATTCGCTAATAGCAATATTTGCATGTTTCAGCTTAAAAAACCTCTCCACCCTATCACCTATTCCGGGCCATCTATTCCACAATTCCGTATTATGAATAGTCCGCACATATTTAATATGTGGAAATAACCACCTGAACATTCTATGCCATAGATATATCCCGAGATCTGGAATTTCCGTATGCGTATGTATCACATCCGGTTTCCATTTCAATGCCAAATATATAAACAAAAACGGGAAACAAATAATACCCACCTTGTTGTTTTTAATACATGAACGATGATAATGGATATGAGATTCACCTAATTCTTTTATAAATGCGTCACTGAATTCCCCTTCTCCACGCACCACCTCAACAAGATGATACTCTATGCCCTGTGTCTTTGACTTGGCTATATTTACAGCAACGCGTTCAGCCCCACCTACATCAAAATGGGTTATTACATGAAAAACACGCATGATTGGAAGAATTTTACCGTATACTATTCAAGAATTTATCTACAGTGGAATGCCACGTAAAATGCTTCAAGACTCGTGACCTGGCATATTGCACTTTTTTCCCCGAACTTATTATTTCTGCCATTTCCTCTATCGAGGAACATAAGAAACCACTCTTCCCGTTTTCTATAATACAATCCGGTCCCGGAGCATGGCGCGCCACAACAGTTGCATTGTGGTACATAGCTTCAAGTATTGACATACCGAATATCTCATTAGGATTGAAATTTATCACATAATCCGCCACCTCATAATACTCATGCACTTTGATATTCTCCATTTTTCCCAAGAACTGTATGTTCCGGTATTTCTCATCCGAACTCAGTTTTGCCATATATTCTTCGGTCTGCATCCAAGGTGTACCGACATGAACAAAAAGATATTCTTCTCCAAACATCTCTGCCAATGAAAAAATATCCATCGGATGTTTATCCGGTCTTAAAGCACACACTAAAAAGATTATAATCTTGTCAAGCGGCAAATTCAACCTAATTTTTAAATCCTCTTTATTACTTGCAATCGAAGGAATTATATCCATATCCAATCCTACAGGAACCCATTCGGCACTTGATACACCATTCCTCTTCAATTCATCCATAACGGCAGGAGTTTTACAGAAAACCTTTGTTCTTCTGAAAGCAGCAAAGTTTCTACTGCTTAATTTGTCCATTATACATCTAGAAACAGCTTTGGGAGAAGAACTGTGTATAGTACCCACATAACAATAATGCTTTAAGCCATGTTTCAAACAAAATCTGACAGCCTCAGGTACACAAAGAAGATTATCACTTTGAAGATGATAAACATCAATACCTAAAGGCATCAACAATGAAAAATCCGGCCATATGTGATGAACCAGTCTGATTAGATAAGGTAAATATACCTTTTTGATACTATCTGTTATTTTAACCTCTGTATTACACCGTTTGTCAGAACGTGACACCCAATAAACAATAACAGTCTTGTGCCCTTTGTCCTCCAACGCCTTCGCTAACCCTAATTCTTGGACATTATAACTTCCAGACAACCATTCCCCATAGTCCAAATGAATATATCCGACTACCATTACTTTACAATACTATATTTGAATGATTTGTTTTGTTACGACATTCCACTCTAAACATTGAAGATAATTTTCCATTTTATCCCGTTCTATAATGAAATGATCAGGAGTATTCATTATATATTCCATCTGTACCATTAATGAATCCGCATCCCCTGCTTTACAGAAAAGCCCGATTGCCCCATTATCCAACTGCTCTCTAAGCCCACCTGTATCACTTGCTATTATCGGGGTATTATATTCCAAAGCTATCGGTATTACACCCGATTGGCTTGCATCCAAATACGGCAATACGACAACCGTGTTCGGTATACTGAAGAAATCATCTATTTCATCATCTGCAATATACCTGTTCTCGATCCTGACATTGGGAATATCGGCAAAAGCCGATTTATATTTATCAAAGTTACCGCTTCCAGCCACAGTCAATGTTACATTGGGATAAGATTGACAGAGCCTGTCATATGCTTTTGCCAATACATGAAGTCCCTTATACTCGCCTATCCTACCAAAAAACAGAAAATTTACACTATTGGAAGATCCTATATTGTTGCTACTTTTTCTTTTATACAAACTCATCCTGCCATGAGGCATATAATGAATATGTTTCTTATCATAACCATATTTTTTTTCGACAATCGGAATAAAACTTCGGGTCAATACAACAATATCATCTGCTGTTTTGATATATCGTGTAGTCATCCATCTTTCCAACAGTCCTACACCGGAATGGTATATCGGGTCATGACAAATTATTATCTTCTTTCTGACATCAAAACATCTCAATACCGTTGAAGCCCACGGATGATAAAAAGTACTAATTGCATAATCGAAATGAATATGCTTGAACTGGTTCTTCAAAACTTTCTTTTCTTTCAGAAAGAATACAAGCGTTGTCTTGATTGCTGTTTCACGAGTTCCTGTATTGATAAAAGTAACTGTCTTGAAAGAGTTGTCATCTTCCCAATCTCTTCTATTGGCAATTTTTGAAGAGAGCAACGCATGGACTTCACAATTATTCTTAGCCAAGCCACGAGCCATTTCCAATGTAAATATTGGGCCGGCTCCTTCTTTGAATAGGAATGTTATCAGTATTTTCTTTTGCATCGTTTACACATTATCTAAACCAAGGATTCCAATTCTGTTCATAAGCCCCCTCAAGTTCTCTTTGTCTAATATATTTAGCAGGAACACCCGAATAAAATCCATCCTCTTGATATTCTCCTCTGATAACAGTACTATTTGCACCTATCAGACAAGATTTCTTTAAACAAGCCCCAGGTAATAAAACAGAACGAGCACCTACCCAAACATTATTCTCTATTATTACAGGTTTTTCAAAAAAATCAAATAATCTCGATTGTGCATTATGTGAACCTGTAATAATAACAGAATATATACTAATTGATACATTATCATGAATTATAATACCTCCACGAGCATCCAAATGACATTTCTCATTAATAATAGAATTCTTTCCTATTCTAATTTTCCACGGTTTTATCACAACTGTTCCCATACATATCCGAGAACCTTTTCCAATTTTCATTCCCAACAACTGATAACAGACTTTACGAATATACCAAGATGGTATGTAGGATATTAAATAATTAATGATTATATATATGAAATCAAGAATAAAATTTTTCATTACCTAAAATATTTTTTCAATCGTTGTAGTCCAATGTGAACATATATCCATTTAGCTAATTTAAAATACCATTTCTTCCTTCTATTTAGTTTTTTTTGTTCTTTATCCGGCAGCCACGAACCAAAAAACAAATGTATACAATATGTATTTGCTGTTTTATTCCAATTTCCCCAAAAATCCATTGGACAAAAATATTCTCTCGGAAATATATGAATACCAGAAACTATTTGTTCTGCCCCTCCAAGTTGCAGTCCTTTTTTTACAAACCTTTTAGTAATATCAATCACATTTGCCTCATTGTTATCAACAATATCCATTGTGAAGTCTCTGTCATAATATTCCAAACATTCTTTTATGAAAAGATGATTAGGTTTTGCCGCCATTACGCATGATGCAACAATATCTCCTTTTACATCCTCAAAACACATAAATCCATCTTCTTCCAACAATGAATTAAAAGATCTTATCATCTTTACATCTGTGTCCAAATATATACCACCATATTTATACAAAACAAGCAATCTGACATAATCTGATACAAAAGCATATTTTTTTAACTCATAAGAATGTTTTGTCCATTCTGTGCTATTAATATCAAAAGTATCCTCATTCCATAATTTAAACTCATACTCAGGCAAAACTTGTTTCCATGTATCAATACACTTCGCCATCAAAGGAGAGTAAATACTTTTGCCAAACCAGCAAAAATGAATTATCTTCGGTATCATATTTTTCTTCCCTCTTTTGAAACCAAGGTTAATTGATATATTCGATATAATCTATGAAGAATATAAAGCTTTACGAGCTCCATTTTTCTCCCCAATCTCCACATTAATTTAAAATATGGATAATCTGTCTTATATGGGAATTTTACATTCCATGGCTTCTCCATAACATAATGTATCAATATTGGGGAGCTTTCTTTTGAATAATTCTGATTAACTTCTGCAACACTAATCATATAGTTATATACTTTAGATACAGACCTTATTACCCCCCCATATTTGACATTTATAAAATCTTGGTCCTGAAATAATAATCTATCTTTTAATTCAAACAAATCAGTAAGAATTGCATCTTCGCTATACAAATCTCGCATTTTTTGCAGATTCATCATTAGTACACCTGCATTATAGTACCTTTGTCCTTTTGGCAAATTTAGTCTACAACAAGCACTTTGGTCGTCATTCTCCACTGCACATAATATATCGTTCATTTGATACAATTCTGTCAATCCACCGGTACAGATTATATCTCCATCCAAATATAATACTTTATCAACATCATGTAACAGATAACATGCAAACAATCTAAAATAGACCTCTACACTCCAATTATTACCATTAATCGGAAGGCACCTTATATCTTTATCAAATTTACGAAATACAGCCAAACACCCTAATGATTCAGTATAACTGATTATTTTCTGTTGATTATAATCAGAAACATCTGCGTATATAAAATAAAAACAATGATTACCTGAATTATGTTCTAATATAGAATATATTACAGGCTTTATCACATCACAATACTTATTGTTGATACAAAACAAGAAATTCATATTTAACTTAGTAAAGTTTATATTTTATATGCCAATTCTCACCCTTTATATACATGCCAAGACGTCTAAAAGCCACTCTTATATGAAACACCATCTCATCACCTTTAGATAAGGAACCCAATATACGCTTCAATTTACATTGTGCAGCGTAAGAAACACCCAACGAATCAGTGCACTCAATAGTTTTATCCACTGTTTTAGTGAAAACATCGGGCTTTATATAAAAATTATCTTTATCTATATTTTCCACTGTCATTCTACGTTTTTGTAAGTGTAAATAAGCAAATTCCCGCTTATTTGTTCCATCAGCATACTCATATAAGTGTCCTCTATCATAATGAAAGATCATGGGGTCTTTATTCCAACTTGTTGTAAATTCAGCTTTTATCGGTAAAATATCGGCAAATTCCATTTCATTCAAATATTGGCTCCATTTATTTTCTTTCCAAATATCCCACATTCCTCCACGTTCATCAAACATTTTCACCCCCCCAACTTTAAACACCTCTATATAATTATATGAAACGAGATTATGTTTGGTTTTCCATCTGACATTTATCTCGTCACTATTCTTATATATACACATGTGTCCATGTTGATATATCCTATCATAATTATTTAGCTTATCTTCTGTAAGAAAAGATTTCAAATCACCGAATATAACATCAGAATCACAATATCCCCAATGGGAATAGTCCGATAAAAAATCTTTAAAAATACACCCATACAAAGGTTTATAGTCTACTATTTTATATGGGCTGGTCAACATTGGCTTAAAACCGACAATTTCTTGGATTCTCCTTTTTATCTCATCAAAATCAATATATATATAATGAATGTTTTTATATATATTATGTTTATTCCTCGGAGTGTCAGTAAAAATAAGAAAGTCTATATCCTTATTGTATGCAGCTGAATGCTCCCACAATTCAAAATAATTGGGAAATTTACCAAAATAAGGTATAACAAATGCTATTTTCATAAGTAATATTTTGTTTTTTCCGCACCATCCATACTTACAATCCTTGCCGGATTACCAACAACGACAGCACTATCAGGTATATCTTGCAAAACAAGACTGTGTGCTCCAATCATCACATTATTTCCTACAGAAACATTTCCTATTACAGCCGAACCTGTAGCAATAACAACATTATCACCGATAGTTGGGACTCCACCTTTCGGTCCTCGTACACTACCGATTGTAACACCATGAAGTATTGTACAATTCCTACCTATTTTTGCACCTCCATTTATGACTATTCCACTGAAATGCGGAAACATCAATCCTCCTTTTACGGGATGTCCCATAGCAATCTGTATTCCAGTCTTGTACTGATTGTGCTTATGGATTATGGAAACCAGTACCAACAATATACGACTGAATACATCTTTGCGACAACTCAACCAACCGCCAATTCTCATCCAAAAAGTTATCTGAAAAGAAGCGTTAGTAATCAGGTATCTGACAAACCCTAATTTTTTACCCCCCCCATTATTTTTTCCAATCCGAACAAAATCTTCTTTGATCAGTTTTTTACATTCACTATATGTCATAAACTAAAAATAGAAATCGCATAATAACTCATCTTTATCATAATCACAGATTAAAAACATCTTTCTGAGACGTCACATACGGCAGGTATTTTTTCATCAATGGTATAATTACAATATATGAAATCAGAGTTACACATACAGTAGTCCAATAAGCCAAATCCGAATTACAAATCAACTTACTTACAACCATAGAAACAACAGCCAAAACTAAAAGATGTGTCAACAGTATCATGATTGAATATCTGCCAATATAAGACACGAAAGGTAATTTTACGATAGCCTTCGACAGATATAAAACACATAAAGTCCCCGTTATGCCTCTAATGTAGAAAACCAATGGATTAATATCAAATTTGTTCTCTATAAACATCCCACGAGCATCCAAATGACATTTCTCATTAATAATAGAATTCTTTCCTATTCTAATTTTCCACGGTTTTATCACAACTGTTCCCATACATATCCGAGAACCTTTTCCAATTTTCATTCCCAACAACTGATAACAGACTTTACGAATATACCAAGATGGTATGTAGGATATTAAATAATTAATGATTATATATATGAAATCAAGAATAAAATTTTTCATTACCTAAAATATTTTTTCAATCGTTGTAGTCCAATGTGAACATATATCCATTTAGCTAATTTAAAATACCATTTCTTCCTTCTATTTAGTTTTTTTTGTTCTTTATCCGGCAGCCACGAACCAAAAAACAAATGTATACAATATGTATTTGCTGTTTTATTCCAATTTCCCCAAAAATCCATTGGACAAAAATATTCTCTCGGAAATATATGAATACCAGAAACTATTTGTTCTGCCCCTCCAAGTTGCAGTCCTTTTTTTACAAACCTTTTAGTAATATCAATCACATTTGCCTCATTGTTATCAACAATATCCATTGTGAAGTCTCTGTCATAATATTCCAAACATTCTTTTATGAAAAGATGATTAGGTTTTGCCGCCATTACGCATGATGCAACAATATCTCCTTTTACATCCTCAAAACACATAAATCCATCTTCTTCCAACAATGAATTAAAAGATCTTATCATCTTTACATCTGTGTCCAAATATATACCACCATATTTATACAAAACAAGCAATCTGACATAATCTGATACAAAAGCATATTTTTTTAACTCATAAGAATGTTTTGTCCATTCTGTGCTATTAATATCAAAAGTATCCTCATTCCATAATTTAAACTCATACTCAGGCAAAACTTGTTTCCATGTATCAATACACTTCGCCATCAAAGGAGAGTAAATACTTTTGCCAAACCAGCAAAAATGAATTATCTTCGGTATCATATTTTTCTTCCCTCTTTTGAAACCAAGGTTAATTGATATATTCGATATAATCTATGAAGAATATAAAGCTTTACGAGCTCCATTTTTCTCCCCAATCTCCACATTAATTTAAAATATGGATAATCTGTCTTATATGGGAATTTTACATTCCATGGCTTCTCCATAACATAATGTATCAATATTGGGGAGCTTTCTTTTGAATAATTCTGATTAACTTCTGCAACACTAATCATATAGTTATATACTTTAGATACAGACCTTATTACCCCCCCATATTTGACATTTATAAAATCTTGGTCCTGAAATAATAATCTATCTTTTAATTCAAACAAATCAGTAAGAATTGCATCTTCGCTATACAAATCTCGCATTTTTTGCAGATTCATCATTAGTACACCTGCATTATAGTACCTTTGTCCTTTTGGCAAATTTAGTCTACAACAAGCACTTTGGTCGTCATTCTCCACTGCACATAATATATCGTTCATTTGATACAATTCTGTCAATCCACCGGTACAGATTATATCTCCATCCAAATATAATACTTTATCAACATCATGTAACAGATAACATGCAAACAATCTAAAATAGACCTCTACACTCCAATTATTACCATTAATCGGAAGGCACCTTATATCTTTATCAAATTTACGAAATACAGCCAAACACCCTAATGATTCAGTATAACTGATTATTTTCTGTTGATTATAATCAGAAACATCTGCGTATATAAAATAAAAACAATGATTACCTGAATTATGTTCTAATATAGAATATATTACAGGCTTTATCACATCACAATACTTATTGTTGATACAAAACAAGAAATTCATATTTAACTTAGTAAAGTTTATATTTTATATGCCAATTCTCACCCTTTATATACATGCCAAGACGTCTAAAAGCCACTCTTATATGAAACACCATCTCATCACCTTTAGATAAGGAACCCAATATACGCTTCAATTTACATTGTGCAGCGTAAGAAACACCCAACGAATCAGTGCACTCAATAGTTTTATCCACTGTTTTAGTGAAAACATCGGGCTTTATATAAAAATTATCTTTATCTATATTTTCCACTGTCATTCTACGTTTTTGTAAGTGTAAATAAGCAAATTCCCGCTTATTTGTTCCATCAGCATACTCATATAAGTGTCCTCTATCATAATGAAAGATCATGGGGTCTTTATTCCAACTTGTTGTAAATTCAGCTTTTATCGGTAAAATATCGGCAAATTCCATTTCATTCAAATATTGGCTCCATTTATTTTCTTTCCAAATATCCCACATTCCTCCACGTTCATCAAACATTTTCACCCCCCCAACTTTAAACACCTCTATATAATTATATGAAACGAGATTATGTTTGGTTTTCCATCTGACATTTATCTCGTCACTATTCTTATATATACACATGTGTCCATGTTGATATATCCTATCATAATTATTTAGCTTATCTTCTGTAAGAAAAGATTTCAAATCACCGAATATAACATCAGAATCACAATATCCCCAATGGGAATAGTCCGATAAAAAATCTTTAAAAATACACCCATACAAAGGTTTATAGTCTACTATTTTATATGGGCTGGTCAACATTGGCTTAAAACCGACAATTTCTTGGATTCTCCTTTTTATCTCATCAAAATCAATATATATATAATGAATGTTTTTATATATATTATGTTTATTCCTCGGAGTGTCAGTAAAAATAAGAAAGTCTATATCCTTATTGTATGCAGCTGAATGCTCCCACAATTCAAAATAATTGGGAAATTTACCAAAATAAGGTATAACAAATGCTATTTTCATAAGTAATATTTTGTTTTTTCCGCACCATCCATACTTACAATCCTTGCCGGATTACCAACAACGACAGCACTATCAGGTATATCTTGCAAAACAAGACTGTGTGCTCCAATCATCACATTATTTCCTACAGAAACATTTCCTATTACAGCCGAACCTGTAGCAATAACAACATTATCACCGATAGTTGGGACTCCACCTTTCGGTCCTCGTACACTACCGATTGTAACACCATGAAGTATTGTACAATTCCTACCTATTTTTGCACCTCCATTTATGACTATTCCACTGAAATGCGGAAACATCAATCCTCCTTTTACGGGATGTCCCATAGCAATCTGTATTCCAGTCTTGTACTGATTGTGCTTATGGATTATGGAAACCAGTACCAACAATATACGACTGAATACATCTTTGCGACAACTCAACCAACCGCCAATTCTCATCCAAAAAGTTATCTGAAAAGAAGCGTTAGTAATCAGGTATCTGACAAACCCTAATTTTTTACCCCCCCCATTATTTTTTCCAATCCGAACAAAATCTTCTTTGATCAGTTTTTTACATTCACTATATGTCATAAACTAAAAATAGAAATCGCATAATAACTCATCTTTATCATAATCACAGATTAAAAACATCTTTCTGAGACGTCACATACGGCAGGTATTTTTTCATCAATGGTATAATTACAATATATGAAATCAGAGTTACACATACAGTAGTCCAATAAGCCAAATCCGAATTACAAATCAACTTACTTACAACCATAGAAACAACAGCCAAAACTAAAAGATGTGTCAACAGTATCATGATTGAATATCTGCCAATATAAGACACGAAAGGTAATTTTACGATAGCCTTCGACAGATATAAAACACATAAAGTCCCCGTTATGCCTCTAATGTAGAAAACCAATGGATTAATATCAAATTTGTTCTCTATAAACATCGTACTTCCTCCGGACAAACATAATGTTATACATGCCAAAACAAGTACGAATAAAAGTCCCAAACGATCATACTTGTTCTTAACAAGAATATTAGAATATTTTCTGAAGATATAACCTATCGCAAAAAAGGGCAAGACTGTCATGCTTGTATCGATAAACATGGGCAAATTGATATTTACTCGTCCAAGATAGAATCCGGAAATACCAATCAAGAAGAGCAACATACAAAGTGCTATCACCTTAAAGTACTTAACATATTTCTCCACACAAATCAGACAGAAATAGAATATTATATTTGTTTCAAACAGACTTAACAGAAACCAAAGTGGGATATTGGTAAATTTCTCATAATAAAAATTAATAAAGCTATGCCACCCGATAACCGATTTGACTCCAACATTTATATTACATTCTTGTAATACGAACGGCAACAGAATTCCTGTAAATATATAGAAAAAGGCAAATGGGATCAACAACTTATTTACTTTCTTCAACACAAAGTCAAAGAATCCTCTATATGTTTTGAAAAACAATCCCGATAGAAAATAATATAAAGGCATGCGGAAAGTATTACCTATCATTGTATTAACACAATATTCCTGATGAAAGAAATATATATCACAATGAAACATAACAACAAGAATTATACAAAATCCCTTTGCCAAATCTATATATTCAATTCTGCCATTCTGGCTCCCCCCCCCGATTAAAATTTATTAACATTCTCGTCCTGTACTTCTCTATAATAACTTATCGCATAAATCATATTAAATTACACCTTATTCATTCTTAACCACACCCCGGGCCAGAAGCATCTAAGATGAACAGTAAAATAATGCTTTAATGCTGTACATAATCCATAATGCCGATTTTCCAAATAAAAGATTTCCTTTGGCGGCATTCCATTAGGACGGTGCATCAGTTTCCATCGTCTTTTAAAAGGAATTTGCGGATCACACCACGCATCAATACTGTCGTGCAAATCGCATTCTCCTAAAGGATGCCCTACCTGCCACATCTTTATACCAGCCTTACGGGCACGTAACCCATAGTCAAAATCACCTCGGGCATGCGTAAAATAAGGATCAAGAGTACCTAACTTCTCATATACAAAACTCGGAACAAGCACAATATTACCGTTTATCATCACAACATGTACCGGAGTATCATCTGCTGAAGGAGAAGCCACATTACCGGTTTCATCCCGTCCTCCATAAGTTAAATTGCTACGAGTTTTTGTATCTACCGTAGAACCTACAGTTATTATCTTATTATCATATTGACTACATACATCCAATAAAGATTGTATACAGTCTTCGTAGATAAACGTATCGTCATTCAACCATAGATAATAATCATATTGTCCTGACTCACAGCCATATTCTTCCGCCATATTCCATGCAGCAATCATTCCTCTGTTCCAAAAAACGCCTTCCACTGTTTTAATATGGACATATGGGAACTGTTTCTTTACAGACGTTACCGTCCCGTCCGTAGACCCACCGTCCACTATGAACACATCCAATACAACATATTCCGGAAGTTGTTGCTTTTCCAGATTGTACAGGCACTTTATCGTTTTTTCCTTACGATTATATACAGTCAATAGTACGGCTATGCGCTTCATATTTTCTTTGCTCTTATAAAACTATTGAAAATATCACGTCTTTATGGCATGATAAACATATCTTAGCAACCATTTGAAATCCAATCGCGGTGATTTATGTAAAAAGACGACAGGCTTATACTTATCATCAACATGCTCAGGAACCTTATAATAATAGAACTCCGAACGATAGGTTTCAGGATGAAGTCCCCTTTGGCTTATATCCAAATGGGGGGGGATATTAAACTTTTTACAAAGCAATGAGAATATGCTCTGATCTTCACGATGAGCAACAAAAGCCTCTCCGAATTTCTGATTTATAGAATCATATTTACCTAATCCTGACGGTGATATAAGCTCATAATCACAACACAGCGACAGCCATTCTTTCATGAAGCTACGTGTAAAAGGAGTGACCATAAAGCAGAAGTACGTGGCAATAATCTGATTGCTTTTTGCATATTTGTCACCAGATAGTCCCATCTTTTCAAAACACGCTGGTTTTGTAAAACATGACTCTATCAATGGTATATCACAAACGAACAGCGGATTCTCTGCTGTCAACAATGAAAATATCTTATTTAGGTTTCGAACAAATATAGAACCGGAGTCACAATAGAAAATAATATCACCGTCAGCACACTCATCCATTACCTTATTGACAAAATAAGGTTTCCAAAGCCATAACCCGTTTCCACGTTGGTGCGACAATATTTCCGAGTGTTCATCAGCCCATTCTTTTTCGATGTCAGCAGGATAAAACTCACAAACCTTATCAAAATGAGCGATATGCCTTCCCGTCCATGTATTCCATTTTCGGGCAGGCTCATACCGCTTGTCTGCATAGTTTATAAGGATTTTCATTTATACAATCCTTTTTCTTTCATCTCTTGGATAGAGGTTTCATACATATCAGCCTGTACATCCTGAGTATTCACCCATTTGCAGAACTCTCCTATACCGTCAGAAAAATTCCACTTGGGTTCAAATCCCAATATCTCCCGCGCCAAAGTTATATCAGCATAATTATGTCTGATATCTCCCAAACGATAATTGCCGGATACGGTTATAGGAACATTTATATTGTATTTTTCACATAGAGTGTTAGCAACCGTCAATACATCTGTTGCTACGCCAGTACCGATATTGAACGCATGTCCTGCAGCCTCTTTTGTTTCAAGTCCCAAAATAGTAGCGTCCACCACATCCTCTATAAATACAAAATCTCTTGTCTCTTTTCCGTCTTCAAAGATATTTATACCATTACCGTTTTTTATTCTGGTCGAGAATATAGAGAGAATACCGGTATACGGATTCGACAAAGACTGTCCGGGACCGTATACATTCTGATACCTGTATGATACGGCGTCAATACCGATAGAAGGACATACAAGATGTACCAACTGCCCCTGCACCTGTTTGGATATACCATATACGGATGTAGGGTGAATCTTCGAATCCTCGGTTGTCGCCACCAGGTGTAATTTTCCGCCATCTGGATATGTACATTCAAATTGACCGTTGCCCATATCCTCATCGGAACGCTCCTCCGGATAGACATTAATGCCCAACGACGGACTATAATATTTTCCTTCTCCATATATAGCCCTGCTTTCTGCAACAATCACACGCTTGACTGTGTGCTTACAGTTTGTCAGAATATCAAGCATGAGAGCAGTACCGCCAATATTGGTATTTACATACTTCTCTATTTCATACATGGACTGTCCTGTGCCGGTCTCGGCTGCCAAATGTATTATAGCCTCCTGACTTTCAAGTGCTGTCATCCAGTCCTCGCGTGATGTCACACTTCCTTTTATAAAACGTACTTTATCTTTTATTGAAAGGTAAAGTGGCGAAGTCTCTTCAGGATTCTTACCGTGTATCTGTTCAGACAACGAATCCAGAACAGTTACATTCACTCCTTTTGCAACCAATTTCAATGCGATGTTTGAACCTATAAATCCGGCCCCACCTGTAATAAGAACATTCTTAAATGTAAGTTTCATTTTATATATATGTTTTATTTATGTTTCCCAATAATCCATGGAAAGCTCTTAAGAGTTAATTCAATTATAGGAATAAACACTACAAGAATAAGAAATGCGCAAATCATAGTTACAATAAGATTATCAGTATGGCATATCTTATTAAAGAGTATTATCAACAAATAATGGAATCCTAATATAAGTATCGTTCCTTTTGAGATTATTTGATTCCATCTGCAGGATACATTATATTTAAATATTGTCGTTATAAGATATAAACAATACACACCTAACAAAGCATTTATATAGAATAGAATCATGTTATTTCCATAATTATGAGCATAGCACATAACATATCCATTAAGACTACTTGAAAATAACAATATTGCAAATACTAAAAATATATGTAAAAGCCCATACTTGGTCTTTGTTATTTTTTCTATACTATTTATATTTCTCTTACAAACATATCCCAATATAAAAATCGGAGCTACACTAAAACAATTGAATATTGCCAAATTGGGTAATGACATTTTGTTTAAAAACCAAGCAATCAACATACATAAAAATGTTATTGCAATTACATATACCTTACGAATTGAACTGATAAAAAACAATCCTATTCTTAGAAAAAATAAAGTATAGATAAAACAAGTTGGTTTCGTCACTGCACAAACACTCATTTTTCCTTGATTTGCACCTATTAAAATTCCCAATAAAGATTTTAAAGAATCTTGCATTGAAAAATCTGCATTAAAGCATAACAAGACAAACAAGCAAATCACATTTATAAACAAATAAGGAACTATCAGTGATTTTATATTTTTTATAAGAAATGAGCCAAAAGTTTCACTTCTCGAAAACAAGAAACCGCTTATAAAAAAGAATAACGGGACACTAAAAGAATATATGAAAATTGTTCCTGGTTTAGGAAACATATGCCCCAATACTATTAGGTATATACCTATAGTTTTCATATAGTCTATATAGTTTAATCTTGCTTTCATTATTATTTATGTTTCCTCACCAATTCTGTACTTTCAAATCCATTACCGCCTATCACCTTTGCAGGAATACCCGCCACAACACTATCCGCCTCAATATCATGAGTCACTACAGCATTGGCTCCTACAAACACATTGTCTCCCATCGTAACGTTGCCTAATATTTTACTTCCCGGTCCCAAAACACAATTGTCTCCTATAGATGGAACTCCTGCATTCCGCCCCCCCATTTTCAAAGCAGTTGTCACTCCATGAAAAATGGTACAGTTGCGCCCTATCTTGGTCCCACCGTTTATTATTATACATGAAAAGTGATTAAAACTCAATCCACCTTTAACGGGAGTGCATAATGGCATTTGTATTCCGAATTTAAACGTATAGTGCCGATGCATCCACCATGCAACGACATATATAGGAAGCAATAGCTTTTTACCCTTTGACCAACTTCCCAACCTAAACCAAAAACAGTATTTAAACGAATTGTTCGTAATAAGGTATCTCTCTATATACAGCCATTCCTTTATACCGCCATCCGTTTTTTGTGTCAATACTTTCTTAAAATCCTCATAGATTAACCGGCGGCATTCTTTAAAATTCATGATTCTTCTTATTTTGCAGTAAGTCTGATAAAATCATTGATGATAAATGCAGATGTGGTTTGTGCATTATATTCTCCTTTAACCATTTTTCTCACATTAATACTCATTGCTTCCACTACTTCCGGATGAGTCTTAAGATAACCGATTTTTTCTTTCCAACTTTCAACATCGTACGGCTCTATCAAATATCCGATGCCTTCTTTCTCCAAATCAACATGTATATCTGGATTATGAGTCATCAGAATAGGAATATAATACGGCATAGCCTCTACAACATTTGTATACCCCACACCATATTTCCTCTTCTCACAAGGTATAGCCAATACTGATGCCTTGTTGCTCCATTATATATTCATATTCATTCGCAATGTTAAGATCTTCCATGAATATGAATTTCACATACCTGCTATTCTTGTATGATTCTGCCACTTTCACATTACTTTCGTGACGACGGGTAATTATAACACAGTCTGTTCCGGTCTGCTCACAAGCCTCGCTAAGTGTTTTATAATCACGGCTGTCCTTTCCTGTTGCCATCACCAGAAATGAATCCTTTTGAAGTTGCAGATATCGTGAATACCATTCCACTTCTGCCCCTCTGCTCAACGTTACAATCTGATGTTCATCTACAATATGATGCGAAATGGCATGACTTGTATGATTGTCAAACATCATATATATACGGTCTATTCCCTTCCAATAGAAAAACTTGGTAATCCAATCCTTCAAAGGATTCTTATATTCCTTGCAATAAGTATATTTCCATACTACAATCTTACACCGCAATAAACCTATCCGTTTGAAAAAAACTAATTTATTTAATCCTGTCAAGTTGCCAAGATATAAAATATCAGGATTGATTCTTCTAATAGCCTTGACAATTGATATGGTATTTGAGATACCTCTACGCTCAGCAAAAGATGACGGTTTCAGCAAACACAGATCTATATGTTTGTTGCTCATCATACTTTTGACATAGTAAGCAAAATTATCCGGTTTAGACTTAATGGTTTGTTCACTATGGTTAGTGATGTACAATACTTTTATTTCAGATGACATTATCAATCAGAATTAATGATTATTACCAGTAGCATGCACCTTCCACATTTTGCGCATTAGAAATACGCTCTGTATCTGAAGGAAACACCCAATATTCGTTCATCAGATTATTATAATAGTTTCTTGTAATGAACGGCAGTGATTTCATTCCGTATTCCGGGTTCATCCAACGTTTTCCTTTTATTCCAAACAATAATTGCAAAGCACCTCCCAAATGAACAGCTTTCTTGCCAGAACGTTTCACATGAGCTGCTAAAGGAAAGCCATAGGCTCCGCATCCTATCAATGCAATATCATATTCATGTTTATCAATCTCGTCTTTCATATATTGTAAGGCATCAAACCATGTAATGAAATCACTTTTCCCTCCGATACTTTGTACTGCTTTAATTGTTATTAAATCAAACTCAGGTAGTACTTTCGGATTTTTAAACAACAAAGTTCTTTTACTATCATATTGTCGCTTTATTGTTTCGGAAAAAGGATGTATAACCAAAACTTTTTTTCCTTCAAGAATTCTTGTCCACGGATTTGCGGCATGATACGGTTCTAAAAGAAGAAGTTGAATCGCTTTTATTTTATTAGCATCAACCAATCGACCTTCTTCCAAACGCCATGATCCTAAAATATCAACCTGTTTGGTATCTTCAAGCATAAGTTCCCCAAATTTTTCCAAGCCATGCTCAGTTAACGGGAAAAAGCCTGCGTTATTCTGCATATTTTTTACCCCAACACTATTCCACCAAAACTGAGGATTTTTATCAGTAATATAATTCCAAATACTGTGCTTAAACTTTTTAATTCCCAAATAATTGACTACACATAACAACTCAACACTTCCATATCTGGCAATCATACATGAATTATCCTGGTTTAATTGCTCATATATTATATCAGAAGCCTCATCAGGATTTATAACCCTATCAAGTGGTTTCAAATATGAACCATAATGTTCTACAAACAATCTATGTGCCCCACATAGAATTCTATCAAATAAAAAAAACATTTATACTATAATATCTTGCCTATATATGATTCTTGATTTTCTTTCAGACTTTCTAATGATAATCGTTCCTTTTCTTGATACAAGTTTTTTTCATGCTCCACTATCTCTTCCGGAGTGAATACAAATTTTACAACTTTTGCAGGATTTCCAACAATAATAGAATAAGGAGGGGTACTTTTACGTATTACAGTTCCTGCTCCAACTATACATCCTCGTCCTATCGTCACACCACATAATATTGTAACATTTGCTCCTATACGAGCATCTTCCCCCACAATAACATCTTTTTCCACATCTGCAAGACGCAATTTAACAGACTCAAAAAAAAATCTATTTTTTACAGGATGGTGATTTCCGGTTATTACAGTAAATTTTTGTGCTGCTCCTGAATTTTTTTTCATAATCAATTTTCCGGTTGTATTTACAACCAAAGAATCTGATTTGACAATTACATTATCTTCCAAGAATACATTTTTAGGATTATGAAATGATATAGGGTACTCTAATCTAACATTTTTTCCACAATAGCCTAATGTATCCAATCTTGTATCATACAATATCCTCTTTAAAGTACCTAAAGCTATTTTCAGTTGTTTGATATTCATAATTCAAGTGATATAACTTACTAAAACCTCAACTTCATCTTTATTTCTCTTATCAATGCCAATGTTGCCGAAGAAATAATTTCTTTTTCTTTTGAAGAAAATACCAATCCCCAACATACTGAAATAAATATTATCGTAGTTGTGCACAAAACAATAATTAGTCGTAAAAACGATTCTTTTATATAAACCGTTACCAAACCACTTATTGACAATGTGATAATTGTTATTAACACCACAGGAACAACTATTACTTTATAGAAATCCACATATTGCATTCCACAATTCTTATGCGCATAATAGAGAATTATTGCACTCCCAATACCGTTCCATGTAACAATCCACACTATATAAAACCAGTAAGGTGAAAAGCCAAAATTAAAAAGCAATATACTTATAGGCAATGGTAAGAAATAAGAACATCCTCTATATATAGAATAATATTTTATTCTTCCCTCAGCAGTAATCGCACTTGTCAATGTTATAGTGAGTTGATCCAGCATATTCCTTGCAATCTCAAATCTAAAAAAACATACACTCCATTCAGGTACATTTTTTAGCCATAACCTCAAAATATAAGGAGTCTCAACAATAAAAGGAAAGGCAAAAAACGCTATAACAAGAAAAGACATCTTTGAGCTGAACAATGAAATACGCATCATATTTGCAATTTCATGACTTCCTGCTTTTTTACCAATTACTGGATTGATAGCCATCAGCATAGTACGTGAAAAAACCATCAATTGCCCAGATATTTGGTTTGCCACACCTTGTGCAGCACTTAATATGGTACCGAAAAAAGAATTCAATACAATTCCCATACCATATTGTGCAAACATCGAAGATGAAGAATTAACAAACCCCCATCCCGCAAATGAAGTCATTTCTTTCATCAGATTCTTATCATAGTATTTAGTAATACTGAATTTACATTCCGAATAATTTCGGTGACAATAAATCATAAGAATCAACATAAAAATCAATGATACCAAAGTTGTAAGCACACCATACAACACAAGTTTGTCTGCACAAACATATACTACTATCAATGCTATCGCCAATTTCATCAACGTTTGGAGAATACCCATAATGCTCATATACCGCATATTCTCATGCGCATTGATAATTGCATTGTAAGGAACCGTCTGAATTGTAAATACCGTCGACAAAAGCATTAACTGATAAATCCATTTGGCAGAATTCATCCTCTCAGTGGGAATGTTCAGTATACCGTCAAAGAAAAAGAAATAAGCAATCTCAAATACTGCAATCATCAACAACGACAACAAGAAATGAATGCTTATGCTTACAGTAAAAATACTCTTTTTAGTTTCCGGTTTTCCTTCTCCTTCTGCATAATTTATAAACCGTTGGGTCGTGGTAGACATTGCTGCATTTAAAAAGCCCAACATCCCTATAGCTCCACCTATAATACAAAATATACCAAAATCAGAAGCTCCAAGTGCATTTAAGATCAATCTGGTAGAATATAAAGATACTACCATGGACAATCCCATACTGAAATAAAGGTATCCACTATTTTTTAGGATCCTATTTGCTGTCTCTGACATGTTTTTTTGCTATTTACTATAAAATAAGGATAGAGCATCATTGTAAAAAGAGCAAAATTCATAATATGTGGTTGGCCAAATCCCATATTTATAACCAATAAGATCCTGACCAAAACATCCCCCAACCCTATATTATATTCAACCACTTTACCAAAACAAAAACCAAACAAAATAGAATAAGGCAATATGCCTATGGCCAAAAGCAAATATAAAAGTCCGGCACATCCTTCCAATCCCATGTTATTCAATTCATCATATCCCACACCCCATAGGGTTATTGGCGAATCTGCAATTGTCTTCAATACTCCGGAAATACTCTCTGTACGTGCTCCTCCCGTCTTGCTTGCAAAATCTACTTTTCCATTATCATAAACTTTATCATATACAGCCATATTCATAAAATCCTGACCAACATCTGTATACGATATAAAAAATATAGAACTGACAAGTATTCCACAAAACAAATATTTCGTACGCTTGTCTATATACTTTCTTAAAGATAACAAAAAACAAATTATTATTATTGCTATTGCAATATATCCACTTGTTGAAAGCGTTGTAAGCAAAGCTACAAAAAAGACGATCAGATATTTAAACCTCTTCTTATCAGGAAAAAGATAAGAACGGAACAATACAAAATATAAAGCTACAGAAAGTACGCATTGATATTGCCCAGGTTCACCAAACGGGCCACAATTTCGTTCACTATGCAAAGGTACAAAACGATAAATGAAGCCTCCGTAACTGTAAATATCACCATCGGAAAAAGACGGATACAAGAATGGATATAGAATGAAGCTGATACCGAATCCAAAAGTCCTTGTTATAGAAAATATTATTATACTTACAAGTGCTATATAATATATTATTTTTACCAGCCTTTGAATATAGTGCTTAGAATCTATCTTAAACGAAGCATATACAATTAACAATATCGAAGTTATGCTAAGAGTAGTTCCTATACTTAATGTAGAACTGACAACCACCAACAACATTGATATAAAAAATACCCCGATGAAAGTCAGATATGATTTTTGAAGACGGGATACAGACGGTTTGAAAAACACATAGAATATACCCATCATAAGTACGAGAATAATAAAACGATCATTACCTATAAATGACGGCAAAGCCATTCCGGCCGAAGACATCATAACATAGATATAAATATACTGGATGAAAGCCGCTTTATTCTCAAAAAGAAAAGCTTTGTTCCGCATTTAATTCGTAGTCTCTATCATTAAACTACCCAAAACATCAGTGTTTCTATTTTCCTTTAGGAATGATTTTTTTGTATTAGTCAACACTATAATCAATCTCTCCTGAAAATATCCCTTGTATAAACTTTCTCCACAACATCATCCAGACAGACATCATAACGGTTAGCTATAATTGCCTGACATTTTGATTTGAATAAAGAAAGATCATTCACCACCCTACTGCCAAAGAATGTACTGCCATCTTCCAATGTCGGTTCGTATATTATTACTTCAGCCCCTTTGGCTTTGATACGCTTCATCACACCCTGGATGGATGACTGACGGAAATTGTCACTGTTCGATTTCATTGTAAGACGATATACACCGACTACACAACGCTTTTCATCAGACGGACTGAAATCGCCACGATTGTAATAGTCATAGTATCCTGCCTTGTTCAGCACACGGTCAGCAATAAAATCCTTGCGCGTGCGGTTGCTCTCGACAATGGCCTCAATGAGGTTTTCAGGCACATCAGCATAATTAGCAAGCAGCTGTTTCGTATCTTTGGGAAGACAATACCCACCATAACCGAACGAAGGATTATTGTAATGCAGTCCGATACGCGGATCAAGACTTACGCCATTAATTATAGCCTGAGTGTCAAGACCTTTCATTTCGGCATAAGTATCAAGCTCATTAAAATAGCTGACACGCAAAGCCAAATACGTATTGGCGAAAAGTTTCACCGCCTCAGCTTCTTTCAACCCCATGAACAACGTGTCGATATTCTCCTTTATCGCACCTTCCTTCAGAAGTTCGGCAAAAGTTTCTGCCGCATTCCTCAGCTTATCCACATCCGTCACTTGCAGAATTGCCTCATTCTCCTCTTTAAAATCATCAAGACGAATGAGTTTGGGGAATCCCACGATAATACGGCTCGGATAGAGATTGTCATACAGTGCCTTGCTCTCACGAAGAAACTCCGGAGAGAAAAGAAGATTAAACCGCTTCACTCCTTTCCTTGCATATTTCACATACAGGCTACGACAATATCCTACAGGGATGGTTGATTTTATTACCATTACCGCATCAGGATTAACTTCCAACACCAAGTCGATAACATCTTCAATATGATGTGTATCAAAGAAGTTTTTAACCGGATCATAGTTTGTCGGAGCGGCTATCACAACGAAGTCTGCATCGCGATAGGCTTCGCGCCCGTCAAGTGTAGCACGAAGATTCAAATCCTTCTCTGCAAGATACTTTTCAATATATTCATCCTGTATAGGAGATATACGTTTGTTCAGTTTCTCCACTTTCTCCGGGATTACATCCACTGCCGTCACCTGATGATGTTGTGCCAACAGTGTAGCAATACTCATTCCAACGTAACCGGTCCCGGCTACAGCTATCTTATATTGTTTCATTTCTCGTATTGTTATAATCAATTAGACTTTATTCTAATGATACGGAATTATTTTTATTGGTATAGGCGTTTAGAGCGCACTAATTAAAAATAATTCCTTGTGCCATAGTAAAAGCTATCATTGCATTCTCAACAGCAATAGAATGAATAATCGCTTTGGCGCGCGCCTTTTTAGAATTAAAATATTGTTGCAAATTGGTCTAATATTGCCATAATTTATAAATAGTAATATACACCTTAAAAAATAAAATATTCTTAAAATACTATCTTATATCCAGTACGTGATAACTTTACATCGCATAATTTGATTTTAGAATCCAAGTTATTCTCAATCAAAATCGTACGTAAATTCTGTTTATCTATTTCAGGTGTTCTTCTTCCTATGTATATACACTTAATGCAATCCTCATCCAGTTTAACATGCGGATTATTGTGTTTGTCGCGCCATACTATTTTCTCTTTATTCTTTTTGATATTATAGATCAAACGATGTTCCTTTTCATATTTCCAGTCATTCCCTTTGGAAGTGAGAAGAGCTGTCATCAGATTTTCCATATCTGCTGTATTCATATAATTTTGAATAGAAAAATCAAATCTTTTATCTGAATACGTCATCTCCTTCATCTGTCCTTCAGTAAACGGTTTGTTACTCGTATCAAACCCCATTACGATACCTTTATGAGAATTGGCATAATGGCTCCACATCAAGATATTACCTTTTTCTACTGTAAAACAGGATGTATAAAGATTCATCAAATTGGGAATGAATTTGCTTAGAAAAAGTTCAATTTTAAGAGCTGTCTCATTTTCATCGTTCTTCCTGGAATGACTACCAAACAAAGAAGAAATGGATGCACCTATTGCAAATATACTTGCAATGGACAATGGAGCAAATTTTAGAAAACTTGATGTGAATATTCCTTTTTTTATTTCAGCCAACTGATTCTCTGAAATCTTATATCTTTTTCCTATGACATCAAGTTGTTTGACTATCATTTCTTCTCTTTGCCTTTCATTACTTGCCGAAAAAACAGGTAATAAATCTGCATAACTTGAAAATTCTGGTAAACATTCAAATGGATCATTATAACTAAGGAAGTTTCGAAGAGGCAAAGCTCTATTCCTAAGAATAGAAAAACACTTGTCTGTACTCATGTATTGATAAACGACCCCCATACGAATTTAGAATTTTAGTTTTTCCCAGTGTATCGTAAGTAGTCTAAAATATTGTCGGTAATATCATGAGCCAACTGCTTTTGCGATACTCCTATTAAGCAATCTATATTTCTGACATGTTCTAGTATCCAGCCTGCTATGCAATAGACTAAATAATGGTCATAAACAGAACCATCAGAAAGGTTGTATTTGATATTGAGCGAACAAATATCTGCATATATTCGTCCACCTCTCCCTAATATTAAATAGTAGTCATTGACAATTGTATCTGTATGCATGTGATATATTTTGTCAAGCTCTGAAAGATATGTTTCTTTTAATATTCTCTTTTTTGAAAGGGAATCCTCGAATTCCTTTAACATCTCTATCGATTTCTTTTCTATCTCATAAACAAAAAGAGATTTCATATCTTCTGCAATTTCTTTCAGTTCAACTTTTACATCTGGCGAAATATCAAAGGTATCAACATATTTGAAAAAATCTGATTGAAATTCAGATACTGTTGAATACGCCTGCGAGATTTTGAATAATCCTTCAAAAAAATCAGCAGCACTTTGATTTTCCAATCCGCTAATTATTTTATTAAACCCATCCTTGGTGTTTTGTGGAATAGAGGCTATTGATAATGCGGCACCCGTAACAACAGAAGCTGTGGCTGCTGCAGCCAGTGTCCCGTCAACTCCTAATTTCCCCACTATATAGGCTCCATGTTTCATCAACATTGTCTTCACTGCAGCTGATTTACTTAAGAATAGGGCGCCCTTAACCATGGACAGAATTGATAAAGAAATTATTGGCATAATATCAACAGTTAATTAGTTAGTACTCAAATTAGGACATACCACTTTATATTATAACTTTTACGAGTGCCTATATATTGAGTTGTAAAAAAATTGACTTGTTTGTTGACTAACTTATTAAATAAATATTCTGCATTCGGCAATATTAAAATAAATTTTACTATTGCACTCATTTAACGAATATTTTGGCATGTCGTCAATCTAATATTGTCAGGTCGCAAACTGAAATAATCCCTACAATCGTCAAGGATATTAACAAAAAACTTCCAGAGATAATCCCATGCTGACCGACCTTGCATCTTAACTATACTGATAATGTGTGGTAAATGGCAGCCATCTTCGTGCCTTCATCACTGCCAAAGTGAAGCATGGAATTTCTCTGTGTGGTCAGCGGGCGGACTGCACACTCAACACTGTTCTATCTTCCAGCTATCTACAGTCCGCTTCACGCTGTCGAAATTGATACCAACTTTAACTATGGGCAGACCGCAGAGAACAAAACGTGAGGGATAGTCGTTAAGGTCTATCTGATTCACGGCATCAACGGCACTCTTATCGAGCTTCAGCTCCATGACATAAAGAGTGGTCGAAGTGCGCATCACAATATCCACACGACCACGCGGCGTGCGAACTTCAATGTCGGTATATATACCAAGCAGTGAGAAGATGATGTAAAGAACCTGTTGGTAATGACCCTCGTAAGCTGTATGGTCACAATATGGTACAGTGAGAAGAAATTCCCGAAGACAGCGCAACATTCCGTCCATATCATCCTTATAGACCGCACGTGCCATGTTGATGACTGTTGACGTGGCCTGACGAGAGTCCGTTGTGACATAGTAGGGTATAAGGCTTTTCATTAACCCGATGCGAACCTCGTTATTTGGAATGTCCAACAGATAACTTTGGAACATTGCATCATAATCCTTAATAGTGATATATCCGCTTTGGTAGAGCAACGCTGTCACACTGTTCATCTGTTCAGTCGGAGCATCAAACTCTGATGCCATAGCTTCGATGCCGCCGATACCCGAAGGCATTATACCGAATTTCCTCAGCATCTCTATAAGATACGTCGGAGTGCCGCTTCCGAACCAGTAGTCTTCGATTTTGTTTCTTGAAAAGGCACTCAACAGGCTGAACGGGTTATATATATCCGGCGAAGGCCATGTGAAGTGATAGCCGTCGTATCTCTCTTTCAGTTTCCGCACCGCTTCGTCATGTGACAGACCGAGTATTCCGGCCAACCGCTTTATATGGCCATCCATCTGTCCGAGCATCTCTTCTTCGGTTATGCCGCAGATGGCAGCGTATGGCTCATCCATGCTGATGTTTGATATGTTGTTCAGCTCGCTGAAAATACTGAGTTGCGAGAACTTCGTTATGCCTGTGAGGAAAACGAAGCGCAGATAGGGGTCACACGCTTTCAGCGGGAAATAGAAATTGCGCATCACATTACGGAGCACCGGCAACTCGTGCTCCTCGTGCATCACATCAAGAAGTGGAGCATCATACTCGTCGACAAGCACGACAACTTTGCGGCCGGTCTGTTCGTAAGCACACATGATGAGTGATGTCAGACGGTCGTTCAACTTATTGGCGCCATCCGATTTACCATATATTTTCTCATACTGACTGAGTTGAAAACCAAGCATGGATTCAAGCGTATCCTTATCAACATGCTTGGCACGACTCATGTCGAAATACAACACTGGGTATTCCGTCCATTCCGTTTCAAGACCACTGATGACCAATCCCTTGAACAAATCGCGACGACCTTCAAAATAGCTACGTAACGTGGAAGTAAACAAGGACTTGCCGAACCGACGCGGACGGCTGAGAAAGAAATATTTGCCATCGGAATGGACAAGACGGTACACGTGTTCCGTCTTGTCCACATACACATAATTATTCTCTATAATTTCAGAGAATGTCTGTATTCCCACCGGGCACCGCTTCAATTGTTGCATTTCCATAATCCCTACTTTAACAATATTACGTTGTGCAAATATACCATATTTCGGCGACATAAGCAAGATTTAACGACGGATTTTGTCCATCGGTCTCACTCCACTTCCTCCAACAACTCCAGCGGTACCTCCGTTTTGGCGCAGCCAAGAAAATCTATGCCGATTACTATACTTGTCCTGCCATTGGGTTCGCGCAGCACATTGCCTTCAAGACCTTTGAGGCGTCCGCCTTTCACGCGGACTTTCGCACCTACGCGCAGGCGGCGGGGATCAATAGTGACAGGAGTTTCCGCATCACCCACCATACGCATAAGATTGAGCATCTGGTGCTCTGGAATGAAAGCAAAAGGATATGCACCGTATTGGTTGGGCTGTCCGGCATGGTCTTTCATGAAACTTCTGATGAAATCGGTTTCCTGCTTTATCATCTTGCGGACTTTCTCCGTACAACGTATGAACAAATAGGTGGGGATAAGAATTTTGTCTACTTTCTTACGACGGCCGTTACGCCATACATGCAACTCCTTTTGAGATGGCACATATGTATCGAAATCTAACGGTGTCTGACTATCTGCAGAAAACAGATCATTCAATTTCTTGCAACACGACTTCTCTGTATTGTGCATCACAATGGCAATATACCATCGCTTAGGCTCCCAATCATCCGTAAATCCTTGCACTGAAAGTACGCCTGCGGCGACGGCAAGCGACATTTTGCTTGTCGAAGAAGGTTGATTTAACGTTCCTGCATTTTCCATTATGCTCAACACCCTATATTGTATGACATAAAAGCCATAACGGTATGCACTCTTGGGAAGAGTGCGTACGGTGGTTAAATATTTATATTTCAATGATATATAAGAGCTACGATGTCAAATTTGTAAAACAATAGTTCAACGACGAAGTGGATTTTTTTTCACAAATCATAAGTTTTTATAGAAAAATAACAAAAAATCAAAATAATATCGTACCTTTGCAACCACCGTACGCACTCTTCCCAAGAGTAATATTGATCAGTAACGCTTAAACTTTCATTTTCATACGCGTTTTCTGACCTTTCAGATTCATCGAAAGCATTTTCATTCACAAATCCTTTAATATACTTTGGTTGGCTTCATCTATCGTATTCGTCTGGATAGATGCAAGATATATTTGCGTCGTACTCTCAGAGTCGTGCCCCATTGCTCCACTGATTACGCTGATGGGAATGTTTTTCGCATTGGCTATGCTTGCCCACGAATGCCGGGCTACATAAAGGGTCAGCGGCATATGCACCCCCGCCAAGGCCGCTACCTTTTTCAACCTGCGGTTTATCAGAAGCATCCTGTTACGGTATTGTCTCTCTTCCGTTCCGTCTTCACGCACAATAATAGGCAAGAGATACCGGGTATCGGGTGAATTGTATTTGTCGAGCAAAAGCTGCATATGCCTCTCCCACCTGATCGTGAGCTGCCGGCCCGTCTTCCGACGGTTGTAAGTGACAAAACCGTTGCTAAGATCGGTTTTGCGGAGGTAGGCAAGGTCTACAAAAGACATGCCGCGAAGACAGAATGAAAGCAGAAAGATGTCACGTGCAAACTCAAGTCCTTTTTCACCCGACAAGTCCAATTCCTTTATCCGCCTGATTTCCTGAAGTGTCACTGCACGCTTGGCTGTCTTGTCGATACCGGTATACACATTCCGGAAAGGATTGACCTCGCGGGCAAGTCCTTCGGATACGGCCTGATTGTAGAGTGTACGGAGAATGCGCATATAGAAAGAGGTGGTGTTGCGGCAAAGGCGTCGCATTCTCATCCATGCCTCATAGCGTTCAATCATATCCGCATCAAAAGAGTTGAAACGAAAATCAACATAGCCACGGAACTTCATCAGACTGCTAAGCGCTTCCATATATGTACCGGCAGTGCGGTTACGGCCCATACGCCTGAGCCGTGCGGCTTTCCGCCGGATAAATCCGAATACGGTAATCACATCCGCCGCCGTTTCATTGTAACGGCATACAATGTCTTCCGCGCTATAAGGCATGCCACTCGCTTCCAATACATCTGCGATGTCACGCATACGGTCCAATCCACACCGTACATTCTCGCGTATACATTCCAACTCGCCGCTGCGTATGTCGGAACATACCGGAGAAACAACGATTCTGCCATGTTTGCGGTCCCATTCACAAGAAAATATACGGTATCCGGCACTCACCAGCCTTACCTCTCTGTCGTGTATCACCTGATAATAAAGAATGCCTGCCTCATCACAGTTTGAGGACATTCTCAGTTTTAGTTTTATTGATGTCATAAGTTGCTATGTCTACAAGTTGTTTTATTAAGTAAGTGAACAAAATTATTTATATTTCGGACACAAGGACACGGAGATGCCGAGGATTTATGAAATAATGATTTCAACACATGGATGGATACGCCCCAACGGGGCAACGAGCACATAGCCCGGGGCAAAGCGAAGCGGCACCCCGGGAACAACACGATTGTACACACTCGCCTTGAAAGGTAGGGTGGCCATAATTTGTGGTTTATTTTTAGTATCAAAATAGCATTAAATTTAGCAATAACTGTATGATATTTAAATAATTGACTTTTTATATTGTATCTCAAAAATGAACGTTATATGAGCGGAGGCGTTAAAATACGAAATTACTCAATTGCAACAATGTCATATTCTGTATTTTAATAAGTTGTTCAACAGAATTAAACTACATTATCGTCCGGATATAGGATGAACGCGCTCTGGATGGATACGCCCCAACGGGGCAACGAGCACATAGCCCGGGGCAGAGCGAAGCGGCACCCCGGGAATCATACATCGACAATCCCCGCGCCCTGCAAGGGCAAAAGCATAAGAATATATGGGTGTGTTGGTTGTAAGTATTTGATAATTAACGCTTTTGCCCTTTCAGGGCGAATGGGTAATTGGACATAAAACCCGGGGTGCCGCTTCGCTCTGCCCCGGGCTATGTGCTCGTTGCCCCGACGGGGCGCCTCCATCCTATATCCGAGTGATTATGTAGTTTAATTCTGTTGATCAACTTATTAAAATACAGAATATGACATTGTTGCAATTGAGTAATTTCGTATTTTAACGCCTCCGCTCATATAACGTTCATTTTTGAGATACAATATAAAAAGTCAATTATTTAAATATCATACAGTTATTGCTAAATTTAATGCTATTTTGATACTAAAAATGAACCACAAATTATGGCCACCCTACCCAAAGGGGCGCATCCATCCTAAGCGCGTTTATCCTATGTCCGTACGATAATGTAGTTTAATTTTGTTAACCAACTTAGTTTAATCTGTTGACTGTCTTATCTGTCCAAAAAACCGGAATTATATTTGGGAAAAGGCTGAATTAAATAGTAAAATAAGTTATGTTATATGATAATATAAGTTATGTTAGTCATCAATATAACTTATTTTACTAAGTAATATAACTTATTTTACTAAGTAATATAACTTATTTTACTAAGTAATATAACTTATTTTACTAAGTAATATAACTTATTTTACCTCATAAAATTCATCCCATGGAACAATAATATGCCCGCTCGGACGTTATATAAACTAACGGCATACATCTTAATGAACAAAGATTGACCATATTTTTTAGTAAGTTTCAATACTGACATATTTAATATCATGGCATTACAAATAAGATTATTTCAGAACAAGGACAGCCGCAAAGAATATGGCGGCAAGTGGTACGGACGTGTGGTCAGCACAGGAGAAGTGGACACACGCACACTCGCACGAAACATCAGCGAGAGTAATTCAGTGACCGAAAGCGATGTAAAAGCAGTGATAGCAGCTCTTGTGGCGGAAATGAAACGCCAGATGCAGAACGGAAAGACCGTGGTACTTGACGATTTCGGACGGTTTCACCTGACGGTGCAAAGCGAAATGACCGACACAAAGGAGGAATACAATCTGAAGAAACACATCAGGCGGATAATATGCAAGTTTACTCCATCGGCCCGACGAAACCAGCTTACACATCGGCTGGAACGTGAGATGTGCGACGGCGTAAAACTCAAAAGATGGCAATTTGACGAATAAAAGGTAAGATGGCGTGCAAATTTAGAATCTGCACACCACCCTGCCATTTGACAGTCATACACAATATGAAAGTCACAGCCTCATAAAACCTGATGCTCCATAAGGCGCTTTTCGGCCAACTGCTCATATTTGGTGCCCGGCCGGCCGTAGTTGGCATAGGGATAGATGCTGATACCGCCACGCGGAGTGAAGATGCCCGTCACCTCTATATATTTCGGATTCATCAGTCTGACAAGGTCTTTCATGATAATGTTCACGCAGTCTTCATGAAAGTCGCCGTGGTTGCGGAAACTGAACAGATAGAGCTTCAGGCTCTTACTCTCCACCATACGCTCACCGGGCAGGTACATTATCTTTATCTCGGCAAAGTCGGGCTGTCCGGTGATGGGACACAGCGATGTGAACTCGGGACAGTTGAACTGCACCCAGTAATCATTTTCAGGATGTTTGTTCACGAATGTCTCGAGCACCTCGGGAGCATAGTCCATGAGATACTTGGTTGCGGAACCGAGAGCGCTGAGGCCCTCGGATTTTCTGTTATCGGTCATTGTTTTTAGTTTTGTTATTTGAGAAGTCATATTCAAGACTAAAGAAATCTTTATCTTTCAGAATGGTATCTTTTTCGGAAAGTGCAGCAAAATACAAGTTACATGAATCACGTTTTGCCACACTCTCATGATTACCCGCATAACATCCCTTTTGGGGATTAACTAGGAGTGCCCTACTTAAAGGAAAACACATTATAGTCTATGTCCTTATCGTAAACATCCTCGCCCTCGTAGCGCTTTGTGTGACGCACCACACGTATGGTGACGGGCAGCACAACAATCTCATACAGCGTCTTGAGCACCACCTGCGATATGATGAGCGACGGCATTTCGCCAAGCGGCACAACTCCCGAAAGGGCCAACGGGAAGAATATCAGCGAATCGGCCGTCTCGCCGAACACCGTACTGAGGATGGCACGTGCCGAAAAATTACGGCCGCCCGACGACACCTTCATACGGCTCATTACATAGGCATTGATGAACGATCCGACGAGAAAAGCCACAAACGAGGCTGCGGCAATGCGCGGTGCCAGGCCGAATACGGCATGAAATCCCTCGTCGCCATCCCAATACGGAGCACCGGGGATGGCATCGGCCACAGCTCCGAAGAGCACAAAGAGGAAGTTCATGGCAAATCCCGTCCATATCAGCATGCGTGCACGGCCATAGCCCCACACCTCGCACACGCAGTCGTTGATGATATAAGAAACCGGAAATACGAGCAGTCCGCCGGTAATGTTTACCGGACCTAATGAGATTTGCTTGGTCTCAAGTACGTTTGCCGTAATCAGGCAAACGCAAAAAAGTATGCCGAACAACATGAACAGCACACTGACGTGTTGATTGTCTGTTTTCATTTTCTTGTTTTTTTAAGGAGGTTAGACAAGCACTCCATCATTACTTTATATTCCCACCGGCTGCCGGAAACAGGAAGCTCGTAGGAAATGCGGCTGCAAAGTTACATAAAATAAGTCAAATAAAGACCGAAAGAATGTTTTATCATATACTTTTCTTCTTTATTCTCAATATTTTAGCTGTTTCAAGTATAAACTCAAAAATTATCGTTATCTTTGCAAGATAAAGCATACCAAATGCGATAACATAATTTTCACGTAAACAATGACCATGACTGTAACGGAATTTACTTTCAAACAAGCAAAAGATTTAATCGCCACTCCGAAAGTTGTTTTGGAAAGCGACGGAAAGACAGCATGTTCATTCAAACAGATAGACTGTATTCCCGGATTACGGGAAAATATCATACTACGCTCCATTGATGCAGAATTTTTCTTCGTATGGACTATCAACAGAAGTGCAAAAGAGTTGATAAAACTTAGCCTGCACGTTTTAGAGAAAGATTCTCACATTGGTATTTTCCGTGTCGATTATGTATCAGATGAATCCATACATCACAACCCGACAATATCTACCGAAAATGTCCCTGACGAACTGAAACCGTTTACAGGCAAAGATATTATCGGTCCGCATGCACATTTCAACGTGCTTGGATATAAAACTTTGCAGTGGGCTGTGCCTTTGGAAGACATCGACTTTAAAGTAAAGTCAATCGTAGACAGTCTGAGTAATATAGATATTGCTTCGGCAATCAAATGTTTTGCTAAATATATAAATGTAACAACGCCTATAGTGGCACAACAATATATTATATGAGTTGGATAGAAGACAGAATTACAGACTACTACAAGTGGGTGCGTGAACGTGTAAAGGTTCGCACAGATGAAACCACAGGATGGAGTGTCATATCCACTCCTTTCTTGGGGGCCTACAACGACCCTATCGAAATTTTTATTCGTACAAATGGCGAGAATATAGAATTGAGCGATGACGGAGTCATATTTGACAATTTACGCCAGTTGGGAGTAAACGTTAACCGCTCCTTAAAACGCAAAGAATGGGTTGAGTATATTCTTCGCAATTATGGAGTGACCATTGAAGACAACGAGCTACGCGCAACTGCCACTTTGGAAAATTTCCCGCAAAAGAAACACAGTCTGCTATGTGCCATGTTGGAAATATCTGAAATGGAAGTGTTGGCTCAAAATAATGTTGCTACAATATTCAAAGAAGATGTTAAAAGTTTCTTCGACAAAAACGATCTTGTATATACTCCACAGTTCATCATGAAAGGAAGCACCGGCATCGAATTTACGTTTGATTTCCAGTTTGCCGGTAGAAAAAAAGAGACCGTCGTAAAGTCTTTCAATACTCTTAACAAAATAAACGTACCTAATTTCCTTTTCACTTGGGAAGACATCAAGCCTGTACGCGAAGAACAAACCGGAAAGGAAGTTAATAGTTTGGCTATAGTAAACGACGTGGCCATGAAATTGAAACCTGAATATATTACTGCTTTGGAGAAATACGGATGTATATATGTTCCATGGAGTAAAAAGGATTCTTCCGAAACAATAAAACTGTTTAAGGAGTTGGTGGCTTAAATGCTGCTATATGACTACACCAAAAAGACTGCATCTTAATTTTGCATTACGATGCAGTCTTTTTGTTTCGATTGAACAAGCTAAAAAACAGTTAACACGTATTTAGCTATCATTTTACCAATATCTTTTTTATTGCTCCATTTTTAAATTTCACAATATTCAAACCTTTTTGTGGCTTAATAAGTCGCAACCCATCAATAGTATAAAACCCATCCACTTGTTCGTTATCGGAAATATTGATATTTTCTATACCGGACAAAGTCGTAACATTAACAGTACAAACCGCAACAAAACCACCGTCAACAGTTGTAGCTATAACAATAGAAACACCATCATCTAAAGCCACAATCGTACCATTGTCAGATACGGTACATACATTTTCTTTTGAACTACTCCAACGTACTTCTTTATTTGAAGCATCTTCCGGTTGTATCGTAGGTATTAGCTTAACAACCTCACCAAGTTTACTTAATACCACATCATTCTTATCCAAAATAATACCTGTCACAGGTTGAATGACTGTAACTTGACAAACATCATTTATACCTTCGTTTTCTTCAGATTTACACATTATCATTGCCACTCCTGCCTTCTTGGCAATGACAATACCATCTGTACTTACAGTTGCAATATCCTCATTGTCTGAAGTCCACACAACCTGTTCATTATCAGCATTATCTGGTAATATTGTGGCTTTCAGTTGTACACTATTTCCTGTTTTAACTGTCACTTCATGTTTATCCAACTGAATATCAGTTATAGGTTGCAATACATTAACCGTACAGTTTGCTGTATAACCGCCATTGATACTTGTTGCGGTAATTACACAATGCCCTTGTTTATAGCCACAAACAACTCCATTCTCATCAACTGAAGCTACACTCTCATCATTGCTTGACCATACGACAAAACTATCCGACGTTTCTAGCGGTAAAGTTTTCGCTATAAGCTGCACATTTTCACCTATATTTATTTCCACTTTTTCATCCATTACCACTCCTGTTGTTTTATCGTAAACAATAATATCACATGAATCTTTCACACCATTGTTTGCTTCTGCTATTATTTTGGTTCTTCCATAAGCTTTTGCTGTAACAGTGCCATTTTCATCAACTGTAGCAATATTCTCATCTTCACTTCGCCATGAATATGCCTTATCATATGCTTCATCTGGATAGATTGTTGCTGCCAAATTGGTAATCTCTCCCACATGAAGATACATCATTTCAGCATCTATTGATATAGAGTCCACATCAAGCATTTCTTTAATTGTCATATGTCCAAAACATGACTCCTTGTATTTATCAACAGTACCCTTCGGTACATAAATAGTACCTTTCCATTTGGTCAATGGATATTTAGGATTCGTTGTCTCATTTCGCACATTTTGCGGTTCTTTAATATAACTGACAACAATCATATTTACATCAGAAATCGCATCTGTTTCTACAGCCTCCATCGTACTTGGGAATGTTACAAATTCAAGTTTTCGTCCTCCTTTTCCAATAGGATACCTTGATCCTGTCTGCAAATCCTGAAGCAGAAGACGTTTTAAACCTTCTGGAAGATATAAATTTGTGGCTATAGATTTATATCTAGATGCATTAGAAATCAGACTCTGACCCAGCCATGACATATCAAATTCGGTAATTGAACCATTTACAATAAGAGTATCAACTTCCAATGTGCATTTTCCGGTAGTACTTCCAAAAGTAGACCAATATGTATATTCCTTTACTGAAGGCAAAGATAATTTTCTAAAATATCCAAAATCACCCCACATATTCTCTCCAAGCACATCATCTGTCGTTTTGTATTTTGGATCATCTCCATAAGTTCCACCTCCTGCGACTATACGTGTACCTGACAAATCCAAATCCACCAAAGCACGGTTTGTATTTAGAACACGAAGAAAAACAATATCATCTGCATTTATAAAACCTGTAACTTTTAGTTTCTCAACCGTCTGTTGGTCTCCATAATTTATTTTACTTGACAACCCACCGGGAGTCTGGTTATCTATTGTCATTGATATCGGCTGAGCTTTCATGCAAAGCACAACAAATAAGAACAAGAACGAAATTAATATATTCTTTTTCATTACCTTATTTTTCTAATTCAAAAAATTGTGATAAAACCCCACTTAACTGCTCTTTGGCACAACTTACTCCTACACCCGTTCCATCCCTAAGCAAGGCGATATAGGTGTTATAACCTAATGACCCGTCCTTGTCTGTAGGATAATTTGACAAGTCTTTAATTTTCATTACACTCTCAGGCAACACCATTTGTGTAATGTCAAGGTCTGGAACCGCATTTAAACGTTCTACCAATTCTGAGGTCAGTAATAGTTTCATATTTATAAGCATTCAAATTATAGTTCAACCAAGAATATCAACAAACAAAACCTTTCGTTGTAAGCGCAGCAAGAATATTATCTACATCAGCGTCGGTAAAAGTCTTTTTATCATCTATTTCTTTAGCCATACCCAGAAGTTCGGCACGATGCTCTCCTTCATATTTTTTATAAGCTAAAGTAATCAGTGCACATATTACATAGGCTTTAGTCTCCGGATGCTTACCAATCCCTGCATCATAAAAACTTGCATTTGCAAAACCGAAATCGGCTCTGGCACAACTGAAAGCATCACACATCAGATGCTCAAAAATCAAACGGTAGTTCATAACTATTACTATTTAAATACTCGGTAACTCCCAAATCCGACCTTTTAATTTAAATTTGGATTACATATAATAAAAAAAGACGTGGGAATTCTTACCATCACTCGCTCCACATTCTGAGGCTCTCGCATTGCCCGGTACAGTTGAACGAGCAACGCAGAAGCCCACGCCAGATATGTAAAGCTACACCTTTCCATCGGTATACTATAAAAGTACGCCAAATAGTAAAGTGTGCATATAACACATCCCGTTGGGCATCTACCGCTGCCATGTCCCTGACTGTACCAAGAAATTTGCGAGATTTCAGAACGTCAAGCACAAAGCGTAGTAAACGCCTTATCTATAATATGTGTCGTCCCCACCCTTTCACCTTGTAGGCTTCTGCTGTGGGAATAACAATGCAAAGGTAACAAATTTATCTTTTACCACCAACATATTCGTTGATGTTATTCTCTTTTTTCTCCTTTTAGTCACAATATAGTTGATTTTACTTTTATATGACAACAATAAAATATAACCAATCTATATATTATTCTCACCAATTTACCACCGAGCCATTATCACCAATCAAACACACCTTGTCACATAAAAAAAGCTAAAGATTATTCTAAAAAAAACGTGTTTTATTTTTCTCGAAATAGGAAAGCAGGGAGGGCCTCCCTGCTTTCCTTACACGTCACCATTGCGGCCTTATGAGCGTAACTATCTGATTATCAACACCCCTATTTTCACATGAAAATCGCATATTTTGCGTCGTCGGGCAGAAATGGCGGCTCGGATAGCGTTTAATTATTATTAAAGTAAAAATGTTTCATATGACACTAACATCACATATCCTCCAAAGTAAACAGACGTGGTTCAATCTTATACTTCGACAGGATGCTCGCCTTTACGCACTCTACCTTCTCCATAAATACTTTATGGTCGTAGTTGCGGCGCTGACGCTTCACTTCTGCAACCAGCGCTTTCTTACCCTCGGCAGAAATCCCGATTATATCTATTTCGTTCGCTTCCTTACCTCTCTTGCGTTCCCACCATGAGCCGATGGCAGAATATTGGAAACTCTCCATCATCTTCAAACGGAAATACTTTTCAAGCATCAAGCCGGAGAATGTGGTGTAATCATCCTCGATAATCTTGCGAAGAAACACAAAGTTTCTGATTTCCACTATCGACTTGTTCTTGTCATAGTACCGGAACCAGAATTTCAGAAAATTATCGTCGATGTCATACCGTATGCTGTGCGTTCCCTCCTTCGACATAATAGGCCTATGCCGGGTGATGAGCGAATAGTCTTCGATAAGTCTGCGCAATTGCCCGCCGGTGCTGATTCCTCCCAACGCCGCCTCTATCGCGGTCTGAGTGTTTATGCCGTATGCAATGCAACTGAGTATGGAAAAATATACTCCATAATCCTTTCCGAACTCCTCGATAAGTATATTCTTCCCCTCGTCAGTGAAAGGAGAATTGTCGCGCACCATATAGTCAAGCATCCCGCTGATGGACAAATCAGTATTCTCACACAGCAACTCGATATATTTGGGCACACCTCCGGTAAAGGAATAAAGCGCAAGCAACTCGTCGTTATCGTATCCGGGACGATAGTCGTGCATTATTTCTTTCAATGTCTCGGTGCCGAATCCCGTCAGACGGATTATGTTATCGGCACGGCCAAACAGCGGTTCCTTGTATCCCTCGAAAATCTTACGCATCATCGAGAACACCGAACCCATGAGAATCAGATTAAGATTGGTCTGCTTACGGTATTGGTCCCATAGGTTCTGCACGTCGCTATATACCGACGGATTGACGTATTCAAACTCCTGAAACTCATCAATTATAAGATTGAATCTTCGTGTTTTGGCCAGTTCCAACAGCATCACAAACAGCGAGCGGAAAGTCTTTATCTCTGATGGCACATAAGTACCAAGCACCGAAGATATAAGCTGAGAAAACTCTTCGCACAGCGCCGCCTCGTTCTTCCTGCTGACAAAAAGATATACCGACGTCTCCCCCTTGGTCGCCTCGACCGCAAGAGACGTCTTGCCGATACGCCGCCGGCCCGTGATGACTGTCATTCGTGAATGACTGTCGAACGAGAGCTTCTGAATACGTTGCAGCTCCTTTATCTCGGATGTACGATTATAGAATTTCATAAGATTCAATTTAGTTACCGTCGTAACTGTTACGGCGGTTACAAAAATAATAAATTCCGTTGGATTGACAAAACAAAAGCCTGTTTTTATCCATAAAGTATCACATTTTCAGCTCTTTTGCCCCATCCCAAACGCGCTTTATACGTCCGGCGATGCGGTAATCTCAAGAATTTCATGTAACTTTGCATGTAATAAAAACAATCTGTAATCTACTAAAAAATCATCAATTATGCGCAACATCACACAACGCATCGCCTTGACCGCCGCACTCACTTTAGGCCTCGGCATGCAGGCCGGAGCGCAATCATCTTACCGTGAGGACTTTCTCAACCCGAAAGACGAGCACCGCTCGCTGATAATATGGCAATGGATGTTCACCGCCGAATCACCCCTGCTCCCATCGGGAATGATGGGGCCGGTGACGCTGGCACTGGAATGACAAACCTATTTAAACAATCATAACCATAACAATGATGAACAAGACAATGTATTCTGTAATCACCTGCGCATTGTTGCTTACGGCCAACACGGCACAGGCACAGGACTATCAGTTGAAAGTGAGCGAGGCACAGCAGCCGATGGACAAGGGAAAATATGAACCCACGTGGGAATCGCTGCGACAGTATGAGACGCCCGAATGGTTCCGCAATGCCAAATTCGGCATCTGGGCACACTGGGGCCCGCAGTGCGTGGAGGGCTCGGGCGACTGGATGGCCCGCGAAATGTATATGGAAGGTACGGCCAAGTACAATCACCACCGCAAGCATTACGGCCACCAGTCGGAATTCGGATTCAAGGATGTGCTGCCGCTGTTCAAGGCCGAGAACTGGAATCCGGAGAAGCTCGTACGGTTCTACAAGGATATAGGCGCCGAGTACTTCTTTGCATTGGGAAACCACCACGACAACTTCGACTTGTGGGACAGCCAATATCAGGAGTGGAACTCGATGAACATCGGTCCCAAACGCGACATCCTCGGCGAATGGGCGGCAGCAGCACAAAAGGCGGGCCTGCCTTTCGGCATATCATTCCATGCCGACCATGCGTGGATGTGGTATGAACCGTCGCGACGCTTCGACCTGAAAGGCGATATGCGCGGTGTGAAATACGACGGATGGCTGACCAAAGAGGACGGATACAAGCCCAATGCCGACGGTACGGAAAAGTGGTGGAAGGGCCTCGACCCTCAGAATCTGTATGCCCAGAACCACGACATGAGCAGCAAGATGTGGGATAACGGAGGCATACACAGCCAGTGGGGATGGGCCGGCGGCGCCATAATGCCCACCGAGGAGTATGTAACCAACTTCTACAACCGCACGCTCGACGCCATCAACCGCTATTCGCCCGACCTTATCTACTTCGATGTGACGGTGCTGCCGTTCTATCCAATAAGCGATGCGGGAATGAAAATCACAGCCCACATGTACAACCACCATCTCAAGACCAGAACCGCTACAAGGATTAAAAACGGAAACAATCCCGACCCGGGAGTGGTATTCGGCAAGATTCTCAGCGATAATCAGAAAGAGGCACTTGTGTGGGATGTGGAACGCGGAGCGCCAAACAAGATTATGGAGCGCCCGTGGCAATGCTGCAACTGTCTGGGCGACTGGCACTACAACACCTCTACATACGAACACGGAAGGTATAAATCGGCCGCCACAGTGGTGAAACTGCTTGTAGATATCGTCAGCAAGAACGGAAATATGCTGCTCAGCGTGCCGCTAAGAGCCGACGGAACGTTCGACGAAAAGGAAGAAGCCATACTGAAGGAGTTCGGCGCATGGATGAAAGTCAACAAGGAAAGCATAGTAGGCACGCGGCCGTGGCGCACCTTCGGCGAAGGTCCCATCGCCGACAGCGACATCGCCATCAATGCACAGGGCTTCAACGACGGGCAGTACACCAAAGCCGGTGCCGACGAGATACGGTTTACGAGCAAAGGAAACGTCATATATGCTACGGCTTTGGCTTGGCCGGACAACATGACAGTAAACATCCGTAGTCTCGCAACCGAGAAAATAAAGTCAATAGAACTGCTCGGCTACGGTAAGGTGAAATTCACCCAGACAAACGACAAACTTACCGTTCCTCTGCCGAAGAAGGTCAACACTATTGCACCGGTACTGAAGATAAGATAACAGAAAAGGCAAAATGTATGGTTGCGACGATATGCCATAGCCCGCAACGATACATTTTGCCTTTCATCTTATCTTTCACTTTGCATTTCCACCGCCATCTCTTCCGCTCTCTTCCTCGCAGGCTTGCCTGTCTCCGTCATCGGAACGGCGGCAACAGTGATGTAGTGCTTTGGCTGCCAATAGCACGGCAGTACACGACAGCATATATCGCGCGCCATATCAACATCGTCCGACTGCATGAGCAGCACTATAACCTCGCCGAATTTTGAGTCGCGGCGACGTGTTATCATATACGGAAACGGCATATGCGGCTTCAACGCACGCTCAACTTCCTCTATCTGTATCTTAACTCCACCGCTGCAAATCACGTTATCGCGCCGGCCGATGATGCGGAAACGGCGACCGTCGGCATGAATCTCAGCCCGGTCGTTGGTCTCCAAAACTGTAGAACAAACCTCGGGAGCGTCTATCACCAGACATCCGTCAGCGTTCAGACTGACACTGACCGTGTCAAACGGCGTATACCATTCACCGGCTTCCGAACCGCTTAGCCGGCGCAATGCTATGTGCGACAGGGTCTCGGTCATGCCGTATGTGCTCCACACGGCATTGGGAAACGCACGGAGTTCTGCCGCCATGGCTTCGTCAATGGCTCCACCACCAATTATCAGATTGCGCACACGCATGAGCCGCTCACGTTCCTCCGGCACTCGCAGGGTATTGTAGACCTGCATCGGAACCATGGCAGCAAAATCCAAGTACATGTCCGGTTCAGGTAAAGCTGAAAGCGGATGTCCCGTCGGTTTCACTTCTACAAGCCGCAAACCGCATGTCAGCGCCCGCACCACCATCATTTTGCCTGCAATATAGTCGAGCGGCATACAAAGCAGGGCCGTGTCGCCCGGTTTAAGATCAAGAAACGAGCACGTAATGCGCGCCGAAGCCTCCATGCGTCGTTTGTCCACCCACAGCGGTTTCGGTGAGCCTGTCGATCCGCTCGTGTGAACGAGCACACAATCAGAACCTTTATTCCATTCAATCAAAAAATCCTCAAGCCGCATAATTACTGATGTATGTTGAAGAGATACGGATGGTGAATATATCGGACCATTTGTATCATTTCACACACCACAATCTTTCACCTCTCACTTCGAGCGGCATCGGGATGTTGTCTGTGAAAAGCTGTCCCGTGCCCAATCCCTGCGGCATTCGGATATCACGGCCATAGACATGTGCGGTCAGCTGAGCTATGGCGTTGAGACCCACATTGCTTTCGAGCGCGCTCGTTATCCATGTGCCTATATCCTTGGACCGTGCGGCGGCAATCCACTCCTCCGTACCGCGCATTCCGCCGTGCAGCGACGGTTTAAGAACGATGTAGGCCGGCTTTATCACATTGAGGATATGTGCTTTCATGTCAGGCTGATTCACACCTATAAGTTCCTCGTCGAGAGCTATAGGCAACGGAGACTCACGGCACAACTCGGCCATATTGCCCCATTGACGCGGCGCGATGGGCTGCTCGACGGAATGTACGGCATATTGCGACAGCAGTTCCAGCTTGTAAAGAGCCTCGTCAAACTTGAATGCACCGTTGGCATCAAGCCGTATCGTCATCTCACGGTGGGAGAAACGCCCACGTATGCGGCGCAGCAAATCCAGTTCGCTTTCAAAGTCTATCGCTCCTATCTTGAGTTTGATGCAGCGGAATCCCTGTTCTATCTTGGCTTCCATACGGCGCAACATCTCATCATGACTGCCCATCCATACAAGGCCGTTGATAGGTATGCCCGCCTCGCCACGGGCGAACGGAGTGTCAAAGAGCGCCGTGCTGCCGCTCTCGAAGTGGCACAAGGCCGTCTCCAGTCCGAAGAGCATCGAGGGGTAAGGGCGCATCAGAGCATAATCTATCCCGCCACGCTGCTCGAACATGTCGCACAGCGCGCGCAGCGTCTTGCCGTATTCCGGAATGTCGTCGCAACTCAATGCCGGCAACGGCGCACACTCGCCCACTCCGCGACGGCCCGGCTCATCGGGCGATGTGAGCTCGACAAACCACGACTTGCGTGTGGTGTATACCCCGCGCGACGTGCCGGCAGGCTGCTTGAAACGGAACACACGCTCTGTAATGTCTATCTTGTATTTCATATCTTTCTTTTATGCGGCGGTTTACGGCATCTTGGGATATTTCTTGAAGTCGGGCTTGCGTTTCTCAAGAAAGGCACGGCCGCCCTCTTGAGCCTCGTCAAGGAAGTAATAAAGCATCGTCGCGTCACCGGCCAGCTCCTGTATGCCCGCCTGACCGTCAAGCTCGGCATTGAGTCCGGCCTTTATCATACGCAATGCCAACGGGCTTCGCTCCATCATAGTCTCGGCCCACTCTACACATTCGTCTTCAAGACGGTCAAACGGCACGACCTTGTTCACCATGCCCATGCGCTCGGCCTCCTCTGCTGTATATTGACGACAGAGGAACCATATCTCGCGGGCCTTCTTCTGACCTACTATGCGTGCGAGATATGAAGCGCCGAAACCGGCATCAAACGAACCTACCTTCGGGCCGGTCTGTCCGAAGACGGCATTGTCGCTGGCAATGGTAAGGTCGCACACCAGATGCAACACATGGCCGCCACCGATGGCATAGCCGTTGACCATGGCTATGACAGGCTTCGGCAGGCGACGTATCTGCATCTGCACGTCGAGCACGCTAAGGCGGGGCACACCGTCACCGTCGATATATCCGCCGCGCCCCTTAACGTTCATGTCGCCGCCCGAGCAGAAAGCTTTGTCGCCGGTGCCTGTAAGAAGCACCACGCTGATGTGCTGCATCTCGCGGCAGAGCGAGAACGCCTGCGACAGTTCCCATGTTGTCTTCGGGGTGAAGGCGTTGCAATAGCGCGGACGGTTGATGGTTATCTTTGCTATTCCGTTGTATTCTTCAAACAGGATTTCCTCGAAATCACTGATTTTCTTCCATTCTCTGTTCATCTCAAGACTAAATTAAGTATACTATTATGATGCAAAAGTAATATTTTCGATTGACAATAAAGACATGAATACATGTTTTTCTTTTGGCATAGGGACATGTGTTTGTATAGAAAAAACATGTCTCTATGTCAAACACAGCTTGAAAAGGGAATAATACTCACGCATCACCGCCGCGTCCTCCTCTGCATCGGTGAAGACCTCGAACAGAAGCGGACGGTTGGTACCGCTGTACAGGAATGTCTCCATGTGACGTGAAAGCTCGCCGGCATTGCGTGCCGAAAGATAACCGATATCGTGAGAGTCGCAAATGCCATGGGCACTGGCATTATGACCGGCTGCGATGAAACTGTCACGCACGGGCGAAGTGTCAAGTCCCGGCAGCTGGTGAAAGATGCCCCCGCCACAGTTGTTGAGCAGAAGAACGCGCAAATTGCCGCGCAGACACCGGTTCCAAAGAGCGTTGCTGTCGTAAAAGAAGCTCAAATCGCCTATGACACAAAACGTCATACCGGCATTTGCCACAGAGAAACCTGCCGCTGTCGACAAAGAGCCCTCGATGCCGTTGACACCCCGGTTCACATATATATAATGGTCGGCATAGATGTTTCCAAGACGCACTGCCGAACTGTTGGCATAATGCACATGGCAATCATAATCAACATCACCGAGCATTGACTCAAACAGCCGTACGGCCATCATCTGCGAGTAGCGCGGCTCAAACGTCGCGGCATGGCCGGCAGCGGCAGAAAGCGCAGTCCGCCAACGGTCAATAAACATCCCCCGGCGCTTTGAGACACCGGCACCTTCGGTCTCCTCACAGAGAATACGGGCATCCTTGGCACCAGCAATATAAGAAGCCACAGCACCAAATACGACCTCCGCCGGCAAAGCCATTACAACAGTCTGGTTCATGAACGTGTCGTGAATCTTGCCGTCAGCGCTCACCGCCCATGTCTCCGCTCCCGACGCACTGCGCAGGAATCTTTTCAGACGTTTGCTGACAATGGTGTCTCCGGCATATAAAATGAAGTCGGGCATATAGTCGGGATTCGTCCCCACAGCATGCAGAACTTCGTCAAAATGCACCACCCCGTCACCCGGACAGAGCGGCTCGCGCAACACAACGGCATGGCGGCCCAACACTCTCAGCGCATCAGCCAGACCGCCACAGCAGGCATGACGGCCGACAATAACCATCGGACGCGCAGCTTCAAGAAGCCTTCCGGCCACCATGCTCACCTGTCCGTCAGACATGCCGCAAGGCTCCAGAAGCCTGACGGCATGCACATCGGGCAATTCGCTGACAGAAAATTCAAACAGCGGTTCGCTTACCGGAACGTTGATATGGACAGGACATCCGACAGCACGCCCCGCAGCCATCATGGCTTCGTTGACCAAACGTCCGCAATACCAACAGCCGGCTTCGTCACGATGCGGTTCCGGTCCGCCCGACAGAGGCTCGGGCAGAGTAACACTACAGCCGACGAAACATCCCAAGGCGCCTGCCTGCGGCAATGTCTGCCCGTCGAGCTGGCCTATCCACGCCTGCGGGCGGTCGGCCGATACGACAACGAGCGGAACATGCAAATGGAAAGCCTCGGCCACGGCGGGCATCAGATTGAGCAACGCCGTGCCCGACGTGACACATACAGCCACCGGACATCCCGTAGCCAGAGCCATGCCGAGAGCATAGAATCCGGCCGAACGCTCGTCGGTGACGGGAAAGCATTGCATGTCGGGACATTCGCTGAAATTGTGCACAATAGGCGCGTTGCGCGAGCCCGGGCACACCACTGCCCTGACCACACCATGCCTGACGAGCAGCGATGTAAGTATGTTTATGTTATCCTTGTTGCTGTACACTGTTGAAAAGATATGTGGTAAGAATTAAAACTATATGATAATGTCAAGACAGAACGGTGCAGAACTACAGACAAGAACCGTCGAACAACCTCAACATCGTTTCCATCTTGGCCTCCGTCTCACACCATTCCTGCTCCTCTACGCTGTCTTTCAGCAGTCCGCCACCGGCATACAGGCGATAGTGGCGGCCGTCAACTATCTGCATGCAGCGCAGAGAGACGTACAGATGAGTGGCCCCGTCGTGGCACAACGGTCCCATGAAACCGCTGTAATAACGGCGGTCGGTATGCTCATGGTCCACGATATGACGATACGTCTCAGTCTTTGGCAGTCCGCAGACGGCCGGAGTAGGATGCAGAATATCCAGGAGACTGCCGATGCGCGAGGTGTCGGCAAGCTCAAAAGTGAAGTCACTGCGCAGATGCACAATGTTGCCCGCCCGCACTGTCCGCGGACCTTCCTCACGGCAGGCACCGGCAAAACGCTTCAGGACATCGGATATATACGTGGCCACATAGCGCTGTTCCTTTATGTTCTTGGTGCTCCAGAATATTCCAGACGCAGCATCGTCAACCGATGCCGACGGAGGATTGTCGAACCCGAGCTGACTTTCATCCAGTTTCATCGTGCCGGCAAGAGCCACCGTGCGCCCCGTGCCGCAACTGCTTTCAAGCAGAATCTCGGGTGTGGCAGCAAGCCACATGCCACTTTGCGGCGTGGACACAAGCACGACAAACATGCGGGGATACATGCGGCAGGCACGCAGAAAGAGCCCTTCTGCATCCATTTCGTCAACAGTCTCCACACCGGCACTGCGGGCAAGCACTATCTTACTGAACTCACCCGAAACCAACATTGAACGGCACGATTCAAAATCCTTGGAATAAACCGCCTTGTCGCTGTCCATCCCCGACACACCGGATGCCGATCCGCCCGCCTGCCGTGATGCCGTACAATGACCCGTGCGGATGTGCTCCTCCTCAGGCACGGCCCTCTCCTCCACCCTGTCGGGATGAATGAGCAGCACCGGACAGCCGGACGATACGCTGAAAGGAGCCAGCACAAAACCGTTGCGTCCGTTGAGCCCGGTACAGGAAGCCAGCCGTTCGGGCTCACCTTCGGTCTGTACCATGACGGTATAGCGGTCGGCATATGGCAGTCTGTAATATGCAAAAGATGCCATGCTCACACCACTCTCGGCTTTATTGAAACGGCATAGTTGGTCACGCTGACCGTCGATATTATCTCGCCTGCCGTGTTGGTCACTTCAACATTCCACACATGGAACCTGCGGCCACGGTGCACTATGCGCGCCACGGCAGTAATCTCGTCGCCTTCCGATACAGCCTTGACATGGTTGCCGCTCACATTCACACCCACGTATTTCTCGCCCGGACACAACGCCAATGAGCCCAACCCGGCCAATGTCTCTGCCAATGCCAGTGTGGCACCTCCGCTGAGCACCCCGAAAGGCTGGCGCGTGCGCCCGTCAACGGCAAGGCGACCCATACAGGTATCGGGATCGGATGTGGAAAAAAACTTCATGCCAAGCGTGGTGTCAAGTGTCGGCCCGCCACGAAAACCTTCCAAAATATTGTCTATGTCCATACACTTCCAGTCAGGAACTGAATCAACAGCCATTGTGAAAAGCCCCGTTTTTATCAGCTATTACTTAAATAATGAATATTCCTCAACCTCCCATGCCATAACACTTGCACCAAGAATATCGCGCTCACGGTTGTCCAACGTCGAGATAATAAGACTTACCTTGCCACGTATATTGTGGAAGACATGCGAATCAAACGATTCCTTGGCCGGCCCCATAAGCCACTTTCCGGCCCTCGAAACCCCACCGGTGATGATTATGGCCTGCGGATTGACCAATGTTGCAAAATTGGCCAGACCGATGCCAAGATAATATCCCGTACGGCGATATACCTCAATGGCCATTTCGTCACCCTCATCACAGCATTGAGTGATGATTTTCGGTGTAAGTTGTCCGACACTCCTCATCATTGACGGCTTATCGCTCCCGGCCATAAGTTCCCGAGCTGTCTCTACTACGCCCGAAGCAGCCACATAGCGCTCCAGACATCCACGCAGTCCGCAATTGCACGGACGGCCTCCGTCCTCCACGCATACATGGCCTAACTCACCCGCAAAACCACTGTATCCCAGATGTATCTTCCCGTGCGACAAGAAAGCGCTGCCCAATCCGCTGCCGATAGTAACCACACCGAAATCGGACAACCCATGACCACTGCCGAAAGCCTGCTCGCCCAATGCCACGGCATGACTGTCGTTACCCAAAGCCACAGCCAGACCGAGCCTGTCGCGCAACATGGCAGCAAGCGGTATCACACCATGCCACGGCATGTTGGGGGAATTTTCTATGCATCCGGTCTTGAAGTTTCCGCTCGGCGCTGATATCCCGATGGAACGCACTTCGTCCATACTGCAATTATCCTGTATCAGGTTCACAATCCTGTCACAAAGCGCAACCACATAAGAATTGACGTCGGGGTAGTCTATTGTACTGAAAACATCCTTGGCTATTATGTTGCCACGAACGTCTATTATGGCATAAGTGGTGGTTTCAATACTTATATCGATTCCTATTACTTTGTTTTTCTTTGCTCCGTATAACATATTTCAAATAAGCAAGATTAGTTAACAACCATAGTTATCCGTCTGCTATGACTGATTACAAACGGACTTCAAAAATAATTAATTCTCCTGATATAAAGAATCACACATCTGTTTTTTGTATTGTTTTTAACAGAAATTAATTGTTCGCACCGATTCGGCCGAGCCTCTGTCTGACGGGAATCAAAAACAATACCGGCCTAAAGACCGTCAATGCAGTCATTATATACAAGAATGTCTGGCAGCATGCCGGCCACCATACCACACTTGACGATACTATTAGGAATTATTCCGACAAAACACTTCGTCATACATCACAAGGCCATCTTTAGTTGTATATGGGCCGAAAAACAGCGTTTTTTCATTAGAACAGGAAACACTGACTATCAGACAGTTACAGAAGCATAGGCTATAAGTGCCTTTTCCGGAATGCAACCAAAGCGCTTTCGGAATGCGATATAGGCCATATTGCATTCCAATATAGGCCATATAGGGTTGTCATTTGGGCCGTTTCGCATTGCAATAAGGGCCATATTGCAACCCGATATGGCCTATATCGCATTATGAAACGGCCCGAAATGCAGTACAACCACCCTGTAACGGGCGTAAACAAAGCCTGATTAGACACTATATTTTTCTATTTGAAGAAAAAAGAAATGCGTTTTTTTAAGAAAAAGAAAGACAGCGAACAAGAATACATATCCACCGACATTCACAATACAGGCACAAAAAACTTTCGCAGGCATCAAACAAATAATAAAACAAGTTGTAAAATAGTGCTTATTCAGAATTATTTATTAAATTTGCACCCACAACGGAATATATATTCGATATTTTCAAGACTTATGAACGTTTTAGAGTTAAGTGAACAGGAAATTGGCAGACGCCAAAGCCTTCAGGAACTGCGCGAGATGGGCATCGATCCGTATCCCGCAGCAGAATATCCCACAAACGCTTTTTCCATTGACATAAAGAATGAGTTCAATGACGGGGACAAGCCGCGTCAGGTATGCATAGCCGGCAGGCTGATGAGCCGTCGGGTAATGGGCAAAGCCAGTTTTGCCGAACTTCAGGACTCCAAAGGCCGCATACAGGTTTATATCACCCGCGACGACATTTGTCCTGGCAACGACAAGGACATGTATAATAAGGTGTTCAAGAAACTGATGGACATAGGCGATTTCATCGGTGTGCGAGGATTTGCATTCCGCACCCAGACCGGTGAGATTTCTGTGCATGCACAAGAGCTTACCCTGCTGTCAAAGAGCCTGAAGCCGCTGCCAATCGTGAAATACAAGGACGGAGTGGCCTACGACAAGTTCGAAGACCCCGAACTGCGCTACCGCCAACGATATGTAGATCTGGTGGTCAACGAAGGCGTGAAAGACACTTTCGAGAAACGTGCCACCATATTGCGCACAATGCGTCGCGTGTTTGACGATGCAGGATTTACCGAAGTTGAGACGCCAATACTCCAGCAGATAGCGGGAGGAGCCAGCGCCCGTCCGTTCATCACTCACCACAACGCGCTCAACACAGACCTCTATCTGCGCATCGCCACGGAGCTTTATCTCAAGCGTCTCATCGTAGGCGGATTCGAGGGTGTATACGAAATAGGCCGAAACTTCCGCAACGAGGGCATGGACCGCAGCCACAATCCAGAGTTCACCTGCATGGAACTGTACGTGAGTTACAAGGACTACAACTGGATGATGTCGTTCACAGAGAAGCTGCTCGAAGAAATCTGTATCGCTGTCAACGGTTCGACAGAAGTGAAGATAGGCGACAACGTGGTGAGCTTCAAGGCGCCCTACCGTCGTCTGCCCATCCTCGAAGCCATCAAGGAGAAATCAGGCTACGACCTCGAAGGAAAGAGCGAAGAGCAAATCCGCGAGATAGCCAAGTCGCTTGGCATAGAGGATACCGATATTATGGGCAAGGGCAAGCTGATTGACGAGATATTCGGCGAGACTGCCGAAGGCACGTTCATACAGCCAACGTTCATCACCGACTATCCGGTGGAGATGAGTCCGCTGACAAAGATGCACCGCTCCAAGCCCGGACTGACCGAGCGTTTCGAGCTTATGGTGAACGGCAAGGAACTGGCCAATGCCTACTCTGAGCTGAACGACCCGATAGACCAGGAGCAACGCTTCATCGAACAGATGCGACTGGCCGACAAGGGCGACGACGAGGCTATGGTTATCGACCACGACTTCCTGCGCGCACTGCAGTACGGCATGCCGCCCACAAGCGGTATCGGAATCGGAATCGACCGTCTGGCAATACTCATGACCGGTCAGCCAACTATACAGGAGGTGCTGCTCTTCCCGACAATGAAGCCGGAAAAGAAAGCCCCACGCAGTTCGGTGGCCGAATGGACAGCTATCGGTGTGCCCGAGGAATGGGTGCCGCTGTTCAACAAATGCGGCTACTATCTTACGTCGGACATCAAAGACCTTAACCCGCAGAAACTCCAACAGGACGTATGCGGAGTGAACAAGAAATACAAGCTGGGACTGGAAAACCCGAAGGTTGACGAGTTTGCGGCATGGATTGAGAATACAAAATGACGGATTAGGAACTTCGGATTACGTGACAAGACGGCCTGATTCAGTAAATATGTGATTGGCCGCATGAGGGAATCACACACATAAGACAAGGTCTGACACGTAATCCGCAGTTCAAGACTCGTAACGAATATTTATGTTCAACTGCGGAAAAATAGCGATAATCGGAGGCGGAAGCTGGGCTACAGCCATTGCAAAGATTGTGGTGGGAGACACGCGCCACATCGGATGGTACATGCGTCGGGATGACCGTATCGAGGATTTCCGCCGGCTGGGGCACAATCCGGCATACTTGCAAAGCGTGCGGTTCAATATCGACGAAATATTCTTCTCGAGCGACATCAACAAGATTGTGCAGAACTATGATACACTGGTGTTCGTGACTCCGTCGCCATATGTAAAGAATCACCTGAAAAAACTGAAATGCAGACTTAGGGACAAGTTTGTGGTGACAGCAATCAAGGGTATCGTTCCTGATGAGAATCTGGTCGTTTCGGAATATTTTCATCAGGTATACGATGTGCCTTACGATAATCTCGCTTGTCTCGGCGGACCGTCACACGCGGAAGAGGTGGCACTCGAACGATTGTCATATCTCACCGTAGGATGCGGCGACAGGGAGAAAGCGCAGGCTTTTGCCGACATTCTCACAAGTAACTTCATCAAGACCAAGACGAGCAGTGACGTGATAGGAATAGAATATTCGTCGGTGCTGAAAAACGTATATGCCATCGCTGCCGGAATATGCAGCGGCCTTAAGTTCGGCGACAACTTCCAGGCCGTGCTAATGTCAAACGCCGTACAGGAGATGTCGCGGTTCCTACAGGCCGTATATCCGATAGAACGCAATGTGTACGACTCGGTTTATCTCGGTGATCTGCTCGTGACGGGCTACAGCAACTTCTCGCGCAACCGCACTTTCGGAACCATGATTGGCAAGGGATATAGTGTGAAAAGCGCGCAGATAGAAATGGAAATGATTGCCGAGGGATACTTCGGCACCAAGTGCATGAAAGAAATCAACCGGCACATGCATGTCAACATGCCCATTCTCGATGCCGTATACAACATATTATATGAACGGATAAGCCCGCAAATTGAAATCAAACTGTTGACCGACAGCTTCAGATGACTACCTCTATGCCGTGTAAAGATAGAAAATGGTCTGCTGATAAACTTCGACAGTAACAAAATAGAAATAAAAAGAAAATGCAGAATGTATAACAAGACATTTTAGCCATACCCGAAATAAAAACAGCAACTCTTTATACAACAAGACACTTATCACTTATGTCTTTATGTCGAAAAGAAAAAGGAATATGTTATTTATGTCTGAAGAAATGAGGAATATGTCTGAATAAAGAATCCGTCTTTATTTACAATGGCTTTATGTCAAAAAATCAAATCAATATGAAAAATATCAGCTTAGACATTACCAAAGCCGCCCAGTTCCTTACGGAAGGCGCAGTGAAAGCGTATGAACCCAAAGTAAAGGCCGCTCAGGAAGCCCTCGAGAACGGGACCTGTCCGGGCAACGACTTCCTCGGATGGTTGCATCTGCCGTCGTCAATAACACCGGAGTTCATCAAGGAAATACAGGATTGCGCTGACGTACTGCGCGCAAACTGCGAAGTAATAGTAGTAGCCGGCATCGGCGGCAGTTACCTCGGAGCACGCGCCGTAATCGAAGCATTGGGCAATTCGTTCGCATGGCTTGTAGGCGACAGCAATAATCCGACTATACTCTTTGCCGGCAACAACATCGGCGAAGACTATCTTGCAGAACTGACAGACTATCTGAAAGGCAAGAGATTCGGTGTAATAAACATCTCGAAGTCAGGTACCACGACAGAGACAGCACTTACATTCCGCCTGCTCAAGAAGCAGTGCGAGGAGCAACGCGGCAAGGAAGAGGCCAAGAAAGTAATCGTGGCCGTGACCGACGCCCGAAAAGGTGCAGCCCGTACATGCGCCGACAAGGAAGGCTACACCTCGTTCATCATCCCCGACAATGTCGGCGGACGCTTCTCCGTGCTCACCCCCGTAGGTCTGCTACCCATTGCCTGCGCAGGCTTCGACATCGCAAAACTCGTGGCCGGAGCCACCGACATGGAGAAGGCTTGCGGCAAGGACGTGCCTTTCGAAGAGAATCCCGCCGCCATATATGCCGCTGTACGCAACGGACTGTATGATGAAGCCGGCAAGAAGATTGAGATAATGGTAAACTACCAGCCCAAACTCCACTTCATCAGCGAATGGTGGAAGCAGCTCTTCGGAGAGAGCGAAGGCAAGGACGGCAAGGGCATATTCCCCGCTTCGTGCGACTTCACCACCGACCTGCACTCAATGGGCCAGTGGATCCAGGAGGGAGAGCGTACCATATACGAGACAGTCATCAGCGTTGAACAACCCAACCGGAACCTGCTTTTCCCCAACGACGATGAAAATCTGGACGGTCTGAACTTCCTCGCCGGCAAGCGAGTAGACGAGGTCAACAAGATGGCAGAACTCGGAACACGTCTGGCACACGTTGACGGTGGAGTGCCCAACATCCGCATCAGCGTGCCCGAACTGAACGAATACTACATCGGCCAGCTCATCTATTTCTTCGAGATAGCCTGCGGAATAAGCGGCAACCTACTCGGAGTGAATCCGTTCAACCAGCCTGGCGTTGAGGCTTACAAGAAGAACATGTTCGCACTGCTCGACAAACCGGGATACGAGGCCGACAGCAAAGCCATCAAGGAAAGACTGGCAAAAGAGGCATAAACATATCGGGAATCCGCTTGATTCGGCTATTTGATTCGGCAAACAAACCTGAAAAGATCCAAAAACCAAGCAAATCCGATTATTCCAATCAACCGACAGGAATATAATGTACGAAAAAGAAATCAACAAATACTTGGAAAGACACGGCTTTAGGACATTCAGTCCTAAAGCCGTTCTTTTTGATATGGACGGCGTCCTTTACGACTCCATGCCCAATCATGCATACAGCTGGCACACATCGATGAAAACCCTCGGGCTCGATATGCCTCCTGAAGACGCTTATAAATATGAGGGAATGAGAGGCGTGGAGACCATCAAACTGATAGCACGCGAACAATGGCACCGCGAACTCAACGACGATGAAGCCAAACGCATGTACGAGGAGAAAGCCCGTGTGTTTTCCTTGTGTCCGGCAGCCGGAATAATGGAAGGAGTCCGCGACTTGCAACACAAGATAAAAGCCGACGATATGAAAATAGTTGTGGTGACAGGAAGCGGCCAACGCTCGCTGCTCGACCGGCTCGTCATGGAATTTGACGGTCTCGTCACACCCGAACTGATCGTGTCGAGTTTCGACGTCACACACGGCAAACCAAATCCCGAACCTTATCTGAAAGGCCTTCAGAAAGCGGGCGTCGAGCCATGGGAAGCCATTGTGGTTGAAAATGCTCCGCTCGGAGTGCGGGCCGGAGTGTCCGCAAGGGTTTTCACTGTAGCGGTGAACACCGGGCCCCTGCCCGACCGCATGCTCACCGAGGAGGGGGCAAACGTAGTTTTCGGCAGTATGCCGGAATTCCGGGACAGTTGGGAAACATTAAAGGCGGACTTCCATAAATAAAAGTCCGCCTTTAATGTTTCCCGACTTATATCATACGCCATCCTCATCCGAATCCACATTGCCCTCGTCCTGAGCGCTGATATCCATCTGCGTGTCACGCGCTATGCTGATATTGCCCGTCCGCGACACACGCACCAACAACGGAATATACTCATCTGTCTGAGGATGACTGACACTCGCTGCAAAAACAAGCGACTGTCCGTCGACCTTGTCAAACACCAGCCCTTCAAGAATACCCGTAGTACGATAGTCATCATCGAGGCAAGCGTCAAAGTCCTTCTTGACGAATGATTTTTTGAAAAACACACTTCCGTCGGCACGCAGTATTTCCAAGGAAATCCTGTTGTCCACAAATCTCTGCCCGGTCTCGTCCTTCACCATTGCCAGACTGTCGTCAGCCGTGCGCACTATCTCACACCTATAAGATGTCCCAAGCCACTTCACATCGCCCTTGGACTGTATATAATCCTGCATCCTTATCGGTCCTAACGGTGCCTTTGCCACAACTTTCCGAGCTATTATATGGTCAGTATTCTTCTTTTCACCGCATCCGGTCACTGACCCGACAACAATTCCTGCTATCAGGAACATCAATATTCTTCTCATATCATTATCTTCTATCCAAGGTACAAATGTACAATAAAATAGTGAGATTATACACCGACTGGATAAAGAAAATGATTTTATTTAGAGGAAAGACAAGGAAAAAATTGAGAATTAAGAGAATTGAGAGTTGAGAGTTGAGAGTTGAGAATGGATAATTATGATTACCTTATTTGGTGGATACATAAGTCAGTCAACAAAATTAAACTACATTATCGTATGTACAGAACGCGCCCCAACGGGGCAACAAGCACACAGCCCGGGGCAGAGCGCAGCGGCACCCCGGGAATCAAACATCGACACTCCGCGCCCTGCAAGGGCAAAAGCATAAAAAAACATACAATACATAAACTGTAAATATTTGATAATTAATGCTTTTGCCCTTTCAGGGCAAGTGCGTACAATCGTGTTGTTCCCGAGGTGCCGCTGCGCTCTGCCCCGGGCTGTGTGCTTGTTGCCCCGACGGGGCGCATCCATCCAAAGCGCATTCATCCTATATCCGGACGATAATGTAGTTTAATTTTGTTGACTAACTTACTGTAAATATATCAAATCATAATTCTCCATTCTCAACTCTCAATTTTCAATTCTCTTAATATTCTATTCCTAATCTACCAATTACAGGAAGAGGTGAAGAGCATACGCTCCCCACCTCTTTGTTACCCTTAAATCTTTTACATCAAAAGAAATGCTTTTACCAATTAAAACCCAAAGGCTCGCCTGCCTTACATAATCTATGTTAACCTAAATCACTATGATGTTCATTGTCTCATACCGTTACGCGGACGTGCCTGACGCTGCATGCGCTTGTTCATGTCCTCGGTATATTTCTGATACTGTTCGGACGTCATGATGCCTTTCAGCTTCTCGTCATAACGCTTCATCGCGCCTGCCCTCTCCATACGTCGTGCAGCATCAATCTTTCGCGGTTGTCCGGCCGGCATACGCCTGATTGCCACCGAGTCTTTTACGCCGCCCTGATGTCCGCCTATATGGCGTCTTCCATCATTTGTCTTCATACGGTCGCCGGCCGGCATCCTGCGTCCGCCCTGAACTCTCATTCCCACTCTAATGCTGTCAGCATATCTTGTGTTCAATTCGAGAAGTTTCGCTTTCTGCTCCTCGTTGAGTCCATATCTCGCAGCCACAGCTTCGGTACGTTTCCTGACCATTTCAGTTTTGTCCGCCGGCTTCTTCTCTCCGTTGCCGCCGGTCTGTGCCATTGCTGCACAACTCATCACCAGTGCCGCTGTCAGAGTCATTATCATTCTTTTCATATCACCTTGTTCTTTAAAAGTTATCGTTTCTATTGTCAGTTCACTATTCAAGTTGCAACTATCAATATGACGATGAAAAGATTGAAAAGTTTAAAGATTCAATAAAATAAATCTGTTTTTTCTGCAGAACACCTTTTTTTTCGTACTTTTGCATACATATTAATATAACGACATGAAACAATATTTATTGCATATCACAATAGTTTTTATTGCCATAGTATCATTTTCGTGCAGCAATAATACCGGATCCGAAGCTCCGTCAAAGAGTATCGACACCATACCTGCGCTCATCATGCAGGTGAAACAGACATCCCGCCTGTATACGGCCGAGTACAACATCCGGAAGATAGTGACCCACGACGATGTGATAAGACTGAAAGGCACACTGTTCAACAAAGACTTCGACATGCCGGTACCCATCGGCGACCGGAAGATAGCGATACCGATGAACGCCAAACTCAAAGCATACATCGACTTCAGCGAGTTCTCGGAAAAGAACATCGAGCGCAACGGCAACAAAATCACCATCATACTGCCCGACCCGAGAGTGACGCTCACCGGCAGTAAAATCGACCAGAAGAACATCAAGGAGTTTGTCTCGCTGACACGTTCCTACTTCAGCGATGCCGAGATGTCCGACTACGAACGTCAGGGACGCGCGTCCATAATAGCCAGCATACCGCAGCTGGGCATCATCGAAACCGCCCGCGAGAATGCAGCCCGCGTGCTGATACCGATGGTAGAGCAGATGGGATTCGGCGAAAAGGACATCACCGTAACCTATCGCAAACAATTCGGCAACGGCGACATCAACACTCTGATAGACAAGCAAAACATTGAAACCAATACGTCAACCGCAACAAGCATAAAGAAATGAAAAAGACACTCATAACACTCAACAGACTACGAACCACGGCCATTGCCGTGGCCATAATAGTAGTGGCTGTCATGATATTCTGGTTGGTCCGGGTGTCGAAGAACAACGAGATTACGATTACCGCCGACAACCGGATAGACATCACTCCGGAACAGATACAGTCGATAAAGGCCATCGGCGAATGGGAATTCCTGTCCATTACCGACGAGGAAATGGTGGACACCACACGCAGCCGTCTCTTCGGCAACGACCGTCTGGTACGAATATACTACGGCACCATGCGGCTCGGAATAAACATGCACCATACCAAACCCGGATGGATAAAACCATCGGGCGACAGCGTCAGCGTGACATTGCCGCCGGTAGAACTGCTCGACCACGACTTTATCGACGAAGCCCGCACCCGCTCTTTCCACGAGAGCGGACGATGGACAGCCGAGGACCGCGAGGCCATGTACCGCCGTGCCCACAGAATGATGAAAGCCCGCGGACTGACACCGGCCAACATCAACACCGCCCGCAACAATGCCGACGCCCAGATGCGCAGCATGCTGCGTGCCATCGGTTTCAGGCATATCACCATCAGGTTTGAGAACCGGGCACCACTTCTACCACCGTCAGCACAGCACCGTCTACCCTGAAACGTATGTCGCTGCCGCCAAAGGACATGCCATAGACACGCGACGGGTCGTCATGAAAATGAGGCCTCGGGTCGAGTTCGAGCACACCGGCAAGCGTACGCCACTGCTCCGGTGGCAACACACGCCGGACATCATCCGGTATGTCCACCCTCAGCGTATGCCACTCTTCACTGTCGGCAAATCCGCATCTCACTCCCTCATGGCAATCGGCCTGCGCCACATAAGGCTTGATGTCGTATATCGGCGTGCCGTCCATCAGATCGGCTCCCGACACATGTACCACCGGGCCGGATGCTTCCGTATGCTCTATACTTTCTATCCTCACCGACGACAGCCCCAGATTGTTGGGACGGAACGGCGAGCGCGTGGCAAACACCCCCATCCTGACATTGCCGCCCAGACGAGGCGGACGCACCGTGGCCGCCTTACGCGCCCCGATGTTGGCCGAAAATCCCCATATCATCCATAAATAATCGAATCCCTCAAGTCCGCGCAACGCGTCGGCACTGCGGTATTCCGGCTCGAAGACTATGCGTCCGCGCAGTCCTTCCACCAGCCCGCTCTGCCTCGGTATGCCGAATTTTGTGGTAAACGGCGAATGAAAATGCGCTACAGGTATTATTTCCATGCATCTTTATTTTTAAAAAGTGGATATATACAATCGGCTCTCTGTATTTTCCTTTGCGCCAACTCCTAATAAGACTGAGAAGACGCCCGGCACGACAAGCCATATGCAAATGTACGTATAAATCGCGACATTTCCACAACGGCAGGATAAAGTAATTGGCCCATCAGGAACATTCGCCTTTTGACAAGCCGGCGCAATGTACGGATTATTCTGAAAAAAACGCATTTTATTTTTAGCAAACCAGAAAGGCCGTAAGGCCTTCTCTGCTATTCCAACACATGGTTTTAGTGCCTTCAACTTGCAATAAGGGCCTCCCTGCATTCCCGTAACGGCCGTTTCGCAGTGCAAGGAGGGCCTTTTCGCAATGCAACGGCGGCCTTATTGCAAGGCGAAAAGGCCCTCTCTGCTTTCTTGACAAAGCCATATTTTCGTAACACACTGATAATCAGTGCTTCCCTTTTGACGCAAAAATCACGATTTTCGGGCCGTCGGCCGGAAATTGAACATACGATGCCGCTTAACATACGTTAAAGTAAAGAAATTTACGAGTTGCGTAATCGAATGGCATTATCTTTCACTGCCGTCCCTAAAGAGTTCAAACCTATACCGTCATAAAGGATTCCCATACCTTCGGAACATTAACTACCAACATGAAACAAGCCACGTTTTTGTTCTCTCCCGCACGGCATCCGTATTACGAACCCCGATAAAACACTTTTTCTGGAATCCGAATATACCCGAATAACGACGTTTAAACCGTTTTTCTCACCATGTGTAATAATATGTAATAGTTTGCTTGCCGTAAATCGCTTTTTTTAATACATTTGCATCGCTTTGCTGTCACGGCCATACCATCCGGCCAGACAGCACATACACATTCATGGCAAAAATACATTATATAAACAAGTGAAATGAAATCAAACATCAGACAAATGAAAATCAAAACCATGATTATGATGATGGCCGTGGTGTTCATTATGGCAAACCCGCCAACGTCTGTTTCACGCTTCCTGTGACTTTCAAGCTGAAATGACAATGCGGCAAGTCATGACAACAGACATCAAGGCAACACCAACAAAAGACAACCACCATAAAACCAAAGCATACACATAGATCAAAAATCAGAAGATACAGTATATTTGGATTATTATTAGTTGTATCTCTGGTAATTGCGGGCTGCTCAAAAGGGCAGTCACGCAATTCGTTGTTGAAACGCGCCGAAGAGGCATCGCGCTTCTCTCCATACAATGCCGTCAACATGCTGAAACACTACACGGCCGACAGTTTCCGTGTGGAAAGAGACCGCAATCTCTACACCCTACTGATAAGCGAAAACATACACCGCATGGGAATAACCGAAGCCGACGACAGCGCCATCGCGGAATGCAGGCTATACTATGGAAAGCACCACGACAAGAGATACTACGGACGGGCCTTGCTGCACAACGGCATAACCCTCTACAGCAACGGCATGCGCTACAGAGCCATAGAAATGATAAAACAAGCCGAACATGAAGCATCGGGCAGCGACAACCACAACTTCGTCTACGACCTCAACGATATCCTCGGAATGATAAACAACCAATCGGGCAACAACAAGCTCGCCACAAAATACTACCGAAAAGCCCTGGCGGCAGCCAAGTCTGCCTCGAACCCTACACTGACCGTAAAAGCCCTGAACAGACTCGCAGACACCTTCGATGCGGCCGGAATGCCGGACAGCATGTACAAATATATAGAGGAATGCAGGAAAATACATATCGAAGACAATGAGCAATATGCCGCCATGCTTACCAACGACGCCGCCTACCGCCTGTACATCAGAGACACGGTGCGGGCCGAAAAGCTGCTGAGAAAGGCACAGGCCGTGTTTACGCTTTACAAGACACAGAAACTCACGGGCGACATCTATGCCGGACAGGGCCACATGGAGCAGGCGTGCTCGCTATGGTACGAAGCCATATTCTCACCGCAGCCCGACATAGGGATTGCGGCCTGCCACAATCTGACAGACCATTTCAACAAGAGCGGACAGTACAAACGTGCCGCCTATATCAGCCAGAAGCTGAACACGATATACGAAAATACATATCTGAACAACAACACTCTGGAAATCGCCTACGTACAGACACGATACGACAACATGGCAACCGAGCGGCAAGCCAGACGCATACAGACCGTCAACCTGTCTGCCATGGCGCTGCTGGCAATATTGATACTCACATTCATCGTCTACCACCACAGGCGGATAAAATCAATCAACAACCGCTACTCCTCTGAACTGCTGCTCTACAACATGACATGCGCCGAACTGGAGAAACTGCAACACCTGAAAGAGAAGGACAATGTACTGATTGCAGACAAGATGAAAGAAATAGACCGCCTTCAGCAACGGCTGGCCGAATACCACGACGACCGATGCCGCCCCGACAACTGGAACATGAAGGAACAAATCCTGCAAGCCCCCGAAGTGATGAGGCTGCACTCCATGGCGGCACGCAACAAGAAGGCCTCAGACGAAGACTGGGCCGGACTGTACCGCCTGGCAACGACATGGCTTCCCGAACTGATGTCACGCCTCAACAACACCGACAGCCTCAACATCAAGGAAACCAACGTATGCCTGCTCATCCGCCTGCGCTTCATCCCGTCGGAGATAGCCATACTCACGGACATGTCGCCACAACTCATCACCAACATGCGCGTGCGCATGCTGTTCAAGATATTCGGAGAGCGCGGGGGAGCACGTGATTTTGACAGCCGCATAAGGAACATATAGACACATAAACCCGGAAATAAGAGGACGCAGGCCGTTGAAAAAGAGTAAATTCGTTTCCTGTTCTCATTATTAATTCGTAATTTTGCCGTCCGTTAGACATACAGAAAGAAAATGAAATATGCAATAATCGCCGCCGGAGAAGGCAGCAGGCTGGCCGCCGAGGGCGTGGAATCGCCCAAACCGCTGGTCAAGATAAGACACGAACGGCTGATAGACCGCCTGATAAGGGTGTTCATGGACAACGACGCGGAAGAGATAGTCGTAATCTGCAACGACATAACGACAGAGGTAAGTTTTCATCTTGTCAAGTTACAGCAAGACGGACTGGAGGGGCGCCCGTTGCCGTTGCGCTTCATCGTGAAAAGCACACCAAGCTCCATGCACAGTTTCTTTGAAATCAGCCGCATGCTCGGCGACGGACCGTTCTGCCTCACCACCGTAGACACTATATTCCGCGAAGAGGAGTTCGCACGTTATATCGCGGCTTTCAGCGAGGCTGTTACATCGGGCAAGTGTGACGGAATGATGGGAGTGACCGACTATATCGACGACGAGAAGCCGCTGTATGTCGACACAGACGACAGCCTCGGCATCACCGGGTTTCTCGACCGTTCGGACACATGCCGATATATTTCAGGAGGCATCTACGGCCTCACATCAACGGCAATAGAGACATTGTGCGGCTGCATGGAACGCGGCGAGAGCCGTATGCGCAACTTCCAGAGAGCGCTGATAGCCGACGGACGGAGACTAAAGGCATGGCCATTCTCCAAAGTTCTCGACATCGACCATGCCACGGACATAAAGAAAGCAGAAGATTTCATATTGGAAGAATAAAGTTATGGAAAAGAGTTTCAGCGAATTGCTTCGCGCTTCGTTCAAGTCGGCCGACACCGAGGAGTGGCTCGACATATACTTCACACGCCCCATCGGCCTTGCCTTCGCGCTGCTTTGGGCACGTCTCGGGGTGCATCCCAACACTATCACCATCCTCTCTATGTTTCTCGGAATAGGAGCAGGATGGATGTTCAGCCACACAGACCTGTGGCACAATATCGCAGGAATAGTGCTTATGATGTTCGCCAACTTCTGCGACTCCACCGACGGACAGCTTGCCCGACTTACAGGCCGGAAGACTCTCATCGGTCGGATGCTCGACGGAGTGGCCAGCGACGTATGGTTCACTGCGGTATATCTGGGCATCGTATTCCGTCTTTGGAACGACAACATGCCTTTCATCGATGTGAAATGGGGAGCATGGGCATTGCTGCTCTGTGCCGTCGCCGGATTCGTGTGCCACACCATGCAGTGCCGGCTGGCCGACTACTACCGCCAGATTCATCTTTATTTCCTGCTCGGCAAGAGCGGCAGCGAACTCGACGACTACGAGTCGCAGCAGGCCATCGTGGACGGTCTGCCCAAGAAAGGCGCTTTCTGGGAGCGGGCTTTCTATACCAACTATGCCAAATACTGTCGCGCACAGGAAAAGAGCACACCTGAGTTTCAGGCTTTCTATCGCAACATACGAGCCAGATATCCCGACGTCAGCGATATGCCGCAGCAGTTGCGCGACGACTTCCGTGCCGGTTCGCTTCCGCTGATGAAGTACACCAACCTGCTCACCCACAACTCACGCGCCATAACGCTATTCATAGGTTGTCTGCTCGACATACCTTATATATATCCGCTCTTCGAGATTATCGTATTGTCAACTATATATTGGCACATGCACAGAAGTCACGAAGCTCTGTGCCGGCGCCTCAACACCACGTACGGCCTATGACAAGGCGGCTGTTGTTGTTACTGGTAATGGTGGCATGTACCCTGACTGTAAACAGGGCACACGCCACCATTGCCGGTTATAACGGCCGGACGTACGGTGACAGCGTGAGATGGTACGAAAGGGTACAGCGTCTTGACGAAGTGACAGTGACCACACGACGCAAACATTACAGCCGTAAAAACAACCCCGCGGTAGAGCTGATGAAGAAAGTGATAGCCGCCAAGCGCCGCAGCGAACTCTCGCGCCACGACTATTACAGCTACGAAAAATATCAGAAACTGACGCTTGCCACCAACGACATACATCCCGAAGACCTTACAAAGGGGATGCTGGCAAAGATTCCCGATGTATTCCGCCAAGTGGAATTATGCCCTTACAACAACAAGCTGATACTGCCCGTGATGAAGACCGAGACCCTTACACAAAAGGTATATCGCAGGCAGCCGCACAGCGAACGGGAAATAGTAAAGGGCGACAGGGCCGACGGCGTGAACAATGCCTTCCAGTCGGGCGACCTTCTTGTTGCCGCACTGAAAGATTTCTTTACCGACGTCGATATATATGACGAGCAGATCGCCCTGCTCCAACAGCGGTTCACATCTCCCATAAGCCGCGATGCCATCGGATTCTACCGTTTCTACATCATCGACACTCTCAGCATAGACGGCTACAGATGTATCCGTCTGAGCTTTGTACCCAACAACCCGCAAGACTTCGGTTTCAGCGGAGACATCTGTATACTCGACGACTCGTCGTATCAGGTGAAACGTTGCGACCTTACCATCCCCAAGCGCAGTGACGTGAACTTCGTGGACGATATCAGAATAGTACAGGAGTTCACAAAACTGGAAAACGGCGAATGGGTGCTCACTACCGACGACATGATTGTAGAGATAAGGCTGTTCGACTTTCTGCAGAAAGGTGTAGTGATACGCAATACACGAATGGGCGGCCATTCTTTCTCGCCACTGTCCGATAGCATGCTGAAAGACGAAACACATACGGAAACAGCGCACAAGGCCCAAAACCGCAGCGAAGCATTTTGGGAAGCCCACCGCCCGCTCGGCCTCACCACAAGCGAGCGAAGGATGGACGAGTTTGAAGAAAACTTCAAGAACATGGGAGGGTCTAAGATTCTGACGTTCATAGTACGCGCGTTGGTGGAAAACTATATCGAGACCGACAGACGGAAGGAATACAACAAACTGGACATCGGTCCGGTTCTAAGCACAGCATCGGTCAATTCCATAGACGGACTGCGCACACGCATAGGAGGACAGACCACCGCACATCTGCATCCCCACCTGTTTTTCAACGGCTACTACGCCCACGGCTGGAAAAGCAGGCAAAACTACTACAAAACGGAACTTACCTACTCGTTCAACCGCAAGGACTATCTGCCACATGAGTTTCCGATGCGCTCCATCACATTTGCGTCGGCATACGACATATGCACACCTACGGACAAGTTCCTATCTACGGACAAGGACAACATGTTCTCGTCGATAAAATGGGACCGCACGGACAGACTCGTATTATACAACCGTCAACAGCTGACGATAATCCGGGAAGAAGAATGCGGGCTGCGCTCCACCATCTCGCTGAAGACGGAGAAGAACAAGGCCGCGGCCGGACTCGGCCTTACACCCTACTCTTTGCGTACTACCGAACTGCGTGCCGAACTGCGCTACGCCCCAGGCGAAAATTTTGTGAGCACCAAGCAACACCGACGCATGATAAACCTCGACGCCCCCGTCTTCACTCTGAGCCACGCCACAGGCATCGACGGATTTCTGGGCGGACAATACCGATACAACCTTACCGAGATGTCGTTCTTCAAACGCTTCCGGGCAAAGAGTTGGGGCAAGGTGGACGTAAGCCTGAAAGCCGGCGCACAATGGAACCGTGTGCCTTTCCCGCTGCTCATCATGCCCGCATCGAATGTTTCGTACATTGTACAGCGCGACATGTTCGGGCTGATGAGCAACATGGAATTTCTCACCGACAGATATGCCTCAGCCCATTTGTCGTGGGACCTCAACGGCAAGATATTCAACCGTATTCCGCTGCTTCGCAACCTTAAATGGCGCGAATGTCTTGGCATAAGGACTATGTGGGGAACACTCACAGACAAGAACAACCCGGAATCGGCCTCCAACACCGGAGGAAACATACTGATGCCTTTCCCAGAAGGGGCGCATGCCATGAATCCCGACAAGCCATACGTTGAAATCATCGCCGGCGTGCACAACATTTTCAGATGCCTGCATGTAGAGTATGTGCGCCGACTCACATATCTTGACTTGCCCACTGCAAGCCGCCACGGCGTAAGATTCAAACTGAGTGTGAAGTTCTGATTACACGGAAAAGACATAATCTGACACTGATATAACAATAAGGACTACAGAATAAAAACATCATATTATATAATTATTGCCTATGAAAAAGATAAAGAACCCATGGCTCTCGAAGCCAGGTTACGACTGTTTCGGATGCTGCCCCGAAAACCCACAGGGAGTGGCAATGGAGTTTTTTGAGGATGGGGACGAGATTATATGCTTCTGGAAACCGCAGAGCCACTACCAGGGATGGATAAACACACTGCACGGTGGCATACAGGCCACACTGATAGACGAATGCGCCTCGTGGGTGGTTTTCCGAAAACTACAGACAACCGGTGTCACAAGCAAACTTGAAGTGAAATACCGCAAGCCGGTGATGACTACCGAACCGCAAATCACAGTGCGTGCCCGTCTGAACGAAATGCGCCGAAACGTGGCCTACATCAACGTATGTATAGAAAATTCTCACGGCGAACTGTGTGCCGAAGGCGAAGCCGTGTATTTCACATTCCCTGCCGGCAAGGCCCGCGAAATGGGATTCACCGAATGTACAACCGAAGGGGAAGAGATGCTCAGTTTCTGATCGGTAATTGTTCTCAGATTCTGATTATACCGGGAAATATCAACGCATGAAAAAGGGTTAAAAGTGTCTCCCGACAGTTTTAACCCCCTGTTTTCTAACTAACTTATTATCAACTATTCATTACTCATTCTGAATTCGTAGTGCAAAGATAAGCACTTTTTAAGAACTTTGTATCACTTTTCACTAAAAATATAACGTAAACGTTTGCGCTTTTCCACCATTTTAAGTAACTTTGCATTATACTGAAACTCATACTATTAGTCAACTGATACAAATCAATGGCCGTAAACAAGCATCGAACATCACTTAAAGACCTTGCCCGCGAACTGGGCGTAAGCATAGCAACCGTGAGCCGGGCACTGCGCAACAGCCCGGAAATAGGCAAAGACATGCAACAGAAAGTCAAGGAACTGGCCAAGCAACTCAACTACCGCCCTAACCCATTTGCACAGAGTCTGCGCCGTGAGGCACCCAAAATTATCGGTGTGGTTGTGCCCAACCTCGTAACCCACTACTACGCAGCTGTGCTCGACGGTATAGAGAACGAGGCCGCACGAGCCGGATATTCCGTGATCAGCGCCAACAGTCACGAAGACTTTGATACCGAAGCCCGCGTGATAGACAATTTCATAGGACTACACGTCGAAGGCATAATAGCATGCCTGGCACAAAACACTACCGACTACTCACACTTTGAGGAGATAGCCCGCATGGGCATACCGTTGGTTTTTTTCGGACGCACCTGCCTGCCAGACCTGTTCTCCTCCGTCACAGCCAACGGTGACGAAGCGGCACAAATGGCCACACAGCATCTTATAGATACCGGCAGCCGGCGCATAGCTTTCATAGGCGGACCTAACCATATCGATATGGTGCGCCGACGCAAGCACGGCTATCTGGAAGCGCTGCGCGAAAACAGTCTGCCCATAGACCGAGACATGGTAATATGCGACAGAATAGACTATGATGTGGCGTTGCGCTCCACGATAGAATTGCTGAGCCGCCCCAATCGTCCCGATGCCATATTGGCCTTTAACGACATCATCACTTTCGCTGCTTTCACCGCCATAAAGCAGATGGGATTGACCATCCCTGATGACGTGGCACTCATAGGCTTCACCGATGATGCCCACGCGGCATATGTCACACCACGCATGTCGGCCATCGAAGACCAGTCGCACGAGATGGGCGCCACGGCCTGCCAACTGCTGCTGAAGAGTATCGGCGGCGACAAGACCATATACCGTGAACGTGTGCCGCAGCAACTCGTCATACGCGAGACATCGGCAAAAATACGTCTGTAATCACAATACCAACTTGTTACACAGGCCGCTTGACTATATTAAATAACCCGTATAACGGTACCTTAAAAGGTTAAAGATTAATTGTAACCAAAATTAAAGCAGCCACCACATATATCCGGCATAACCGCATACGAGAACGGCGCCCTCCCAACGCTCCACGGTGTAGCGGGTGAATGAGAACATCCACACAACGGCAATGCTCATAATCATCACCAAAAGGTCTGTAATGGTGATGCCGCTGATCTGCATGGGACACACTACTGCCGTAACACCGAGGATGGCAAGGATATTGAAGACATTGCTGCCAAGAACATTGCCAATAGCCAAAGCCGATTGACCCTTGCGTGCTGCTACGACACTTGTGGCCAGTTCGGGCAACGACGTTCCTCCGGCAACAATGGTCAGACCGACAACGCTTTCACTAACCCCAAGCGTGGCGGCAACAGCAGATGCGGCATCGACAAAAAGATTGCTGCCGAATATAAGACAAGCCAGGCCGACAATGACAAGCAGAATACATTTCCATAAACTGACAGGCGTTTCCGTAGAGACGGTATCTGCCACGACATTACCGGTGACCGGAGTGGCAGATACATCACCCGCAGCATCACAGGATGTGACGTGTGAAGCCACAGGAGCTTCCTTTCGCGCCAACCTGATGGTATAACCCATGAAAGCCGCAAATCCTGCAAGCAGGACCAAACCGTCTGTGCGGCTTATCATGTTGCCTTTCAAAGACAAGGTGCCGAAACCATCCATGCACAACACGAACAGAAGCAGCGAAGCTGCCACGGCAAAGGGAATGTCCTTACGCACGGTGGAGCGCGATATGACCATCGGGGCTACCATGGCAGTACATCCCACGATGAGCATTGTATTGAGGATATTGCTGCCAACGACATTGCCTACTGCAAGGTCGGGAGTGCCTTTCAGTGCCGAAACAAGACTTACAAAAAGTTCCGGAGCCGATGTTCCGGCGGCCACGATTGTAAGTCCGATAAGAATCTCCGGAACATTCATACGGCGGGCAAGCGACGATGCCCCGTCCGTCATTCGGTCGGCTCCCCACAAAACGAGAACCACACCTGCTATTATATATATAATATTAAGAAACATTCTTCTTTATCGTTTCTTCTATGACTTTCGGGAAATACTGTTGTTCAAGAATACGGACTGAATCCGCGATATCATCTGGCGTATCATCTGGCGATACAGAGGTGACGGCCTGAAATATTATCTCGCCGCCATCACACACTTTATCGACATAATGGATGGTAATGCCCGTCTCAGTCTCGTTGTTTGCCTTCACCGCCTCATGAATATAGTGTCCATACATCCCCTTTCCTCCATATTTGGGTAAAAGGGCAGGATGGATATTGACAATACGATGCGGATACAGCTCTATAAGAAACGGCGGCACCATAAGCAAGAAACCTGCCAACACAATGAAGTCGATGCCATATCGCTTCATCATGTCCGGCAGGTTTGTGCCATCGTTAAATTCCGTTTTAGCCATCACCTCCGTCGGTATACCAAGCATACGGGCACGTTCAACAGCATACGCACCGGCTCTGTTGCTGAGAACCAAAGATATCTTTATCTCACTGTTTCCACTAAAATGGCGTATGATGTTCTCGCAATTGCTACCTGTACCGGAAACGAAAACGGCTACATTAGTCATATATAAATATATGGGAAGGAACTACTTCTGATTTCTTAATAGCTGAACGTATATGTGGTCTTGTTGCCGGCTTTGTCCGTAACGACCATCGTTTTCACACTGTTATCCTGATTGTGGGTTGTCTCGACGATGAAACTGCCGTTGTCGGTCGCAGCCTTTGATATCATCTTGCTGCTACGCGCATACCGGTAGAGAGAAAGAAGCATGTAAGGATTGCACTCCTTGACGCCAAGCAGAAGCTGGTTGGCATCGACAGACTGGCTTCGGTTGCTCTTGTCGCTGTAGCTCATCTTCATCTTCTCCACATATCGCGTGCCGTCGGTATATATGTGAAGATATTTCACACTGTCAGCCGTATGCTCACTGTCTGGACTGAGATTCTGACTTACCAACAAAATAGCCTGAGCCGTCGTTTCTCCACCGCTTTTGTGGTGTTCGACATTGAAAGCATATTGAGACGACCCGATGTTCAGTTGTTCGTAATATCCCACGGTATCGGTCTCAGAGACAAGTCTGCCCGGCTGATAACCTGTACCGAACTTGGAAGACAATGTGCTTGAACCGGTATTAACATACATAATGCTGTCACCATAGGTGAACTTCATATTGTGAAGAGTGGCCTCACCGTCTTTTATCACAAGAGACAGCGGACGACAGACCCTGTCATATGTTATGTCTATGCTGCTGTTTCCAATGATCCTGCCGCCGGCATCCTTTGTTTCACCGACGATGGAACTGACAAGCGAAGCGTTACCCAACGAGCCGTCACCACGTGTGGCATACTGATAGAGACTGAAGTTGATATAAGCATCGTCCGTCCGTGTATCGTTAATCTTAAAAGCAGCCGAACGTTCGGCTCCCGTCCTGTTCTGCTCAAAATGAACGGGGATATAATATATGGCATTGCCCGTTCCCGACATTGTGTGCATCTTGCACCAACCGGCTCCGGAATTCTGTGTCATCGCCCACGGCCCATAGCTGGCAAACGATATGCCACCCAAGGTGTCATTGGCGTATTGCATCGTTACAGACACTTGTGAAAAACCGGCATTGCTGACGTCATCATTTAAACATGCCGAAAACATCGGAGCCACGGCCATACCTATCAATAATGTTTTTAATGTCTTCATATAAATATTCTGTTTTGATAGTTAATGAATAAACCAAATTAATCTTCCTCGTCATCATCCCAGTCACCAAAGCCTTCAAACGAAGGTCCGATAAACGCATCGAGCGAACGGCGCTCTTTTTTTGTAGGACGTCCCGTACCACGGGCGCGGTCCACAAATCCGCCGATACGGTTCATCTCCAACAATTCATACTGATCAGGTGATGTGACATTTTCATAAACCTGTGGTATCAACTTGGCCCCCACCCTGTTCTCAATGGCCTGAAGAATCTTGAACGAATAGGTTACAGGCGACTTGCGTACGCTCACAGTATCACCCACCTTGACCATGTGAGCAGGTTTAACGTTGATGCCGTTTTTTGTCACACGACCATTCTTACAAGCATCGGCAGCAATAGAGCGTGTCTTGTATATACGTGCTGCCCACAGCCACTTGTCGACTCTTGCCTCGTCTGCCATCTTATTTCTTCTTGTTGAATGCATTCATCGTAAAATCCACACCGGCAAGCACGAAACTCTTTATTATCTCACATGCCGTTTCCAGTTTGGGCTCAAGAACTTTCATGTCGTCCTCACCGTAACGTCCGAGCACCCACTCCACCTGCATTCCCCGAGGATAATCATTGCCTATGCCGACGCGCAGACGGCAATACTTATCAGTGCCTATGACAGACTGGATGTTTCCGAGCCCGTTGTGGCCGCCGTTACTGCCAGATGGTTTCAGTCTCAAAGTGCCAAGTGGCAACGAAAGGTCGTCGACGATGACCAAAAGATGCTCTATGCCGATGTTCTCCTTATTCATCCAATAGCGCACCGCGTTTCCACTGAGATTCATGAACGTGGTTGGTTTGAGCAGAATCAGTTTGCGCCCTTTCACACTTGTCTCTGAAACAAATCCGTAACGACGGTCGTCAAAAACAATATTGGACGCCTTAGCGAAGGCGTCCAATACCATAAATCCTGTGTTATGGCGGGTCATGTCATATTCCGAACCGACATTCCCGAGGCCAACAATCAAGTATTTCTCCATTATTTCTTACCTGCTGCCTCCGCTGCGGCTGCCGAACGAGATGCACGTGTAGCCTTAACCGAGCATACGATAACTTCGGGAGATGTGGCTATCTTGAGACCCTCAAAACTCAGCGAACCTACCTTGATGCTCTTTCCAAGACCAAGGTTTGTAACGTCAATGTCGAGCTGCTCGGGAATGGCCTGATAAGGAGCCGTCACATTAATCTTACGGATAGAGAGGCTGATGCGACCACCATCGCGAACACCCTGTGCCAAACCGTTCAACTTAACGGGAATACCGATTGTGATAGGCTTCGTCTCGTTGATCTCGTAAAAGTCAACATGCAGCAAAGCATCTGTGACTGGGTGGAACTGAAGCTCCTTGAGCACAGCCTTATGCTCTTCACCGTCGATATTGAGATTTACAACATAGATATGCGGTGTGTAAACCACCTTGCGGAGTTCTGCCATAGGAGCTACGAACGACATGGCTACAGGCAGACCGTTCTCACCTTTTGCCTCACCATAAATGTTACAAGGAATAAGTCCCTCTTTACGAATAAGCTTTGAAGCCTTCTTGCCAAGGTCGTTACGTTTCTGACCCGATACGCTGATTTCTTTCATACTTTGTGTTACTCTAAATTAAGTTTTTAATAAAAAAATGCCTAATTCACCATCACACGAACATAAATATAATATTCTGTCAATGTGCTTGAAAAAGCGGTGCAAAGTTACTCTTTTAAATCCAATTATGCAAATATTCTAAAAAAAAAGCACAATATTTCATTCCGTTTCTTGCATTGTATAAGATTTTTGTCTAAATTTGCAGTCAAAAGTTTATAATTGCAATTAAAGATTAGAGAATCGACAAACGAATAAACGAGCATTTATGATAAACCGAGAAATTATAAGGATAAAGATTGTCCAGTTAACCTATGCCTACTATCAAAACGGCAACAAGAACATAGACTCTGCTGAAAAAGAATTGTTTTTCAGTCTTTCCAAAGCCTATGACTTATACAACTACCTTTTATCGCTGATTGTCGAACTGACACATGAGTCGCGACGGCATCTTGAAGTAGCACAAGCCAAAGCCAAACGCGAAGGCACAGAAGCACCTTCACAGAAATTTGCATACAATAAGTTTGCCATGCAACTTGAAGAGAACAAAATGCTCAACGAGTTTATGGAGACTCAGAAAAAGTCATGGAACTCCGAACCGGAATTCATCAAAAAACTGTTTGTACAGATAACGGAAAGTCAGATTTATCAGGAATATCTGACAAGCGAAGACGATTCATATGATGCCGACCGCGAATTGTGGCGCAAGATTTACCGCACACTCATTCAGAACAACGAAACTCTCGATTCCATATTGGAAGAGCAAAGCCTGTATTGGAACGACGATAAGGAAATCGTTGACACATTTGTAATCAAGACCATAAAGCGGTTTGAAGAAAAGAACAAATCCAAACAGGAACTTCTGCCGGAATACGATAGCGAAGAAGACAGAGACTATGCACGCAAACTGTTCCGTGCAACCATCATGAACGCCGATGAGTATCAACGCTTCATGGGTGAAGCCTCACGCAACTGGGACTTCAACCGTCTCGCATACATGGATGTCGTAATTATGCAGATAGCCATTGCCGAGATAATGACTTTCCCGAGCATTCCAATCAGCGTGACAATCAATGAATTTGTAGAAATAGCAAAACTGTACAGCACTCCGCGCAGTAGCGGATATATCAACGGTATGCTCGACGCCATCGCACGCCATCTCATTCAGACAGGCCGCCTGATGAAAAGCATTGACGAACCGAAAAAGAAGTATTGACATTTTAACAACTAAAACAGAATATGACAACAAACTTGATTTTAGCTGCACAAGCAGCACAGGGCAGTGGCTCAAGCATGAGTTTCATAGTAATGATGGTTGCAATCTTTGCCATCATGTGGTTTTTCATGATTCGCCCGCAGCAGAAAAAGCAGAAAGAGATACAGAAGTTCCAGAACTCCCTGACAGAAGGCACATCTGTAGTAACAGGCGGCGGCATATACGGAATCGTAAAGAAGATAGACCTCGTAGCCAACATCATAGAAGTGGAGATAGCCAAAGGTGTAGTGATACGCGTTGACAAAGGCTACGTGTTCAAAGACATGGCAAGTACTCCAGTACAAGGCAAATAAATGAAAAAGCTGCAAGGCATATTCCCGATAGTCAGGAATTTCTTATTCAGTACTGTGAATAAGGAATTTCTGATTTTTTTGTTCTTTCTCGCCCTATCGGGAGTTTTCTGGCTCATGATGACCCTCAACGAAACATATGAGAAAGAAATGAGAATACCGGTACATATCGTCAATGTGCCTCAGAATGTTGTGCTGACATCAGACAGCGTCGACACCGTTAAAGTATCACTCAGCGACAAAGGGTTTGTCTTGCTGGGATACATGTATGGCGACGGATTACGTCCGTTGAAAGTCAATTTCAAAAACTACATGCGCTCCACCGGTACCGGCTCTGTTACAGCTGCCGAACTACAGCGTATGATGTATCAGCAACTGTCAGCCTCCACAAAAATAACAAGCACCAAACCCGACCGACTGGAGTATTTCTTCAACTACGGCCTGCACAAGCGCGTGCCACTGAGATGGAGCGGCCGCGTCATTCCCGAGCACCTCTACTTCATTTCGCATACCGAATACGAGACTGACAGTGTGGACATATATGCATCACAGGAAAAACTTGACAGCATAAACATCGTATACACCGAACCACTCAACTATGCCAATTTCCGCGACACACTCTCCGTGCGCTGCAATCTACAGAAGATGCGCGGCGTGAAATCAGTACCTGACAATGTAAAGATTACATTCTATACCGATGTTCTCACCGAAGCAAGCATTAAAGACATTCCCATTCAAGGCATCAACATGCCCGAAGGCAAGGTACTGCGCACATTCCCGTCGAAAGTCACAATAAAATTCGTAGCAGGCGTGAGCCTCTACCGCACACTGAGCGCCAAAGACTTCACTGTCGTTGCAGACTATAAGGACATAGCCAGCCATCCTTCGGACAAATGTACGCTTCATATAAAGAAAGTGCCGCAAGGCATATCACGCGCCACACTTGACATCAAGCAAGTGGACTATCTGATAGAAGAAGAATGACCCTCAAGCCTTCAACTTACTTGATTTGCCAAACATACATAAATAAAGCAGACAATAATGAAAATAGGTATAACAGGAGGTATCGGATGCGGTAAAAGCTACATATGCCGACGACTTGCGACAATGGGAATCCAGGTGTACGACTGTGACAGTGCCGCAAAAAGAATTATAAGGACATCTGCCGAAATCCGCAACGCCCTTACACAACTTGTCGGTCCCGAAACCTATCAAGACGACGGACAGCTCAATAAGGCCGCCATCGCCTCGTTTCTGTTGGCATCAGAAAACAATGCCCGTGCCATAGACAGAATCGTACATCCGGCCGTAGCCTCTGATTTCACCCAAAGCGGGGCTGAATGGATGGAATGTGCCATCCTCTACGAGTCCGGTTTCGACAATCTGGTAGACAAGATTATAGCAGTGTCCGCTCCCGACGAACTCAGAATACAACGTGTAATGCAACGCGACGGTATTTCCCGTGAAAAGGTTCTGGAATGGATGAAACGCCAATTGCCACAAAACGAAATACTCAGACGTGCCGACCACGAAATAAAAAACGACGGCATACACAACATCGACGCACAGTTGGAACACCTGCTGGACAAACTCGAGATCTCCGGAAACACAGCCGAGTGAATATCACGGCTTTCGTGGCTATCTGTCATGAATCAAAAAGAAATAACACAACTGAAGTAAAATACAATAAAAAAACAACTGAAGTAAAATGTTACAGACAATTTTAGCAATCTCGGGCAAACCGGGACTTTACAAGTTAGTATCAAGAGCAACCAACAGTCTCATTGTAGAAGTACTCGACGAGACACACCGACGTATGCCGGCTTTTGCAACAGACAAAATAACATCATTGGCAGACATCGCAATGTATACCGAAACCGACGACGTGCCACTATACAAAGTACTCGCCAATCTGAGAGACCTTGAAGAGGGCAAGACAGTAAGCATCGACTTCAAAAAAGCCGGAGGTCAGGAACTGCGTGAATATTTCGGCAAAGTTCTGCCCGAATTCGACCGTGACCGTGTGCACAACAGTGATATAAAGAAACTGTTGCAGTGGTACAATATCCTTATTGCCAACGGTATAACAAACTTCGAGGAAGAAATGCAACCTACCGACGGTGACAACATCGACGACCGTAAAGAGGAATAAGCGGACAAACGGAATAGAGAATATACCAAACGAGCCATACGGGAAGTAATTGGAAATAAAAAAAACGGCATCGCTCAAAGACATTGCACAACGGCTTGGCATCAGTATCGCCACAGTAAGCCGGGCACTGCAGGGGCACTCTTCTATCAGCACAAACACACGCAGAAAGGTGGAAGAAGCAGCCCGCGAGATGAACTATTCCAAAAACTTCATTGCCGACAGTCTGCGCAGTGGCTCGCTGCCCATCATCGGAGTGATAGTGCCACACGGAGTTACGCTTTTCTATTCCTCAGTTCTCGACGGCATCGAGCATGTGGCAGCTCAGGAAGGATATGCAGTAATCTGCATGAACTCACACGAACGATATGACGAAGAGCACCGTAATGTGCAGAGTCTGGCTGGACTCCATGTGGCCGGCATCATAGCCAGTGTGACACAGGAGACAGCCGACTCTGCACATTTTGATCTATTGTCGGAAGAAGGCATTCCGGTTGTCTTCGTCGCACGTGACATCAACACCACACGCTACTCATCGGTCGTGGCCGACAGTGTGGATGCCGCCCGCAAAGCAACACATCATCTCGCCTCGCAAGGCTGCCGGCGCATAGCCATATTGTGCGGTCCGGATTGTCTGCGCATGGTTGCCGAACGCAAACACGGATATATCGAGGCTCTTCACGAACTGCACATTCCCGTGCGACCCGAATATGTGGCATACAGTGACATTGAAATGCCGTCAGCCATAGACGCCACCGACACCTTTTTAGACTTGCCGCAACCTCCCGATGCCATACTTGCACTCAACGACACCCTGCTCTTTGCCGCCATGCGTGCCATCCGCAGCCGTGGCCTGTCCATGCCCTCAGACATAGCACTGATGGGATTCAGCGACGTTGAATACACCGTTGATGTCAGTCCCACACTATCAACCATCGAGGACCAAAGCAGACTGATGGGCGAAACGGCATGCCGCACACTTATAGCGCATATACGCGACAGCCGGCAAAAGCCAAACCGGATAATAGTTCCAACAATACAGAGAATACGCGAAAGCAGCAGAAAAACCTTTAAGAGATAAGAGTGAAGAGTTTAGAGAGAAGAGGTAAGTTGGTCAACAATACTAAACTACATAATCGTCCTAATATATAGAATGGATGCGCCTTGAAAAGGCAGCAAGCACATAGCCCGGGGCAGAGCGCAGCGGCACCCCGGGTATCATGTTCAATTATCCCATTCGCCCTAAAAGGGCAAAAGCATTAATTATCAGACAATTACATTTTTCATATCCCCATGTGTTTTTATGCTTTTGCCCTTGCAGGGCGCGGGGATTGTCGATGTCGATTCCCGGGGTGCCGCTGCGCTCTGCCCCGGGCTATGTGCTTGTTGCCCCGTTGGGGCGCGTTCTGTCAAGGCACGTTCTGTCCGGAGGATGATATAGTTTAATTTTGTTGACTAACTTATGATTAGCTTTGGTTGATAGTTATTATCAGATATAACTTCAAAAGCTAATCATACCTCTTCTCTCTAAACCATCAGGAAGTAGTCCCACAGTCGCTATCGATCAACAAAAGCTAATCATACCTCTTCTCTCTAAACTCTTCACTCTTACCTCTTAACTACTCTTCTTTTCAGAATCTTCCGGGACCACCGAATCCGCCACCGAATCCGCCACCGCCGCGACGTCCGCCGCGTGGTCCGCGCTCACCTCCACCATCAAGACCTGGTCCACGCCTCATTTCGCGACGTGCTTCTTTAGTTCCGAAAAGGTTCAGACGATAGATTACATGTAGCATGGCATAGTTGGTTATCGAGTTGTACTCAGTGTCCTGACGCCTCATGGCATCTATAGCCCGGCTTATGTTGGACTGCTGATGCAACAGGTCATACAGTTGCAGTGACACTATAAGATTTCTTCCCTTCAGAAAGCTGTGGCTCACCTGCGCGTTCCATATCAGTTCGTTCGTGTTAAGTGCCGCATCGTTATATCCGCGGCGGCTGTGCATGTTGAGGTCTGTCGACAAAGACGTCCCCCACGGCATCGTCAGATTAGTGTTGAATCCGTACGAGAAGCTCCATCTGTCGAGATTGCTCGAAGGTTGCAGTTCGTTGCTCGAATGCGCATAGTCGACACTTCCGTTGATCTCAAACTCGATCCATTCATTACGGTAGCTTGCTGCCAGACGCTCGTTGATCTCCATCGTCTTCGTTATCGACTTGACCGAGTTGCCGTCACGCCGCATGTCGATATACCCGACGCTGTTCACATACCTTGCTCCCGTGGTGGTATTCACATTGAAATATCCGGTGGTGTCGATGGCAATGTTATAGAACATGTCTCCCGCGATGTTCCAGTTGCCGTTGATGTTCTCAGGCCGTGTGGTACGTCCGCCCGTCACGGGATCGTATGTCACCTTGCTTGAGATACTGTTGCTTACGGTCTGGAACCGCAGGTTTGCGCCCATACCCTGCTGATGGTTCTGTATATAATTGTTATAGCGCAGGAAGAAATCGTTCGAGAACGACGGCTTCAGTCCCGGATTACCCTTGGATATGTTCAGCGGATCGCTGTCGTCGGTGATATCAAGCAGATTGCTCATACTGGGCTGGCTTGTACGTCCGCGATAGTTGAAACGCAGCTGGCTCACCTTGGATATCTTCCAACGGAAGTCGGCTGTAGGCGTAAAGTTGACCACCGTACGTGTCGTGTCGGCATTGTGTCCCTGATAGTGCTGCACAAAGTGTGTCTTCTGCGGAAGAAGAGTCAAACCGACATTGAAGTTATACGCCTGACGTATGATGCGCAGCATAACCTGTATGTCGTGTATATAATTGGTATACTCCGAGAACCGGCTCAGATTGTCGTCAAGATAGCTGTCCAACGGATTGTCCAGACGCGAGAGATAACTGTGCCAATCACGGTACTGAGGTCGCAAGTCGGCAAACATACCCTCGCCGAGATTGCTGAAGTCAAACGTCGAACGGTCGCTCTTCGAGTACTTATACTGGAATTCATAACTGAATTGCAGGAATGTGGCCTTGAATATCGGTTCGCTGTAAGTGGCCCTTACACTGTAGTTCCAATTCTTCTGCGGGGTAAGATTATACCGGTTGGTCTGATATGTAGAGTCCTCACCGGAGATATTCTTTTTCTGGAACAGATGCACGTTGTTCGTCTGCAGGCTGTTGCTGCCGCTCTCACCGTAGTTGATGTTCATCTGCAGGGTGACGTTACGGCCTTTGGAATTAAGTCTGCGGTTAAACTGCAACATACCGCCGAAATTCTTCGAATCGCTATAGCTGATAGAGTTGTTGTAGCAGCTGTTCACCATAAGTTCCCTATCCGCCATCAGATCTATCGACTCCTGTGCGAGCGGGTCTGTCACGTAGAGATACGGATCTTCATTGTATGTCGCCGAACGCCGTGTCGACGTGCCGTCGCTCGTACTGTAACTGAATGTCGGACGGAACATGATGTTGGTCATCGTATCGGGCATCCACTCCAGACGCATCTGTCCGTTCCATGAATTGCTGCGCGAGAAACTCTGGTTGACACTGTTGGAAAACGACCCTGTCGTACTGACAAAATTCTCCGTCGACGAGCGTGTCCACGTGTCACCGTCACTATGGTTCCAGCGCACGCTTCCGTCCAGTTTCAGCTTGTCCTTCTTCTCATAGTTGATATTGACACCGGCCATTTTCGGTGCCGTAAGCCCGCGACGGCCGGCACCGCCACCGCGACGGCCGCCGCCGAACCCCATGTTGCCGACATTATTGGCATTCACCATTCCCATCACACGAAAGTCACTGTTCATACGTGCCGCCATCAAGCGCGCGGCATAGCGGTCCTTCGTGCCGGCGGCAAGGTCGGCATTGGAGAACAATCCCTTGTTCATACCTTTCTTTACACCGAAGTCGAGCACAGTCTGATCGTTGCCGTCGTCGATTCCGGATATGCGCGACAGGTCGCTCTTCTCGTCGTAAGCCTTGATTTTCTCAATGATGGAAGTGGGCAGGTTCTTCAATGCCGTCTTGGTGTCGCCGGTCATGAACTCCTTGCCGTCTACAAGTATCTTCTTGACTTCCTTGCCGTTGATTTTTATATTTCCGTCGTCGTCCATCTGCGCGCCGGGAAGCCGTTTCACAAGTTCCTCGACAACAGATCCTTCGGGCGTGCGGTATGCCGCCGCGTTATATACAAACGTATCCTCCTTTGTCGTCACCTTTGCCGCATGGCCCGTTGCCACGGCACCCTTCAGCATTATGGCATCCATGGCCATCTCTATCGTCCCAAGCGGCACATCCTTGCCACCGTCGACTGTCAGATTCTTGATATAGCTCTTGAATCCCACACTTGTCACCTTCAGTATATACCGCCCGTCGGCAGGCGCCTTGACTTTGAAGTTGCCGTTCTCGGCAGTGAGCACACCGGCAGCCACGGTGCTGTCCTGCCGGAGCAGCTGTACGGTGGTCATGGCCATGGGTTCCTTTGAGTCGCCCTCAACTATCTTTCCCGTTATGGAACGCTGGGCAAATGCAGAGATTGTTGCAGCCATGGAAATGGCAACCAACAGTAGAAGTCTTTTCATTTTGTCGCTTTTTTGATTCAGTTTACAGTCTTATGACGTTGTTCGCTCTGAAAAGTTTAAAGACTGTTACACAAATATTCTCCCGAATCGATTATCACGCCAATGGAAAAACGCAAGAATGCCACCATGCCGTGACCAAACAATTCCCCCACACGGCTTGCCCGATACACGGTTCGGGCACAGCATCCATGGTTCGCCGTGCCATCGACGCCCGCATGACAACAATCCCCCAAACGACATCATTGAACGACAAAACCGCTGACTATAAAAATATTTACTTTAACATATGTTAAGCGACATCCATATCGCTGTTTTCGGCCAAGGCTCCGAAAACAGCGTTTTTTGCTTCAAACGGGGAGTGCTGACAGTCAGCACGTTACGCAGGCGGGGCTTTGTCAAGAAAGCAGAGAGGGCCGTTTCACCTTGCAATAAGGCCGTTATTGCACTGCCAAACGGCCCTCGTTGCATTGCCAAACGGCCGTTACGGGAGTCCCGGGAGGCCCTTACGGCGAGTTGACCATGCAAAAAAGGTATGTAAACAAGGCAAAAAGACCATCATTGCTTTTCTATTTCACGAAAAACCGAATGCGTTTTTTTCAGAATATATCGGACATAAGCCATGTATGTCGATACCTATAATAAATCTGTCTCTTTCCTGTTCCACCCTGTTATTGCCGACATATATTCTTTTGTCAATATAAGTTGGTCAACAAGATTATCTGATGTAACCGATTTAAATATCGGTCAATTGCATATAAGTTGGTCAACAAAATTAAACTATATCATCCTCCGGACAGAACGTGCCCGGACAGAACGCGCCCCAACGGGGCAACAAGCACATAGCCCGGGGCAGAGAGCAGCGGCACCCCGGGAACCGACATCGACAATCACCGCGCCCGGCAAGGGCAAAAGCATAAAAACATATGGGATATAAAAAAAATGTAATTATCTGATAATTAATGCTTTTGCCCTTGCAGGGCGAATAGGACAATTGAACATGACACCCGGGGTGCCGCTACGCTCTACCCCGGGCTATGTGCTTGCTGCCTTTTCAAGGCGCATCCATACTATATCCGGGCGATTATGTAGTTTAATTTTGTTGACCAACTTAACATTCATTACCATTCATAACATAATGCCGCATATACCTGATTATCTGACGCCCAAACGGATAAAAAACCGATATTTTGATGTATCTTTGCAGAAGATAAGCGGCACTCGGCAATCTTAAAACAAGTTTTAATTGCACTCGTTTGCATTATCTTTGCAGAAGATAAGCGGCACCCGGCAATCTTAAAACAAGTTTTAATCGCGCACGGCTGCATTATGTTTAAACCAAGGATTATGGAAAAGCAGAAAGTTATAATATCAGAAAATCTGGAATCCGCACTTGACGGGGCGATAGCCGAATGCGGATACGACAGGCTGTTTGTCCTCGTGGACGAGACAACCGAACGTCTCTGTCTGCCGCTTGTGGCCGGCATGGAGTGTATGAATGGAGTGCGGAAGATAACAATCGGAGCAGGCGATACCGCCAAGACGCTCGACACGCTGGCACACGTGTGGACCGAACTGGGACGCATGGGGGCCACACGCCACTCGCTTATGGTGAATCTCGGCGGCGGCATGGTGACCGACTTGGGCGGTTTTGCGGCGTCGACATTCAAACGGGGCATCAGCTACATCAACATACCGACGACGCTGCTGTCGATGGTAGACGCGTCGGTGGGCGGCAAGACTGGCATCAACTTCGGCGGGTTGAAAAACGAAATAGGCGTGTTCAACAATGCCCGTTCGGTGATTCTCGACACACAGTTTCTGCGCACCATGGACTCCCGGAACATGTGTTCGGGATATGCCGAAATGCAGAAACACGGGTTGATAGACAACGAAAAGATGTGGACCGAACTGATGAATTTCGACATAAGCGGCAAACCGGACCTGACGGTATTGCAGCGGATGGTGGCCGAATCGGTGGCCGTTAAGCAGCGCATAGTCACTGAAGACCCCACGGAACGAGGACTGCGCAAGGCCCTCAACCTGGGACATACGGCGGGCCATGCTTTCGAATCGCTTGCCATGCGCCGCGGAAAACCGGTGCTGCACGGATATGCCGTGGCGTGGGGACTGGTGTGCGAGCTGTATCTGAGCACCGTGAAAGAGGGATTTCCAACCGACCGTATGCGGCAGACTGTCGCTTTCATCAACGAGCATTACGGCAAAATGTCCATAACATGCGATGACTATACGGAATTGATTGAGTTGATGACACACGACAAGAAAAACGTGGCCGGTGTCATCAACTTCACATTGCTCGGCGGTATAGGCGACATACGCATCGACCGGACGGCAACGGAAAAGGAAATGCATGAGGCATTCGACTTCTACAGAGAAGGGGCCTGAACGGACTATAGGCGGCAGGCCCGCTTCACGTCAGACTTATCTCTTGCCGTTACGGACACTCAGACGGGAGGTATGATAGTCGCCACTGCCCACGGAACGCTTGGCAAACGACTTGACGGTGCCGCTCAGACTGATGTCGCCCGACCCTTTAAGCTCGCTATCCACTGCTCCGCAATTGGCGAACGACATGGATATATCGCCTGAGCCCATCAGATTTATCTTCGTCTTCTTCGTGTTTTTCTGTCGGATGTCGATGTCTCCGCTGCCTACAAGACGTACCTCAGAGTTGAGCGCATCCACATTTTTCAGGTTTATATCGCCACTGCCTACAAGTTCGGTGGATATATTGTCGCAGATTATATCATTGAACGTAATGTCACCGGAGCCTCTCAACAGAATGGAGAGATTGTCGGTGTCAAGATGTCCCGGGCATACGAAATCACCGGAACCGAGCAGGCTTATGCCGACAAGATCGGGAGAAGTGACATATACTTCTATCCTGTCGTCATTACGTCTGCTGCCAAAGATGCTCCATACGTTGACGTTGTTTCCACCCAGCGAAACGACAAGCGTCTGTCCTTCTACATGTGTCTTCACGTCTTTCATGCGTTCTGCCGGCGCCTTGACCTTAACCGATATGCTCCGCCCCTGAGAGTAGTGCACAACGACAGATCCCTCCTGCCTGATTCCGGTGAATCTCTTCACCTTGCGTACTTCTATTCCGGAGCCGGAGCCCTCCATATCGCCCGCCGCACTTGCGCAACCGACCATCACAACAATAGCTAAAATCGATAAAAAAAACTTTTTCATATTCTTTCTGTTCGTTTGGTTTATTTTCCGTTAGACGGTACAAAAGATGAGAAAGTTGCAACGAAACAGGAGTTTTTCAAAAGATATATTTATCACAATGCAGATATTGTATAGATAAAGACATAATCTTGTCTTTGTCCGCCAAAAAAGTATTGAATACTTATTATACTATAAACGGACGAAAGCACAAGATTATGTCCATAAAAAGTCCGGAAAATCGGATTTTAACACATCCGGTAAACCTCCAGGAAAACCAATCAGAACGTCATTCTTATCATGAATCTTACACCATGCTTATGGGCGGTAGGCTGATTCAGATAGTTGAACCGGCGGGTATACTCAACGTGAACTATCTTGAAGATATTATGAATACCCACCGAAGCCTCAACATAAGGCTCTTTGGGATTCATCAGATATGAACCCGAGGGGAACATCATCAACATTCCGTCGTTGGCATTCTGGGCCAGATAGGGATTGTTCTTGTCACTCAAATCACCCCAAAGACATCTCACTGCCAGATACTCGCGCCACTTCAATTTCTTAATCAACGGTATACGGTTGAACAGCTTTCCATTGAAATCCCAACTGATCTCCGCACTTGCAAAGCGGTCGTTGAGGAACTCCATGTTGTTTATCAGCTGGAATGTCTGGTCCTGAATGATGTACGACAAGTTGGTTGCAGGCATGCAAAGCAGCGGGAAAGGAACTTTGTCCCACTGTATTCCGCCGCGCACATAACAGTCTATCTTTCCCCAACTGTTCATCCAAAAGCGCTTATATATACTGGCCTCGGTATAGTTGTAGCGATAGTCGCCTCCCAACACGTTCTTGAGTCCGAGAGTGTGGCTCACGGTAAAGACCGGAGCATCGAGATTTATCTTCAGACGCCGCTGCTTGGTGTTGATGTACGTCTCGCCAGGAGCAAACCTCAGCTCGGCACGCAACTCCGTCGTGCGGAAGTAATGGGACGGCCGGACGGCAACATCAGGCGCACCGTCATTCGTGGCATTCCAAGATGTCCACTCGTTCATAGGAGTAAAATACAGATTGCCTACAGCCTGATTCTCCTCTGTCTTCAACGCAACCGTAGTCTTGAAGCCCCAGTCCTCCTCGCGTTCATATGTGAGTTCCTGGCGGTTGTAAAACATCATCGCGTCCACCTTTGCCCACTTGAACGACGTAAAAACATTGTCCTTGTCCGTACGCATGAACTTGTCTGACGGCGAACACACATCGTAAGTCGACATCAACGACAATGTGCGTTTGGGAAATTCGCGTGGCAGATACTCTTTCTTGTTGAACGAATAGATCAGTTCGCCCTTATAGTAATTCTTGTGACTGCCCCATCCGTGTGCGTAATAGCCGGCCGCAAACAGCCGGTTGTGCAGCTTGGCCGTCGTCTGCGCACTGATACGTGTTCGGAATCCGTCAACGAAGTTGCTTGTAAGCATGGTATTTATGGGTCCTAAATCGACTTTGCTCGGATTGCCGGTCTCCACAAAGTTCTCTATGAATGCCTTGGCACCGAAGATGATGTACTTGAATCCTTTTATCTGCTCAAGATTATGCACAAAGACATCCATCTTGCTTTCACTCTTGGTCAGGTCCACCTGGCGGTAACGACTCCAAAAGTCATCGTCACGCATCATGGCATCAGCCTCTTTCACTTCACGCGCCTTGCCTTTAAACAATTGTTTTGGCAAATCGTCAAAAGCATAGTCACTGAGACGTGTGGTACGTATGACAATAGCTTTCTGCAGGAAACTTGCCACCTTCAACTCTGCTATCATATCGTCAACACTGAGCACCCACGTGCTATCGGGAAGCATTGTGAACTCCTGCTCCACGCGCAGGTTTTCCACGAAATTGACATCGCTCTTCTTCGGTATAGTAAGCTCGCAACGCTTCACCTGATAGGACGAATCGGCCAATATATATATGTCGCCACGGAAACCGAAGTCCTGCTGATTGTTGGGAAGGAAATGCAGGTGTATGCACCGGTCACGATCTACAAACACGGTATCTTCTATATAGAATCGATAGAAACCTATTGCTCCTTTACCGATCGGGGATGTAAACGGATATTGAAGCAGGCGCACCTGATCGTCGTATATATCTACATCGGTAAACACATCTTTAAGCACGGTGGTAAGAATGTCGCCTGTCTGAAAAAGCTCGTTCACTCCCGACGAGTTCTGACCTTTTATTATATTCTTCTCCGTGTGCGGGCTCTTGCGGTATATCTTCTGCGTCACGGTCTCGTCAACCGAAAGAGGAAGTATCAGCTTCTTGTTGTACTGACACATCTCCACCTGATCTTTCAGCCATGCCGCCTTACTGAACTTCGGAGAATTAAGCTTCTCCTGCGTTATATCATTTATGGCCAGCGTAATCTTTTGATACTTGTTGTACTGGTAGAAGTCTTTGTTGTCAAGATCCGTCTGTTTCTTCCTTTCTATCACCTTCCTCATCAGCTCCACCGCCGGATTGTCCTTCCGGCTGTAACGCTTGCGCTTCGTCTTCACCGTCACCTCTTTCAGCTTTCTTGTGTCCGGTTTCAATCTTATGTTGAGTGTGCTTTTGGTAGCCGGACCTATGATAACCGTCTTTTCCACATAGCCCAAGGCACTGAATGTGAGCTGCCATCCGTCGTGACGCGCCACCGTGTAGCGTCCGCCAAGATTAGAAACCACGGCTACCTTATGTCCCTTATACACCACACTGGCATAAGGAATACTGTCGCCCGTAGCATCGTCAATAACATATCCCGATATATGCTGGGCACGCAATGGCAATGACATCAGCAATATCAGAAACAAAAGCAGCAGATATTTAGTTCTGTGATTATCCAAATCTTTTTATCTTTATTTATATAAACAAAGCCCCTATTTGTGAAGTGCCATCCAAAAGTTGGATTCTCCAAACGGGAATGAAGAAAAAATCAAACCTTATCCAATCAATCCAATACAATTAGATTGGCAAGATAAAACAATCCAAACCAATACTTTAAATTGGAAAGATAAGGTCACCGGATGCTGAAATCCAAGTAAAAAAGCCCCATAATCCCCCAAAAGAGCGGACTGACGGAAAGTATTATTTATGAGCTGATACCATCTCTCTCCGCCGCATTCCACCCTATGGGAGACTACAGGTCATTTTCTTTTTTAGTCAATCTCTTCGTCAGCCTCATAGCCTCCCATCTCGCGGATGGCATTCTTCAGCATAGTGTACTGCTGATAGAGATGGTTTACAGGCTCCTCGCCACGAGTATAGTCATGCTGCGGACTCTTCAGGAAGAAGCTGAGGAAGCGCTGTGTGCCATAACGTCCGGCACGGGCGGCAAGGTCGCTCAGCAAACAAAGGTCAAGACACAGAGGAGCGGCGAGGATAGAATCGCGACAGAGGAAGTTGATCTTAATCTGCATAGGATAACCCATCCATCCGAAGATGTCGATGTTGTCCCATCCTTCCTTGTTGTCGTTGCGCGGCGGATAATAGTTGATACGCACCTTGTGATAGTACTGTGTGTCTTCGTCGTTGCCGTGACCATAAAGGTCGGGCTGGGCCTCGGGCTTCAAGATTGTCTCCAGTGTAGACAGCTTGCTCACCTCCTTTGTACGGAAGTTGGCCGGCTCGTCGAGTACCAGACCGTCGCGATTGCCCAGGATATTTGTAGAGAACCAGCCGTTCAGACCCAGACAGCGTGTTCCTATAATGGGGGCAAAACCGCTCTTCACCAGTGTCTGACCCGTCTTGAAGTCTTTACCGGCTATCGGCAGCTTTGTCTTCTCTGCCAATTCCCACATGGCAGGAATGTCAACCGTCGTGTTGGGGGCACCCATGATGAAAGGCGCACCTTCGGTAAGGGCGGCATAAGCATAGCACATAGATGGAGCGATGTGCTCACGATCGTCGTCTTTCATGGCCTGCTCAAGAGCGGCCAAAGTATAATGTACAGGCTCGTAGATTGGCACATATATCTCGGTAGAAGCGGCCCAAAGCACTACAACACGCGAGCAACCGTTCTTCTCCTTGAAATCGCGGATATCCTTGCGCAGTTCCTCAACCATCTCCCAACGTGTGGCACACTGCTTCACGTTGTCACCGTCCAACCGCTTGGCATAGTTCTTGTCGAAAGCAGCCTTCATAGGCACTATTTTCTCGAGTTCGTCCTTTACCGGGTTGATATCCTTTTCTTTCAGAACCTCGGCATACATGGCTGCCTGATAAGAATTCTGTGGATATACATCCCATGTACCGAATACTATATCATCGAGCTTTGCCAAAGGCACCACTTCACTGTATGACAGATACTTCTTGTCGTCACCCTTGCCGATACGAATCTTGTCATACTGAGTCATAGAACCTACAGGCTTTGTGAGTCCGCGGCGCGCCATTAGCACACCTGTCATGAATGTTGTGGCAACGGCACCGTTACCCACAACGAGAATTCCTAATCTGCCGTCAGCCGGCTTAACATTAGTCTGTTTCATTACTTCTTTTTAAAATTGAAATATATTATATGTTATAATTTTCTCATGTCTTACAGCAACTCTCTCAAGTCGGTTATTATCCTGTCGGCTGCCGACTCGTCGGCAACCGGTTCGTCCGTCCAGCCCTCTCCCCGCATCCATACCGTCCGGCATCCGGCCTTTCGAGCCGGTACAATATCCTTGTCATAGCTGTCGCCCACCACCATTACATTGGCAGCATCCAGATTCAGTGCCTCCACCCCGAGAGTGAATATGCGGTGATCGGGTTTGCGCACACCTACTACGGCACTCTCCACTATACCGCCGAACAACCCTTCAAGCCCAAACTCGCCCAAAACAGTGGCGATATTTCCATAAAAATTGCTTACAAGCACCATCGGACAGCGGTCTTTCAACACCGAAAGCACCTCGCGGCTACGGGATGTCTCACCGACGGTCTGCTCATAAAGCCGCTCCAAAACGGCGTCATGCCACTGAGAAGCATCAAAACCGCCACCTATATGTTCGGAAATATATTCCATCTCAATGCGCAACTTCACCGATAACGTCTTACGAAACGTATAGTCAGGCTGTATGATGGGATTGCGCCCCAATTCACGTTCGGCATAAACATAAGCTTCACGAAACAAGACCTCGTCCACGGGCACGTTCTCGTGCTCATAGGCGTGCCATATCCTTCTCCCCCAATGACAGCCTCCTGTATCAAGCGTCCCGCCATAGTCGAAAATATATCCTTTTATGCACATTTCCATTACGTGTTAACCATCAATTTACTGGTTTCGAGATTAGTTTTAAAATACATTACACGCTCAGCCATACGCATTTCCACGATATCAGCAATAGCCACCGCCGCATCTTCACGACAGCGTGAGAAACTAGGCCAATCGTTAAAGTCGATTATACAGAAACTGCCGTCAGCTCTAACTATGCAGTCACCTCCATAAACGTCGACACCGACAGCCGCCGATGCACGCTCTGCCGCTGAACGCAAACCGTCCATACTGAACGCATAATGATGCGGACGGCCGTTACGGCGCTCATCGTCAAACTTCCACTGTCCGTCGTCACCGGGATAGCAGATATGAAAAAAACCAGTGCTACGCACGCCGTAGAACTTCACCAAATCGCCTGGAACATGGGCACTTACGATAATATCATCCACACCACGCCCACGCATGCCATGAATAACAGCATCAAGTTCGGATAAGTTAGCGGCAAACTGTACATCACATGCACCCTCTGCCACCCCATCAGCCCGTTTGGCCCAATATCCGTGACTGCCATGTTCTGCCGGCAAGGGGATTCCCGCTCTACTGAGTGTTTCGGTAACCTTGCGGCGATTGCAGCACAAAGCTACACCGGCAGAGGCATTGACTACTGCTTTGCCGGTATTGTATGCCCACTTACCGAGCAAAAACAACGTTGATTTTTCACGTCCCATAGAGATACAACATGACACATCGTCGGATATTCCAGCAACAGTCATGCGACCAAGCTCCCCCTCGCTCACGGCCTCTACACTATAGCCACGCTGCGTGAGCTCGTCGCACACACAACGCAGAACAGCCGCGTCTTTTTCTATTGAATTCGGCGAAAAACGCTCTGCCCTGTACACTGCAAATATCTTACGCAAATGCATGCTTCTTTTTGATTATGCTAAATCAACTCACGGCAAAGGTAACATATTATTATAATATAAGAAAACTTTGTGGCTAATTTTATTTTTTCTTAAACAATTCTTTGCACATATCGGACTAAAACGTGCAAAAAAGCATATTAAATCCTTTAAAATAACGAAATAATCAAAAACATACTCAAATCAATCACAGATAATTACTGTTCCGGTAAAGTACATTCCTATATTTGAATATATGTTGCCACATATTATTTGAAGTACTGAACCAACCGGATGACCAAACTATTGCGGATATTGGCAAATCACTCCGAATAATCATGACAAAAAAAATGCCTGATCATCTGTCACGAAATACTTTCTTGTCAACAACTGTATAAGAACGTTTTCGTCAAGCCAAATAAGCAGAGTGAAACTTGTTTCAACTCTGCCATGGCGAGAAAACGCGGGATTAAATCCTATATATTTTTTATCCGAAACAGTAAGAACAGACTGTCAGACTTACATCAACATTAAGATTTCTTCTTGTAGTAAGCTGAGAAAACGAGCGGCATGTGCTCCATCCATCTGAGTATGGTGAAATTGGAATGATACGGTAAGAATGGTCTTGAACAAACTTTTTCGGTATCGCCCCCAAATCATAAACGGATTATTGAAGACACCGCTATACATTCCGACTGCACCGTCGATGTCAAACTGAGCCAGGGCCGAAGTGCCGATTACCATACAATCTGTAAGGTCGTGATTTTCGCACGTTCTACCGACCTGCCTCGTAAGCCGAAGATAATCTGTATTGAATGTCGCCAAGCTATCTGAAAACGGTATGTCGCACGAACTGACCTCGCCATTTTCATTGGCAACGATTGTATTTACCGCTATTGAATCATATCGAATCAGCTTATCGGCAACTGGAAGCATATAGAACTCTTTAACCTGACTTGCTGCTCTACCGATGCACCAGCACATCAGCATATTGAATTTCAGATGTTTCTTTCGGCTGATTTTTACAAGATGCGAAACATCAAGCGTCTTGAAAAATGTCACCATTGGCATAGGTGCTTTCATCCACATATCAAATGCATATGCACGGGTGGTTTCTTGAGGATTTAATTCTATCATTTTTTGCTGCAAAGTTACGATCTATAATATCAGCCGGATAGAAGAAAACAGACATTATGTCGGGGTTGTGAACAGGTCGGAATAAGGATTGACTATCCGAGCAGGGGTAACACTGCTGTACTGTCGGAAATCACGGATAAAATGTGACTGGTCTGAGTATCCGCACAAATAAGCGATGGCGGCATAATCGCATTTACCGTTCTGCAACATCCACATGGATTTCTGAAAGCGGACAACTCGTGCATACTCCTTTGGCATCATACCTAAATGGCTGTTGAATACACGCCCGAACTGTTTGGGACTTAAACAAGAGATATCAGCCAATTCATTAACAGATACGGACGGGGTTGCCATAAGGATGTTGACAGCATTTCCCGACCTTTTCATATTGAGCAAGTCTTGGCACTGATTCAGTCTTGACAATAGCCAGTTCTCTATTACTTTGATACATCCAACAGTGGTTTCGCAATCAAAAATCTGCCTGGCAAGAACATTTAGATTCTTATTGCCAATGTCAAATCCCGATATTTCAGAGTTATAGAATTCCGATGGCGGAATGTCTATAAACATACCGATAGTATGAGGATAGAAAACTGCGACAATCATCTCCGTATCACCATCAGATGTTATATGAGCAGGAAAATTCACCTGTCCACTAATGGTGAATCTATCTTGCAAGGATGACAATTCTGGAATAAACAGCGGTGTCAGCCTATGAAATATCATTTGCGGGCAACCGATTGGAAAGGTCAGGATATTAAATTGCTCCGGACTTTTCAGCACCCAATAATAACGCACATAAGACTGCAAATCAGCACATGGTTTAATCACTCTCAGATTCATATGCTGCTATGATGTAACAATAACCAAACCTTTGTCGTATTCGCAATTATTGTCATATTACTGTAAATGATATGTTTTATCCCGCTTACTCTTCATTTTCCTGTTCCGCTGCCTTGGCATACCATGCGGCTGCCTGCTTCGCATTTTTTCTTACACCTATGCCGTTGGCATAGCAATCCCCGAGACTGCGCATGGCTTCCGGATGTCCGTAATACCTCTTGTTCTCGTTGATATTGGTCGCGGCCTTTTTGTAAAGGCGCACAGCCTCTTCCATATCCTGTTTAACACCATGCCCCTCGGCATAGCAGCGGGCAAGGAGGTATTGCGATTCAGGGTCATCCGCTCTTGCCGCCCGACTGTATAACTCAACTGCCTTGTTCCAGTCCTGTTCCACGCCATGCCCTGCTGCATAGCAGTTTCCGAGACCGCGCAGAGCATCGGGGAAAGCATTCCCGCCCAAATCCACTGCCTTGCGATACCAAACGACAGCTTTCCCACAATCCAGTGCCATGCCACTTCCTGTGGCGTAACAATTGCCAAGCTCCACCCACGCCATAGGGTTGTCATGCTCCGCAGCTTTCTTGAACCAGCCAAAGGCTTTTTCATCATCACGCTCCACTCCGTCACCATCTTTATAGCACAATCCAACGGAGAAATAATCCTTGAAATATCCGCCTTCGGCTGCTTTCAGATAGTGTAAGAAAGCCTGCACCGCATCTTTTGGCAGGCCGCCTTGCCCATGACTATAGCAATATCCCAAACGGTCATTGGCATAAGCATCGCCCATGTCGGCGGCTTGCTGCCACCATTCTACAGCAGAAGCCAGGTCGCAGTCCACGCCCCAGCCGTGCTGATAACAGCATCCGAGCATACACATCGCTTCCGCAAGGTCAACACCGGCCAACAGCTTGCCGTTCACCGCCTTTTTCAGCCATTTGACAAGCTGTCCCTGATAACTGTCCTTGTCAAGTCTCTCTTTTGCCGGGCGGCAATTATCTGATGCGAGCCAATACAATTTGAAAGCCTTAGCCAGATTGCGCTCTACGTCTATACCTTCCTCATAACATTGTCCGATCTGGTATTGCGCCGAGGCATAGCCCGACAGCGCCGATTCCCGACACTTATCAATGTCAAATGACTTGTCTGTATATTTCTTTTCGTATTTTATCATGATTCTATGATTCGTTTTCAGGCAGTTCCACTGTTTCTGTCCAACTTGGACTTCTTCTGTAAAATGTTACATTAAAAGCATCTCCATCCCAAGCGGTTTTGGTGACAGCCCCTGCCATATCAATGGTGTTGGGCAGTTCATCATGCAGCCACTTCGACACAACAACTTCTCTCGTAGCGCAGTTGACCAAATCAACTCTTATCGCGTCGCCTATACCATGACCGATACACCGGTACACCATAGCCCGATACTTCCTGTCGCGGCTGAGCTTCGAGTATTTTTCGAGCAGGATTTCCTTCTCGCACCCGCACTCCTTCATCCGCTCTAAAATGTCATTACGTCGCTCTGCAAGGCGATTTTTGCCGCCTTGCATCCGGTCAATCTCCACAAGAATGTCCATGATAATGTTAGCAACACAGTCTTCAAACTCATTACTGAGTTCTTCACTGAACGCCTTGCAGAACCGTTTAAGGTTATAAAGTCTGCGGGAGGTCTCTATGTCAAGATTATACCACGACACGCCCATTCCGGGAACGGTATGATAGCCGACTTCATATGCCTCATTTTGTGGCTCAATGTTAGCACAGACAGTCAGTTTGCCGCATCCGTCAAGGTCAATGGGCATCAGTTCTGTCAGGATATACTGGGCGATGCCGAATGTGACGGCATACAGATTGACATAGCAATAGTTGGATTTCTCCTTTTCTCTTTTTTCAAGAGTATAATCGCCCTCGAAACACAATGTTTGCAGTTTCATTTTCTAAAATCTCTGAATTTCTTGCTGTTGAGGGCATTTTCAGCGGCAAGGTTGCAATTCCCGGCGGCGAGTTTGAGCCAGTCGTATGCCTGACGTAAATCAACATCCACGCCCAATCCTTTCATATACATATTGCCTATTTCGTATTGTGCCGTCCCAAGCTCATGTATATACTTCTTTCGGAGATCGCTCCGGGAAGCAATCTGCCGATACATATCCATTGCAGCGGTGAAGTCTTTCTCTCCACCGAGTCCGCGCTTGTAACAATCGGCAAGCATCAACTGCGCCGACACATCACCGGCATCCGCTCCGCAGCGATACCATTCGCGGGCTTTTGACAAATCCTTCTCCACGCCGCGTCCCTCGAAATATGCGCCTCCGACACAGCGATAAGCCTCTCTATGGCCCAACGCAGCGGCTTTCATGTAGCAGTCCAAAGACTTCTGCCAATCCTTTGCTGATTGGCTATAAATCTGTCCGAGATTGCACCATCCTTCCGCATCATTTTCCCCGACAGCTACTTCGGAATACAGCGTTGCAGCCTCATCTTCGGATGTGTCGGTATCATCATCTTCAATAAGTTCCAAGACTTCATCAGGGACACCGGTTCCATAATAAAGAATGTCAGCCAACTTCTTCTTGACCGACATACCCCCTTTACCCGCTTTAGCCTTCAGTATCTCAATCCAGCGGTCATACCACTTACAAGCTATAGCCAAGCCATCTTCGGGGTCTATGTCTTCAGGGCTGTCATCGGCATAAAGGTTCATCAATGCCTGTGCCGCACCCGCCACGCCTTTGGCTGCTTTCTCCTCCAGGATTTCTATCCACTTATAATGCCATTTATGAACAAACGCCCTTTTCCGGTCTGCATCTATCTCATCGTCAGGAAAATCGTAGCGATAGAGATTTACCAATGCTTCCGCTGCCTTTTCATTTCCTTTGTCGGCTGCTTTCTCAAACCAATAGACAGCCTTTTGATTGTCGCATTCCTCGCCGTAGCCCCACGAATAATATTTGCCGAGCATGTATTGAGCTTTGGCGTTTCCTTTCTCGGCAACAGGCGTAATCGCGGCTACCGCTGCCCTTGCTTGTTCCAAATCGCCTTCGCCCGCATATTGGCGCGTGAAGTGTTGTATGATTTTATATTGTTCTGACAGTTGGCTCATATACCCGTTGCTTTTTATGATTATCTTATGAAATCCTTGAATATCTCCCCTTTGAGCGCGTTCTCTGCATCAAGACAGCCTTTCTTCCCAGCTAATTTGAAATAACGGGCTGCACAACGACCGTCACAAATATCTCACCACTCATCCGTTCTGAACGGAAAAAGCGGAAGCCCGCCGAGATTGGCAGCATTGCCAAGTGCGAAATTCCGGAAACAATAGCGCACTGCAACGGGATGTTTCACCCTGTCACTGCTCACCATCACACCCTTATGCCACTCATATTCGGCCCGGGCGGGATAGAACACCCTGTCCTCCCCTGCCACCTCGAAGCCTTCGATATCCTGCAGACGGCTCAAACCGTCGTACAGATTGTCGAGCTTGACATAGCACGTGTCGTTGCTCACCCTCATGCTTGCATACGACGGGCTCTCACATATCAGACCGCCACAGCCATAATAACGGCTGAGAGCCATGTATGCAAGCCGCTCACCCACCTGCCGCTTGCGGCACGGATGAATCTGCTTAAGCTCATACGGATATGCCAGGTCGTTGGTGCACACAAGTCCGCTATTGGGTATGATACGCGATGCCCTGAACTGCTGTTCGCGCAGACGCGCACCACCATCACCGTCGGCACCACCATATATATAAGGTGAAATCTGTACAAACAGGAACGGCAGCTCGCCCTGACGGAAATCCCTACGCCACTGCTCCACAAGCATCTTCAGACGCTCTGAATATCTGTTGCCGGGATCGCCAACGTTTGAACATCCCTGATAGTAAAGTATGCCCGCAACACTGTAGTTGAGTATAGGATGGAACGTGCCGTTGCCCCATACCAACGGACGTAGAAAGTCCCAGGCAAATCCTTTGACCATGGCCATGGAATCGAGAGACTCGTCGGTATGACGGCTCAGATTGTCACGGTCAAGCCAGCTTTCAACACGCGAGCCGCCCTTATTCGCCATTATCAGTCCCACAGGCACATTGACCGCAGACGTAACCGTCCTTGCAAAATAATAACCCACGGCACTGCACTCCGCCACCGCATTCATGTCGTCACCATGCTTCCATTCACACTGCGCGTCGTCAAGCGGTGTCATACTCATCACCGACGGAATCTTCACAAAACGTATACCGGGATGATTGGGCGCTTCGGCCACCGTCTCATTGTAGCCCTCTACGGGACATGCGCCGAAACCACGCAGAGGCATCTCCATATTGCTCTGCCCGGCACACACCCACACTTCGCCCGCAAGCACATCGCTCACAGTGACGGGCTCACCGTCGTCAAATGTTATCGACAGCGGTGTAAATCCTGACTTAGGGCTCTTCACCGTCGTTTCCCAACGGCCGTCTTTGCCGGCTTTCGCCTTGCTCACGGCATCCGTCCACGACACCGTCACATTCACATTCCGGCCCGGTTCGGCCCATCCCCACAGCCTCACGTCACTATTTTGCTGAATCACCATTCCATCGCTTATCAGATGCGGCAGTCTCACCTTGGCATCCGCATCCGACATAACAGCCAGCAATGCCAACGTCGAAAAGAATAATTTTCTCATCATTGTTTTCATATTTTATTGTTATTCATTGATTGTCTTATATTTCACCAATTATAATAATATTATAACGCAGTCATCATATTTATATTATATAAGTAAATCGTAAAAAATTAACTTTTCTGCTTAATGAAATGTGGTTTTTAAGAAGTTTATGCCATAAAGGTTTTATCATATGTTGATTGAAGTGACCAGCCTTAACTCTCCTACTCTTAAAAATATTTACTTTAACGTATGTTAAGCGACATCAGAGACGCAATTTTCGCATAACGTTCCGAAAATCGCGATTTTTGCTTCAAATGGGAGACGCTGATTATCAATACGTTATAACAGTATGGCGTTGTAAAGAAAGCAGAGAGGGCCTTTTGACCTTGCAATAAGGCCTCCGTTGCAATGCAACAACGGCCTTATTGCAAGGTCAAAAGGCCGTTACGGGAGTGTCGGGAGGCCCTTACGGCGGATCAGCATACCGAAAAACATGTATAAAAGTAGCAGGAATGGCCTCACGGCTTTTCTATTTCGCAAAAAACAAAATGCGTTTTTTTCAGAATAAAACGTACATATGCCATAAGCCGGTTTTAATATCATGTGAGTTAGGTACAGGATAGTTTCCTGTTGTGACAGTCGCAGAACATCGTACGCGTCCCCCGCCCGCAGAATTATTACTTTGCCTTCACTCTGAAGAAAAATCATTTTCTTTATCCTGTCAATGTATAATCTCGCGATTTTGTCGTATCTTTGTAACTGTTATCGGGTTATACCCGAACATAACGAAACCATGCTGATACATAACAAATCAAACCGCTAAAACTATTTATTACATTGAGAGTATGTCGATATGGAGCAAACTCATAGGAATCAAGAAAACCGAGGATAAAGACAATATCATTGGCAGCAAAACCATCTCCGCACCATGCGGCGACCACAATTATGCGATAGTAGATGTTGAAGTGGGCTTGAAAGACCATAAGATCCATGATATAGGAGCACTCAAGCACGATAACACTGCATTCCATAAAACCTCGAAAGAAGAACTCTTTGTTTTCTTAAACGATGTAGACTACATCTGCGGTCATAATATCATTCATCATGACGCCAAGTATCTGTTTGCAGACAATACATGCAGTCGGATTCTGGTTGATACGCTTTATGTCTCGCCTTTATTGTTCCCTGAACGTCCTTACCACAGGCTTGTGAAAGATGACAAACTGATGAGCGAACAAATGAACAATCCGGTAAACGATTGCAGGAAAGCAAAAGACCTGCTGTTGGATGAAATAGCATGCTGGAAATCATTGCCGAAAGAGAAGCGTATGCTATTCGCGTCATTGCTGAAAGGCAAGAAGGAATTTGAGGGATTTCTCTGCATGGTAGGTGCGGAGTATATTCACCAAGGAGTGCCGGAACTTATTAAAGAACTTTATGCCGGAAAGATTTGCCAACATGCCGACCTTGACATGCTTATCGAACGATATCCATGCGGATTGGCATACGCTCTGGCACTGATTGATACCACCGATTACCGTTCCGTCACTCCCGGATGGGTGCTTCACAACTATCCCGAAGTGGAATTCATTGTAAAACTCCTGCGCCACACCAATTGTCACGAAGGTTGCGAATACTGCCGTAAGCAATTGGACGTGCGGCATAACCTGAAAACATTTTTCGGATACGAACGCTTCCGTACATACGAAGGCGAACCGTTGCAGGAACGGGCAGCCCGAGCTGCGGTGGAAGACCAATCGTTGCTGGCGATATTTCCTACCGGCGGCGGCAAATCACTAACCTTCCAATTGCCCGCGCTCATGGCCGGGCACTCCGTCCACGGGCTTACGGTTGTCATCTCACCCTTGCAGTCCCTGATGAAAGACCAGGTGGACAACCTTGCAGACAGAGGCATCACGGATGCCGTAACCATAAACGGAATGTTAGATCCCATCACCAGATCGCTGTCCATACAAAGAGTGCAAGACGGAGATGCCTCGCTGTTGTATATATCCCCCGAAATGCTCCGTTCAAAAACAATCGAGAAAATATTGATGGCGCGGCATGTTGTCAGGTTCGTGATAGACGAGGCTCATTGCTTTTCTTCATGGGGACAGGATTTCAGGGTCGATTATCTCTACATCGGCAAATTCATTCAAGAATACCAGCAAAAGAAAAAATGCAAAAGCCCGATACCTGTATCCTGTTTTACGGCCACGGCAAAACAGAAAGTGATACAAGACATCTGCGACTATTTCAAGCAGACTTTGAACCTGAACTTAGAGCTGTTCGCCTCAACGGCCTCAAGAACAAATCTGCACTATTCCGTCATACATGCAGAGAGTGACAATGACAAGTATTTAAAGCTGAGAGAGCTTGTCGCGGAATCCGACTGTCCGACAATCGTTTACGTATCACGCACCAAACGGACCGAAGAGCTGGCCGGGAAACTGACCCGCGACGGATACAAGGCGCTCCCATTCAACGGCAAGATGGAGGCCGATGAAAAAATCGCCAACCAGGATGCTTTCATGAACGACAAGGTACACATCATCGTGGCTACCTCTGCATTCGGCATGGGAGTCGACAAGAAAGACGTAGGTCTCGTGGTGCATTACGACATTTCCGACTCTTTGGAAAACTACGTTCAAGAAGCCGGCAGGGCCGGTCGTGACCCAAGCCTCAACGCACGTTGTTATGTGCTTTATGGTGACAATGACCTGGACAAGCATTTTATACTGCTCAACCAGACGAAGCTCAGCATCAATGAAATACAACAGGTATGGAAGTCTGTCAAAGCCCTTACCAGACAGCGCATGACAGTAAATTGTTCGGCATTGGAAATAGCCCGGCAAGCAGGATGGGACGATTCGGTATCCGACATTGAGACCCGTGTGCGGACAGCATTGGCGGCTTTGGAACAAAGCGGATACTTGACAAGAGGCAACAATGTGCCTCATGTATATGCCACAGGAATCACGGTAAAGAACATGGACGAAGCCAGAAAACGCATATCGGCATCGATGCTCTTTGGCAGTGATGAAATAGAGAAGTCAGTCCGCATCATCAAGTCATTGATATCCCGAAAGAACATTGCCAAGGCGCAGGACGCCGAAGCCGAGTCGCGTATAGACTATCTGGCAGACACATTGGGATTAAGCAAAAGAGAGGTAATATCCGTAGTGGAACGTATGCGGCAGGAAGGCATCTTGGCAGACAGCAAGGATATATCCGCATATCTGCGGGATGCAGGTGACTCGGAACGAAAGTCACAAACTCTCCTCGAACGCTTTGCAAGACTTGAACAATACATCCTCAATCATATTCCCGATGGATCTTTACGGATATCATGCAAGCAACTGAATGAGAACGCTGTGAACGACGGAATCAATACATCCAAAGAAAAAGATATCCGGACGCTGCTCTATTTCCTCACCGTCAAGGGATATACACGCAAGAAAGAGGACGCGGCTCATAATATGGAGATAAGCCGCCTGGCAGACTTGGAATCGACCGTCAGACGCTTTGAGAAACGATTGGAAATAAGTCGCTTTACCGTGGAATGGCTGTACCAGCTGGCTTCTGATGCAGAAAAGGAGAATACACCCGGCAAAGCCATCCGGTTCTCCGTAGTGGAACTTCTGAACCGGATAAAATCAAGCTCGCAATCCATTTTCGGAGGACTTGACGACATTCAGCTGGAAGATGTGGAAGAGGCACTTCTATACTTGTCGAAAATCGGTGCGCTAAAACTTGAAGGTGGCTTTCTGGTGCTTTACAACGCCATGAATATCCAAAGAATAAAGGACAATAAGTCGAGATACAAACAAGACGACTACCGGATGCTGAACGAATTCTACAAACTGAAAATCCAACAAGTGCACATTGTAGGCGAATATGCCAACCTGATGGTGAGAGACTATCATGCAGCACTGCAATATGTCCGGGACTATTTCCAAATGGATTACAGGAAATTCGTAACAAAATATTTCAAAGGAGACAGAGCAGGCGAGATACAACGTAACTTGACACCGCAGAAATACAAACAATTGTTCGGACAACTGTCCGGACGGCAAATGGATATCATCTCCGACAAGGTTTCGCGCTGCATTGTAGTTGCAGCCGGTCCGGGTAGCGGAAAAACACGTGTGTTGGTTCACAAACTGGCCTCGCTGCTTCTGCTTGAAGATGTTAAACACGAACAACTACTGATGCTGACATTCTCAAGGGCTGCCGCTACCGAATTCAAACAAAGACTCATGGAGCTGATAGGCAACGCTGCCCATTTTGTCGAAATAAAAACATTCCACTCCTATTGCTTCGACCTATTGGGGCGTATAGGTAATCTTGAAGACTCAAGAAATGTTGTTGCAAAAGCAGCCGAAATGATATGCCAAGGGGAAGTGGAACCAAACAAAATAGGCAAGACTGTGTTGGTCGTTGATGAGGCCCAGGATATGGGAGCTGAAGAACATGCACTCGTAAAGGCACTAATGAACAACAACGAAGATATGCGTGTGATAGCTGTGGGAGACGATGACCAGAACATCTATGAATTCCGAGGTTCCGACTCCGGATATATGTACCGGCTGGCACAAGAAAGCGGAAGCGCATTTATTGAAATGACCGAAAACTACCGTAGCGCGCACCACCCGGTTGAATTTGCCAACGACTTCTTGAAAAACATCGACAAAAGGATAAAAAGCACGCCTATCATCTCCATGAGGAAAGAGGATGGCCGGGTGGAAGTGACACGCCATCAATCAAGATATATGTATCAGCCGCTCGTTGAAAACTTGCTTCAACATAGGGATAACGGGACCTCGTGTGTGCTGACCCAGACAAATGAAGAGGCCGTTATCCTTATGGCTCTTCTACGAAAACGCGGTATAAACAGCAAACTGATACAATCAATGGACGGCCTGCGCTTTTGGAATATGGCCGAGATGAGGTATCTCTTGAAGTATATAGACAAACGGATAAAAACACCGATAATCACTGAAGAGCTATGGGAAGAAGCCAAACACGCAACCTATTCTACTTATGAAAGGAGCCTAAGCTTGGTGTATGTAAAGCGTTGTGCAGACCTATTTGAACAAACCAACAAGGCGAAATATTTCAGCGACTTCAAGGATTTTGTATTTGAGTCGTCAGTGGAAGACTTCTGCGATATATCAGGGACAGACGTTGTGGTATCGACCATCCACAAGGCCAAGGGCAGAGAGTTTGACAATGTATATATGCTCATATCCGACAATTATGTGAAGGATGCCAGTCTGATGCGTCGGTATTATGTAGGAATAACCCGTGCGAAAAACCGGCTGTTCATACATACAAACGGTGATTGCTTCAACAGTTTAAGTGCAGACCGATATTTTATCGACCGGCAACAATATGATATGCCTGAGGAAATAGTACTGCAACTGTCTCATAAAGATGTCTATTTGGGATTCTTCAAGGAACGGAAACAAGAGGTCCTGGCATTGCAAGGAGGAGACTCTTTGACTTACAGTAATTTCCTTTTATATAATTCATTGACCGGCAGACCTGTGGCAAAGCTATCATCAAGAATGCAGGGTACATTGTCCGAATGGGAACAAAGAGGCTATAAGGTGAAATCAGCATCTGTACGCTTCGTTGTGGCATGGAAACCAAAAGATGCGCCAAAGAATGAACCGGAAACAGCTGTTCTTTTGGCAGACCTGATGCTTTCTTTATAAGCCAAGACGTTTGAAATTATCATATATCCAGCGTGTTTGTTCTTGGATTATACATATCCTTCAGTTCATGTACATTCCGCGTGGTTGCCCTTTGATCTTCCTCACTCACGACTCGGGATAGTCCGAATAAGTTCGGCTCCCCGCTCGCTGCTCGTTCGGTTGCCATATAATTTTCTTCCATTTTGTCCCGTTTTTAATTTATAAATCACATGTTAGTTGAATTAAATTCGTAAAATATTTATGCTTAGAAAGTTGTACATCTCATTGATTTTTTAGCAACTTAGTGGTGCGTACAAGACAGTTGAAACAATTCCTGTCCATAAACTGGACTAATTGGGCGAAAACGAATGGGTCTCTATGCATAACGGTCTGATTATGACCGCAAAGATAAATTCAAATCCGTTGACTTTAAAATCGTTTATAACAAATTGAATATCAATAATATCAAAGAACTCTTATAAGTTTTTAGTGGACACTAATGTTCGAAAATATATAAGAATATATGCTTTTTTGGGTCAAATTATGTAACTTTGTAGCCTAAGGTTGCTACACAACCATTTTAAAACGTACAAAGAAAGCTGTTAAGGTGGTATCATAAATGCAACCCTGGCGAACAGATTGGTACTTAGATAAAGAGAGTGACACTCTGCGTGAAAAGAAATACAAGAATTAATCATATAGCAAATACTTATCACATGATTCTCGACATAAATAAGAAAAACGAAACAGCACAGGCCGGCGACCGTGAGATGAAAGTTCTGAGAGCCTTCTTCCCACAATGTTTCAATGCTAATGCTGAGTTCGACATTGAGGCTTTTAAGGCAGCGTTGCCAAAAGGAACAACTATTACAGATGAGACCAGTGGTTTCAACTGGCTTGGAAAGAACTATGCCCGTATGCTCACCAATATGGACACCACAACCTTGATTCGTCCGGATGAGGAACATAATGAAAAGCCGGAGAATCGTAACAGCCGGAATGTATATATCAGTGGCGACAATCTGGATGCCCTGCAACATCTGGTGAAGTCGTATAGCGGGAAAGTAAAGGTTATCTATATAGACCCACCATACAATACGGGGTCTGACGGATTCGTATATAACGACAAATTCAACTTCACCACCGAAGAACTGGCCAAGCGGCTTGATATCAGTCCGGAGCGTGCCGAGCGTATTCTCTCTATGACCCGCCGTGGCAGTGCCAGCCATGCGGCTTGGCTAACCTTTATGCTGCCTCGTTTGTCGTTTGCCAGAGATCTTCTGACAGACGATGGAGTAATTTTTATATCCATTGATGACAACGAACAGGCGAATCTGAAGAGATTGTGTGATGAGGTGTTTGGTGAGGAGAACTTTATTGGCAATATAGTTCGACCAACAGGTCAGACAACAGGTCAGGATAGTGGTGGGCTTGGTAGTTCATTTGATTATATTCTTGTGTATTCAAAAAATGAGGAGCTGGAGTTGAATGGTCTAGAGCTCACAGAGAAAGATAAATTAAGATTCCAAAACCAAGATGATGTTGGCTTTTATGCTTATGATCAATTGCGTAAAACAGGTTCTAATGATAAGCGTGAAGATCGTCCAAATATGTATTACGGTATAGAGAATCCAGACGGTGAGATACTATATCCAATAGCAGCTGCCGGATATGATAGTTGTTGGCGAGTTGAACGAAAGACATATGATAATCTTGTAAAAGAAGATATGATTCTTTGGAAGAAAACCAAACGCGACAATGGGGAAATATGGTGGCCATACGTTAAATATTATTTGGACGGAAGAACCAAACGTCCTTCACCATTGTGGACTGGTTTAGAAGGCAACAAAAAAGCTGCACGAGAAGTGCGAAACTTATTTAATGGGAAAAAAGTCTTTGACTTTCCCAAACCTGTAGATTTGTTACTTCGTGTATTCAAATTGCTTGTGAAAAAGACTCTATTATAATTGACTTTTTCGGTGGTAGCTCTACAACTGCTCATGCAGTAATGCAAAAAAACTCTGAAGATGGAGGCTATCGTAAATTCATCCTCATCCAACTTCCAGAAGAATGTAAGCCTGATAGCGAAGCTGCCAAGGCCGGCTACAAGACCATTGATGAAATCGGCATGGAGCGAATCAAACGTGCCGCAAAAAAGATAAAGGCAGAGAATCCTCTATTTGCTGGTGACCTCGGCTTCAAGCACTACACATTGGAAGAGCCTCAAAAAGACGCGCTGCTACAGATGGAGAAGTTTGACCCTACCTCAAACCTCATCAGTAGAATTACTGTGGATGACTTTGGGCTGGAAACTGTTCTTCGCACATGGCTTGTGGCTGATGGTTATGGCTTGACAGAGGACGCAGAAAAGATAATGCTCGGCAAATACAAGGCTTATTGGAAAAATGATCATCTCTACATGATTCACCCTGACCACGACTTTGATGCCACAAGCATTGTCGCCCTAATGGACAAGTATAACGGCGAACCTTTCTCACCGCACAACATAGTCATATTCGGCTATAGCTTCGGTTTCACTCATCGTGAGGAATTGCAAAAGAACCTCCGTACACTGAAAGATGGCAACAAGACTTTGACAGTAAACATTGACGTTAGATATTAAAAAACGAAATACTATGTATCCCAAGAAACTACATATCGAAGTTGTTTAAACTTATTTTGAGATGTTAATGATTCAGTAAAATAATCAACATCTCAAAATAAGTTTAAACAACTTCAATTGGAATGCAGCATAATCATGGAATTAAAACTCGAAAACAACCTCCCTCACCAGACTGCTCCAGTAGAAGGCGTTGCTGCCATCGTGGAGGCATCTATACAGGAGCCGGCAAAAGCCAGCCATCAGAATCCACTGCTGAAGAATCAACTCAGCGGTGAAGCACTGCATGCGGTACGCCAGAAAGTGAACATTTTGGACAAGGTCACCAAACATCGAATAACACACTATATGTTGCCGGACAAGATAAAGGCTTTACCTCACCATCGGATTCTTGACATCAAGATGGAAACGGGTACAGGTAAGACATACGTCTATACCCGAACCATCTTTGAACTACACAAGCGTTGCGGTTTCAACAAGTTTATCATTGCTGTTCCAACCTTGCCTATCAAGGCCGGTACTGCATCTTTTATCAGCGAACCAGAGGTGAAACGTCATTTCAATTCCGTATGTGGTTATGATACAGAAATAGAACTATGTCTGCTTGAACCTCAGAAACAGAAAAAGAAAGGACGACAGAATATGCCATCTTCGGTAGGCCATTTCTTCTATGGTACACATCATGCCAAGCACAAGATATACGTACTGCTACTCAACACTCAGTTGGTTACCAATGGTAAACTGTTGACACGTGAAGACTATGACCAGATGCTTGGTGAGTTCCATCGGCCTGTTGATGCCATTGCCGATACAAAGCCTGTGCTTATCATTGATGAGCCACATCGTATGGAACGTGGCAGCAAGTCGTATGCAGCACTCGTTGAAAATTTCCGACCTCAACTAGTGTTGCGCTATGGCGCTACTTTCCCAGAACTTACAGTTGGCAAAGGCAAGAACAAACATTTGGTGAAAGACTATCAAGAACTGATCTATGACCTGAATGCGGCTGACTCCTTTAACCAAGGACTTATAAAAGGGGTGGCAAAAGAACACCTTGAGTTGCCCGGCGGAAAGAAAGCGGAGAAAAAGGTTAAGGTTCTTTCTGTCACAAAAGGCGATAGTGCAAATCTGAAGTATACAAGCCATGACAATACAGGAAAGACTTTCACTCTTCATGTAGGAGATAGTTTGGGATTTATTGACAGTGATCTTGATGGTGTTATGCTTGAGGCCGTAAGCAAGAATACCATTACTTTGAGCAACGGTCAAGAAAAACAGACTGGTGAGGACTTCTTTCCCGACCAATACGGAGTGTCTTATCAAGAAGGAATGATTGAACTTGCCCTGATGCGGCATTTCGAAACGGAGCGTGAGAATTTCTGTCGTGAAGGTCTGCCCATCAAGACACTTGCATTGTTCTTTATAGACAGCATTGACAGTTTCCGAGGTCCGGAAAGTAAAAACGACGGGTGGCTGCGAAAGAAGTTCATTGAAATATTAACTGCGAGGGTAAACAAGGAACTTGCACGCGATAACACACCCGAATATAGGGATTATCTTAAAGCGACTCTCGATAATATTGAAAATTCGTGTGCCGGATATTTTTCCCAAGACAATAATGACTCTGACGAGAATATTGCCAACGAGGTAAAGGTAATCCTTCATGGCAAGAAAGACTTATTGAGTTTTACTGACGATAAAGGGAAACCTAATGTGCTGCGTTTCCTCTTCTCGAAGTGGACTTTGAAGGAAGGTTGGGACAATCCTAATGTATTTACCATCTGCAAACTCCGTTCGAGCGGTTCGGAGATCAGCAAGTTGCAGGAGGTGGGTCGTGGATTGCGTTTGCCTGTTGATAGCGCAGGAAACCGTATCAGCGATTCTTCTTTCATGCTCAACTATATTGTAGACTTCACAGAGAAGGACTTTGCCAATAAACTTGTTGCAGAAATCAACGGAGAACTTGAATTAGAACAGAAGAGTCCTCTTTCAATCACGGCAGAAGATATTATCAAGGTTGCCGAAAAACGCAACATCAATGTCAACAAATTCTTTATTGAACTCATGACGAAAGGCTATGTTGACTTTGACAAGAAGGTTGTATCTGAGAAGTTCGATGACATGTTGGTTAACTATCCTGAGTTCAAAGATGTGACAGATGGTGTGAATACCAATCGCATTATCAACCGTAACAGCAACCGCAGTGACAAAATACATATCCGTAAAGCCAAATTTGAGGAATTGCGAGAACTATGGGCACAACTGAATAAAAAGTACGTTCTCTATTTTGACAAGGAGATAGACCAAAAGATTGAGGCCGAGCTACCATTCTTAATTAAAGATAAGCATGTATTCTCTCTTCAGAGTATCGAATCTTCTCGAAAGGTTCTTGAATTCGAGGGTAACGTGGCCGTTGCCAACGAAGGCTCTCATGCAGAACTTACTTTACACAACCGCCATTATGGATATTATACATTTCTGAAGCATGCTTCAAGATACACCAATATTCCTGTTCATACAATGCACAAAGCAATATGTGAAGCGGCCAATAGTGGCTGTCAGCTCACAAACGAAATGTTCAATGAGAGTTCGTTGACCAGACTAATCGGTGCTGTAGATGACTGGAAATGTAATCAACTGGTGGGTTTTGTGCGCTATAAGCAAGCCAATTACAAGGTAAAAGAGACCAAACTCACCAATGCAGATGGCACAGTGAAAGACGAAGTTGTCCAGGCCTACATCGGCAACAAATGTGCACCCGGCAATCCTCCTTTGAAATATCTCTATAATGCTTATGCTCACGATTCCGAGCTGGAACTTCAAAATATCAAGACGGAGATTGACGAAGTGATCGTGTATGGAAAGATTCCATCACATAGCATCTGCATTCCAACTGTGGCATCAAGTAACTATAGTCCAGACTTCATATACGTGGTTAAGAAAACTGATGGCACAAAGGAACTGAACATCGTAATTGAAACAAAGGCATACGACAAAGAGTCGAACATATCACCTGATGAGAATACAAAAATTTCCTGTGCCGATGAGTTTTTCAAAGCCATGGCTGCAAATGGATATAACGTTCATTTCCGCAAACAAATTAATAGTACAGGTGTCAAAAACATTATTGATGATTTAGTAACCGGATAATCGTTAATTTACAAAGGATATTTATATAACTGAACAAGATATGGATGCAACGTCGCATTTTCATTCACTCGAAGAGTTAATTCGCGCTCTTGACCGAGAGCGCAAGTTGCTTCATGGACTGTTCCAAGATCGTAAGCGACTGTCATTCCGCTATGACCTGGCACGTGAACTGGCTGCCAAAAAGGATGAAAGTTTAGACTTTCTACGTAAGTTTGGAGTAATTCACGAAAACGGCGATTTCGTGGAACTGGAGGATGTCTATCTGCGTTTCTTCGAAGAAGTATTGGAAGTAAATGAGGAAATCAATGTAGCAAGCGTGAAAGAGAGCATCAGCAATCTGAACGCAGCCATAGATTACTATAAGAGCGAAAACGAGCCAAATCGTAAGTACGGCTATATGAAAGATGTGAAGCGTATTCTCCGCAACATTGCACTCACCTCTTTGCGAAATGTCATCGACCTGAAACGCAACATTGACAACACATACAAGAATGAACCCACATTCGCCATAAAAAAGAAAAAACTGGTTCATTTGGACGAAAAGCGCAAGGATATAGCTGTTCTTATCAGCGAATGTGAAAAGGTGATAGACGAGAAACAGTCAACCTTCTTCATGGTGGCTATGGACGTGCAACTCAAAGATACGGTGACCGACGTTAAACTACAATTGCGCGAGGTGTACCACAACCTGCTGGAACTTGACCGTCAGATTATCAACTATCTCAACCTCATAGAGTATCAGAACCGCCTGTTTGCCAAGGTACAGAAACTGAAATACCTGCGCGACCAGATGTTACTCGACACAAATACCGACATAAGGGCCAAGATGGCCTCTAAGAATCCTGTATGGATGGAACCGCGCCCGAAATACACTCTAAAAGTGTCACTCTCGATGCTCCGCAATTCGGATGAAGGCCTAAAAATACTGCAAGATGTAGCCACGGGAAAGGGTAATGCCCGTCTGAGTAAAGGAAGTATGGCAGAACCGCTTACCGAGGATGAACTTAAAGAACAGCAACATGTGTTGCCAATGGTTGATATAGACGAAGTAAAGAATGCCTTTATGGCATCGGGTGACAATCTTTTCCACTTTGTGATGAATTATTCCAGCTATCACAAACCAATGACTCATGAGGAGAAACTGGTGCTCTTCTGTCAGCTGACAGCCCAGTATCTTGACGAACTTGCCATAAGTGACGATTACCGCTTGTACGAAGGCATTGAATACCCGTTGATTTACCCCAAAACAGCATAATCATGGTACGCTATACAAAAGAAATATTCGATATACTGAGTAAAGGTGGATTTATCTCACAGAATTCCATCTCTCAGCAACGTACACACCTCTATGATGCCATTGAGGATGATTTTCAGAAATATCAGGAATACTATCAAGGCATCGGCTTTCTTCTCGAGGGAGGCAATGGATATTATTATTTCTCGCGAACAGAAAACAAGGTGGAACTGTCCGAAAAAGTGCAAAGGCTGGCATTATGGATTGACCGTGTGGATTTTCTCAAAACATTCAATCAGGCGTTCGGCTCCGGATTCACTTTCCGCAAGTCGAACATTTTGGAGAAGTTTTCAAGTGACATAGAACTAAAAGAAAAGGCTCGGAATCTATATACCGAATTCAAGACTCACGACGAGAAAATGAACCGACTCATCAACGACTTGGAGCGTCAGGGATTTATAGAACTGGAGAATGAACTGGACGAAACCTACAAGGTGACAGCCGCATTTCACTATATCGAGGAACTCATTGATTGTCTAACCATTATCGAGACAGAACAAGTATGAGAGCATTACGCAAAATTATCTTTATAAATAGCGCACACATACGTTATGCTGAGGTTAAGCTGGATGGCAACGTGCATTTTATAGGTACTCAGGGTGTCGGCAAGAGTACATTGCTTCGCGCCATACTTTTCTTCTACAATGCCGACAAGCTACATCTTGGCATTCCGAAGGAGATGAAGAGCTTTGATGAGTTTTATCTGCCCTATGCCAACTCGTATATAATATATGAGGTGGAGCACGAGCATGGTCCATTCTGCATCATCACTTTCCGCTCTTCTGGCAGAGCCTGCTATCGCTTTGTAGATGCCGGATACAACAATGAGTGGCTGGTGGATGCACATGGTGAAGTGACGGCAGAGGGCAAGGTGATACGTGAGCGGATTGGAGGTGCATACATGAGCAAGATAATCGACCGCTACGAACTCTATCGCGACATTCTGTACGGCAACCGTCAAGCGGTGGGTAAGGAGTACGCCCGTTTTCAGCTGATGGAATCCAACCGCTACCAAAATATCCCAAGAAGTATCCAGAACGTATTTCTTAATTCCCGACTGGATGCCAATTTTATCAAAGACATCATAATACGCTCGATGAGCGAAGAGGAGGCTTATATCGATTTGGGATATTTTCGCAGGCAAGTAGCCGATTTTGAACAGGAATACAAGGATATTTCATGTTGGTACAGGCTCAATCAGAAAGGCGAATCGATAGTCCGCAAACAGGCAGATACTGTAATCAGCTCCTACCACGAACTGTTGTATATGAAACAGCAGATAACCGAATTGTGCGGCGAGCTGAACTACGCCATACGCATTTCGCACGAGCGACTACCACTTATAAACGAAAAGATTACAGAACTCCAGCAGGAGCAAGACAGACAGAAGCGATTACTCTCAGAAATCCAACAAAAGCATGATGCTGAGAAGGCAACGCTGAATCAGGAACAAGGCGTTGTCAATGATAAACTGAAACGCTTGAAGGAGCGCAAGAAACATTATGAAGTTCAGCAAATAGAGGTTGTGATGAATCGTTGTGCCAAAGAACAAGGTGTAAAAGCAGAACTTGAGGCTCTCAGAGAGAAACTGGCTGATCTTACAGCTCGTTTCAATGACGTTACAACCAAATACAAGGCTCTTTGTCAGAACATTACCAATCAGCTTGAGACGTTCCGTCAGGCTCAGCAGCAACGTATTCTTGCCGTTGGGCAGGAGAAACAGAATACTGATGAACGACTGCTGAAGGAGTATAATGCAGCCAGAACTGAGATTGAGCATGCTTTTGCTGAGAAGATTGCTTCTGCAACTAGTGCAATTGATTCAGTGAAGACAGAACAGAATGATTGCGATAAGGAACTTCTGAAACTGAAGTATCTCACACCTTTCAAGGAAGAACGGGATGCGTTGAGTCAGCAGCTCAACGAACTGCAACTCAAGGAGAAGGAACTTGAAGGAAGGATTGGTTCGCTTGCGTCTGAGATTAACCGTGTTCAGGCAGAATATAATAAAAAGGAGACTGAAATCAAGGCAGATTACAATCATCAGTTGGATGAAAAGCAAAAGCGAATAGACACTATTGCTGAACAGATTCGTGCCATAGATGTGCTCCTCGACCGTACGAAAGGTTCACTGTACGAATGGCTTGAAGAGAATAAGCCTGATTGGGAACAGAACATAGGTAAGGTCATAAATGAGGAGAAGGTACTCTATCAGACAGGACTTCATCCGCAGAAGACTGATGGTGCCTCTTTGTTTGGCGTAAAACTTGACCTCGTGGACATTCCGCTCAATGTGCGTAAGCCAAAGCAGTTGCAAGAAGAAAAGGCTGCATTGGAGAAGGAACAGAAGCTGGCAAAGGCAGAGTATGCAGAGATTCTTAATCAGCAGGATAAGTCTATCGAAGAATTGAAACGTCAGTTTACGCCAAAGATTAAAGAACTTCGTCAGCAGAAGTCACTTGCTGAAACTGAGTTCAATATGATTCCGCAGAAGCGTAAGGGTATCATTGTAAAGATTGAAGATTTTGAAGCCCAAGCTAAGCAGATAATCGAAGCAAGCCGGCAGGAGCTGATGAACCGTCAGCAGAAGTTGGCTCATGACCTTACGTCTGCTCAAAATGTTCTGGACAAGGTTAATGCTGACAAGCAAAAACAGCAGAAATCTGCTGAGAAGAAATATGATGATGCCAAGGCTGAGAATGTGAGACTCCATGCCGAACGTGTTGCGTCAATCAATGCAGAAACGAAGATTCGTGAACAAGAGGCTGATACTGAATTGCAAAAGCTGAAGCAGCAAGAGCATGACGAACTTAAGGGACGTGGTGCTGATACGACTTTGGTGGAAGAGTGCAAAACGAAGATTGGCAAAGCTGAAGAAAAACTGAGGTACATTGAGCAACATCGCAAACTTGTCTATGACTATCAGCGTGATAAGGAAGAACTTTTTGATCAGGAGGATAACCTAAAGAATCAGAAGAAGAACCTCGCTGACAGAATTTTGCAGTTGGACGAGAAGTATAACCAGCGCAAACAGAAACATGAGCAGCAGATTGCTTCCCTTGGTAAGGAACTTGGCGAACGCAAGGAAGAGAAGAAACGTCTTGAGGATGAACTGCAGAAGGCAGAACGCTTTGCAAATGACGAGAATCTTTGTCCACCAATGCTTGCTGAGGCAAAGGAGCGACAGACACTTCGCACTCCGGAACAGGCAGTTGATGAACTTACAGGTATCATCGTGTCGCGTCAGTCGAAGCATAATCAGTTCAAGCAGAGCATCGATGTGTTCAAGGGGAATTTCTCTGCCAAGAACACGTTCTGTTTCCGCACCGAACTGACCATAGACGAGGATTATCTTGACTTTGCCAACAATCTAGATGATTTCCTCATCAACAACAAGATAGAGGAGTACCGTAGGCGTACCAGCGAGCGCTATGTAGATATATTGGCACGTATTTCCAAGGAAATAGGCGAACTCACCCGACATGAGTCAGATGTAGATAAGATTATTCGCGACATTAACAACGATTTTCATAAACGTAACTTTGCCGGTGTAATCAAACTCATTGCCCTTCAGTCGGTTCCATCAGCAGATAAAATGGTCCAACTGATGAAACGCATCAAGGATTTCAATGACGAAAATCTGTTTGCCATGGGTGACTTAAACCTATTTTCAACAGTCAATCGCGATGAAGTAAACCAAAAGGCTGTAGGGCATTTGCTTGACTTCATGAAATCACTCTTAGATAATCCTCAACGTCAGTATCTTACCTTATCTGATTTGTTTCAGCTACAATTCCGTATCGTTGAAAATGACAACGATACCGGCTGGGCCGACAAACTCTCACATGTTGGTAGCGAAGGAACAGACACGTTGGTAAAGGCCATTATCAACATCATGCTCATCAATGTGTTCAAAGAGAAAGTAAGCAAGCGTTTCGGAGATTTCCGTATACATTGCATGATGGACGAGATAGGCAAACTACATCCACAGAATGTGAAAGGCATACTCGATTTTGCCAATGCCCGTAATATTCTGCTCATCAACTCGTCACCAACCACCTACAATGTTTCAAACTATCGCTACACCTACCTGCTAAATAAAGATGAAAAATCTCAAACGGTGGTACATCCGTTGATTTCACAAAAATAAGTTCATTCTTATAATTACACTACAAAATGAAGATAACCACAGCTCTCATTGATAAATTACTCCAATTACGTAACGGAGAGTCGCTTCCTGCCAGCACTCTTCGTGGCGAATGGGTGGATGAACTTATATACGACGGGGTACTGATAAGCCATTCACATGGTAGTCGATGTACCATAATTGCTCCATCCCCTCAACATCTTGAACAGGCTTTGAAACACATTGACGAACGATTAGGAAATCTCGAGCAAATGCGCACACTCATGACTAAAGAGATTTCTCGTGCAGACCAAGCTTCTAACTCTGGTAACTCAAAACTTGTAACCATCCGCTCTTGTCCTGGATTCCTTATCAACTCATACGAACAAATTTCATGTCAATTGAACGGTCATGAATTTACAGTCCATCCACAGGACGGATGTTTTTTGTTTGTGGCAAATTGGCAGCAATTCCTTATTCCTGAAGATGTGGTGGTTGTGGGAATAGAGAATATGGAAAATTTTAGATTAATTCGCCAGCAGAAATATCTGTTCTCATCATCATTGCCTGGCAAGCGTTTGCTATTCGTGTCTCGTTATCCTCAATCAACCGACTTACGATTATGGTTGCAGACCATCCCCAACGAGTATATCCATTTTGGGGATTTCGATCTTGCCGGCATCCACATCTTCCTCACAGAATTTTATAAGTATTTGGGAGAAAAATCCAAATACTTGATTCCTTATGATATAGAAGAAAGATTACAACATGGCTCTTCGGAAAGGTACAATGCTCAATATCAGAAATTCAAAAATCTGACTACCGAAAGTTCTTCTCTCCAAAAACTTGTCGACCTGATTAACTTTTATCATCGTTGTTACGATCAAGAGGGATATATTGAAACTAAATAATTTACGGACAGCAATAATACATATACAAACAACAGCGTGCAGTTATATATTCTGCACGCTGTCGTTACTATTTATTCCTCTCGGATAGTTATCTTTCTTACTTCACTTCCTCAAAGTCGGCATCCTGAATAGTTTCATCAGTCTTTGCACCACTGTTCTGTGATTGCTGGCCTCCGTTGAAACCCTGATCAGCACCGGGCTGCGCTCCCTGTGCGCCCTGATACATCTGCGCACTGGCAGCCTGCATCACCTGATTGAGGTTGTTGATAGCACTGTCTATAGCCGCTGTGTCACCATTCTTATGAGCATCCTTCAGAGTCTGGAGAGCTGTTTCGATAGCCGGCTTCTGATCTGCGGGAATCTTGTCACCATTGTCTTTCAAGAAGTTCTCAGTAGTGAAAATCATAGAGTCAGCCTGATTCATCTTATCAATACGCTCACGCTCCTTCTTGTCGTTTTCTGCGTTTTGCTCAGCCTCAGCCTTCATGCGGTCTATTTCCTCCTTGCTCAAACCAGACGAAGCCTCAATGCGTATGGCCTGCTCCTTACCCGTAGCTTTATCCTTGGCAGACACCTTAAGAATACCGTTGGCATCTATATCAAATGTTACTTCAATCTGAGGTATGCCGCGGCGTGCAGGAGCTATACCGGTAAGGTTGAACTGACCAATACTCTTGTTTTGTGCAGCCATGGGGCGTTCGCCCTGCAATACATGGATGGTCACCTCTGTCTGATTGTCGGCTGCGGTAGAGAACACCTCACTCTTCTTGCAAGGAATGGTGGTGTTGCTCTCGATAAGCTTGGTCATAACCCCGCCCATAGTCTCGATACCCAATGTAAGCGGAGTAACGTCGAGCAACACAATATCGCCCACTCCACCTTCCTTATTGAGTATAGCACCCTGAATAGAAGCTCCGACAGCCACTACCTCATCGGGATTAACACCCTTTGAAGGCTCTTTGCCAAAATAGTTTTTCACAAGGGTCTGTACTGCCGGTATACGGCTCGAACCGCCAACAAGAATCACTTCATCAATATCGGCCGTTGAAATCTTTGCATCACGTATAGCGTTCTGGCAAGGCACAAGACAAGCCTGAATAAGGTCATGGGCCAACTGCTCAAACTTGGCACGTGTAAGACTCTTCACCAAATGCCTCGGCACACCGCCAACAGGCATGATGTAAGGCAGATTTATCTCTGTCGATGTAGAGCTTGACAACTCAATCTTAGCCTTCTCGGCAGCTTCCTTAAGACGCTGCATAGCCATTGGGTCCTGTGTAAGGTCAGCCCCCTCATCATTTTTGAACTCCTGTACGAGCCAGTCGATAATTACCTGATCGAAGTCGTCACCGCCAAGATGTGTGTCACCATTGGTAGAAAGCACCTCGAACACACCACCGCCAAACTCGAGAATCGAGATATCGAATGTACCGCCACCAAGGTCGAACACAGCAATCTTCATATCTTTATTGGCCTTATCCACACCATATGCCAATGCAGCGGCTGTAGGCTCGTTTACGATACGACGAACGTTAAGTCCGGCAATCTGTCCGGCTTCTTTCGTTGCCTGACGCTGTGAATCTGAGAAATATGCCGGCACTGTAATAACAGCGTCCGTAACTTCCTGTCCGAGATAGTCCTCAGCAGTCTTCTTCATCTTCTGAAGCACCATGGCCGAAATCTCCTGCGGAGTGTATTTACGGCCATCGATGTCTACACGGGGGAAACCACCCTCATTTACAACCGAAAACGGCACACGTCCTATTTCTTTCTCCGTCTGCGCCCATGTCTCACCCATGAAACGCTTGATGCTGTATACGGTTTTGCGAGGATTGGTAATGGCCTGACGCTTTGCAGGGTCACCCACTTTACGCTCACCGCCCTCAACGAAGCCTACCACAGAAGGTGTGGTACGCTTACCCTCACTGTTTGCTATTACTACCGGCTCGTTGCCTTCAAACACGGCAACGCATGAGTTTGTAGTACCTAAGTCGATTCCAATAATCTTTCCCATAATCGTTATATTTTTTACTTTTTAATTATTCTGTTATTTAATTTGGTTTATCTGATTCGGCATCTGCCGTTTCGCTGACAATATAGCAAAGCATGTGCCAAAAGATTTTTTTGAGTAACACAGACCGATTATTACGTCATTTTGTCACAAGTATAAAAAAAATATCTTACCTTTGCGATTGTAAAACAACAAATCGTTAATAACTGCTATTCAAATGAAGAGAATTGCTTTTTTTGCAGGAATGACCCTCGCCGTTATCACAGCAACAGGCCAGAACTCATATATAGTAAAGACAAAGGGAGCCAAGAAAACCATTACGGCAAAGACCGGTACCGAAACCAAAGAAGATTCCAAGGAGAAAAAGGCACGAGACTTCGTGGACGACAACTTCAGGTATCATAGTATGTGCGACTGGAACGAAGGAATGAAATTCATGGTTCTGCCGGAAAAATACGATCTCATTGTCAATACTTTCTGTAATGCCGCAACAGGCAAGGAAGTGAGTAGCGGACGCCTGCGCTACAAGATTATGATATACAAGGGGCACAGCGAAGGACTGGACGGACGTGCACGTGTGGATTTTATATGTCAAGACGATAGCACGGCATACTATTATGAAGTGCCCAACGGCTCATTCGAAGACTATTGCTACGGCAAACTCGGAGTGCCCACATTGGCATATTTGGGCGATGTAGACATAGCACGTACCAAACTGATGGGAGTAAAACTATACACCAAGACCACACTCTACCGCGTTGACACCCAAATGGACGGTGATGGATATGAAGAGATTACCGTACCGAAAAACGAAGAGGTGACGGTAAAAGCCATAGGTGTGGGCACACGAAGTTTCCCTGTGAAAATAATCGTGGAAGACAAAAACGGAAAACAGTTCTATCAGAACGTAGCCATGAGCAAGACCAACAGCGGCATGCGCGATGACGAATTCATCATGGACAACACAAAATTTACATTCAAAGGCTCGTTCGAACTCATAGATGCCAATGTGGCAGCAACAGGAGAATATGCCCAATACATAGGAAAGCAGGTTCACACGCGCTACGCTACAGATATGGAAAACACTGATGGTGAGCAGGTTCGAATTGCGCGTCTGTCATCGTTCACGATAGTGAGAATACAGCCGCAAAGCAATACGAACTATGTCAAAATGACACTAAAAAGCCTCAGCAGCGGCAACGAATATACCAAACAGGTTACTTTTGTCAACGACAACGTAACCGGCGATATCGACGGATACAAGGAAGACTACTACAACTATCTGTTTAATGCCGGTACTGCCAACCTGTCGAAGATACCGGCCGAACGACGCAAAAAGATACAAATGGGAAAAGTGGAAAAAGGATTCACCAAACAGGAAGTACGTCTTGCCAAAGGCGAACCATACCGTACTGCTTCGGCAAGCAACGGACGGACCGATTGGATATACGAAAGCGGACTTATAGTGAAATTCTCAAAAGAAGGCAAGGTGATGGCTGTAGAGAAACACTGATGCACGCCCCACCCGTGCACCAGTACCACAGAATGTTATCCACAATTAATATAAATTTCTGAATATCTTAAGATATATATGTATTAAAAAACTGCGCGATGGATTGAATACAGCTTTATTCGTCTATTTTTTAGACGATAATAATTTTTTGAACTTTTATAACCAAGTTAAACTCTCTTATAGAAAATTTTACAATGATTTCAATATTGTTTTTTATATTTAGCCTTTGGGGGACACCGTATACAGTTGCGACAACGGAAATTCCAACTAACAATCGAGTGGAGGAAGATGCTTTGTTACAGTATCAGCAGTTTATCCGGGATGATGCAAAAGAGCATAGATTGTTCCTTGAGAATTCATTCAATAAATTGCTAATGCTTATTTCAGGAGGCACCTTTCTGTTCGGGTCAGTCTTGGCATGGCTGAACTATAGAACGAAGACTGAAATTAAAGTTGCTATAAATAAAAAATTCGATGAAAAAATCGACAACTTGCTGGAAACAAGAATTAATGAACTTCGACATAATCTGGAAATTCAAAGTAAAGAATGGGAGAAGAAGATTGAGACTGCCGATAAACTGATTCGAGAATTATCCAGCCGCCTTTCCAAAACTTCGCCTCAAAGTGATAAAGAAACTGTAAACGAACGAGATGTGCAGCACACACGTTATGCAGGAACCGAAATCAAGCGAATTTTATGGGTTGACGACAATCCCGAAAACAACAAGAGCATTGTTAGTATGTTTACTGAAAACGAAATTGTTTTTGATATTGTAAAGTCTACTGACGAAGCAATCAAAAAATTGGCAAAAAATAATTATACATTGATAATCTCCGACATGAAAAGGGCCGAGTCTCCAGATGCGGGAATACAGTTACTCAAGTTGAGGAACAAAAAATACAGCAATACACCAATCGCCATATTTTCCTCATCAAGGTCTCTAGTAGGATATGCCCACACTGCAGAATCAGAAGGTGCCAATTTGGTGACCAATAAGGTTACAGAACTTTTGGGATATATCCAAACAATAATTGGATAATGACCATCGAAAAGAATGTAAATGATGGAAAAAACGCAAAATATAGATGGAGGAACACCAAAGTATAGTGGATTCAGCCATTTGTCAAAGTAACAATTCGGACAGAGCTCCTATAAGGAAACCTGCCCGAATCGTTACTTTGTATTTTACTACTTACCTCCGTAAACACTTAATGACAAATATATATATATCAAAAGTGAATTCATATCCAACATTTAGCCAGACCGCTTGCATATCAAAAACACTTGACATTACTCATTAACCAAAATATTCCAAAGAAACAGCGCATTGCCAATCAAATACCGTCGCCACATCCGCCGCGGCTCTTTCAACAGACGATACAGCCATTCCAAAGAATGATCCTGCCACCACAAAGGTGCGCGCTTGTACGTGCCGGCAAAGAAATCGAATACAGCACCAATAGTGCCCACATGGCAGCGGATATTCAACCTGTCCCAATTGGCATATGCCCACTTCTCCTGCTTCGGCGCCGTCATCCCTATCCAAAGCAAATCGGGGTCGGCATCATTGATGGCACTGATGATGGCTTCGTTGTCCTCGTCACTGAACTCAGGCTTGTAGGGAGGCGAATAGGTCACCACTTCCCACTGGGGATATACCTCGGACATGCGTTTGCGGATGAGCGAGAGAACCTTTTCCGAAGATCCCATGAACATAACTCGACGCCTTCTATTTTTCATACCATCAGACTCGCCCCCAGGTTCACATACAGTTCCCTCCACCTTGGGGAAGCCAGCGGGGACTCCCATCTCAAACTCAAACAGGTCCCAACCGGCAACGCGTTCCGTCGGCCGCGACTTCGCCTTAAGCCAACGGCAGGCTTTAACTATGCTCGCACCGTCGGGAATAAGATAGTCGCCATTCTGCAACGCCTCGGCAAAAAGAGCGTCTTTCTGTGCCGTATTATAGGAATGGGCGTTTATAGTGTTTATAAGAATTTTGCCGGGAGGGATGCGTGACAAAGCATCGAGACTTTCAATAATATTTAAATCTTTAAGTTTTATCATATTAATACATATTTCAATTTTTTGCTTCTTGTACTTGAATACAAAACATCAAATTGACATGAATGAATATTTTAGCATAAACATAGACAAAATTTAGGAAATGGAAGAACAAATCGATCTGATAAACGTTTGTAGACATTTGCAAAATCTTTCCTCAAACCGTTGCAATGTAAACTCCTGCTTGTATCGTTTCAGTCCCTCTTGCCCCATGGTTCTGCATTTGTCCATATCATTCAAAAGAGCCTCTATAGCTAATGACAATTCCTGGATATCCGGCTTATAATCCAAAGTCAAAACGGCCTCAGTACCTCCTATTAAATATCCGGTCAACCCATCAGATACTTGTCCGCAAACTCCCCCAACATTTGATGCAACGACAGCCAATCCGTATTGCATAGCTTCCAACACTGTAAGCGGAAAAGCTTCCGTATATGATGGAAGGACAAAAATATCCGCTCTTTTAAAAAAAACATCCTTATCCATTCCATATTTGGCTCCATGTGCATATACACAATCAGACAGTCCATATTCACTCACACGTGCACAAAATTCCTCTTCATGTATATCTTTCCAGCCCCCGACAAAGTCGCATACGAAATTCTGTCCTTTCCGTTTAAGGATATATAATGCATCGAGCAACTCCCACACACCTTTTGTTGTCATCATATTACTCAGGAAAAGTAAATGTGGCAATTCCTTTTCATATGATTCTTTTATGGGAACAATATCCTCTGTAGAATAATCCGGAATACCATTACCACAAATAACAACATTATTCCGTTCCACGTATTTGGAAATATCCCCATAAAGAGATTCTGCCAACAGCATAACATCTACACCTTTGAAAAATCTTGTGTAAAGTTTGTCGTCAAGCCATCGTTCTTGCCTTGTACTGACACCCTTATTATGAAAATGTAAAATTACATTCACGTCTTTGCGTCCGCACTTCCTCATAGCTCGTTTTACGGTTTCCACCACTACAAAATCCTTATAAAACGCAGCTCCCGCCGAATTAGGTGTGATATATACTGTATTAGGGCGCAACCGTTTTATTTCCTTTTCTATACTGTTCAGAAGCTTTACAAACGACTTTACTTTTCTCAGTCCTATTTTGCCTATATCTGCAAGAGTATCGGCCGTTGTAAGATTTATATAATGACAATCAAAAGCCTCATTAACGAGCTTGGAGTCATGGATATATTTTCCCACCATGGAAGCACCGTGCACAGGCGGAGGCATGTGCATTATAAAAATAATACGATTGTTCATTTGTTTTTATTATGAAAACTCAAAAATACATTCTCCATATAACAACCAAATCAAACCTAAAATAAAGTTTTTAATGTTTGTCCGATGAATAGATTAATGAATAAGATTAACAATATTAGAATATCATGACAGACTGAAAGTCGTATTATAAATATGTCAAACAGGCATATTAGTAACAATAAGGACTTGAATGCCTATCATTATTAACAAAAGCAGATATAAATCAACATTTCATCTGAATCTGTGCCCTTCACGATACTGCAAAAATTTGCCAAGCATCCACCATAACACCACAGAATGTCGGGCAATTTTCATCATTTTGCCAATGGCATCTAGCTTGAAATATATTCCATATTTCTTGGCTTCATTTCGCGACAAAGAATATCGTCCTGACAAGAGCTGACAATAAGTGAGATTGCGTGAAACTGAACCCTGCGCTATACGATAGCTATCATTTTCTCCTAAAGATGGATTTCTCATTATCAATCGTCGTTCCCAATCCTCTACTGTTGGGGCATTGTCCCATCTACATTTCATTCGTTTTATCCAGTCCTCGCGGTTTGTAACAGTCTGAGCACCGCATCCCACAAAAAGCACTTCAGGGATTAATCCCCACCTCCCATATAAAGCAGAGAATCCCCAAAATTCTAAGTCTTCTGTAATACGTAAATCCTCACGCATTCCTCCCATAGACTTTACAACAGACGTTCTCATCATCGCCCCTCCCGGACAAATATGCATCCGTTCTCCCCAAAAAGAGTAGAAATCATTTATCATATATCCACCAGCAACAGTAGTAATTCTATTATCTCGAAATCCATTTTCCGGTATTTCCGGAGATACATAAACACCCGAAACCGTATCAACCTTCTGCTGAACACTCACCCCGATACAATCCTCGTGGCATTCCATAAAATCCACCGTCCTACGAAAGAACGCAGGCTTCCAATAGTCATCGGCATCAATAAAAGCCAAATACCTGCCTTCTGCCGCCATAATAGCGCGATTACGCGCTTTCGACGGTCCGGCATTCATTTGTTGCATCAACAAAATCCGTCCTCCGGACTCTTTTAATTCCTTCGACTCTTGATACTGACGAATCACCTCCACCGAATTGTCCGTACTGCCGTCATCCACTAAGATAATCTCATACGAAGTCCCACCCTCTTGGGCTATAATCGCATCCAGACATTTGTTTATAAATGCCCCAGCATTATATACCGGGATTACCACCGAAATACCAACCATTATATTCTATTTGAAAACCTTTGCCAAAGAATGATTCCACGCAAATATTCTTATCTTGTCCAAGCAACATGCTGTACAGAAGAACAACACGATATAAATCACAGTAAAGCAGAACGGAACAGGCAGCGAATCATCAATCCACCTAAGTCCATTGCCATATAATCTGACACCATCCCACGAATGCATCAACAAAGCAGAAAAGGCTGAGGACGAAAAGAATAAAACCAATTTATGATACCGCTCAGATACATGAATCTTTTTGAAAAACAAGAACAGATATATAGTCTGTATGATTTGCAAAGGCGAAATATAGCTATACACATCCTTTTGAATCCCGATATAATTGGTCAACATGCTTCCAATGACACAGATTACTCCCACACCGAGATACATCATCATGTCAACCTTTGCCGGAAAGAGGAAACATTTCATGGAGCTTTTTCTTAGATAAGCACCCAAAAGATATAACCCAAAGAAAGACACGAATGTCAGCCCCTGTGTAAACTCCACGCAAGTCTTAAATATCCATCCAAACACCGTCTGGAACAAATAGAACACTAATACCATCCGGCCCAAATGTCTGGTGTCAACCTTCTCTATATAGGCATTCAATATAGGAGCAAACATATACAATCCGAGATAGGCCACAAAGAACCAGTTTCCATTAATCAGGAACATGAACATATTGCCAAGCATGTGTAGAATGGAAAAATCCGAACAATTCAACACTACCGCAATAACATGAATCATACCCCCCCAGAAACTTATCTGGAACAAGTAATTGCAAAATCCCTTACATTTCCATTTTATTCCAAAATATCCGGAAATTATGATAAAACAGTTCACACAGATAAAACTAAGACTCTTCAAACTTGCAATACCTATAGCTTTAATTGGTTCTGTCACCACCATCTCATGCGTAGTCTGTCCGTTGGTGCCCACATTGTAATGTATCACCAACACCATCAACATCGAGAAGATTCTCAGTAGTTCAATATTCAGCTGACGATAATTTGCTTTTCTTTTGTCTAATATTTCTCTTGCCATATAATATTCTTCCGCTTTTTCAAAAAATACCAATTAAGCCATTTTCTCGGTGCATGGTCCTTGATAAATTGTATAGGAGCTTTTGTGCAACGCCATCTAAGTTTCCTCAACCAATAAAAAGGTTTCTTGTCCAATCCCAAAATCCGGTCTCCCTCTATTGCTATCAGGTAAGGATTGTTCTCGCTCATCCCCTCTCGTGCATCATAATTAGACACGATGAAATTTTCGTAATGGAAAGCGCACCCGTTCTTTCTCATCCAATAAAAAAACTCCCTGTCCGCCAGTATCCGATAGGACAAATTGAAAGGATGCTCCATCAGCAACTTCCTTTTCACGATAACAGACTGATGAATGAAAGGCATTATCCAGTCTTGATGCCATTCCTCATTCTCATGACGTATACCTCTGCCCTCATAAAATTCCATCATGGTATTCCCGTAATAGGCATCGGCTTCCCGTAGAGGGATGATTCTTTTAAATGTGCTGATTACGTCATGGGCATAGAAACTATCTCCTCCATTCATGAATAAAACGAAATCACCATGTGCTGCTAAAACACCTTTATTCATGGCATCATATACGCCATTATCCTTTTCCGATATGCAGATAAAACGCTCTTCCGGAAATTTTATCTCGCTTACAATTCGCTGTACCAAAGCCACCGTCCCGTCTTTTGACGCCCCATCAACAAGAATGAACTCAAACTTACCATCGGATTGGGACAATATAGACCTAACAGTATGCTCTATATATGTCTCGGCATTAAAAGATATCGTAATAATTGAAATCATAAATTCTGCACTTAATTTCTATATCCTAAAGTTATGGGGAAATAGGTCGTAAAAAATTTTATCATCGGTATGAAAATCAATAACAGTAACACTGAGGCTGAAATAATACTTAGTTCAAAGCCAAATCCCTCGTTCCCGAATATGGAAACCAAATACGGACGAATCTTATTTACAAAACCTATATGAATGCCTAAAACCATAATGCTTCCAGTATTTACATATCGTACACACTTATACCAACTTTTGATTTTTGATAAGAAGATGGCGATAAAAAACATATAAATGATTCCTATTATACCTATTATCAAATAAAGTAGAATATTATTTCCGTATCCTCCATATACCATGTGAACAATACCATTCATTGGAGCAATCAAAACAACTGTTATTGCAATAAATGCCAATATAGATATAAAAATTACAAACGGATATTTATCAATTCTTGAAGCAATTTTTTTAATACCATCCTTATATTTAGACAAAGATTGACCTATGGCAAAAAACGGATAGGCTACAAAACTATTGAAAACACCAACTCCCCAATAAGCGATTTGTGTATTTGATATTAAATATTTGTATGCTACAGCACATAAGATTGATAATAAAACGAGTATCCATGTCATATAGTCTCTCTTATTAAACTGCATAATTATTTTCAGCCATAAAAGTGTTACTATAAACCAGAGTTCACCACACCCTCTTACACCCATAAAATTATTGCATCCCAAAAACAATCCTTCCAATGAGTAGAAAAAGATATCCATGCTTCTCTGTTGCAGATTGTAGAAAACAAGCATTAATCCACCCCATATATAGAATGGAATGAGCAAAGTTCGAAAGCATTTACATGCAAATTGGTTTAAGTTTTCTTCTCTACGGAAGAGAAAGCCCGATATAAAGAAAAAAAATTGTACACTGAATGAATATGTTATAATTTGTAAATAGGGGGGGGAGAAATGACCTATTATGATAAAGAGCATACCCAATGCTTTCATCCAGTCTATAAAGAGTAATCTTTCTTGCATTAGTGGTTTCCTACAATTATTGTCTCGTAAACACGATACGCACAATGCTCTGTATTATAAATTCGCTCTATTTCTACTGATTTCTGCCCCATTCTTTTTAGGTCTTGGTGATGAAAATAGTCTAAAGCCTCCACTATGCTTTCTTCCTTGAATGTATCGAAAGTTATGCCATTCACACCTTTCTTTACTAATTCCGGATGACAGCCGTTATAAATAGAAGTCGCAACCGGCAACCCACATGCCATAGCCTCCGGTATCACTAGACTCCAGTTGTCTTCTATGGTCGGCAGAACAAAAACGTCGGCAATGGCATAGTATTTATATATATCATCATAGCCTACCCGCCCCGTGAAAATAATAGTGTTATTAGAACCAAAGTTATTTCTGAACTCTTTAAATTGATTACCATATCCTACCAATAGCAAGACATCCAAAGGATTGGTTATAATATGCTTTTGCCATGCTTCCAACAGATATCTTATACCCTTACGTTCTGCAATTTGTCCGACAAACAAATAAAGCAATCCTTTACCATCAGGTACATACTTACTCTTTAATGATCGCTTCTCGTTTTCCATCATTGAATCTATACCTTTGCGCAGGAATCCCGCATCCGCACTCATGCCTCCGATATGAATTCTATCAGATGGTACACCGATAGATTCAAGATACTTACGGGTCTCTGAACCATTTGCCAAGAAGCCGGCAAAAAAACTATTAAAAAGTTTTCTCTGCCAAGTCTTAATTTTTCCGGTATTACGTTCGGTATGTAGTGTACGCTCATATCCAAGATATACAGGAATATGATGAATCAATCCATAAAGAAGCACCAATGGAGTCCATTGGAAATATCCCTCAGTAATCAGCACGTCGGGCTTTATTTTGTTGACAGCCCTAAATAGACCATAAGTAAATGGTATGCGTTTTCCTTTTTCTATGTCAGGCATCACATCCCATTTCTTAGAATTCGTATCAAACACATGATCTGTCGCCAACTCTATGGCATTATCTCCAAGTTCTACCTTTATCTGTTTGCAAAAATTCTCTTTCTTACATATCCTATAACGCACAGGAGAGTACATCACATAAAAATCACCTTCAAACAACCGCACAAGTTCCTTATAAAAAGGCAAACGATATTCAAAAAAAACAGGATTACAATATAATACTTTCATCTAGCTAAACTTTTATTTGTGATAACATCTTGCTTGATATAAACAAAGATGAAAATAATCAAAGCATATATTGGCGGAGACACCGGAGACCATTCAGACCCTATGACTGGAAAACTATTTGCATTGACAAACATCGCAATTATAGCAGGAAAACATGTCAAAGCATAAGAATTCTTTTTCAAAGAATAACTCCAACAAATCAGACACTGTTTCCAAAGAAAATACAGCCATATAAACAATCCAACCAATCCTGTGTTCACCAAAACAGAAATCATCATGTTGTGGGCTGTATTTGTCGCAAAAGCAATATACTTTGCAGCTATAGCACCTTTCTCACCAACAATAAAACCATGACCAATAACCGGACTTTCCAACCAACCTTTGATATAAGCTGTCCAAAGTTCACGCCTCCCTGAACCAGACTCTATCATTTCCTTACTCTTATTACCAAATACTATACTGTAAATGACATCACCCCATAATTGATAAGCCCCATAAAACAACACAGCAACTATCAATGCCAACCCTAAATTAATTCCTTTCCGGCTTGTACTAAAGAAAAAGAAAAGCCCGATAATAAGTGACATCCAACTGGCAGTCGATGTTCCAAATACAATTGTCAAGGCTGAAACCACAAAATGGTGCTTCACTTGTTTTAATTGAAGGATATTATACCGTACACATCCCAATAATAAAAGCATTTCTGTAATTGCCAATAAAGGAAACGCATTGTCATGCCCCAAACCTGATCTTAAAAACATGATGAGATATATCACATTGCAGAATGTAAGGCTGACCAAGATAAAAGTAAAACGCTCCCTTGTTGTTTTTAGACAATGCATTATATACATAACTGAAAAAAAACCGACAATCACTTCTACAGCTTTATATCCGGCAATAGCAAGAGACTGCATTCCAGCCCATAAAACACTTATTGCTGCAAAATAGTAATAAAAAAGAAAAGGAGAGCATCTTTTAATCTCTTGCTTAATCTTTCCCATTTTTGTAAGCATTAAGGCTCCCAAAATCATGGTCATAAGGATAGCGACAGAGGCATTGGCATCTACTGATGAATATGCATCCATATCTCTCGCTCTATTAAAAAGAGTCTTGCGTAAGATACAGACAATGACCAATGCCAAAAACAGTTTCTGTTTTTTTAGCGGTCTTAGCTCACTCTTTATATAAGACAACATAACTTTATTGTATCTTTTCTTTTAAAATTCCACAACAACGTTTTCTTTCCACACTAACTTTCTCATTCACAATTTGCCAATCTATGGTATCTATAGAATTGTCTTTAACTCTATCCATTAGACCGGTAAATTCCAAAAGACTATTAAACCTAGAGTTTCCTCTACTATTATTACCTAAGACATAAAAAGGTTTGTTGAAAAGTATGGAAAATACAGTTCCGTGAAAACTATCCGTTGTCACATAACTACTTTTTTCTATCAATTTCAACCAATTTTCTATGGACAAAACCTTTTGACCAGTTTCTGAGATCCCAATATTTATAATTTTCAGGTTGTATTTGCAAGCTATTTCTTCTACTTGATAATGCTTTTCCGTATCATTGTCAAGCAAATAGGCGAGCAAATACGGTTCCTTTTCATTTACATCGACTCCCCCCCTACAAGCAATATCCCTATATACATGAGATTCTAAAAGCATTGTCGGGTCTATAACCCATTCCGCCTTACACTCCAAGATGTCCTTACATATTTTAATGCCATTTTTTTCTCTCGTTGAAACATAATCAAAATCTTTTAACAAAGACTTACAATATTCTGCAACATTACAAGAAGGTTTCCAGTCATCCACGCCAAAAGATGCCGCATATGCTATTCTTTTTATATTCCATCCCTTTGCAAAATCAAGAAAAAACACAAGTTGATCACTATAAAGTCCTCTCCATACTTGGTCACTTCCTACGACAATAGCATCAAAAGTGTCCTGATGCACATTCTGCAAAGGAACTTGTTGAGGTATGAGTTTTTGTATAAAAGGTATGATTATCTTCATTTTTTCTCTCAACTGCAATTGAGGATGGTTTTCCTTGTATAAGCCCAACATCTTAAAAAATTGCCATCTGGCTACCGATATTTTTTCCCTACAAGATGTCACTTCATACATTTTTCCATCTATCAGAGACACATTATGCCCATAACTTTGTAAAGTATAATACAAGGCAAAAGCCTGCAAAACACCACCATAATTTGTATGCAATGGCAATGTAAGTATTCCGATATTCATTATTTTACGATTAAATCCAACAACTTTTTGACATTCTTTTGTATGTGGTCAAACATAGTTATTTCCAATTCTTCATTTATTAAAGAACAGACATCATCCCTATATTGCAATTTTCTGAAAAATCGCTTTCTATGCAGATGTTCCTCCGTCGCTTTATAGAAAGCCCCATTATATTTTTTTGATTTTTCAAAGTCAGTTTGTATAGATTCTGTGTTTATCCTCTTGAAAGTTTTATACCCCTTGTCTGTATTTAACAATACTAGACTGACTCCATCATCATCATCAAATAAGGTATTTATATTCCTTATAGCCCAATGATCTCCTATTGTTAAATCTGAACCTGAACGTCCGTTTCTTGCCAGACAATGGTAACAGGATGGTCTTAAAGACATATCGGAAAGGAAAGCCTTCATGTAGATATTATTAAAAAAAGCGGAATCCACTATTATATGTTTTCCAACTTCTATGACAATGCCGAAATTCTTCCAACCTCTCTTTTTGCTGCGAAAAGATATATTAGTCAAGGAAGAAACATTATGTTGCGAAATTTCTTCCAAATACTTCTCCCATAAGAACGGACTGGGTGCACCATGACATAAATAGTCAACCAACAATAAATTGTCATAATTGTGCCCCAAATACCTTCTTAAGCCTGCTATCTGACATGACGAGCCTGTATATAACACTTTTCTGCCGGATTTAAGAAAATCTCTCGCTTGAGCATAAGAATCTCCTATGCTACATTGCACATATTTAGAACCACGAAACTTTTTGAGTCCATCCTTATTCTCCGTATAATCCATTACAACCTGCCAATTCTCATCAAACCTTGCACCAAAAACAACGCCATTTTGAGATAGGACATATTCTGCAATGAGAGTGAACATCCCCCCCGAGGAACTTTCTTTCCTTATTGTCTCATCACTACTTTTAGCAGCGTAGCAATCAATGGGGGAAACTATATCAAAAGGACTTATTTCCGGACAAGCCCTTTCGCACAATCCACAATATATACAGTTGTTTCTATTTATTTTAGGATAAAGGAAACCTTCATTGTCACGAACCATTTCTATGCAATTTTTCGGACAAATCTGTTGGCAAGCAGTGCAACCACAACACATTTTTTTATCTTTTATGATTATTGGCATTTTAAGATCTTTTTATCAACATTTTTAATGAACGCTTTACAAAACGAGTCCAGCTTCGCTTTAACAACTTACATATTGCAAGTATTGACACACAAACATTTGGTCTTCTCCTAAACTTATTCCGTTTTCAAACCAGATGTTTTCGTCTTTGAGTACTTTACGAAGAAAGCACTTATTAGTTACCAAATACACAGGGTTGCCTATAAAACTTTCACTAAAATATTCATTTACTATTCGTCTATTTCCTATACCCCCTCCTGTGTATCCCCATAAATACTTTACCGGTTGTTACTCCTGTAATCAGTAAATCGTACTGATATGTTACGGAATCACACAAACAACTCCAATAGCCTGGCATTACATAATCATCCGAATCAACAAATGTAACCCAAATACCGACACTCTTAAAAATTCCCATATTCCGAGCACTACTGACACCTCCATTATCCTTAATAGTAGTAATGAAAACGAGAATCCAATTGTTCATATGCCTTACATATATCACAAGAACCGTCAGAACTACCATCATCAATCAATAGTACCTCATAGTCTTTCATTTGCATGGCCAAAATGCTATCCAAACAATCTTGCAAATGTCTTTTCACGATTATAAATTGGTATTATAATAGACAACTTCATAATCTTTTCCCGATCTTTATGAATAACTTATTACATAGTCTCGACACAAAAAATCGATTACAAAAATCTAATGAACGAGATTTCATTGCACTATTGAAAATGTCACTCCATTTTAAAGTTCCATTATTTAAACACGTTTCCAAGAATCTTGACATGTCTTTATGACATTTATCCATATCCGAAGACACACCACCATTTTCCATATATGACACGGTTAAAGGCAATATTCTAATAGAGCATTTTTTCTCAATCACAGATTTTATCCAAAACACCCAATCTGCACAGACTATATAATGTTCATTGTATCCGCCACATCTGTCAAACAAGTTGCGTTTTATGAATGTAGCTTGATGCGGAAGTGTGGAACTGAGAAAAAATTCCATATTAATCTCGCTAATATGTAGTTTTGGAGAAATTCCTTTTGTTTTATTTTTAATGTCGATAAACCGCTGCCTGCCTATCAGCAATTCTTCATTTAAATCCAATCCGTTTTCAAAGATATTTGATAAAACATCTTTATCTGCAAAATAATCACCGGAATTTAGAAACAACAGATATTCACCATGCGAAAAGGATACACCTTTGTTCATAGCATTATAGATGCCATTATCTTTCTCACTAACCCAAAATGATATGATGTTTTCATTCTGTTTGATTATATCTACACTCTTGTCTGTTGACCCACCATCAACAACAATATATTCCACGTCTGTATAAGTTTGTCGGGCAACGCTATTAACCGTTCGCTCTAACCCTTGACAATTATTGTAGTTTACTGTTATAATTGATATTGTCTTCACGCACTAATCTATTACCATTCGTATTTTTCTTCCACGCAATCTTTGCAGCAAATGGAACAACCTCACATACACGCCGTAAAAACTCCAATTCTCAATGAATATAACATTTTTCTTTGGTGATAGCCCTTTCAGCCAAAGATTTTCTTTCAATAGAAGTATTATCTCCATGTAATATTGTTGTTTCATTTTTACTTCTGGAAACAACAATGTTGACGTATAATCAATAAAACGATGTAGAGTTAGCTTGTCTTTCAGTTCTGGACAATATGGAAGTATCAAATTTTCCATTTCATCATTGAAATCCCTGATATAGTTAAATCCCCATATTTTTGTATGCATAGCAGACTCTTCATTCATTGAATAGACATAAAACCTTTCTGCAATACTTACAAACTTACGACATGAGCTCATTACCTTGATGTTAAAAAGCAAGTCTTCGCCTATCTTAAAACGAGGATTGATGTCAAAGCATTCTTCCGTAATAGCCCTTTTTCGGAAAAAAGCACTATGTATATAAGGGAGCAATTTACCCTCTAATACCAACGTGTATGCAGAGACAACATCTGACACTTCGCCTATGTAACCATTACCGTAATCAACACGTTGACAGTTCTTCGAATACCATCCTCCTGCTTTTATAATGTCATATTTCCCTGAAAGCCAACCTAAAACATTATCATTTAACACCAATTCATCATCAGCATCAACAAAACAGACATACTCTCCGCTTGACTTACTCCAGCCAAGCTTGCGGGCCGCATTGACTCCTTTGTTGCATTGGCTATAAAGTCTCACTGCATTATTCAGCCTGATTATTTCCATAGTCACATACTCTGTTTCATCCGTACTACCATCGTCCACGATAATAATCTCATATGGAACCGAACATGTTTTCTCTATACTTGCCACTGTTGACTGCAATGTCTTAGCTGCATTGTAACATGGTATGATAAAAGAAACATCCATAACTATTTAGATTTATATAGCTCGAAATACTTTGGCATAACATCCTTTTGGTCAAACTGCAAAGCGAAAATCCTGCTTTTTGTCCCTGCATCAACAAATAAAAAATTTAATATGGCATCACGCAAAGCTTCGTAGTCTTTTCTCGGAACAACCATACCGGCATTTGGAGCAACAGTCTCTTTTGTTCCATCCGAATCAAAAGCCACAACAGGTGTTCCACAAGCCTGACATTCCAAATTTACCGTAGGAAAATTATCAGCTAATGTCGGATTAACGAACAAATCCGCAGCAGTATAAAATTGCAACAACTCCTCTCTGTCTACTCTTGGAAAAGCCAAGATCCGCTTATTGTCTTTATACTTTTCCACATCACGGTCTATGCATCCTATCCAAATAAAATAGTATTTGTCAGGAAGTTCATTAAACAAACGATGAAGATATGCACGACCTTTAAGCTCCCAAATAGGATTTCCTACAGAAAGAAGTATGATTTTATCTTTAGCAATACCATATTTCTGTCTCACATCCTGCTTAACAGGATGAAACATATCCAAATTGATGCCATTGTTTATGACAACACATGGCTTATCCTTAAGATACGACTTTGCAACTAACGAACTCATCCATTTTGAGGGAGTCGCTATAGTGAGGTCCTTAAGGCTTCCTATTGTACTTTTCCGGTACTTATGCGTTAAACCGACAAGGTAAAGATATCTACATGAAGGTACTATAAAAGTATTCTTACAGTTTTTTCCGCTACACTCTTTCTGCCATTCTTTACACCCAATGTAGTTAGGATAAGGACAATTCCCCGTCATTACACGAGCATCGTGAAATGTCCAAACTGCCTTTATATTGTGCTTGTTGATATACTTGCATAGCAATCCCATATTAAGGAACCAGTCATTAGTAACATGTAAATGAATGACATCTGGATGTATCTCATCCAGTTTACTTAAAAATCGTTTGGTCGCAAACCATGAAAACATATCCTGCAATCCAAAATAGTCGAACATGCGGCTATGAATACCACAGGAAATAGTGTCACCGACAACAATGTCATGCTCTTGAAGTGCTTTTCCCTTTACATATTTAATAGCAAAATAAGCCTTTCCGCCATGCCTTTCAACCATTTCCTTTGTTGCAACGAACCATTGACCGATAAGATCATTGGGTTTATATGAAGAGTGTATATATACGATATTCATTATTGTTTTAATTTACAAATTTTAGCCTGCGCATTAATGCAAGTTGTATCCTATCCAACCAATAGAATATTATTTGCGGAAAACGTGGCTTATGACGAATTTCAAATGACGCTGTGTCAAAATTCATCATGGCAAGTCTTTTCAAGTCACCTTTCCTTACAGCACGACCAAAAAGTAAGCCAGCTTCACGTAATGTTCTCAAACACCGTGACTTAAATATGACCGGATGATGTGCCATACAGTAATTTCCGTATGTCTCAAATTCACTGAATGCCTGCTGATCTTTTCCACTGGTGGCGTTTATAATTTTCTCAAACCAAAGATCTCCATCAACATCCGAACAAGCTATTGCATGTATAAGTTCTTTCATCACATCCACGTCTATCGGCATATGTTCGGCTATAAACGAAAATCCAGCCAAACGACGAAAACCAAGAAGCCGTTCAGTCGTATCAAAATATGGTGTATGGTTTTCATCTTTAACTGTAAAAAGATACCTCCCGTTTTCGTAATAAGAAAGCTGATGCAAGGGTATTGTGTCCGAGTCCCAAATCAAATATTGCATAGTTGCATATCTGCTCAATGCAAATCCCATTTTCAAGAATTGCTGCAAATACCAACTGGGATATTTTTGACAAGTGAAATGCTTTTCCATGACGGAACGCACGGCTTGCATAGAGAGCCCTTCAACCATACGGTCTTCGTCTATGAAAATAACGTGATGCCTTGTCAGCCATTTCTTTGAGAAGAAAATTTTATTCTTTACATTACTAATTATATATATATATTCTTCATCAGATTGAAGATATTTGCGAATACATTTTATATTCGTCTTTACAATATGATGGTCTTTTGCTGACAAACAAATAACTACATCCATATTTTCTATTGAAATTGTTTAAACTAAGTTGATTTGTGAATTTTTTATCAATAAAGGCAAGGAAATTCCATCCTTTCCAGCTGGAAACGGTGGTGTCGAAGCGGGTCAGAACCGCTTTGAAACCATCCATCCATGCATTGGTTCTTTCTATTTTCCATCTTTCCCTATACATTTTCTCATCGAAAAGCCTTTCCTCTGTCTTTTCCCTTCCGTTTCTCGGATTCGGGCAGACATTGGATATGATTCCATGATAATCAAGGGCTCGTCTGAGTTCCTTGCCATCGAAGCCGGCATCGAGATCGCAGAAAAGACCATCCACCGGAATGTCGGAGGCCTTGAGCTGCCCGACTATCTCATCTATTCTGTTCTCTATATCATAGAGGTCGGCATGATTGCCGGACTGAGGTTCGGACATCGCCAACGGTATTCCCTGATTGTCGGTAAAGAAGAGGGCATTTGTCGTGCTTCTCTTCTTCCTGCCCTGATACTCAACCTTCTCACCGCCACGATATGCAGGAGTATGGGACCCGTCAATATGGGAAAGCGACAGATCAAGGCATATCTTCCCCTTGTTGAGAATCCAGGAATATACAGCCTGCCATTCATCCTTAGCACTCCATTTGCGGTAATGATGGAATACTGTGTTCCAGCTCGGAATTTCACCGCTGAAGAGATGGCCCATTGGAAGAAGCCGCCACTGGCAACCGCTTTTCAACTTGTAGAGAATGGCGTTGACAATCTCCACAAGATCGAATTTGGGGATAAATCCCTTCTTTGCAACAGAAAGATGTGGCATAATTTCAGATTTTATTGTATCTTTGTCGAGTACAGCGTATTCCGTCATTGGTACAATATATTATACTGTGTGGTAACTATAATATAAGTGCGTCCTTTGAGGAATGCGCTGTATTTTAATGAATCATTAACATCTCAAAATAAGTTTAAACAACTTCATATTTATATGAGATATTCTAATCCCATTTTTATTCTTAAATTCTCACACAATTCAACATCTTCTTTACATTCTTCCGTCCATGGTTCGCATGCTTTCAAAGTTTTAGCCGGAACACCTCCTATAAGCATATTTTTTGTATCAAAGCTTTTATTTACGAAACTACATGCAGATATTTTACAACCATCCGATATCCTTACGCGATGTGCCACTACAACATTTGTCGCAATATATACATTATTACCTACTTCTTTAAAATCACCATCCGCAAATGTTGTCAGATTCATAAGGCAGCAATAATTTCCAATTTTAGTAGCTCCATTCAAAACGATACTGCCATGATGAGGTATACGACATCCATACCCAAGAGTATATAGAGGTATTTCAAATCCTAACTTATATCCTAAACGGTCATAGCGTATCTTGTAAAACAAATATGCAAAATACCAAAAAGGACTTTTCTTATAGGGGGGGGTAGCATAAAACTCTAACTTTCTAAGTGTAATCATATATTGTCGAAGTTTGGAAGGGTAGAAGATCCGACCAAACCACGAACGATGCCAAGCAACCTTGTTCATTATGGCATCCGCCTTGATATAAAACTCGGTTTCTTTTCTTGTCCTCATTTTTAACATAAATTTTGTTAGATATATCTGATATCCTGTTTTATGTAACAATTCATGATATTCCCAATGACATGATGAACATTGAAAAACAAGCCAATACGGCATGATTCACATAAAGACTATGTATTGGGCTACATAAAACAATGAAAAAATGACAACATAATGAAGCAAAAGGTATATTGTAAACAAACATCTGTTGATACTTAATAATATGCCACTCTTGACTTCTGATTCATTAATGATATTAACATGAGATTAAAGAAAAATATGTAGAAGGATTGAATGCCTGCAATTACTGTAAACAGCCATAAACATGCCAAGGATATAACAATCGGTCTTTTGCGCAACAAGCAATATAATTTACACCCCCAATAAAGAAAGTGTAATAATCAAGTAAATATTCCACTATTTCATTTGTTTCAGTCCCAAACTTTCCACTTACGATATATAACATATATGCTAATATACCAATTAGCAATAACCAACTTTCTTTTACCTAATAGCAGGTCAAACTTCTTACAAAAAGTCTTTTGTCTTTGTCTATCAGAATAATGTTCCTTGTAGGTGTAAAACAACATACTGAAATCATAAAGAATGTAAGAAGCATCGTATTACTTAATATTTGTAAGAATACCAAATCCACTACAACTTTAGCCTCTTTAGCATCACCAACATATCCTGTCCATTGCCACATATAAATATGGGCAAGCACAATGATATGCCACAATAATCAAAGTTGCAAGAACTCTTATTCTAAGTATTGAATTAGACATCATACAAATCCTAATAGTTGTTTTAATTTATATTCAACCCCAAGCCATTTTCTTATTATGAGATAAGCATATTTCCAATAATATGATAATCCATATCTCGCTTTCATAGAATTCACCCCATCTGTATATGTGCGACTTCCCTCATTTATATATTGTCCCATCTTGATTTTCTGCCAAAATGTTTTATGAGCGAAATCTATATTAAAAATAAAATCTTTCTCTTTTTTATTATTAGGTATTTTACTCAATTCCGCAAACTCTCCATGGTGTATAAAAGAAACCTTAGGTGTCATGGCAACAGCACTTTTGACAAACAACTTTAGTTCAAAATCTGCATCCTCATATCTAGACAAATTCTCGTTGTATGGCTTCGTACCCAATAGACTTCTTTTATATATGCAAGCTCCACTTGCAAAAATTGCCTTATTCCCAATAAGAGCCTTTATAAAATTATGAAAAAGCATCTCATGAGTTATTCGTAAATCTATATTACGAATATTACCATCTTCTTCCTTGACACAAATATTTGAAGATGCTATATTGACATTGTATTTTTCGGTTAATCCAATGAGAACTTCTAAGTTATTTGGCATCATTTCATCGTCTGCATCCAAAAATACAATCCATTCTCCAGACGCTTTTGAAAGACCAAAATTTCGTGCAGAACTCACACCTCCATTCTTTTTATGAAAATATTTGATTCGTCCATATTCCGAAGCGATCTTTTTTACTATAGAAGCACTATTGTCTGTTGAACCATCATCTGCTATTATAATTTCAAGGTTATTATATGTTTGGTTGAGTACAGACATCAAGGTCTGACTTATCGCTTTTTCCTTATTGTACAGAGGAATTATAATAGAAATTAGTTCATTTGTCATATTAAAATCCAATTTTGTTTATAAATATCTCTCACTAGCTGTTTTTCGTTGCGCCATACCCTTGGTGTCATTACCATTTTGTCTTCATAAGTAAGCCGTATAAATTAATCTTTATGACTTACTTAATGTCATTGTCTGCTCTAATAGAACCATTTGAAGAATTTATACACATACAAGTAAAATCAAATATCATTTTATCCACCTAATTTCAATTGGAGTGCTCTTGCAAAAGCATATTGGAACATCTGATTACCATGTTTTCATTCTTATAGTTTTCATTATTTTCAGTTTATGTTTTAATAATTCAATACGACAATACATTCATTTTTTCTATTTGCTTATATTTAACATCTTGGCTATCACGAATGCTATTTTTTCTTTTACCAAATTTTGCTCATTTTTCTGTAAGCCAATAAAGAATACAGAAAGAACAGTAATAATAGATAAAACAGAACAAACAAGTAGTGAAGTTATAAAATATGCCGGCTTCACCAACTCATGCAATACAAAACCGACAAGAGTTGTCCCAACAGTAACTATAATTATTGGAAATATAACATACCTTAAATATGTTTTCAAAGACAGATTAATCATTTTGCGAAGCATAATTGCCCGAGCCAGCACTGCCACTATATGTATAACTAAATAAATATAAAACGCAGACAAAGGTTCCAAGCCAAACTTCAATACCATCCAAGTAAAAGGAAGTATTGACAATAAGGTAAAAGACTCTACCATTTGAAACTTCTTGATGTTGCCTGTAGCTTGGGCTGCAATCACCTGTGGGTTGCACAACGCATTAACAGCTGTTGTCAATAATAGTAATCTCACAAAACCAATAGTATACTTTGGCACCTCTTTTAACCAAAAGCCAAGTATATTATCTGCCTCAATTATGATTGGCAAGGATATTATAAAGATCAAGAAATATGAAAACTTCGAACTTGCAAAGATAAGTTTATGCATATATTCCATGTTCCCGGTTGCATAAGACTTATATATCTGGGGATTCAAAGCCATCTGAAAACTATTACTCAAAGAACCTACTTTGCTAAGCACTGTATTAGCAATACCTTTTGCAGCATTTACAAGAGGACCAAAGAATTGGTTCAAAATAATACTATGTCCGGTCGTCATTACAAGAGCAGATCCTGACCCTATCAAATTCCAACCGGCAAAAGCAAACATACTCGTAAATATCTTTTTGTCATACAAGAAGTGAAATGTTATCTCGGGCAATTTGACCAAGCCGTATATAATGTAACACCCTTGAACAACAAACTGCGTTGCAAACATCAAAACGGAATACATAACAAGTCTGTCTGTTGATCCCAAATCTAAGGCAAAAACTACCACCAATTTTAAAACAACATCCAATATAGAAATGTATGAATAGACAGACATCTTCTCATAAGCTACAATGGCAGCATTAAAAGGTACGCTCATTACTGATATCACCATACTTAATATTGATGTTTGATAAATCCATTGAGCAGCAATTATTCTATCAGACGGTATATTCAACTGATTACATACAAACCACAAACCTATTGTCTCTCCAATCAACAAAATGACAAATGACAACAGACCGTGGATAGAGAGAGCATTCCCAAATACCTTATTTAATTTTTCAAAATTTTCACAACCCAATTCAATTGTTATATTACGGGTGGTAGAGGATTGTAAGGCTCCATTAAGCATCCACATCATCGCAACTACTCCACCAACAACATTGTAAATACCATAGTCTTCTGCACCTAACTTATCTAACACTAATCTTGCTGTATAGAGGCTTATAAAAACCGTAAACAGCATTCTTACATATAGGATAAAGGTGTTTTTTGCTATTCGTTGGGTCTTCTGTGATTCTTCCGACATCTTCTATTTTATGATAATGATAGTGTGAGATAACCTATTCTACTAAATTATTTATCACAAAAACAATTTATAACAAATATTGAATATGCTGTAGGCATCCTCAAAAGACATCTATTCATATGTTTTCATTTATAACTTTCCAGATCTTTTAATATCTTCTCCTAAATCATGAAGTTGAGAGAATCCAGACTTTAATAGAAGATTACTCACGAAAGTGAGACCTTTTCCCATGGATATTTTAAAGAAACCTTCTTTGTAATATGTATTATAGGACTTTATTCCTGAAGACAATGCTTCATGAAATATTGACTGATTTCTTTGAGATAAGGCCACTCCCGAAATTACTAACGGCACTTTTTCTTTATAAATGTCTAAGAGTTTTTTTCTTTCTTTTGTAATAGATGTTTTTTTCTCTTTCTGTTTCCTCTTTTTGTTCATATATTTTATATTCTAAAAATATTTCATATAATAGATGGGCTATCAATCCCATCAGTTGAGCACATTCTTCTTCTACAAAACATCCAGTGTTTTCTGTATCGAATATAAGAAGTCCTTCCGGTATAGCCTCTTTTTTAAAAGGTGGTACAATTTTGAAAACAGCCATTGATTTGTAATGTCTTGGATAGTTCTCACTCGATGTAAAGAATATTTCATCTGCTTCATCCTTGGATAAGTCGTTTGACATCCAATACCGAGTATTCGAATTAAATAAATAATTAAAAATGCTATTTACCTGGTATATTCTTTCCTCGTTATGCTCATGATAATGCTTTGCATCTAAAAAAGCCCTTTTTTGATCAGCATCTTTGTCAGGCAAAACAATATATTTATGGTTAAGATTTCGTTCTTTGCTCACATCCCTCTTAATACTTTCTCGTTGAACTTGAACATAGGGGGTAAGAAATGATTTATTGTCCGATGAATATGATAAAAGCTTTATATTTATGGATAATGTCAAATTGAAAACGTCTTTTAACGATGGACCTGTTAAGTTTAGAAGATCTCCAATTCTCTCTTGTAATTGTTCCCTATTAAGAATAAGCCCTTTTCTTATTTCATTTTTCAATTTATAGGAGTGGTGATATAGTTTGCAATGCACCAATTTCAATAGCTTACCATTTTTATTAAGCAATCTATAAACAAAGAAATTTAACGGACTACATTCTATATTGTGTGTTCCTATTTTTTTTCTGCGCGATAGAGTTACATAAATTGTCAACAAAATAGGACAATAAAATATTAACAAAATAAGTAGCAATATATTTATTACAATGATTAAATAGGGTGAAAAGAAAGGCAAATATTTATTCAATATATTCAAAACATTGTCAATGCCTGTTATGTAGGTAATGAGGTTTGCAATAAAACCATAAATCCCTAATAATATGTGTAATACTTTCCTCATGGAACGTACTTAATATGCTTTAAAATTGTTCTCTTTTATGGAGTGAAATTCTTTAAATTAACATCCAAATTTAACCTATGAAATTAAGGCGCAGAATGAGCTCATTCTGTAATTACTAGTCAAAAGACAGATAATCCTTTAATATGTGCTTTTAATACGATGCCCGATGCAACATCCAATAGAAAACGTACAGCTGTCGCATAACTGCTACACATTGATGGTAAGCCGATTCTTACAAATACATTATAATAAATTAAGATTTATACATATAAGTCTTCCAAACGTATGAATAGATAAAACACTATATCACTATACAATAGATTTACAAAAGCGTTCTATTTTGGCATGTAATTTTACAGAAATGGCCGAAATAAGATATATGATCTACAAAAAATCTTTGGGACACTTAACAACTTTCCAAAAACTCTATTCCAAAACCTGTATGGCAAAGTTTAGCTTTCTTGGTAATTATTTCATTAGAATATTGTGTTTCAATTATATTTTTTATCATCTTTTCATTTCCAGATGAAACACGTGCTCCAATATATACACAATCTATAGCTTCATTTGATAATTTGATAACAGGATTGTCATTATGGTCATACCAAATGATTAAATCCTTATTTTTCTGCCCATCAAAAATAAAACGGCATTCATTTTCATATTTCCACTTATCACTTTTAGTTAATAATGTAGACTTAATATCTTCCCATATATCATTGTCACATATTCTTTGTTCGTCCAGTATAAACCTTTGTTGACTATATTTCATACGCAAAGGAGGATTGTCTTTAAACGGCTTTTGATTAATTCTAAAACCAATTACAACACCTTTGTGTGAATCTGCATAGTGACTCCACATAAGGAGATTATCATTAGTAGTCGAAAAGCAAGATGTATACGTTTCCGCAGACAAAAGAAGAAACTTTTTCATATATTTCTCGATCTTATTGACAGTCTGACTATCTGCTTTATTCAAAAATTTTGAAGTTAATTTCATTGACCCCCCTAATAAAACCAATGCACCAATGAGGGAAATAGGAGATGTCAAAGCTAAACCTGAATTAACTACAGATGTTGCAATAGCCCCAATCGCTGCATTATTTATGTTTACTTTTCCACAAGATTTATCCTCAATCACTTTTGTTACTATATTTTGAATTTTCCCATAATCACCAGATGTAACTATATTTTTCAATTCTTCATAATATACACCTTCTATTGAGCATTCATAAGGATCATTATAACGTGAAAAATGACTTAACGGCAAACATTTGTTACGTAAAATATATCGCGCTTTATCAAAAGACATGTATTGATATCTTGTACTCATAAATAAATTTTTATAGGTAATGTTTATACTTTTGATTCTCAAAAAATCAGTTTATAATTCTAATACATTATTTATCTACCATTTTCTATAAAAATATGGATGATAAAGATTTACTAAAATAAACCTACTCCACCGTCACGCTCTTCGCAAGATTCCTCGGCTGGTCAACATTCAGACCCTTCGCAACAGCAACATGATAGCTCAGAAGCTGAAGCGGAATGACACTTAGCAACGGGGCAAGACATGCCAGTGTTGGCGGTACCTCAATGGTTTCATCAACCATTGCCTTTACCTGTTCGTCACCTTCGGTCACAATTGCCAAAATTCTGCCTTTACGACTTATCACTTCCTGCATATTGGAAACGATTTTCTGATAAAGCTGATGATGTGTGGCAAGGAACACCACAGGCATTTCGCTGTCTATCAGGGCTATAAGCCCGTGCTTCATTTCAGCGGCTGGATAGCCCTCAGCATGTATGTATGAAATCTCCTTCAGTTTCAATGCTCCTTCCAAAGCTACGGGATAATTATAACCTCGACCGAGATACAGGAAATTCTTAGAATAAGTATATCTGCGCGCGATGTTCTTTATCTTGTCATTCTGTTCCAGCACTTTCTGAATCTTATCTGGTATCATGACTAGCTCATGCAACACCTCGCTGTATTCTTCCTGCGACACCGTGCCTTTGGCCATGCCGAGAGCGAGGGCGAGCATCACCAAGACTGTCACCTGACCCGTGAATGCCTTAGTGGAGGCCACACCTATCTCGGGACCGACATGGATATAGATTCCTGTGTCACTGATACGCGATATGCTGGAACCAACGGTATTGACGATACCGAAGACAAGTGCCTTATTAGCCTTGGCCATCTCCATGGCTGCCATCGTGTCGGCTGTCTCACCGCTCTGCGATATCGCCATGACAACATCGTCGGGTTCGATTACTGAGTCCGAATAGCGGAACTCGCTCGCATAAGCCACCTCGACAGGAACCTTGCAGAAATGCTCTATCAGCTGCTTGCCGATCAAACCAGCATGCCACGATGTGCCGCAGCTTACGATGATGATTCGTCGGGCACGCAGAAGCTCGCGCCTATGGAGTGTGACAGCGCTAAGGATAACGCTCAGACTGTCGCATTTGTCACCATGCCAATGCGGTGACCACGGACGGGAATAAGGCGCATTGACAATGCGGCCGCGCATGCAGTCCCTCAATACATTGGGCTGGTCGAATATCTCCTTGAGCATGAAATGCTCGAAACTGTCCTTGCTAAGCATGTTCAGGTCAATATCAACTTCCTTGACCTCAGGACTTATCTTCTCATTGTCAAGGTTGAATACCTGTACGTCCATGCCACGCTCACAAACGGCTATCTCACCGTCGTTGAGATATATTATATGCTTGGTATATGCTGCTATCGGAGAGGCATCGCTGGCGATGAATATCTCCTTGTTACCCTCAGTAACACCGATGGCAAGCGGAGACGACTTGCGGGCACACACAAGACGGTCCGGTTCTCTACGGTCGATGACGGAGATGGCGTATGCCCCGATGATCTTTTTCAAGGCAAGCCGCACTGCCATTGCAAGATTACAATCCGGAACAGAATCTTTTGTGTACTGAATAAGTTGAACCAGAACCTCCGTATCCGTTTCGCTCTTAAATGTATATCCTTTCTCTATGAGTTGTTCTTTTAGCGTGGCATAATTCTCGATTATACCGTTATGAACAAGCGTTATGTCGCCAGACCCACTGATATGGGGATGACTGTTGGCTTCCGACGGTACTCCGTGAGTAGCCCAACGGGTATGTGCGATACCGACGGTTCCGACACAGTCCTTGTCTGACACGACTGACTCCAAATCAGAAACATTACCCTTGGATTTGTATACATTAAGGTTGCCACTATCCGAAACAAGGGCAACACCGGCACTGTCGTAACCTCGGTACTCAAGGCGGTGAAGGCCATCCATCAATATCGGATAGGCCTCACGAATGCCGATATATCCTACTATTCCACACATAACTTTTTATTACGTATATCCTAACTTAATAAAATATGAATAAAAATATCAGACTATATTATCAACGTACATCCCATTTCTCAAAAGTGAAAACGACATGAAAAAATATCAGTTCGGGATAAGGAAGTCTTAAAAAAGTTGATAATCTGATATTTATTTTGTTACTGTATAGTAGACTTTCATGTGCGGAGTATTGATTTGCGACTCCATACAAGGAATGCGGCATGCCGCATTATCGCCCATGACAATAAAACTTTCTTCTTTAGTACACGGCATACAACATCTCTGTTATTTTACTATCTACGGTCTCCAACTTCTTACAATCTTTGTATAAAAAACATTTCTAAAATATCTACAAAGAACAATACATAACCCAACAGCAAGCACCACAATTAAGACTTACTATTATATAACATATTCACCTTTCTCTATACTTGCCTTGTATTGCCAATATCTATTTTCATACGCCAATAGTCTTTCATAGAGCCAATACATTTAAATTTTATACAAGCTTTAAAACATTCTGTTTCATTACTCATAGAATCGGCTTTTGTATCCCCTTGTCCGGGTGTATTAGAAATATTTGTTTCTATTTCTTTTATTTCATCTTTTTCTTCCCTTACAATAGCATCCAATCGTATATCGGCACCATCGCACTTAAATAGTTCTGAGATGTTGTCAATATTATATTGTATTATCTCACTTGGAGAGATATGCTCAGCAAAACGTTCCAAATACAATACTATACTATTTGTATCTGCCTTATCCCTATTTATACAGACAACATTGTCTGCCAATGAACAAAGTTCTTTTGTCAATCCGGCTTTCTTATCACATAATATTTGCAACTCCACATCATTCTCTCGACACAACGTTACTAAAGCTGTCAAAAAAAGATGTTCATCTTTCAAAAGCGGGAAACTATAATCTATCTTTTGTAAATCATCTATAACAATCCTGCTTACTTTCTTTTGATTTATACCATCAAAATAAGGAACGTTTATTTGCTGTTTCAACACTGAATATAACTCATCTGCCGATATACACCCCATCCTTACATTAAGAAAATGTATATATTTGTAGCATCGAAGACAACATTCTTTCAATTTACATTTGTAAGAACAAGTAGAACAACGCCGGTTATTGATTGGATATTTTGGGTATACATTTTCACGTTTGTCTTTATTATTAGAATTCAATTCATCAAGCTTATCCTGCTCACTCAAGTCCATAAGTTCCAAGCACGGCAGAAAATCCGCCTCATATGTATTGAATCCCGGACAAATGAATTGTCGACGCATTTCGTCTTCTTCCTTGTCAAAAAGAATCACCAACGTATGCTCTTTATGCTTTGAAGCTCTGAAAGTACGGGCTATGGCAAGAAAGCGCTTGAAACTGTTTGGATTTCCTATTAATGCCGTCACCGACTTATATTCCCGCCATCTGGAAGAACTTCCTAAGGCGTGCATTTTCCTATCATCCGTATGATAACAATTCTCATCTAAAGGTGATTTCATAGGACCACCCAATAATACTGCCTCTAAAATATCAGTCGCATAATGCTTTGGAATTATTTTTTTCGTCAGTCGTAAGCGAGCTTCCTTTCCTTTTCGGTACATTTCTTTAAGCAAGTCCATCTCCCTATCGGATTTTTCAGCCTGATAATTATCATAAGAAATATTCGGATCTGCTATATTGTGATACTGGAGACGTTCAGTCCTCATAAAGCGTTCATACGATTCATCCAATATATTAGCATGCGTATGTGTCAATATCTTTGACATATAATTTCTTCGTTGCAAGAGGCGATGTATGCTTGGATACACTTCTATACCACAGTTACGGATTTTATACTTATGCCACCCGAATGCTGCAGGCTGAAATACACTTTTTGATATCTGCAACTCATGAAAAGCATAGTCTTCATCAGCATACTCCTTTTTCCTCATGTCTATGACAATATCAGCATTACAAGTTATATTATTTGCTCTCTCGTCAAAGACTAGAATCGATACCATGGACAGCCGCCTAAGCACTTTCTCTATATGCGGAAACGACAGTCGTTCCAATTCATCGGTATGTAGTTGAGCAAATCCGTCAATGACAATACACGGACTATATTGCCTTGCCCATGACCGACTACAACCATTCTGTTTGTCTCTATCATTATCCTCTGCCACTTCTTGCTTCTCAGCATTCTCCATTTCTATATTCTCAAGACAATCCAAAACCTTTTGAAATTTCTGACCTGCGGAATATGAATACATCGTATTGTCACAATCAAAGAAGTCTTCACCAGACAGACGTTCGTTAAACCGTACATCAAAGAAATCATCCCGCATATATTGCGGAAGAAACCTTAGATTGTCCTTGCCTTTTCCCCAATAATACGTAAGGTCATCACTACGGCGGTGAAATAGAAGGTTATCATCATCATCACCCTCATAATCCCTAAGAAAATGAAGGGCATTTGTACGATTATTATAATATATAATCCTGTCACATAGATATTTGTCCAAACAATTCCGGTAGTCTTTCGGAAGATAGACCGAGTGATTTGCATTCTGTACACATTGTTCTGAGCATCTATCCACTGTAAAAAGACTTTTAGCCAAAATATCCTGTTTCCATGAAGCATCTTCTCCACTGGCACTCTTCCGAATGATAATGTCTATTTGTCGTGTTATCAGATAATCCAAGAAAAAATCAGAGAGATCTTCCTTTGTTTTGTTCAAAGAAAAGAAATATGGAACCGATGCATATTTAGACAAACCAGGGATACTGTATATAGATCTTGATATACCATGAAGCATCTGCATAGCCAAATGCATTTTGTTTATGCCTCTGACTCCCTTAAGCATAATTATCAATCCCTTCTCTTTGTTTCGCGATTTATTTTCCGAAGAGGAGTCTTTCTCATTGAAATTCTGCAACTGTAAACCATCATAAAACAAAGAGTCCAATCCGCATACTCCGGTAGGAACCTTTTTGGCATTATCAAATACTCCCATGACATTAAATATTTAAGTTGTCTACTATTGTATTCAATTCTTTGTATAATTGAAAATATCCCTCCCTATTATATATTACATTCAATCCGCACTTTGCATGGTAGACATTCTTCACCTCGCGTATCGAACTATATGCTTTAAGATATTGCTCATTCTTAATATTAGGATTGCCATTTGCCGACAAATAATAAATCTTATCATCATTTCCACTACGCTTTACAAAATATAGCATTCTTTGCGGCGTCGGGTCGGTTAGTGACATACCTGCAAGTATACAAGTATAATGACTAAGAAAATGCAATTGTGTTGCTGTAGGCCATGAATAGATATTCTTCTCATTCTCATGATATTCATCAAGAGACAATACTATTTGATTATTATCTGCAATAAATGATTCCGATGGTGGTTGAATATAACCATGCACATGATAGATTGACAAAATATCATCCGTCATCTCCTGAGCGTATACGAACCCAGAAACATCTTGAATCACAAGATTGCGTTTACCTATCCGCTCCAACTCATCAAGTGTAAAATACTCCTCTCTACTTTCCAATAAAATTGATATAGCTTCTTTCAAAAAATTATCATAGTTGTATGTTACTACGGCCTTGATATACGGATACAGAATTATCATCCTTGCCATTGTATAAAGCGTATAAAAAGGATATGTTTTTTTCTCTTTCTCCTTGTTTTTCAATGAATATGCTTCTTGAAATTTCCGCCTTATCAGTCGCTTATTACACTGACTATACAGAAATTTCTGAATAGCCATGATATAATTGTCTCCTAAAATTTCCTTTACTATTGAAGCCTTAATCTGTTGTGTTAATTCATAGTCAAGAGTTTCATTAATTCTAAGCAAATCGCTAAAAAACTTATTTTGATTGTCAAGTGATTTTTTATTCAATCCTTGCCTGATAATGTTCATTTCCACAGTAGAGATATCTTTCTCTATTGCCAAAAATCGCAAAGCGTCACTAAACAACATGTCCATAAGCGAATTCCACGACATGTCTATGACAGGATCTGAAGTAGCATTTATTCCAGCACCGACAAATAGAACAATCTGCTTTTTCCTTTCAAGATCATGCTTAAGATCATTAAAACCACAACAAACAGCCATTGTAATCTTTCTTAATTTAAAAAATTGATGAATAATATCGGAAACAATTCATAATATGGCGCTTACCTTTAACATTTATCTATTACTTAAAAAATCCCAAACGTATATCCAACGAAAAGTTGCAAAAGCGGATATAGTTTCTTTGACTTTATTATATCATTCACCCCACCACCTGCACATACTCCGGACTCACCTCCACCCCTACTGCCAGCAGACGTGGAAGTTCCACAAGCAGACGCTTGACGCGCGAGCCGCGGGTGGTGATGAGGCTACCCTCGTAGCCGTCAAGCGGGCCGCCAACGATGCGGATGCGCCGGCCGTACATGGACGGAGTTATTTCTTCGGGAAGATAGAAACGCGGAGATTCTGTCGTGCCGATAGCATGAATGAAACGCTGCATATCCCTGTCGGGCACGGTCACGGGTTCACAATAGGCACCACCTTTGCGGTAACGGTACTGCAATGTCGGTGTTTTGGAAACAATGGGATTCAGAGCCTCCGCCGTGTCATGAACGAAGAGGAGATCGGAGATAAACGGAATCTGCTCGCGTACACGCTTGCCGGCACGGATTCTCAACACCCATTTCATAGGTGTGAAAACCTCCACTTGCATAGATGCAAGCAATAAGTATGCGGGAACCTTGGCATTGGAACGCTTCAGATCACGCATTACAAACCATTGTTTTCGTTCAGATGCAAACCGATTCTCTGTACAGAAACAACGGCTCGCATCGTCAAAAAAATGTGATTGCGGAACGTCCGGCTTATCCATTGACATCAAACGAAATACATGATTAAAACTTAGACTGAAGACACTTCTCCTAATCCTGCGAGATTACAAACTTCATTGTAAATCAAGCAGTTACAAAATTTACTCATAAACATTACAGGAGAAATCCCCATGCAATCCGTTTTGTTTTTGTATTCATTCGGACAAAGGGCATTACCTTGTCTTCTGAAAGTGTTGTCTTCTGTAAAAAACTACCGGACTTTATCCTTATATCAGGATCTCATCTTTCATTTTCTCGTCATGGCAAAATTCAAGCGAACTTGCTCTGTTCCTGTCGGCTTGACGAAAACAACTCTTCTTTTTTGATATATCTCTCCGCATGAGAAAGATTGCGGGTGCAAAGTTACTAAATAATATTTAATATAATGTTATTTAGAGTTGAAAATAATTATTCATTATAATAACAAAATTAGTAAGTCAGCCAACAAATCAAACTGCATTATCGTCCGGGCATATGAAGGATGCACCATGGATGAACGCGCCCCGCCGGGGCAACGAGCACATAGCCCAGGGCTGAGCGCAACGGTGCAGCGGGAATCAAACATTGACAATCCACACGCCCTACAAGAGCAAAAGCATTAAAACATATGCAAAGCATAAATAGTAAGTACTTGATAAATAACGCTTTTGCCCTTCCAGGGCGGATGTGTGCAATCGTGTTGTTCCCGGGGTGCCGCTGCACTCTGCCCCGGGCTATGCGCTCGTTGCCCCGGCGGGGCGCGTTCATTCAGGGCGCGTTCATCCTATGCGTGGCACATCCATCCTATGCCCGAACGATAATACAGTTTAATTCTGATGACTGGCTTATTGAAAAATAAAGGCGGCAATATGACATGTTTATGAAAACTATTGGCTATTTTTGCATACGAATGAAAAAGTATCCCTAAATAGATATGAAAAGAATATTCACACTTACCGCAGCAATACTGCTGATAACAGGTTATACGGCAAAGGCACAAAGCCGACAAACAAAAGATCACGAAGAAAAGACACGGACCGAAGTGACACTTGAGACCACCGAGGGCAACATACGCATAGCACTGTATAACGAAACACCGCTGCACCGCGACAATTTCCTGAAACTTGCCGACAGCCACTTTTACGACAGTCTGCTCTTCCACCGCGTGATACGCAATTTCATGATTCAGGCCGGCGACCCTGCAAGCCGTCATGCCCAAGCCGGTCAGGTGCTTGGTGAGGATTCGTGCGGAAACACACTGCCGGCCGAAATCCGTATACCGGGAATATACCATAAGCGTGGAGCCGTAGCCATGGCACGGGAAAGCGACGACGTCAATCCGGAACGACGCTCAAGCTATAGTCAGTTTTACATAGTATGGGGCAAACGCTTCTCTACGGCCGACATCGAGCATATGGCCGAACATCTTGACACTGTCAGCGGCGGACGCATAAAAATGACTCCCGAGATGAAGACCACCTACCGCAAGACAGGCGGCACTCCGCATCTTGACGGCACATACACTGTGTTCGGAGAAGTGACCGAAGGGCTCGACGTGGTTGAGAAGATACAGCGTGCATATACAGACTATGACGACCGGCCTGTGAACGACATTAGAATACTCAGGACTGTAATCACCGGGCCATACCGCCCTGCCGGCAGCAATGCCGACTGACAGACGCTGTGAATGTTTTTTTAAAGGGCCGGCTCATCTGTTGCGATATGTTTTCAGAACCGGACATACGGTAATAAATGTCCGGTTAATTCCGAAAATTTAACTTTTCTTTTTTCGTGAAATAGAAAAGCAGTAAGGCCGTCTCTGCTTCCTTTACACGCGTTTTTTGCCATACAGACTTGCCGTAAGGGCCTCCCGGCACTCCCGCGAGGGCCGTTTCGCAGTGCAACGAGGCCGGTTTCGCAATGCAATAAGGGCCTTATTGCATTGCGAAACCGGCCCTCTCTGCTTTCTTGACAATTCTCCATCAGCGTAACAAGCTGACTATCAGCACTTCCCATTTGAAGCAAAAATCGCGATTTTCGAGGTATCGGTTGAGAAACGTTCGGCCGATGCCTCTTAACACATGTTAAAGTAATGATTCTTGTAAATGTCACACATTTACCGAGCATACAAAAAAAAGATGCAGCTATCGTGTCGCTCTTGACCCGAAGCCGCACCGGAATGCTATTAATAACTAAAAACCTTCATTTTATGCATGTCTTGTCCAACAATCATGGTAGCGGGCACCTCTCTTTTCATTCGCCCGTCTACCTTCTCTCTCTTTTTTTCATGTTACCTGACAATCCTTACCTCTACCAATACCCAGACTTTCCGTTATCCTTAATCGCTCACAATCTCTTACCTCGCTACAATTTCTATCTTCCTGACCACAATCTTTTACCACTTAATCATATAACCAAATACTATTTATATCAAACTACTGACTTACATTTCTACTGACTTTCATCCAAAATCATCTTTATAATCTGTTCCGATTCTCACGGCTCGATCATTATCCTTTTGACGATGCAAAGATAATGCGAATATTAAAATCAGGCAATAAGAAAACTTGGAATTTGCACTAAAATATAGTTACTATTTGACATAAATCAATAACACAGTGTGCGCACACAATGTATTTGTGTGCGCACACATCTATAGACAGACGTTTAATATAAGTTAGTCAACAAAATTAAACTATATTATAGTACAGATAAGATGGATACGCCATGAATGAACGCGCCCCAACGGGTAGGGTGTCCAAAACTTGTCGTTCATTTCTGAAATCATAGTCAAATAAATATTAAGTCAGTCACAGCATTAAACTAGAACGCGCCCCAACGGGGCAACGAGCACATAGCCCGGGGCAGAGCGAAGCGGCACCCCGGAATTCAAACATTGCCAATCCCCGCGCCCTGCAAGGGCAAAAGCATAAAAACATATCGGATATGAAAATGTAATTGTCTGATAATTAATGCTTTTGCCCTTTCAGGGCGAATGGATGCAATCGTGTTGTCCCCGGGGTGCCGCTTCGCTCTGCCCCGGGCTATGTGCTTATTGCCCCGTTGGGGCGCGTTCATTCAAGGCACATCCGTACAATGTCCGGAGATAATATAGATTTATTTTGTTGACAACTTTATTTTGTTGACAACTTATATATTCCATATTCTGCCGCAACCTTCGACCGACATATCAATATCAGTCACTTGTCTTTAGCTGCCAGGACACAAGATTTGTCAGTTCGACAAACTGAGCCACAGAGAGCTGTTCCGGGCGGCATGTCATCAATTCGCGGTCAAAAAATCCCGGAGAAACACTGTCTGCACTGAGCAACTGGCGCAGACTGACGCGCAACATCTTTCGACGCTGGTTGAACACCGTCTTCACCACACGCCGAAACAACTGCCAGTCACATCCGAGGTCGGTCACGCTGTTGCGCGTCATGCGTATCACGGCACTCTTCACCTTCGGTGGCGGATTGAACACATTTTCGTCTACGGTGAACAGGTACTCCACGTCGTACCATGCCTGTATCAGCACACTCAATATGCCATAGTTCTTGTTACCGGGAGCCGATGCCATACGCAATGCCACCTCACGCTGTATCATGCCCGTGCAGCATGGTATCAAGTCTTTGTTGTCGAGCATCTTGAAAAATATCTGCGACGATATATCGTACGGATAGTTACCCGTGAGTACAAACTGCCCGCCGCCGAACAGTCCTTCAAGGTCCATATGCAGGAAATCCTCACCTATTATATTATTCGCCAGCTTCGGAAAATGCTCATGAAGATAGGCTACCGACTCGCGGTCTATCTCCACTACCCTCACCTCGCGCGGTTTCTCCACAAGATACTGCGTGAGCACTCCCATACCCGGCCCCACTTCGAGCACCGGCAGCGACGGACAGACATCCACCGTGTCGGCTATGCTCTTGGCTATGCTCAGATCGGTCAGAAAATGCTGGCCGAGATTCTTCTTTGGTCTTACTTGCTTCATAATCATCGGCAAAGATAAATATAAAATCCAAGATTCATACACCGGCAGGATAAAGATTTGAGTTTTTCTTTAGAGGAAAGTTACAAAAAAATAAAAAATTGCATTGCTGCCCGACAAAGAAAATGATTATAGCACGGCTGAAAGACATGCGATTATTTTGTGTTACGCCCAAAATGATGTATTTTTGCAGATGATATGGAATTTAGAAAGATAGCGAATATCATCGTTAAGATAATGATGCCGCTGACACTCGGCGGAGCCATTCTCTATTGGATGTACCGCGGTTTCGACTTCAATTCCGTCGGCCGGTTCATGCTCAATGATATGAACTGGACATGGATGTTGCTGTCGTTCCCGTTCGGTATATTGGCACAGATGTTACGCGGGTGGCGCTGGCGACAGACACTCGAACCTGTCGGAGAACATCCGCGCCTGAACACATGCATCAACTCGGTGTTTCTTTCATATGCGGCCAGCCTCATCATTCCGCGCGTAGGCGAATTCACACGGTGCGGCATACTCAAGCGTTACGACGGAGTATCGTTTGCCAAAGCATTGGGCACTGTGGTCACCGAGCGAGCCATCGACTCCATCGTCGTGGCTATGGTAACAGGACTCACGCTGTTGATGCAGTTTCACGTGTTCGACACGTTCTTCGAAAGGACAGGGACAAGCCTCGAAACCATAATGCGCGGTTTTTCTGCCACAGGTTATGCCGTGACGGCCATATGCGGTGCGGCCGCGCTCGGACTGCTGCACATACTGTTGAAAAAGCTCTCCATATATAATAAGGTGAAAGCGACGCTCAGCGGAATCTTCCAAGGAGTGACGTCGCTGCACAAGGTCAGAAACGTGCCGTTGTTCATCATTTTCACCATCGGTATCTGGGTCAGCTATTTTCTGCATTATTATCTCACGTTCTTCTGTTTCGGATTTACGGCAGACCTTGGTATAGCCTGCGCACTGGTAACATTTGTCGTTGGCAGCATAGCCGTACTCGTGCCCACCCCAAACGGTGCCGGTCCGTGGCATTTTGCTGTGAAGACCATGCTGATACTCTATGGCGTGGCCGAATCCGATGCCCTGTATTTCGTGCTCATCGTGCATACGGTGCAGACAATATTGGTGATACTGCTTGGCGTATGGGCATGGGGCATACTGTCCTTTACAAAACGCATTAATACAATAAACCTAAAAAAATAACCGATTATGACAACAGAAATCAAGAATCTCAACCCTGAGTGCATCTGGCGCAACTTCCACGCACTTACACAGATTCCACGTCCTTCCGGACATTTGGATAAAGTACAGCAGTTCCTGCTCGATTTCGCAAAAGAGGCCGGTGTCGAGGCATTCAAGGATCCGGCCGACAACATCGTGATGCGCAAGCCCGCCACACCGGGCATGGAAAACCGCAAAGGCATCATCATGCAGGCACACATGGACATGGTTCCGCAGAAATCGCCCGAGATCGAACACGACTTCGTGAACGATCCGATACAGACATACATCGAAGACGGATGGGTCAAGGCCAAAGGCACCACTTTAGGCGCTGACAATGGCTTGGGCGTAGCCGCCATCATGGCTGTAATGGAAGACAAGACACTGAAACACGGTCCTGTGGAAGCACTCATCACGGCCGACGAGGAGACAGGCCTGTACGGTGCCAACAATCTGCCGGAGGGTGAACTTCATGGCGACATACTGCTCAATCTCGACTCAGAGACATGGGGCAAATTTGTGATAGGAAGTGCCGGAGGCATTGACGTAAATGCCACACTCGATTACAAAGAGGCCGACACAGACTCCGAAGATGCAGCCGTGCGCGTAACATTGCAGGGACTCAAAGGCGGTCACTCCGGACTGGAGATACACGAAGGACGCGGCAATGCGAACAAACTGATGGTGCGATTCGTGCGTGAGGCCATCGAAGAGTGCGAGGCCCGTCTGGCATCATGGCACGGAGGCAACATGCGCAACGCCATCCCATTCAAAGCGGAAGTGGTGCTCACGCTTCCGAAGGAGAATGTAGAAGTGCTGAAAGAACTGGTAAGCGAGTGGGAAAAGGATTTCGTCGATGAATATAAAGGCATAGAGAACGGTTTGACTTTCCGTGCTGAAGACGTGGAGACACCCAAGACAGAGGTGCCTGTCGAGATACAGGACAACCTTGTCAACGCAATCTATGCCTGCCACGACGGTGTGATACGCATGATAACATCATATCCTGACGTGGTGGAGACATCGAGCAACCTCGCCATCATAGATATCGAGGGAGGAAAAGCAGCCATCAAGCTCCTGCCACGCAGTTCACGCGAGGACATGAAAGAATATGTCACGACAATGATTGAAAGCTGTTTCAGCATGGCCGGCATGAAGGTCGAGACATCAGGAAGCTATTGCGGATGGGATCCCAACCCGCAAAGTGAGATACTGCATCTGCTGCTGCGCATATACAAGGAGCTCAACGGTGAAGACGGAATCATACAGGTGGACCACGCCGGGCTGGAGTGCTCCATCATCCTCGGCAAATATCCTCACCTCGACGTTGTGTCGCTCGGTCCGACAATGCGCTCTCCGCATACTACAAATGAGCGTGCCCTGATCGAGACAGTCGAGCCGTTCTGGGCTTTGCTTAAGAAGACACTTGAAGAAGTGCCGGTGAAATAAGAATCACCGCAGCAATCCTTCGGAAAACCTGAAACAGGAAAACAAGCACATTGCAATGTCCGTCAGACACACGCAATGTGCTTGTTTTTTCATATACCATAACATAATACTTTATATGTTTTATCCATGTTTCAAACTTTTTTCTTACCTTTGCAACGCAAAATATAATTTCAAAACAGAATTATGGACGATTATCACGCGGAGAACTTAACATTGTAGGTGCCGTGGATAGCCCGCAAGGTTAATCCACCGTACCTGTTGTTTGCCCACAGAAAAAACGGAGGATTAGCCATTATGAAAACTTATTGGAATACTATCGGAGGGCTCAGCACACTCGAGGAGTGGCAGCCCAATTGCTGGATACAGGTGACATGTCCGACGGAGGAAGATCAGGACGAACTGGAAAAGCGGTTCAAAATACCCGACTACTTCTTCTCCGATATCAGCGATACCGACGAGCGTGCCCGTTACGAATATGACGACGGATGGATGCTCATCATCCTGCGTATACCCTACGTCAAGGAAATACGCTCACGAACCCCTTACACCACCGTTCCGCTTGGCATAATCCACAAGCGCGACGTTACTATCACTGTATGTTACTACGAAACAAACATGATGATAGACTTTGTGAGTTTCCAACAGAAGCGAGGCGAAGGATTTACAGACCATGTGGACATGATATTCCGTCTGTTCCTCTCATCGGCCGTATGGTATCTGAAGCGTCTGAAACAGATAAGCAGTCTCATCGAAAAGGCCAAGCGCAACCTTGACCGCGAAGTGAACAACGAATCACTCATCGGTCTGAGCCGTCTGCAGGACTCGCTGACATATTTCATCACCTCAATTCGAGGAAACGAGACACTGCTGTCAAAGTTGAAATTCAAACTACAGATAGACGAACTCGACGCCGACCTTATCGAAGATGTAAACATCGAGATAACACAGGCACGGGAAACGACCAATATCTACTCGAACATTCTCGAATCAACCATGGATACCTACCAAAGCATTATCAACAACAACATGAACACCGTGATGCGTACGCTTACCTCCGTGTCCATACTTATGATGTTCCCCACACTCATAGCAAGTCTTTTCGGCATGAACCTCGTCAACGGAATGGAAAACAGCCGTTACGGCTTTGCCATAGCAATGGTCCTTTCTGTAGGCATTTCAGGCATATTCTGGTGGATTTTCCGTCACAAAAGGCTCATTTAAGAATAAATTTGAAAAAAAGCGACTGAAAATTAGGCGTTTACAATATTTTTAAGTAAGTTTGCGCTTGATTTTACATGAAAAATCCTCGCGGACAGAATTGTGTACAAACATAGACACCATACGTGCATGATACGGAAACGACGGATAAAGAGATATTGAAAAAACCGAATCATTAACTAAAAAGTTTAAATGATGGACTCTCAAGAAAACGCCATTGAAATGGGCAAAAAAGAAGAAGTGAACAAAATGGAAGAGACTGCGGTTCCTACAGCTGAAGCAACAGACCAGACCGAACTATCTCAAGTAGAGAACACCCAAGAGGAGACAACCGAGACACCCGACAAGGAGACCGAACGCAAGGTGTACACGTCAAAGAAAGAAGTGCTCGAAAGAATAAGAGAGATCGCGCACAGCGATGAAGCGCCACAGAAAGACGAGATTGACCAGCTGAAGACCGCATTCTATAAAATACACATCACAGAGCGCGACGCTGCGCTCAAGAGCTATATAGACGGGGGCGGTGATCCTGAGAACTACCAGCTTGTGCCCGACGATGAAGAAGAGGCATTCAAGGCTGAAATGACCATCATCAAAGAAAAACGCACAAAAATATTCAAAGAGCAGGAAGCTGAAAAGGAAGAGAATCTCAAGAAGAAACTCGACATAATAGAAAAGATAAAAGCCATGGCAACCTCGCCCGAGGATGCCAACAAATCATATCAGGAATTCAAGGCTCTGCAACAGGAATGGAAAGAGATAAAGAATGTTCCGGCTACAAGGGCCAACGAATTGTGGCGCAACTACCAATTGTATGTAGAACAGTATTACGACCTTCTCAAGCTCAACAGCGAAGCACGCGAATATGATTTCAAGAAAAACCTTGAACAGAAAATACGCATCTGTGAGGCTGCAGAGAAACTGGCTGATGAAGAAGACCTGATAAGTGCTTTCCACCAGTTGCAAAAGCTACATGCCGAATATAGGGAAATAGGCCCCGTAGCCAAAGAACTGCGCGAAGAGATATGGATACGCTTCAAGGCTGCATCTACTGTAATCAACAAGCGCCACCAGCAGCATTTCGAGAATCTGCGTTCAAAGGAAGAGGAGAATCTTGCCCGTAAGACGGCTTTATGCGAGAAAGCCAAAGCCATTGCGGCAGAAGAGAACAAAGGCTCGGGAGACTGGGAACGCCACACGAAGGAAATTATAGCCATACAGGCAGAATGGAAGACTATCGGTTTTGCTCCGCAGAAGATGAACGTCAAGATTTTCGAGCGTTTCCGTGCCACATGCGACGATTTCTTCGGACGTAAGGCCGAATACTTCAAGACGCTTAAAGATACATTCAAGGAAAACGCCGATAAGAAACGCGCACTTGTAGAAAAGGCAAAAGCATTGCAGGACAGCACCGAATGGAAATCGACATCAGACAAACTCATGGCTCTGCAAAAAGAGTGGAAGACCATCGGAATGGTTCCAAAGAAGTTAGGAGACCAGCTTTGGGAGGAATTTCTCGGAGCCTGCAACCGGTTCTTTGAAGCCCGAAACGCCGCCAACGCAGGCCAGCGCAGCGAAGAACACGCCAATCTGGAAAAGAAACGCGGAGTGATTGAAAAGTTGAAAGCACTGAAGGAAGAGCCGGGAGACAATACACAGGAAGCCGTGCAGAAATTGGTGGAGGAGTACAACGCCATAGGCCACGTACCCTATAAAGAAAAAGACAAACTATACGAAGAGTATCATGCCATTATTGACAAGATATACAAGGAACTGAATATCAGCGTGGCACGCCGCCGCCTCAACAACTTCAAGAACAAGTTGAAGAATGTGGCAGAGCAAGGCGAAAACGCACTCGACAACGAACGCGCACGTCTGGTACGCCAATATGAGGCCATTCGCAGCGAAGTACAGACATATGAGAACAACCTCGGATTCCTAAACGCATCGAGCAAGAAAGGCAACAGCCTTATCGACGAAATGAACCGCAAGGTACAGAAACTCAAGGATGACATGAATCTGGTACGCGAGAAAATCAAGGCTATCGACGCAGAAAACAAGTAACAGAAGTCTATCACATTAACAATAAAGAGCCATATCATATACTCCCACAACGGGTAGAGTGATATGGCTCTTTTCATTTTCATACACAAAAGTTTGTGCTTTTCATCAAAAAGCACTATCTTTGCACCCGTCAACAGGTTCACACACCATTGTGATTAAAAGGGAATCAGGTGAAAATCCTGAGCAGTCCCGCTGCTGTAAGTTGTCTTTTATACGGACGGACACGATGCCACTGACATTTTTTCGGGAAGGCGTCCGCCGCAGACAACGAAGCCAGAAGACCTGCCGTTGACATACAATGTTTTTCCACGGCTCGAGGAAAGCCCGGAGAATACAGACAAGCTATGAGAGAGAAAATTAAGATCAAAGCAACGGCATTCGTGTCGACGCTGTTGGCGGGAATGGCTTTCAACAACGCTGCAGCACAAACAGACAGCACGAACTCAACCGCACACCGGTTGGACAATGTCGACGTGATAGGCACGCGCAAGATACGGGAAGTGACGAGCACCGCACCGGTACACATGCTTACACAGGAACAGTTCGGCACATTCGGCATCACCGACATTGCCGACGCGCTGAACCGTCTGCCCGGCATAACCCTGCGCGACTATGGCGGTGCGGGCGGCATGAAGACCGTATCCGTGCGCGGATTCGGCACACAGCACACAGGCGTATCCTATGACGGCATAATGCTGAGCGACTGTCAAAGCGGTGACATCGACATATCAAGATATTCACTGGACAATGTGGCCCGTATCTCGCTCACCATCGGTGACAACGACGACATATTCGTTCCGGCCAAAAACTCGGCATCGGCCGCAGTACTGTCCATACAGACCTTTCCCCCACCCTCATCCTATACACGTCCACGTCTCACGGCGCAAGTCAAGACCGGCTCGTTCGGATATGTCAGTCCATTCATAAAATACGAGCAGAGCCTGTCGGAGAAGTTTGCGATATCGGCTACAGGCGAATATATATATGCAGAAAACGACTATCCGTTCATACTCCGCAACATATCAATCGTGACACACGAACGCCGCACAAACAGCCGGATGAACCAAGGCCACGGCGAAATGAATTTCACATGGATGCCTGACAAACGGAACATGCTCACAGGAAAGGCTTACTACTATGACAATGACAGGCAGTTGCCCGGTCAGGTCAGATACTACACCAACATCAGCAACGAACAACTGCACGACCGCAACGCCTTTGCACAACTGCTATACAGCACGCGCCACGGTGAGAAGCTGTCAATGAAGTGGTTTGTCAAGTACAACTATGCCGAATCGGTATATACCGACGGTACTTACGGTGGAGGCGTGAAAGACGCCACATACAGGCAGCGCGAGGCATACACATCAATATGCGTGCTATATGCACCCGCATCGGCATGGGCCGTTGACTACTCCGCCGATTACAGCTTCAACAACCTTTCAAGCAGCCTGCCGACCGACATACGCCCGTTCCGACACACTGTTCTGCAATCGCTCACCGGAAAATACCGCACAGCGAGAGTCACTGCTACGACACGCCTGCTCCACTCGCTATATCTCAACGATGCCAAGGACGGCCCCGGAGCACGCAACACACGCAGACTATCGCCGTCAGTATCGGTATCCTACAAAATACTCAACGGACATGAACTGTATCTGAGAGCATCATACAAGAACATTTTCCGCAGTCCGACCTTCAACGAATCCTACTTCTTCCACTACGGCAGCACAGACCTTCTGCCCGAATCGACCGATCAATACAACATCGGTGTGACATGGAGCACATCGTACGGCAACGGTTCCGGCATTCGGATTATAGCCGACGGATATGTCAACCACGTGAAAGACAAGATAGTGGCCGTGCCGTACAACATGTTTGTATGGACCAACATCAACGTTGGCAAAGTGCTTGCCAGAGGATTTGACGCCACATTGAATGCAACCCACCGCTTCGGAACAAGCCGTCACTCATTGTCGGCATCGGCAAGTTACAGCCATCAACGGGTGGAGAACCACACCAATCCGGCGTCAAATTACTACAAGAATCAGCTTGCCTACATTCCTATACACAGCGGCAGTGCCGCCATCGGCTACGACAATCCATGGATATGCCTTTCACTGCACGCCACGGGCATGAGCAGCCGCTATGCCAACAACGAGCACTATGACGGAACAAAGGTGAACGGATACGTTGAAACGGGAATCACGGCATACCGCCAAATCCCCATAGGACACCATCGTATCGAGATAAGGGCCGATGCAAAGAATATCTTCAACAAACAGTACGAGCTCGTAGCACGCTATCCCATGCCGGGCCGTAGTTATACGTTATCATTAAACTATAAACTATAATATCATTTTAAAACTTGGAAAGAATATGAAAAAGTATTTGTTGAGCATTGCAGTGCTACTCATGGGTACAACCGTACTGACATCGTGTGACGACGATGATGATGACAATGTCAATCCGCCTCATGTAACATGCCCGGTGGATGTGAATCTTGGCGTATATGTTGTCAACTCAGGAAATCAGAGCGGACAGATTGACGGAGGCCTGACATATCTGAACGCGGAGACATGGGCTTCGGAAAAAGACGTGTTTGCCAAAGCCAACGGCCGCAGCCTCGGCATCACAGCCAACGACGGCATCGTATACGGCACGAAACTGTATATAGCTGTCACCGGCGAGAACACCATCGAGGTAATGGACAACAGCACACTAAAGTCACTGAAGCAGATAAACACAGTCAACGCCATAGGTGAAGGCAAAGGCAACCAGCCGCGCCATTTTGCAGCCGGCAACGGATGTATATATGTGTCGACATTTGCAGGATATGTGGCAGCCATCGACACCGCTACCTACGAAGTGGTGAAGACATACCCCACGACACCCGAAACAGAAAATGTAAACAAAGTGTATCCCGAAGGAATGGCCGTGAATGGCAATACGCTCTATGTGGCAAACTCAAGCTATGGCAACGGACAATTCCCGTCAATCGGCAAAATAGACCTGACAACCGGCAATGTGACTCTCTTCACCGACGAACTCATAAACAACCCCAATGCCGTATACGCATCGGGCAATGACCTCTATGTGCTCGACTACGGCAAATACGATGCAAGCTGGAACCAGGTGGGCGCCGGAGTTAAGAAAATATCGGGCGGCAAGGTCAGCGACGTTGTTCCGGCCACCAATATGGCTGTTGCCGGAACGAAGATTTACACATACAATGCCCCGTACACCACTCCTGCCACAGTTCCGTCATACAGCGTATATGACATGACAACCGGAAAGACAGCCGAATTCATTGCAGCCGACTCCAACGACGCACCGTTCTCGGCAGCTGCAATATCTGCCGATCCCATCCGCGGATACGTGTACATAGCGTCGTACATAAAAAATGAAGACACCGGTTATCCTGACTACAAAGCCAACGGCTATCTCAATGTATACGACTTGAACGGCAAGCTCGTGAAAACATGTCCGACGGGTGTTGGTCCGACGGCCATAATCCAAAACACAACCGTAGTGTATGAATAACATTGCCATTGGCATATGCCGGATTATTGCTGCGGTCCTGCTTTTCTGCTCATGCGGCGGAAGAGGCAAGACCGCAGCTTCTTCAGATTGCACTACCGACTCTCTAAGCCACTCCTCACTACTCAAGATAAGCCGTGGCGACGGCTTCACCCGTGTGGACATGGCCGACCCGTGGAACAGCGGACGCACACTGCACACATACCTTCTAATCCCCGCAGATAACGACATGCCCGAAACATTGCCGCAAGGCACTGTGGTACGCACTCCGCTGCAGCGCGCCGTAGTGGCCACATCGGTACATTGCGGTCTGATTTCTTCATTGGGATGTATAAAATCCATCGCCGGAGTATGCGACCCGCAATACATCAATCTGCCAGAGATTACACTCGGCATCACCAGAGGTTCCATCGCCGACTGCGGCAACGGAATCACTCCCACGGTAGAGAAGATAATCGACATCGATGCCGACGCCATATTGCTCTCACCGTTCCAGAACAGTGGCGGATACGGCAAGATAGAGAAGACAGGCATCCCCATCATCGAAGCCGCCGACTATATGGAATCGTCGGCCCTTGGCCGCGCCGAGTGGATGAAGTTTTACGGCATGCTATTCGGAGCAGAAGAACGTGCAAACAACATGTTTGCCGATATAGAACAGCGTTACGGTGAACTCAAAATCATGGCCGCACGTGCCAAGGAACGCAGTTCGGTACTGTTCGACCGGCAGAACGGTGCGGCATGGTATGTACCCGGAGGGCACAGCACCATCGGAGGATTGCTGCGCGACGCCTGCGCAGACAATCCCTTTGCCGACGACAGACACAGTGGTAGTGTGGCACTGCCATTCGAGAGTGTTCTCGAACGCGCAGCACACTGCAACGTATGGATGATACGCTATAATTCTCCACGCGACCTGACACTTGCCGACCTCAAGACCGACAAGGACGGGTACAGCCGTTTCGACGCCTGGCAGACAGGAAATGTATACGGATGCAACACCAATCACAGTACGTACTACGAAGATACTCCGTTCAATCCCGACAGGCTGCTGCGCGATCTTATCATCATCTGTCATCCCTCTCTCGCCGACAGTCTCGGCCAACCGGAATATTTCGTCAGAATGAAATAGAAACACCGAAAGCCCCATATTACACTGCTTCAAAGATGTTCCGGATTATATCAATGGTATGCTTGTGTTACCTCTAATAAAAGAAAAGAAATGAAGCCGACATTCATCTTGATGCCATTTTTGGCCGCCGTTCTCTTTACGGCAAATCTTCTCGTAGGAGCCGTAAACATTCCTGCATCCGAAGTGTTTTCCATACTTGCAGGACATACCGGCAGTCACGCCTCGTGGCAATATATCGTCATGGAGTCGCGTCTGCCACAAGCCATCACGGCCACACTCTGCGGCGGCGCGCTCGCTGTGTCAGGACTGATGCTTCAGACGGCTTTCCGTAATCCCCTGGCCGGACCGAGTGTCTTCGGCATCAACAGCGGAGCCAGCCTTGGCGTTGCATTGGTCATGCTACTGCTCGGCGGCAACATCACAGCCGGCAATGTATCGCTATCAGGCTTCATGGCCGTACTCGCGGCCGCTTTTGCCGGAGCCATGGCCGTGATGGGCCTGATTCTCTTCTTCGCCAACATCGTACGCAGCAACGTAATGTTGCTCATCATCGGCATTATGATTGGCTATATAGCGTCGTCGGCCATAGCCCTGCTCAATTTCTTCGCCACCGAAGAAGGCGTACAGTCGTACATGGTCTGGGGACTCGGAAACTTCGGTGGTGTGTCCATGTCACAGATGCCGTGGTTTGCCGGTGTCACCGTTGCCGGACTCATCGGCTCGTTACTGCTGGTCAAGCCGCTAAATGCGTTGCTGCTTGGCGAGCGATATGCCGAGAATCTTGGCGTGAACATCACTCTCGTACGCAATACACTGCTCTTCACCACCGGCCTGCTCACAGCTGTTACCACGGCTTTTTGCGGTCCTGTGGCTTTCATCGGACTGGCCGTGCCGCACATCGCACGCATGATAACCGGCACCGACAATCACCGACACCTCATGCCCGCCACCATCTTCTGCGGTTCCATAGTCGCTTTGACATGCAATATCATCTGTGTGCTTCCGGGCAATATAGGTATCATTCCGCTCAATGCAGTCACACCAATAATGGGTGCTCCTGTAATAATATATGTAATAATGCACAGCAGGAATTAAATGAGCATGTCTTTTTGTATAAAAAGCAGAAAAAAGAGTAATCATAAACACATTTTTTCACTAAAAATTTTGCAGTTTACGAAAATTCCGCTACCTTTGCACTCGCAATTCGGAAATATACCGGACGGCAATAAAACAATTGGGATATGGTGTAATGGTAACACTACAGATTCTGGTCCTGTCATTCTTGGTTCGAGTCCGAGTATCCCAACAAGTAAAAGAGGCAAGTACACCGTAAAAGGTTGCTTGCCTCTTTATTTTTTATCACCCCTTTCCAACCGTATCATAAATGCTAATAAATCCCAATTTATTTTGCCATTATGCTGATTTGCAGTAACTTTGTCCGAAATTTACCGAATATACAAACGTAATATAAATATAAATGGAACAAACAAAACAGCTTGTAGAAGCAATAACAAAGGGTATACAGGAGAAAAAAGGAAGCAATATCGCAATAGCAGACCTCGGCGGCATTGCCGGAGCCATCTGCCACTACTTCGTAATATGTCAGGGCTCGTCACCTGCACAGGTTGAAGCCATAGCCGACTCCGTGGCAGAGTTTACACGCATAAACGCCAAGGAAAAACCAATCAAGGTCAACGGTCTTGGCAACGCGCAATGGGTGGCCATGGACTACGGAGACGTATTGGTGCACATATTTCTGCCCGATTTACGCGAATATTACGACTTGGAACACCTTTGGGAAGACGCACCTATAACGCGCATCCCCGACCTCGATTGAAAATAAACCGACGAACAGGACATAATGGACAAAAAGAATCAGAATAACCCGAAGATGAACATGCCGAGATTCAACATGAACTGGATTTACGGCATCGTCATTGTCACGCTCATCGCGCTCTACATGAGAGGAGGAGGAGCCGCAAACTCGAGCGTGACAACCGAGACATCCTACGACCAGTTCAAGACAATGGTGATGAAAGGCTATGCGTCGAAAATCGTTGTCAATAAAGAACAGAACAAGCTACGGATGTATGTAAAGCCGGAACATATACGTGATGTGTTCAAACAAGGCTCGGACAAGACCGGCAAAGACCCTGCCGTAAACGTGGAGTTCGGCTCGGTAGACAAAGTGGAACAGTTTGTCGATGAGGCCCGCGCACAGAAAAAGTTCACCGGCGAATATCAATACGACAATCAGAAAGAGAACAACATGATCAACATGATCATATACAACCTCTTGCCCTTCGTATTGATAATAGGCATCTGGATATTCATCATGCGCCGCATGAGCGGAGGCTCCGGTGGCGCAGGAGGAGTGTTCAACGTGGGCAAGAGCAAGGCCAAGATGTATGAGAAAGGCGGCGAACTGAACGTTACGTTCAAGGATGTGGCCGGACAAGTGGGAGCCAAGCAAGAAGTTCAGGAGATTGTTGACTTCCTGAAAAACCCTCAGAAATACACCGAACTTGGCGGAAAGATACCCAAGGGTGCACTGCTCGTAGGTCCTCCGGGCACGGGTAAGACATTGTTGGCAAAGGCCGTAGCCGGTGAGGCAGGAGTTCCTTTCTTCTCGATGAGCGGAAGCGACTTCGTGGAGATGTTCGTAGGTGTGGGTGCAAGCCGCGTACGCGACCTTTTCCGTCAGGCCAAGGAGAAGTCGCCATGTATCATCTTTATAGACGAAATCGACGCCGTGGGCCGTGCCCGCAGCAAGAATCCGGCCATGGGAGGCAACGACGAACGCGAAAACACACTCAACGCGCTGCTGACGGAGATGGACGGATTCGGCACCAACAGCGGTGTGATAATCCTCGCAGCCACAAACCGCGCCGACATGCTCGACTCTGCACTGTTGCGTGCCGGACGATTCGACCGCCAGATACACGTCGACCTGCCCGACTTAAGCGAACGCAAGGATATCTTCCGCGTACACCTGAAACCGCTGAAGACCGACGAGACACTTGACATAGACTATCTGGCACGCCAGACCCCGGGATTCTCCGGAGCCGACATAGCCAACGTATGCAACGAGGCCGCACTGATAGCAGCCCGCCACAACAGCAAGACAGTGGGCAAACAGGACTTTCTTGACGCTGTAGACCGCATCATCGGCGGACTGGAGAAGAAGACCAAGATAATGACATCCGCCGAAAAGCGCGCCATAGCCATACACGAGGCCGGACACGCCACCATCTCATGGTTTACGGAACACGCCAACCCGCTGGTCAAAGTGAGTATCGTGCCACGCGGACGCGCCCTTGGTGCCGCATGGTATATGCCTGAAGAGCGCGCCATCACGACAAAAGAAGAAATGCTTGACGAGATGTGTGCCACGCTCGGAGGCCGCGCCGCCGAAGAACTGTTCATCGGCCGGATATCGACCGGCGCCATGAACGACCTCGAACGCGTCACCAAAAGTGCATACGGAATGATAGCATATGCAGGTATGAGCGACAAGCTGCCCAACATATGCTACTACAACAACAACGAATACAACTTCCAGCGTCCTTACTCCGAGACCACTGCCAAGATTATGGACGACGAGGTGCTGAAGATGATAAACGAGCAGTATGACCGTGCCAAAAGCATCCTGACAGAACACAAGGAAGGCCACGCCCAACTGGCCGACCTGCTCGTGAGCCGGGAGGTAATCTTCGCGGAGGACGTGGAACGCATCTTCGGAAAGCGCCCATGGGCAAGCAGGGCCGAGGAACTGCTCGAAGCACAACAGCGGGCTGAAGCCGAGGCTATGGCCGAACGGCGCGCCAAGGAACTGGAACGCGAGGCCGCAGCCAAAGCTGAAAATGACAGTAAGGAACAGCAAGCACAGGAAGACGGTGAGACAAGTGCCCAATGACAGGTTTGCCGCATCCCGATGTATGATTGAAAGAATATCATCCGAGTCCTAAAATAAGCCCTAAAAGTTTTTATCAGACTTTTAGGGCTATTCTTTTGCCATTATCACGATTTGCATTACCTTTGCAAAAGAATAATAAACATATCTGATGAAAAATTTCATAATACGTGCCATAACCGGCATATTCTTCGTGTCAGCCATTGTCGTGTGCTTCATCAACCCCATAGCAATGGCAGTGTTGTTTGCCCTTGTCACAGGTCTAACCGTATGGGAATTCACCGGACTTGTCAACATGCGCGACGGTGTGGACACCAACCGCTTCATATGCACCGTGGCCGGAGTTTACCTGTATTTTGCCATGACTGGCTTCTGCGGCAGCATCACCCCTCCCACCGTATTCATACCATATCTCATCACGATCATCTATCTTCTCATATCGGAATTGTATGCCAAAAGCAAAGATCCCATAAACAACTGGGCATATACAATGATGACACAGATGTACATCGCCTTGCCTTTCTCTCTGCTCAGTGTATTGGCATTCCGTGCCACTCCCGACGGCGTGGCCTATATATGGCTTATGCCGCTCAGCGTTTTCGTTTTCCTGTGGATAAACGATACCGGAGCCTACTGTTGCGGTTCGCTCTTCGGACGCAACAAGCTGTTCCCGCGCATCAGTCCGGGAAAGAGTTGGGAAGGTTCTGCCGGAGGCGCTGTATTCGTAGTAGCCGCATCTGCGCTTATATGGCATCTCACGGAATACTATGGGATAAACGACCTCGGTCTCAGCATTTACGAATGGATGGGTCTCGGACTTGTAGTCGTGGTATTCGGGACATGGGGCGACCTCGTGGAAAGCCTCTTCAAACGCACACTCGGGGTCAAGGACAGCGGCTCAATCCTGCCGGGCCATGGCGGTATGCTCGACCGGTTCGACTCGTCATTGCTCGCCATACCCGCCGCTGTAGTATATCTGTATACGCTCACACTGTTCTGATTACCGACAGGCTGTACAAAAAATAAAGACGACAAGACCAATAGCAATATACACTAAAGACGGTTAAAAGGGCATTATCGATTCCTGTATGCAGATTTCAATAATGCCCTTTTAACCGTTTATACACCGTGAGGACCTTGCTTCCATGTCTGCCGAAGAAAAAAACCACGTCACTCCGGCTGCACCTCGCCAACCGAAGGCAACTGCTTCCAACCTTCGCCAAACGTATCGTAAGCATCGGTAACCACGACAAAGGCCCTCGGATCGACCTCCTTTATCTTATGTTTCACGGCCGTCACCTCCTTGTGGCTCACCACAAGGAAGAGCATTTCCTTCTCCGCGCCCGTATACAGTCCGCTGCTCTTTATGAGTGTTGCCGAACGGTCAAGGTCCTTAAGGATGAAGCGATGCAGATCAATCATCCTCTTGTCACTTATCACAAACAGCAGCTTGTCGTCCTTGGCACCATTGAGCATATATGCCAGCACGCGCGAAGACACGAATATGGCTATAAGCGAATAGAACGAAAGATGCCACGACGGCGACGAAACATCGTCGGCACTGCCTATACCGAAACCTATCACCACCAATCCGAAAGCCACCACGGCCGCGTCGACCAGCAATATGGCTGTAGAGAAACGCATATGGAAATACTTCTGTATTATCATTGCCACTATATCACTGCCCCCGGTGGTGGCCTGATTGCGCACCACGATACCCTGCCCTATGCCTATCACCGTGGCACCGATGATGCTCGTAAGCATCAGATGGTCGGTCATATCCATGCAACCGCCGAGCAACATCGCCGGATCGAGACTGTGCAGAGCATCCCGGGTGGGATATACCGCCATGGACATGACGTTCATAATAAGCGGTGTGGTAAGCGCCGCCACCGTTGTACGCGCCCCCAGCTTGGCACCGAGCAGCAGAGCCGACAATATGAGCAACGGGATATCGAACATGTATCCGAACGTTCCCACCTGTATCGACGGGAAAAGATTGTGAAGAACAATGCTTGCACCATACACACCGCCGGGCACAATGTTATAAGGGTTGATAAAAAAAACGAATCCTGCCGCCATGACCGTACAGCCAGCGAAGATGCCTATCCACGACAACCACCATTCAAGCCGGGACGCCGGCATGCAAAGACGTTTCAGTCGTTCCGTAAAGTTTTCCATTTCTTTTGTTGTTATTTTTATACAGCAAATATACAAAACTTTAGACAGACAGCAAAGCCTTGCGCCGTATTTTTTTATTCTACGGATAAAAAAACAATCAATTTACGATTATGCCGCCATCCAATCCATCACGGCATAAGGCATGATACAGTATTTCCGTACGGTGGCATCATTGACTTTCAAGGCACTTGGCAGACTTGTTCCGCCCGTCGGCACCGCCAAGCAAACCCGTAATTATCCGTGCAGCATTGTCGGGAGCCTTCTCCGTACCGAGACGACGGCGCACCTCGTCATAGCCGCGCAACATAGCCTCACGTGCCGGCTGCCCCGGCAATATGCGCCGCAGTTCGCGGCGTATGTTGTCCACTGAAAACGTATCGGCAACGAGTTCCATCACAACCTCGCTGTCGGCGATGAGATTGACAAGCGATATATATCGTACTTTGAGCAAATGTCTGCGCAGAAAAGCCATGACCTTGGGTATAGGTGTCTCGTAACATACCACCTGCGGCACGCCGAACAGAGCTGTCTCGAGCGTGGCCGTGCCACTGGTGACGAGAGCTGCCGTGGAGCAGGCCAGCAACCGGTAGGTGCTGTCGTACACCACCTCCACGCCCGTACCGCTGACAAAACTCCCGTAATACTCCGCCGGAATGGACGGAGCACCGGCCAGCACCACCCTGTAATCGCCCATAAACTCACGCACGGCCTCAATCATTGCAGGCAGATTGTCCTTTATCTCCTGACGGCGCGACCCGGCAAGAAGGGCGATAATGCCCTTTGACGATGCCCCGACATCACCCGAAGGCAGAGCCAAAGCGTCGGCCGACGGCGAATATCCGGACAGGAACCCGCCCACCTCTTCGGCCGTGGGATTGCCTACATAGTGTATCGGATAGCCGTGCTTCTGCTCGAAAAAAGGCACTTCAAACGGCAAGATGGAAAACAGTTCGTCCACATCGCGCTTTATATTCTTGATGCGATACTCCTTCCACGCCCATATCTTAGGTGATATATAATAATATACGGGGATATCCGTGCGGGCTTTCACATACTTGGCAATGCTGAGATTGAACCCCGGATAGTCTGTCAGTATCACCGCGTCGGGCCGCCACCGCACTATATCATGCTTGCAACGGCGCATGTTGCCGAGTATGGCGGGCAGATGCAGCAGCACCGGAACAAACCCCATATAGGCCAGCTCACGATAATGCCTGACCATCGTACCGCCCTCGGCTGCCATCAGGTCGCCTCCGATAAACCGGAACTCGGCCTCAACGTCATATTCCTTCAGTGCGTGCATCAGCCGCGACGCATGCAGGTCGCCGCTCGCCTCGCCCGCTATCAAATAATATTTCATCTCTCGCCTCCGCTCTTTGTCCAGATTGTCACATTACGTTCAAGAATGTCCATTCGCTCTTCATCCGCTCCATCATCCCATAGTCCGTCACGTCCACCTGCGTCGGCGTGATGGCCACATATCCGTTAGTGAGAGCCCAGTTGTCCGTATCGTCGGCATCCGGCTCGTCGTTGGTATATTCGCCGGTCATCCAGTAGTAGTCATACCCATGAGGATGGACACACCGCACGACCTCGTTGCCCCATGTGCCGCGCGCCATACGGCATATGCGCACACCCTTGAACTCTTTCAGCCGCGGGAAGTTTACATTGAGACACACTCCCCGTGGCAGCCCCTCGCCGAGCACACGCTCCGTGATGCTGCGCACAAATGGAGCGAGCGGCGCGAAGTCGGCATCGTCACTATGGTCGCAGAGCGAAAAGGCCACAGAGGGGATATACTTCATGCAGCCCTCCATCGTGACACCCATCGTGCCGGAATAATGGCTGTTCACCGACGCATTGTCGCCATGATTGATACCTCCTATCACCATGTCCGGGCGTCGCCCGCCGCACAACCGGTCGAGAGCAATCTTCACACAGTCGACGGGAGTGCCGCTGCACGACCACACATCCACGCCCTCCCATCGGCGGCGCAACTTCAGCCTGAGCGGTTCGACGGCCGAGAATGCACACGAGAATCCGCTACGGGCCGACTCAGGGGCACACACGAGCAGGTCGGCCAACGGACTCACCATCTCTATCAGGCTTCTGAGGCCCTTGGAATGGTATCCGTCGTCGTTTGATATCAGTATCAACGGTCTTTTCTTTTCCATAATCGTCTTTGTATTATCGTTCCGCAAAATTACTAAAAATCCGCGTAACAAACGAAAGAAGCAGGCATGTATTCAAAATTAATCATCGCCAGATTGCCCGTCATATATGCCCTCATCACTATCATGTCTGAAAAGGGAGAACACCCACTTATGATAAAGAATGAAAGCAAATGCCACACGGCATCTCCACCATGAAGTCATGCCGGGCAAGCTGCAAGCAGGTCCGGGCATATTCCGCAATTGCCGGACAGACTACTCCAAGAGCTATGTCACATATCCGAATAATCATTACAAACAAGCTCTCATACGTCGATTATTCTGAAACAGAGAATCCGTAATGCGAAATTCGCGAGTTTTGAGCATGCAAACACAACACTCTGTATACCACAGCGTTACGTCACTCTGTATCGAAGTGTGCAATTTCCCAGGCTCTTTCAAGACGCGATAAGGGCCATATTGCATTGCAATAAAGGCCGTATTGCATCGTGATAACGGCCTTATGACATTGCAATAAGGCCCTTATCGGAACCCCAAACGGCCGCCGCGACAGGCCAACCGCCATTATTTGTAAACAAAAGAGACAAAAACCGATAAAACGACTCACATCTTCCATTTCTCCGTTTCTATTTCATTGTTTTTCATGCATGGAAATATTGGCAATATTTATGTACATTCTCAACAGTCCCGACATAACGGCTGAAGATATATTCAGCCCCTGTCACAGTCAAAAAAAGGCTCATAAATAACATTTTCTCGCATAAATTTAGTATCTTTGCGGCAAAATACAGCGAAATCCGGCGGCTCACCGAGACGAGACACACCGCGTGTTCCGACATTGAAACGGACTTCGAACATCGGGAATACCGATTTAAACCTTGGGAAAATCGAAAATGGGAAAAATCATCGCATTAGCAAACCAAAAAGGAGGGGTGGGCAAAACCACAACAACCATCAATCTGGCAGCATCGCTCGCCACACTTGAAAAGAGCGTGCTGGTGGTAGATGCCGACCCTCAGGCCAACGCTTCGAGCGGTCTCGGAGTAGACATAAAGATTGTAGATTGCTCTCTGTACGAGTGTATCATCGACCGTGCCGATGTAAGAGACGCCATTTATACCACCGATATCGAAGGTCTGGACATCATCCCGAGCCACATCGACCTTGTGGGCGCGGAGATTGAGATGCTCAACCTCAACGACCGCGAGAGAGTGCTCAAGAAGATGCTTGAGCCGATACGCGGCGAATACGACTACATTCTGATAGACTGCAGCCCGTCGCTCGGACTGATAACGGTCAACTCGCTCACGGCAGCCGACTCGGTGATAATACCCGTACAGTGCGAATACTTCGCCCTTGAAGGCATCAGCAAGCTGCTCAACACCATCAAGATAATAAAAAGCAAGCTGAACCCGAGGCTTGAGATAGAGGGATTCCTGCTGACGATGTACGACTCGCGCCTGCGTCTGGCCAACCAGATTTACGACGAGGTGAAACGCCACTTCCAGGAACTGGTGTTCAAGACCGTGATACAGCGCAACGTCAAACTGAGCGAAAGCCCGAGCCACGGTCTGCCCGTGATTCTCTACGACGCCGACTCCACCGGCAGCAAGAACCATCTGGCACTGGCCAAGGAGATAATAAACAAGAACTGACGAGGACACCTCGGCTGAGCCAAACCCAAGGCTGACGGACACGAACAAGAGGACGGGAAACAGTCACGACCGACAATCAATAATCATTCTTCAACGAAAAAGAAATGGCAGTACACAAGAAATACAACAAAAGCGTATTGGGACGCGGACTTGACGACTTGGGCAACGGGCGCGGACTCGACGCTCTGATTGACACCGGCGAGGTGCAGACACAGGGGTCGTCTAATCTGAACGAGATAGCCATTGACCATATCGAGCCTAACCCCAACCAGCCACGACGCGAATTTGACGAGGAAGCGCTGCAGGAATTGGCTGCGAGCATACGCGAGATAGGCATCATACAACCCGTCACGCTGCGTCAGACAGCCGACGGCCGCTATCAGATAATAGCCGGCGAACGCCGCTGGAGAGCGTCGCAGATAGCCGGACTGACCGCCATTCCGGCATATATACGTACTGTCGAGGACGAAAACGTGATGGAAATGGCCCTCGTCGAAAACATACAGCGCGAGGACCTGAATGCCATCGAAATAGCTCTGGCATACGAACATCTGTCGGAGACCACCGGCATGACACAGGAGAAGATTTCGGAACGTGTGGGCAAGAGCCGCGCCGCCGTGACCAATTACATGCGGCTGCTCAAGTTGCCGGCACAGGTACAGATGGCTCTTAAGAACCGCGAGATAGACATGGGCCATGCACGGGCACTGCTGGCACTCGACAGTCCGAGCGTACAGATAAAGCTGTTCAGAGAGATTCAGAAGAACGGATACTCGGTACGCAAGGTTGAAGAGATGGTGAACATGCTGAAAAACGGTGAGGACGTGGTGACGGCCAAAAAGAAGATTGCCGCACACGCGCAGTTGCCCGAGGATTTTGCCGTGCTGCGCGAACGTCTGTCGGGCTTCTTCAAGACCAAAGTACAGATGACATGCTCGCCAAAAGGGAAAGGCAAAATAAGCATTCCCTTTGCCAACGAAGAAGAGCTGGAGCGCATCATGAATGCTCTTGACAGTGTGGGCAACAAATAAACAGATGTTTTGAAAAGCTACGGAATAACATATACACTACGCATGCTGACCCTTGGCCTTCTGCTGGCGGCAGGCCATATTGTCGCATCGGCACAGGAGGCGGCTGGCATGACCTATGAAGCGACGCCTGACACCATATCAGCCGACAGCCTCGAAAGGATGATGACAACGGCAGAGTCAGTGTCCGGCCACAAGGCGAAAGCGCTGAAAAAGAGAAATGGCACGGCCGATGACGACACACTGACGGTAATCAAGACGAAGCGCGACTGGGCCACATGGACACCCAATCCGCAACGGGCCTTATGGCTCGCCATGGTTTTGCCCGGTGCCGGACAGATATACAACAGAAAATATTGGAAGTTGCCTATATTCTACGGCGGAATGATGGGATGCCTATACGCCATGAACTGGAACAACATGATGTACAAAGACTACTCGCAGGCATATCTCGACATAATGGACGATGACCCTACAACGCAGAGCTACAACAAGTTCCTGCATCTTGGGAAGCAGATTGACAGTTCGAACGAAGAACGCTACAAGAAACTGTTCAAAAGCCGCAAGGACAGATACCGCAGGTGGCGCGACATGAGTTTCTTCTGTCTTGTGGGAGTGTACGCCCTCTCGGTGATAGACGCATACGTCGACGCCGAGTTGTCGGAGTTCGACATATCCAAAGACCTCAGTCTGAAAGTAGAGCCTGCCGTCATCGGCGGCAACCGTCCGTGCAGCCTGCTCGACGGTTCGGCAGCATTGGGATTGCAGTGCAGCCTTACTTTTTAGGCGAGAAAACGCGGGATGAAATCCAACGTTTTCGTTAAGCCAGATGAGCAGAGTGAGCTTGCTCAAACTCTGCCATGGCGAGAAAACGTGCATGAATATGAACAATTTGAATATCATACTGAATACAGATACTGACATATTATATAATGAACAAGAAAACGATATTGCTGGCCATCACGATGTGTATTGGCGGAAGCAGCACGATACTGGCACAAAACGATACTGTCACCGTTGACGAGATAACAGTGACCGACGACAAAGGCATCAAGGAAGTTGTGGCATTTCCGGAAGCAATGAACTACGACCTTGACAGTCTCATGAATCTATATATGTCGAAGACTTATCTTGACGAGGACAACGACTGTCAGATGAAGGATGTCAATCCGGTCTTTGCAAAAGAAGTGTACATAGAGCGGCTCAAACACATGCCCACCGTGATAGAGATGCCGTATAACGACGTTGTACAGAAATTTATAGACAGATACAGCGGACGGCTGCGCCATTCGGTGAGCTACATGCTCGGAGCATCCAATTTCTACATGCCCATATTCGAAGAGGCTCTCGAGGCTTACAACCTGCCGCTGGAGCTGAAGTATCTGCCGATAATAGAGTCGGCACTCAATCCTAAAGCCGTATCACGCGTGGGAGCAACCGGACTGTGGCAGTTCATGCTGGCCACCGGAAAGCAATACGACCTGAAAGTGAACTCGCTGATAGACGAACGTTGTGACCCCGTCAAGTCGTCATATGCCGCAGCCCACTATCTGAGCGATCTGTACAAGATATTCGGTGACTGGAACCTGGTTATCGCGGCATACAACTGCGGACCGGCACAGATAAACAAGGCCATACACAGAGCCGACGGAGAACGGGACTACTGGCAGATATACCCGTATCTGCCAAAAGAAACACGAGGATACGTGCCGGCATTCATCGCCGCCAACTACATAATGAACTATTACTGCGAACACAACATCTGTCCGATGACCACACGACTGCCGGCACAGACAGACACCGTGGTAGTCAAGCGCAATGTACATCTGGAGCAGATAGCCGCCGTATGCAATATCGACATCGAGCAGCTGAGGGCTCTCAACCCGTCGTACCGCCGCGACATCATACCCGGTACCACAGCCATAGAAGCAAGCGTAAGACTGCCACAGACAGATATAGGCAAATTCATAGACAATGAAGAAGAAGTATATGAATACAAGGCGGACGAGCTGCTCCCCAAACGTAGTGTGGTGATTGTGAACGACAATACTCCTGCCATATCTTCCCGCCCGAAGGCACGTTCCGGCAGATCGGCACGCAACCGCAAAGTCTCCGGCGGCAAGACAATAACCATCCGTAGCGGACAAACGCTGTCAGAAATAGCCAAGCGTAACGGCACCACCGTTGCCAAGCTGAAACGGCTGAACGGTCTGAAAAACAGCAATATCCGTGCCGGAAAGAAACTCAGAGTAAGATAAAACGATAAACCGATCCCCTGCAATCTCAATCTTCACACGAAGATGAGAAAGCAGGGGATTGTGTTTACTGTTTATAAGATAAAGAGATTTTTTATAACATAAACGACAAACAGCAGTTATACTTCAATATAAATAACTATACAATAGGAGGATATGCCCCATGAATGACGACCAGATAAAGAGAGAAGCCGACGACGCAAAACTGATAGACGATGCTTTCCAACACCTGATTGACACCTACATGGCATCACGCCACCGCAAAAAAGTAGACGTTATAACCAAGGCTTTCAACTTTGCCCGTCAGGCTCACAAAGGTGTACGGCGGCTTTCAGGCGAACCATACATATTGCATCCGATAGCCGTGGCCCAGATAGCCTGCGAAGAAGTGGGCCTCGGCTCCACGAGTATATGCGCGGCACTGCTGCACGATGTGGTGGAGGACACCGACTATACCACCGAAGACATAGAGAACATTTTCGGGGCGAAAGTGGCACAGATTGTTGACGGCCTGACAAAGATCAGCGGCGGCATCTTCGGCGATAAGGCATCGGCACAGGCCGAGAACTTCAAGAAACTGCTGCTCACCATGAGCGACGACATACGCGTTATACTGATAAAGATTTGCGACCGTCTGCACAACATGCGCACACTTCAGAGCCAACCTGCCAACAAACAGTATAAGATAGCCGGAGAGACATTATATATATATGCTCCTTTGGCCAACCGTCTCGGACTGAACAAGATAAAGACCGAACTGGAGAACCTCAGTTTCTGCTATGAGCACCCCGAGCAATATGCCGCAATACAGAAGAAACTGGAATCTACACAAGCATCGAGACACATCCTGTTCGACAGTTTCACTGCACCTATAGAAAAAGCAATGAAGGAGATGGGCATCAAATATGTGATAAAGGAACGTGTCAAAAGCCCCTACTCCATATGGCACAAGATGCAGACCAAACACGTAACGTTTGACGAGATATACGACATCTTGGCTGTGCGCATCATCTTCACACCACAGAACCGTGAGGACGAAATCAACGAGTGCTTCAAAATATATGTTGCCATAAGCAAGATATACCAGTCGCATCCGGACCGCCTGCGCGACTGGATAAACCATCCTAAGGCCAACGGCTATCAGGCGCTGCATGTCACACTGATGTCCAAACAGGGACGATGGATAGAAGTGCAGATACGTTCGGACAAGATGGACGAGGTGGCCGAACAGGGATTTGCCGCCCACTGGAAATACAAGGAAGACGGCAACATTGAAATGAGCGAGGACGACGGCGAACTGAACGACTGGCTGCACACAATCAAAGAGATACTCGACGACCCGCAACCCAACGCAATGGACTTCCTCGACGCCATCAAGCTCAATCTTTTTGCATCCGAGATATTCGTGTTCACCCCCAAAGGCGAGATAAAGACCATGCCCGCCGGATGCACGGCGCTCGACTTCGCCTTTTCCATCCACACATTCCTCGGCAGCCACTGCATAGGCGCCAAGGTCAACCACAAGTTAGTGCCGCTAAGCCACAAGCTGCAGAGCGGCGACCAGGTGGAGATACTCACCTCAAAGTCGCAGCACGTACAGCCGTCATGGATAAACTTTGCATCCACGGCAAAGGCCAAAGCAAAGATTGAAGCCATATTGCGGCGCGACAGCAGAGAAACACAGAAGCGCGGAGAGGAGACTCTGTGTGCCTTTCTCGAAAAGAACGACATACAATACACCAACACCACCGCCGACCAACTGGCCGCCATACACAACATTCCGAAACGCGAGAGTTTTCTGCAGGCATTGGGCGAAAGGACCATACTGCTCGGTGATAGCGACCTCAACGTGCTCAAAGGCAAGAAAGCCAAGTCGCAGAAAAGCAAGGGATGGCGCAAGTATGTGCCGTTCATCAAGTCGGACAAAGACAAGAACAACGAGCAACAACAGATGAGCCTGTTCGTCGTACCTGAAAAGTTCAACCGCAAGAAGCCCATCTTCATCACTGACGACAACATCGGACAATATAAGTTCATGCACTGTTGTCATCCGATTCCCGGTGACGACATACTCGGATTCATCGATACAAAGAAACAAATCGAAATACACAAACGTTCCTGCCCTGTGGCCGCAAAACTGAAAACCAGCTTCGGCAACCACATTCTCGACGCCAAATGGGACATGCACCGCAAATTGTACTTCGACGCCACCATACATATAGAAGGCATCGACCGCATCGGACTGCTCAACGAGGTGACAAGAATCATATCAGAGCAAATGAACATCAACATGCACAAGGTTGTTCTGAGCTGTGAGGAGGGAATATTCAAAGGTACTCTCGAAGTGAGGATACACGACAAGGACGATGTGAAAGCCATTATCGAAAGCCTGAAAAAAGTGGATAATCTGCAAAAAGTAACACAAATAATGTAACAATGAAACTTAAACTTACACTGCTCAGTCTGATACTGGCACTCGCCGCAGGCGCATCAGCGGCAGACAAATACGACAACCCCGACACCATCGTTGTGGCACGCGACGGTACAGGCGAATTCCGCACCGTTTCCGAGGCCGTGGAAGTGTGCCGGGCATTCATGGAGTATCACAAGGTGATATACGTAAAGAAAGGCATATACAAAGAGAAGCTCATCATACCGCAGTGGCTCACCAACATCGAGATACTCGGCGAAGACCGCGACGCCACCGTCATCACCTACGATGACCATGCCAACATCGTCAATCCGCTCACGGGCAAAGGCATGGGCACTTTCCGAACATATACGGTGAAGGTGGAAGGAAGCAGCATCACATTCAAGAACATCACCATCGAGAACAACTCGGCACGCCTCGGTCAGGCCGTGGCACTGCACACAGAGGGCGACCGCCTGATATTCATAAACTGCCGTCTGCTCGGCCATCAGGACACAGTATACACCGGCATAGCCGGCACGCGGTTGTTTTTCAAGGACTGTTATATCGAGGGCACCACCGACTTTATCTTCGGTCCGTCGACGGCATGGTTCGAAAACTGCGAGATACACAGCCGCGCCAACTCTTACATCACGGCCGCATCTACACCGCAGGACCGTCCCTACGGATACGTTTTCAACAACTGCCGTCTCACTGCCGACGCCGATATTGACAAGGTTTACCTCGGCCGTCCGTGGCGCGACTACGGCTACACCCTGTTCATGAACTGCGACATGGGCCGCCACATACGTCCTGAGGGATGGCACCACTGGCAGAAAGAACGTCAGCAGACCGCCCGCTACATGGAGTACAACAACCGCGGCGAAGGCGCCGCCACCGACAAGCGCGCCGCATGGACCCGCCAGCTCACAAAGAAAGAAGCACAGAAAATAACGATGGAAACGGTGTTCGCCATCAACGACACATGGGCCCCGTCATGCCCGAAAAGCAAATAAGCAGACTATAAGAAAGATAAGACATGGCGCAGATTGCACGGAAGGAATAATAATTGTGTGTCCGTGCAATCTGCGCCTGAATATTCAGAAATCGGAGACTGCCACCACCTTTATCATATAGCCGTCACGCTCTATCGTTTCCGTCGTGTCGTTTGTCACGATCAACAGATTGTCACAGTTCAATTCACCGGCACATTCGGTAAGCGATTCCGTTTCGCGCTTGCGTGTCTTTGCCGACGACAAGTCGTAACACACCTGCACAAGCATCTCCACACTTACACCACGACGCACCACAAAATCCACCTCCTTGTCATTGCGCGACCTGTAATAGAACAATGTCTTACCCACCTCACAACCACGGCGTAACAACTCAACAAAGACCTGATTCTCAAGCAGGCGACCGAGATTCTCACTAACGTTGAACGCCGCCGCACCCACAAAACCGTTATCCACCACATACACCTTTTGGGCGGCACGCAGCATCAGTTTCAGTTTGTTGTTGAAACGCGGCAGAAAATAAAACAGATACGGCTCGCACAGATAGTCGCAATATTTCCGCACCGTGGTAACACTGCCCAATCCCAATTCTTCCGCTACGCCATTGGCAGTGAAAGGGTTGCAGAAATTGGCCAGAAACCAACCCGCCAGAGTATACAAATCGCTCGTGTTACGTATCTTGTGGCGGTGCGACACATCTTTAAGCAATATCGAATCGAACAGTGTCGACAGATAGTTATGCGTTATTCCACGCGCCCCTATCGTCTCGGGAAACCCGCCGTTGCGCATATAGTCGTCCTTCACTGCAACAACCTTTATGCTCTGTTCCGGCTGTATGGCGGCATGGTCCAGCCCGTTCCACTCCATAACTTCATGCAAGCTGAAAGGCAACATCTCTATCTGAACATACCGTCCGGTGAGAACCGTCGCCATTTCGCTCGAAAGCATATTGGCATTGCTGCCTGTTATAACCAGATTCTTACCACGGCGATAGAGCTTTGACACCCACAGATCCCAGCCGTCCAGGTTCTGAACCTCGTCAAGCATCATAAAGTCGTATCCGCTGTAAACGTCGTCAAGCAGTGCCATAATCAAATCCTCATCCCACGAATCAAGCAACAGCTTGTCGTCGAAATTAAGATATGCGAAATTGGTGCCACGCAGCATGAGCAGGGCATACACCGACTTGCCCACCCGCCGCGGACCGGTTATCAGCTTTATCAACGGGTTAGCAAGCAACTCATGTGCATCGTACTTGCTATGACGCATAAGATAACTGCGTGACAACAGTTCGTCACGCTCCTTCTTCTGATTCATTATAACTGTCTTCATAACGCTCATCGTTTTGTTCTCCAACGGCAAAAATACACTTTTTTATCCAAAAACGCGCACTGTAATGGACAAAAAAACTCTTTTTTATCCATTACAACGTACATTATGCACAAAAAAGACAAATCAGTCTCGGATTTTATTGATGAGTTCTTTTGCCGTGATATCCCGCATAAGGGTAAATCCGAACCACTTTCTGCCCAAATCTTTAATTGATGCCCCTATGTGGTATACCTCATCGTCTATGAACAAGAAGCGGTCATGCGCCTTGTTAAACCGTTTTATCTCAATAAGCGGATATTGAACGTTGTGACGATCAACATCCAGCTGTAACTGTCCACTGATACGCTGCGTATAGACTGTGGCAGATACACCCTGTTCCCTTTTATCAAGTAAAGTAAGAACTGTGTCATCCAAATAGTTGTCAATCAGTACAATGGAGCACTTGGCTTTCCGTATCAAATCTGACACAAAACGGTATGCGTCAAACACTTGTCCGTCATAGAATATGCCCTGCTTTGGAAGGACATTGGCATCCAAACGCTTGAAAACCTCATCAATGCGTTTGTCGGCCATGTCCTGATGCTGTTTCATCTCCAGTTGATTATACTCGATAGCCTCAAGTCGTTGGAACAGCTGGGCGTTGGTGGCGATGAAGCGACGCATATACACAAAAGTCCTCATAATGCGGATGTTCACCTCTACAGCCGTCTTTGACTTCAAAACCGAACTGAGCATGGCTATGCCCTGTTCCGTGAACGCATATGGCAACTTTCGTACTCCACCCCAACTTGATGTCGCATTTTGCGACTTCAAGTCATCAAGTTCGTCTTTGCTAAGTTGGAACATGAAATCATCTGGGAAGCGGTCTATGTTACGCTTCACCTGCTCGTTCAACCTTCGTGTTTCCACACCGTACAATTTTGACAAATCACTGTCAAGCATTACTTGCCGGTCTCTTATAATACGAATCATCGGTTGGATATTGATTACTTCGAGTAACTGACCGCCATTTGCGACCTGTTCTTTTGCCATGTCGCTTCTATATTCCCTTTCTTTCGCCATATTTCTGCTCTATTGTTCGTCATCGTTCAAGAGTTTGATAACCTCAAATATCTCCATTGCGGGCATTGCAGCCAATCTTTTTTATCAGGCTTGACTTCGGCTGTCTGAGGTCTGTTTCCAAAGCACCACGATTCATGTATGCCACGTATTCATTGAAATGATTATATTGTCTTGTTTGAATGCAAAGGTAGCACAAATATTCGAGACTGTACAGCTTCAAAGTTATATTTCCGTAAAAACAACTCTATCCCAACCTCGATAAAAATACAGAGAAAGCCCCATATTACCATATTTCATATGTCATGTAGCGAGACACACAGTCACTTCATATAAATAGTCCTCTTTTTTCTTAATGAAGATTCCAAATCGAAGTGCAAAATTTTGATTTAGGAATTACCTCTTTCAGATTATTGTCCGTCCTCTCTTGGGGGCGCGCCCCCAAGAGAGGACGGAGCCAAAGTTTTTAACTGACAAAACAAAAAAAGGAGACCGAAGTCTCCCCGAGATTAACTATCTTTGTTTTGTCATATGAAGT